>Ga0315283_10003716_pt1 | contig 13113 bp, 10 predicted proteins | sample YL17G09_0_MG_FD_204541 | JGI IMG/M metagenome (GOLD analysis project Ga0315283, IMG submission 204541) | Sediment microbial communities from Yellowstone Lake, YNP, Wyoming, USA - YL17G09_0 | ecosystem: Environmental > Aquatic > Freshwater > Lake > Sediment | place: USA: Wyoming | collected...
TGGAGATTGGCCGGCACGCGCTTGGCCATCTCGGCGACCGTATCCACGCCGGCGTTCTCAAGCAGATTGCTGTAGACCTCGCCGATGCCCTGGACGCGGGCCAGGTCAGCGCGGTTCAGCATTTCCAACAATTCCTTCGGATCGGCGCCAACCCTGGCCGCCAGATCTTTCCGGGCGGCCGGAGTCTTGCCTGCAGCCAACAGATCGTCAGCCGATTTGATTCCCCCAGCAACCAACTTCTCCGCCAGGGTTGCCTGCATCCCGCGAATCTCTTGTACGCGCATAGTGTCCTCCCTCGAATAAGGTTGCGCCGCCGTGTGACCGCTCGTCCGGTGGAGACCACGCCTGAGGCATCCGACAGAAGGCCATCCACCTCGCGTCACACTTGCACGACAAGATAGATTTTAGCACAGAACTCGTCATGTTGCAATAGGCAAATTGACTTCTATTATCTAGCACGACGCTAACGCTCACCTTGCGCAAATCTAACACGTTTCCGTTACGATGTACATTGGGAGCGCAACATCATACATCCGCATCGCCGTGCTGCGCGTGTGGGCAATTCGTCTGCGAATTGTCGGCCACGTAACACCATTCGCAAGTCTCTTATGGTATAATCGCGCTACTTTGATCGGGGGAGCGAATTCCCCCCATGGATTGATGTGCCAGTATGGAGAGTATGCTATGTACTACGGACTTGGATTTAACCCACTCTATTTTGTGTTAGTGATCCCGCCCCTCTTGCTGGGGTTCTGGGCGCAAATGAAGGTGCGCGGCGCTTATGCCAAATACACGAAGGTGCAGAACCAGCGGGGACTGACCGGCCTGGCTGCCGCCAACTTGATCCTGGGACCGGAGGGGCTGTACGAGGTTTCCATTGATGGCGTTCCCGGCACCCTGACCGACCGATATGATCCGCGCAGTAAGAAGCTCGGGCTTTCGGCCGACGTGGCGCAGAAACCGACCGTCGCGGCGTTGGCAATCGTGGCCCATGAGATCGGCCACGCGCTGCAAGATCACGAGAACTATGGTCCGCTCAAGTTGCGCGCGACCATCGTGCCGGCCGTGCAGTTGAGCGCCTGGGTCGGCCCGATTCTGTTCATGGCGGGCCTGTTTCTGCGCTTCACGGGGCTGGCGTGGCTGGGGGTGTTCGCCTTCGGACTGACCGCTGTCTTTGCCCTGATAACTCTGCCGGTGGAGTTTGACGCCAGCAAGCGCGGCCTGCGCCTCCTGCAAACCTACAATCTGGCAGATGGTCGCGAGCTGCAGGGCGCGAAAGCGGTTCTGGATGCCGCCGCGCTGACGTACGTCGCCGTTGCCGTGCAAGCGATTGCGACGATGCTTTATTACGTCACCTTGCTTTCAGGCCGACGCCGCTGAGATCGACCAAAGACCTGCGAGGTTTTCGGAAGCCTCGCAGGTCTCATGTTAACTACTTGTCACTTACGAGAGGACTGAGATGCACCGATCCCGACCATTGCCGATCCTGATAGCGCTCGTTGCGTTGAGCATTGCCCTGACGGGCTGCGGTCTGGTGCGCCCCGCGGCGCGCCTATTCGCAAACCCCACGCCTACCCCGCGCGTTGTGGAGAAGCTGGTGGTTGCGTCACCGACCCCGCCGCGCGGTCAGGCCGCGCCGGGCGCCAGCGCAACATCGGGCGGCGATATTCAAAGCGCCCTCCTCCGCGCTGTCTATGAAAAAGTGAATCCTGCGGTTGTCTACATCGAGAATCTGACCAAGCCAACCTCGACGTCGCAAACGAGTCAGGCTTTGCCCGAGAGCCAGGGATCCGGTTTTGTCTGGGATGCGTTGGGGCACATCGTGACCAACGATCACGTGGTGCGCGGCTCGGATGCGCTGCAAGTCACCTTCTGGGATGGCGTCGTGCTGCCGGCGGAGCTCGTCGGCTCCGACCCGGACAGTGATCTGGCGGTCATTCTGGTCGATCCCAAGCTGGTCAAGCTGGTGCCTGTGGAACGCGGCCATGTCGATGATATCGCCGTCGGTCAACGGGCCATCGCGATCGGCAATCCATTCGGGTTGGTCGGCACGATGACGGAAGGGATCGTCAGCGCCCTGGGGCGCAGCATCCCGGCCATCACCGGCTTCAGCATCCCGATGGCGATCCAGACCGATGCGTCCATCAACCCCGGCAACTCCGGCGGGCCGCTGCTGAACGACAAAGGTCAGGTGATCGGCGTCAACTCGCAGATTCGCTCGGCCACCTCGACACCGGCGAACTCCGGCGTCGGGTTCGCCATCCCGGTCAATATCGTCGAGCGCGTGGTTCCCGCGCTCATCTCAGGCGGCAAGTACAAGCATGCCTACCTGGGCCTCAGCGGTCGCACCTACAGCCCGGCTTGGGCCGAGGCGCTGGGCTTCTCCAGAGACGATCGGGGCGCCTACGTCATGGATCTGATCAGCGGCGGGCCATCGGAGCGCACCGGGCTGCGCACCGGCACGAAAGACACCAAAGTTGTCCTCGCAATCGCCATGGATGGGCCGGTCTATCTGAAGGGCGGCGGCGATCTGGTGATCGGGATTGACGGCAAGAAGGTCAGCACGTTTGACGATATCCTCATCTATCTGGAAAGCTTCAAATCGCCGGGCGATGAAATCAAACTCACCGTTTTGCGACCCTCGGAAGGCCAGAAAACCGTCACCGTCAAGCTCGGTGAGCGGCCGAGCCGGCTTCGCTAGAATCGGGATAGCGCTCGCATTTTGCAGGCGCCCGGTGCGATGAAGCCCCCCGGACGCCTGTGTTTTTGTGTGAGGAGTGCCAGTGAACATTCGCATTGACTGCGCACGCGATCTCGGCCCGCTGCCGCACTTTTGGAACAGCACGGGCTTCTCTCCCGGCGAACTGCTGCTCACCGCCGACATGCGCCAGCAGATGACCTACGCCGCGTCGATCCCGCATGGCGGCCTCGCCACCGTCCGACCGCACTTCCTCCTGGAATTGGTGGGATTACACGGCTTGGCCACCGGCCATCCCTCCTGCAATTGGAGCCGGGTGGACACCGCGCTCGATGTCATTGTCGACAACGGCTGCACGCTGATCTTCGAGCTGATGGGCAATCCGAGCGGCGCTTTCAGCGATTTCCGCGACGACCAGCAGCTCCATGCCTGGCGCGATCTGGTCAGCGCGTTGGCGCGCCATTGCATCGACCGCTACGGCCAGGCCGAAGTGGAGCGCTGGTACTTCGAATCGTGGAACGAACCGGACGGCCGCGGCTGGTGGCGGCAGTGGCCGGACGATATCGTCTCCTTCTGCAACTACTACGACGCCTGCTCGGAAGGGCTGGCCGCGGCCGACCCGCGTCTGCGGTTGGGCGGGCCGGGCACGTGTATCACGATGTCGCCGCTTTTCCAGGCTTTCCTGGCACACTGCGACACCGGGACGAATTATTTCACCGGCGAGACGGGCGTTCGGCTCGACTTCATTTCGGTGCATGAGAAGGGCGTCCGCGCATCGAAAGAGGATCTTAACCCGCGCACCCTGGCGCTTCTGGAGCGCGAGATCCGGGCCATCGAGCACATCCGCCAACAGCATCCCCGTTTTGCCGCCGCGCCATTCATGAACAACGAGTGCGATCCGCAGGTGGGCTGGGGCGATTTCCACACCTGGCACGCCCGACCCTATTACGCGGCGATTGTCTGCAAGATCATCAACCAGCATCTGATCGGATTGATCGACGACCTGGCCTGTCCCTATGTGCTGCTCAGCAGCGACAATGGCTTCATCGGCCGGTGGGGCAATCGCACGCTGCTGGCGCGTTTTGGCCCGGCGCAGCCGTTCGATGATGGGCAATCCCATCACAAAGCTGCGCTCCTGCCCGGCGCGGCGATCCCGGCCCAGCCCTTCGAGATGATCAAGAAGCCGATCCTGAACGTGATGGCCGCGCTCTCACTCCTGGGAGACCGGCGCTGCGCCGCCGATAGCACGGGCGACATCAGTTCCGACATCGGCGTCATCGCAACCCGCCGCGGCGACGACCAGATCGCGATCCTGGTGTATCACAGCCGGGATCAGATCGCCGCGTCCGGCTCGGAGCACGTCCGTTTGACGTTGCAGCATCTGCCGTTCGAGCGCGCCATGTTGGCTCACTACCGGATCGAAGCGGGCCGCGGCGATCCGTACGCGATCTGGGAAGAGGCGGGCGGCGTGCCGGAGCCAGGGCCAAGCCTGTATGCCGCCATGCGCGACGCTCAAGAATTGGCGCTGCTGGCGCCGCCGCGCGAGGTGGCGATTGGGGATTGCTCCCTGGCCCTCGATTTCGATCTGCCGCTGCCGGGGGTGAGTCTGATCCTGTTGAGCGCGCGGCCAGCCGCAGGCCCGGAACGCGTGCGAGATGTGCGCCTGGCGCGTTACACTGGCTTGCACGGCGAGGCGCAGACGATGGTCTCGTGGCAGGGGGTGCCCTCTCGCGCCATCCACACCAACGAGGTGCTGCGCGCCGAGCAGTCCGACGGCCCGTTTGTCCGCGTCAACGCGCCGGATCTGATCTGCACGGCGTTCCTGGATGTCCGAGAAGCAAACGCCCCCGGTGGCTTCTACCGGGTGCGTGCGGTAGATTTCTGGGGGCGTCGCGGGCTGGAATCGGAGACGGCGAGCTGAGATGCACCGGAGGATCACCACGGAGGCAGCGCGAAGCCTCCCTGTGGGACGGAGAACACAGAGAAACGAACGATCTCCATGTGCTCCGTGTCTCTGCGGCGAAAATGCGAGCTATCGTGCTCGTGATGCGATGAATTGCTCCACCGCTGCGCGCGTCGGCAATGCGGGAATCGCGCCGCGCTGCGTCGCGGTCAGTGCGCCGACGGCATTGCCCAGGCGCAGCGCGCGCTCCAGGATCGGCGTATCCCAGCTCAGGTCATGATCCAGCAGCCCCGCCAATAGCCCGGCCACAAAGCCATCCCCTGCGCCAGTCGTGTCGATCGCATCCACACGGAAACCGGGGAGCGCGCCGCTGCTCTCCGGCGTGAAGTAGACGCATCCCGCCGCGCCGCGCGTGACCACCAGCAGCCGTAACCGATCGTGCCACAGCGCTCGCGCGCCGGCCGCCAGATCGATCTCCCCGGTCAGGAACGTCAGCTCCTCCTCGCTCACCTTGGCCAAATCGGCATATCGCCAGCCCGCCAGCATCCCTGCGCGCGCGGCCTCGGCTGAGGGCCAGAGCGCCAGGCGCAGGTTGGGATCATATGAGATCAGCGCACCGGCGGCGCGTGCCGCCCCGAGCGCGGCCAATGCGGCGCTGCGGCTCGGCTCGCCGATAAGCGAGATGGAGCCGTAGTGGAAGATGCGCGTGTGAACCGCGTACTCGGCGTCCACATCCGCTGGCTGCCACAGCATGTCGGCGCTGGGATTGCGGTAGAACATGAAGCTGCGCTCGCCATCAGCGCGCAACGACACGAACGCCAGCGCCGTCCGCGCCGTCTCGCAGAAGCGCAAGCCGCCGACATCCACCCCCGACTCCGCCAGCGTGTCCGCCAGGAAATGACCGAAGTCGTCGTCGCCGACCTGGCCCATGAAGCCGGCGCGGTAACCCAAACGGGCCACGCCCACGGCCACATTGGCTGGCGCCCCTCCCGCGGCCTTCTTGAAGGCAGGCGCTTGGGCCAGCGTCACACCTGATTCGGTGGACACAAAATCGATCAGCATTTCGCCACACGCAATGATATCCAACATGATGTCTCTCGGCCTCCAATGAAGAGACTTCGGAGATCGCTTTGTGGACGCTTCCGAAGTCTCAAATCTCTCTGGGTGCTGAACGGTTATTCCGTGGCCGCTGGCTTGCCGGGATCTCCGCCGGACATCTCAGACGCGATGCGGGCCGCGTCGTCCGCGCCAGGGAGTTTGCCGGTGAATTCCTGCTGTGCTGCCTCGGCATCCGCGGGCAACTCTGCCTCGAGGTCAGGCGCGGTGAGAGTTTCATCTGTCGCGGCGATGGCAGCCACCGGGGCCGCGGTTTCGGGCACGGGCGATTGAGCCTCGGCGGGCTTGGCGGGCTGCTGGCCGAGCGCCAGTCGTCCGAGACCGATGAGCAACGCATCAAGGCCACTCAGTTTCGGCGCGGCTCCTTCAGCTTTCGGCACCGCCACGTCTGGCGCCACCTCTTTTGCTGCGGGTATCGGTAGCTTGGCCGTTTCCGCGGCGGGTTCAGATTGAGGCGCTTGCTCTGTTGCCGCTGCGACTGCGGGCGTCTCAGCATCAGCGTCCCGCTCCGGCTGAGTATCGGCGATGGCGGCAACAGCCACCGCTGTGGCCACCGCGGAGACTCTCAGTTCCGGCGACGGCAGCTCGACCTCAGGCTCAGGCGTTTTCAGAGGCCCGATCTCTACTTGCGGGCCAGCGGCCACGGCGGCCTCAGACGCCGCTTCGGTCTCGGCAGGCGTTGCTTCATCCTCGTGTACAGCCGCGGCCGCGACGCCGGCTACGGCCACACCGGCCGCGGCTGCCCCTCCAACACCCACCTCAGCCGCTTCGGGCGCCACGTCTGTTCCAGCCTCGGTCGCGGCGGGCGCTGTTTCATCCTTATGCGCAGCTATGACTGCGACGCCGGCTACAACCGCACCAGCAACCGCCGCCGTAGCTGCCGCTCCGAGGCCCGTTGGCGCCGGTTCGGGCGATGCGTCCGTTTCAGTCTCGGCCGCAGGCGGCGCGGCGGGTGGCGGAGCTTCGTCGCGGGTGGCATCTACAATCGCTGCAGCGGCGCCTCCCACCATGATCGGCTCAGCGGGGACAGGAGCAGCTTCAGGCGGCACGGCGAGGACTGATTCACTCGCGAGCGCCGCGCCGGCGACCACCGGCTGGACCGCGGAAACCGGTGGATTCTGTCGGGCTGTAGTCAGGTTCGTGTCGATGCGTGCCAGGAAGTAGAGGATGGCGCCGAATATGAGGAGGACGATGGCGCCGAACAGGGTGCCGGCAAGGATCGGGATGGCGAGCCATCCGCTGAACCCGCTGCCCCAGCCTTCCCCCAGGCCTCGACTCCACAAGGGCAGGCCAACGGCCATCCCACCGCAACAATACACTAGCGCGGCCAAAAAGAGCAGAATGGCGACCAGACGTGCAATGCGATGTGTGCGCATGGTTGACCTCCGCTTGTCCCGATTTCAAAGTTTCGTGATCGAGAGATAGTGTAACATAGATTCTGGTTCAGTGCACGTCAGAAATCAGGCGAATCATCTACGAGCCTACGCGGCGGCCACACAACAAACGGGGGCACAAGTTCCCCTGCGCCCCCGGACGAACTTAGCCAAGACATGCGAGGCCAGACAGACCTCGCATGTCGTCAGACACGCGCTGCCTACTTCGGCGCGTTTTCCTTCAGAATGCCGTTCGATTTGGTTACGGCAGCATCCAGCAGCTTCTTGACGTCAGCTTTCGGGTCGTTGATGACCTTGCTCATGACATCGGTATCGATCGCTGCACGGACAGGATCGTAGCCGGCGACGGGCGATTCGATCATCGAGTACGGCGTCCAGTCGAACATCTTGGCGTAAGAGTCGGCCACGGGTCCCCACTGCGGATTGGCCTTGAACGCCTTGATCACGTCATCCTTGGCGCTTTGCCGCACCGGCAGATAGCCGGTCTGGGCAGCCCACCGCGTGGTCTGGGCCTTCTCACCCAGGAACTTCAGCACCAGCCAGGCCGCCAGCTCTTTCTCCGGCGTGGTGTTGTAGACACTGGCGCTGGCGCCGTACAGGTTGATGGCCGGCTTGGGGCCACTCTGCGGCGGCAGGGCGATATCCCACTTGGCTTTGCCGCCCTTGCTGACAGCTTCGGCGTAGAACGGCAGGCCTGAAGAGGATCCGAGCGTGAAGAGCACCTCGTTGTTGGCGAAGCGGTTCTGCTCACCATTGCGTTCGCTGGTCGGGATCTCGACCGCGCAGCCCTTCTCGAACATACGCTGGATCATCTGCACAGCGTCCACACCCTCGGGGCTGTTGAAGACGTAAGATTGGCCATCCGGAGCCAGGATGCGACCGCCGCGCGTGAAGACCAGGCTCGCGAAGTTCGATGCGTCGTGACGGAAGGCCCAGCCATACTTCTTCTGGTCCTTGTTGGTGGCCTTGCACGCCATCTCCTCGAACTCTTTCCAGGTTTTGGGCGGGGCGTCGTAGCCGAGTTGTTTCAGCCAGTCGGCGTTGTAGTATAGCACATCCATCGAGCGCTGTGTCGGGAAGCCCAAGCGCTCACCCTTGAACTGCGGATTGGCGTCGCTGTCCAGGAAGGTCTGGAAGTAATCCTTCGCGTCGGCCTCGCTCAAACCATAGGTCTTGCTCTGGAGGAACGGGGTCAAGTCGACGACGGCGTCCTGGTTGCGGTAGAACGCAGCCTGGTTCTGGTAGGCCACCGAAAGCTCAGGCGGCTGGCCGGCCTGGATAGCGGCGTTGACCTTGTTGTACACATCGGGGTAGCTGGCGCCGGCGATCTCGGCCTTGGCCGTGATGCCGTACGGGTTGCTCTTGTTGAACTCGTCCAGCATCCCCTGGAGGAAATCCTGGTCCTTTTGCGGGCGGTTGTGCCAGTAGGTGACCGTGACGTTCTTGCCCTTCAGATCGATTGCATCGACTTCTGCCGCCGTCTTGGGCGGGGCGCCGGCCTTGGCCGCCGCGGCAGCCGGGGCCTTGGTCGGCTCAGGCGCCTTCGTGGGTTCAGCGGCCTTAGTCGGGGCCGGCGCCGGAGCCTTGGTTGCCTCAGGCGCTTTGGTCGGCTCCGGGGCCTTTGTGGGCTCGGGTGCCTTGGTTGGGGCCGGCGCTGCAGCAGCCGGGGCTTTGGTCGGGGCCGGGGTCGGCGTCGGCGCGGCGCACGACGTGACGGCGATGGCCAGGACGACCATCAGACTCAGTAAGACGAACAGCTTGCGAGATCTCATTCTGCCTCCTAATGGGTTGTGAAATGCTTCTGATACAAACTTGTGATCACCAGCCAAATTCAGATATCACCTCCTCTTATCACCTCCTCAGTGAAACAAGTAGGGGCGAAGCATTCCTCAACACACCTGCCGTAACCGAAGATGGCGCATCTGGCGCCCGGGGTGCATTTCGGTAGACCCGCCTGGGAATGCTTCGCCCCTACACCTCGTCACTCGTTATCCATCAGCCCTTCAACCCGGTCGTCTGAATGCCCTCTGTGAAATACTTCTGCGTGAAGAAATAGAAGACGATCACCGGGACGACGACCATCGACGAGAACGCCATCATCAACTGGACTTTGGTGCCGCCTTCACCCGACAGGAACGACTGCAAGCCGACTGCCAGCACGCGCATATTCGAATCGCGCGTCACCAGCAGCGGCCACTTGAAGCTGTCCCACGCCCAGATGAAGTTGATCAACGCCACAGACACCAGGGCCGGTTTCGACAGCGGCAGCACAATCTTGACCAGATAGCGAAGATGGCCGGAGCCATCGATGAGCGCCGCGTCGAAAAGGTCCCTCGGAATCTGCATGAAAAACTGGCGTAGCAGAAAAATGCCGAACACGCTCGCCAGAAACGGTATCGTCAACGCCAGATAGGTATTATACCAGGAACCCGCCCCAAAAGGATTCTTGAACTGATACATCATCACGGCCTTCGGCACGATGGTGAGATCGGACGGAATCATGATAGTGGCCAGGAGAAGCAGGAAGAGAAAATTCTTACCTGGCAGGTCCATCTGTGCGAAGGAGTAGGCGGCCAAAACCGAGGTGAACATCACCCCAGAAACGATCACCACGGAGATAATGATGCTATTCAGAGTATACCTGAAAAACAGGTACATATTCCACTGTTTGTCCCAGCCGATGGCCTCAATCGCGTCCCGATAGTTTTGCCACTGCAACGGCTCCGTGCCGAGGGGCGGCCAGGGCCAGAACGTGCCGGTGATGACGCTGCCGTACGTCTTGAGGGACGTCGCTACCATGTGCCAGAACGGAAAAATAGCGATGAACGCGCCCAAGGTCAAAACGAAGTAGATGCCCAGCCGCGACCGTGAGAAGCTGCGGGTGCGGGTAATCGTGGGTTGCAACGCACGCGTCGCCATCGCTTTGCCCTCGCCCCTACGCATACACCACAGAGCGGCTGGTGAAGCGGTTCTGCAGGATCGTGATCACCAGGATCACCGCGAACAAGATGAACGAAAGCGCCGCGCTGTAGCCGTAGCGGTTGTACTGGTACATCTGCTCGAAGATGAACAGACTCGTCGTCTTCGTTGCATCCCCCGGCCCGCCCGCGGTCATGACGTAGATATGGTTGAACGCCTTGAAAGTGCCGATTACCGTGTAGAGCAACAGGAAAAACGTGGTCGGCGACAGCAGCGGGATGGTGATGCGCCGGAAGAGCTGCCAGCCGCTGGCGCCATCGATTTTGGCCGCCTCGTACAACTCATTCGGGATATTGCCCAGGCCGGCCAAAAAAATCACGGTGTCATAGCCGACGAACACCCAGGTGGTGTAGAGGACAATCGCCAGCATGGCGACACTCGGCCCCGCAAGCTCCAACGGGACGGGGATCTGCAAGCCTTTGCCGATGACCTCGAAGATGCCGCGCGGCTCCATCAGCCAGCGGAGCTGGGGCAGCCCCAGTTTGCCGGCCACTTCGTTGATCAGGCCTTTGTCGGGGCTGTAAAGAAACGCCCAGACTGACGCGGACGCCACCGTAGCCGTGATGTACGGCATGAAATAGAACACCCGATAGATGCCTTTGCCGCGGATTTTCTGGAAGAGCAGATAGGCCAACAGCAGTGAAATCCCCAGTTGCAGCGGCACTGAGAGGATCGAGTACGTCGCCGTCACCAGCAGTGAATGCCACATCTCAGGATCGCTGAAGGCTTTGGTGTAGTTGGCCAGGCCGATCGGCTTGATGCAGCCCTTCACGCCCCAGTTGCATGTGCTGATGTATGCGCCATAGAACACGGGCCAGTACTCAAAGACGACCAATACGGCGAATGCGGGTAGGAGAAACAGGTAGCCGAGTCCCGCCTCACGAATCCTGCGGAGGCGGTGTGGGGTGAAGAAAGGCGACGGTCGTGCGGCGGCTGTGACCTGCGAAGTCATCGATGCGGTCTCCTAGCGTTGTCTGCGACGTTACCAGCCCAACAACGCGGCCATCCTCAAGCTTCTGCATGCTGCGTGAAGGATTATAACAAAGGAGCCGTCGTCGGTCAAGGTAAGGGTTCTTAATCTCGTGGGTGAAACACCCCACGCAAAGATGGGATAACTACCCAATGGATTTGTCTGGCCCAACGTGCTACTCTATCGGTAGATGATCCTATCGTTCGCAGGAGCGACATCAGACGCTCTTGCGACTGGATGCGGAGGGTACCGTGGAGACGATCTCAGTGGCAATCGGTCTGGCGTTACGTATCGCACTGCCAATTGCGTTCATGTGTTGGATCAGTGCCCGCCTGCGGGCGTGGGACCAAGAAAGGGGTGCATCATGTTGAACTTCACCGAGTTCCTGGCGCTTGCCGGTCTTTTCGTGCTGCGGGTGGGTGTGCCGCTGCTGATCATGGTCGGGCTCGTCTATCTGCTCAAACGTCTTGACCGCCGCTGGGAGGCAGATGCGCGAGCAACCCAGCAGCGCGCTCAGGCGACCGAGCAGCCGGCGGTTCAGCCAGCCGTACAGCCGCAGGCACCCAGGCCGGCCACCGTCGTGCGGGTACCCGTGCAACAGCCGCAGCTCCCGTGGATTCCGCCGCCCGTCGTGGGGCAACGCCCTGCGCAGCAGCCCGGCCTGATGGCTGCGCCGGCGCCGAAAGCGTGCTGGGACGCCAAAGGATGCAGCGATAGCCAGCGCTCGCAATGCGCCGCACCACAACGCCCCGATGTGCCGTGCTGGCAGGCCCGGTTCGACGCCGAGGGCGCCATCCCGGAAGACTGCGTCAAGTGCGATTCATTCCAACGCTATCCGATGATGTGAAACGTCAAACGTCAAGCGTCAAACGTCAACCGTAGCATTGGCTGGCAGATTATCTGCCGAACACGCATCACGTTTCACGCTCAATCCCGCACCAGAAGAGGCTTCCGCAATGAAAAGTACACCGACAACCCTGCCGCATCGCTGGAATGGGTGGCTCATCATCCTCCTGCCACTCTTGATCGCTTGCTCGGTGCTGCTCTTGACCGAAACCACGCAGGCGGCTCCGACCCTGATTCAGTCGGCCAGCCCTTCCGGCGAGTTGCTTTTTCAGCAATCGCAGCCGGCGTGCCAGACCTGCCATCCCGAGGAATATGCCGACTGGCAAAATACTGTTCACGCGAAAGCCGCGCTCGACCCCGTCTTCAAGGAGCAGTTCGCAAACAGCCACAACCAGGGTGACTGTTTGAAGTGCCACACCACGGGCTTCGATAAGAGCAGCGGCAAGTTCGCGTGGGAAGGCGTGACCTGCGAGGCGTGTCACGGGCCATACAAGCAGGGTCACCCGGCCGCGCAAACCATGCAGCTTCCAATGGAATCCACCACATGTCGCGTGTGCCATGAAGCCGCGTTCGGAGAATGGGAAAAAAGCTCGCACGCGCAGCAGAAGATCGAATGCTTCGACTGCCACAGATCGCACACCCAGGGGCTCCGCACCGGCAGCGCTGAAACACTCTGCGCGGCCTGCCACAACAACCAGCAGACTCAGCTCAAGCACTCGATCCACGGCATCGGCGGGGTCGACTGCGGCAACTGCCACATGGCGAAAGAGCAGATGAACACCGCCGGGGGCGCCTCCACTGCGGGAGCGGAGATCGAGGCGAAGAGCCACAGCTTCAGCGTGCCGACCGATGTGTGCAACCGGTGCCACAGCAACACCATCCATCCGACCGGCGGCCAGGCCAGCATCAGCCGACCGGCGGTTGAGATGCGGTCTGTCGGTGACGCAGGCCCCGCGATGACCGAAGCAGACCGCGAAGCCGATCTGGAAGAGCAGGTCAGCAATTTGCAGAAACGCCTGACGGCGCTGCGCGATAGCGCGGTGATCAGCATGGGGCTGGCGTTGGCTTTCGGCGGCTTCTGCGGCCTGCTGCTGGGGATTGCGGGGATGACACTGTGGCAGAGGAGCCGGGCCAAATGAGCGCCAACACGCCTCCCGCCAAGAGCCTGTCTCGACGCCAGTTCTTCAAGCTTTCGGCAGCCACAGTA
>Ga0315283_10003717_pt1 | contig 13112 bp, 12 predicted proteins | sample YL17G09_0_MG_FD_204541 | JGI IMG/M metagenome (GOLD analysis project Ga0315283, IMG submission 204541) | Sediment microbial communities from Yellowstone Lake, YNP, Wyoming, USA - YL17G09_0 | ecosystem: Environmental > Aquatic > Freshwater > Lake > Sediment | place: USA: Wyoming | collected...
TGCGGCGGATCATCACAGGATCAATATCCACAGATGCTATATTCCGGGATTGGAAAAGGATCTCGCCTTCCGTGTGAGACCCACCAATGTAATCATTCATCCTGTTGAAAGAACGAATAACAGTACTTTTACCACAACCTGAAGGTCCTATGATCGCGGTAATCTTTCGGGGAATAACCTTTAAATTAATGTTTTTGACTGCCCGAAAGTTCGAATAATAAATCGCCAGGTCTCGAGTTTCGAGAGCATAGTGATTGTTGATGTTTTTTATTTCCATTTTTAACTGAACCATCAATTATCGAATTCAACTGAATTATGGCGGTTTGGCTGCTAACCGTCAACCCTTGATTTATTCTTTATTGTTAGGATTGCATCCAAAAAGATTGTTTCGAGCTGGTTCGAGATAACAGCCCGATTGAAATTCTCGACAATATATTCCCGCCCATTCTTACCCATACTTGCGGCTTCTCGCGGATGGTTTTTCAAATATTGGATAACCTCGATCATTCTCTCCGGGTGACCAGGTTCGACAAAGATGCCAGCATTTGCTTTTTCCACAACCAACCGGATCACTCCATCAATTGCAAGGATAACCGGTTTGCCTGCCGCCATATAGTCAAAAACCTTGTTAGGGTACGTGGTTTTATAAAGCTCTATAGGTTTTAAAATGGCGATACATGTATCTGAACCGCTAAGCACACCGATCATTTCCTCCTTGGGTACCGGGGGGAGAAAAGTGATATTTTTTAGTGCCAACGCTGCTGCTTTGCGCTCAAGCGCTGGCTTTTCTTTTCCATCTCCTACCAGAATAAAATGCACGCCAGAATCTTTTTCAAGCCCTTTTGCAGCTTCAAGTATCACTTCCAGGTCATTGGAAAGCCCGTGTGCGCCAGCATAAAGGCAAATGAATTTACCTTTAGGATTCTTTTTATCGTCGACATTTAAAATATGATCCTTAACCAGGAACATATCCGGATCAGCCCCATTTGGGATCAATTCGATATGTTTTGCGCCTTTCCGACGAACATGCTCGATAAATCCCGGTGAGTTTACAACAACGGCAACTGCTCTGGAGTAAAGGAAATGTTCCAGCCAAAGCGATAATCGTATAAGAACCCGGTTCTTCAGAACTCCAATTGCGATCGCAAAAGCCGGCCAGAGGTCCCGTACCTCAAAAACGAATGCTGCACGTTTTAAACAGGCAACCAGCCAGGCAGAAAAACCCTGGAAGATAGGAGGAGAGGTACCCCAAACCAGGTCCACTCCCTTTACCCCCAGCGCTGCGATGAATGAGGAAATCATAAAGCTTAAAAAGCTAAACACCCGGTGGATGAAGTTTTTATGAAGCGCAGGGTATGTGTACACTCGAATGAGAGAAATCCCGGGCTCCAATTCTTCTTTTGTTTTTCGGTTGGATATTCCATCGGAAGTTTTACCAGTCAGGTAGCTGACCGGGCTGGCTATGACAGTGATGGTGTGGCCTTTTTTTACCAGTTCGCGGGCAAGTTCATGATGCCGGGTGCCTCCCGGTTCAGAGATGGTGACGAATGCCTGGTGGATCAGGAGAATGTGCATTGTGTAATTCTCGCTTATCCTTTGCTGGAGGGATGGATCCGGATTCGGGTTGTGATAGAGAGCGGCGGCTTCCCTGAAATATTTGCTCGGAAAGATAAGGCTGGAACTTTATATCCATAGGTTGGGGAGTACCATCCACAAATTTCTGAAGCAGCACCCTCTCCTTCGATCAATTTTCCAGCACGGATTAGTTGAAAATTATTCAGGGGGGAAGAATTATCTGTGAGTGTTTCAATAATGGCCAATCCGTTTATTAAGTCGAACTCAACTTGATGATCCTTCCACTTGTACGACGCATCCGGCAGGAGCCATTGCAGGGTGAATATGTGTGAAGATGCCTCTCCAATTGGTAGGAGAATATCCTTGATAAACCATTCCTGTTCAGAAATCCTCCGTACTTCCCTTTGGTGCGTCACGCCTAGGCGCTTGTAGCCATCATGAGACGCGACAATATGGTCTTGATCCATTTCGAGAATTTGAGCTTGCGCCCAATCCAACCAGAGGAACTTTCCACTTCGGGTCATCTGATCAACCCCATCTACGATGATTGTGTTGTGAACCGATGTTCCTGAGAGTGAATTATCCCAGGGTGGTGGAGCGTTATAACTAAAGGTCCCTGCATCGAGGAGTATGTTTTGACCGTGAGACCAGAGGTCCAGATGAAGTTGATCAGCCTGGAAAGGCCGGTTGGTATACATGGCAGTTCGTAGACTCGCCCAGGATCGGTCCTCCCCGATTCGTAAGCTCCGGCTCTGAATTACTGATTCTATTTTCACCGTACCGGCCTGCGAATGCGGAACACCAAACCAGACTCCCAATTCGTCATATATCCCAGGCGAGAAGAGAGTCTGCCCGGTGAATGCCAGAGAGGCTGCCTGCGCGGTCGGCTGTTGATCTGCGTAATCGAGGCTACCCAGGGGAAAGAGCCAGGCGCCATCATTACTGCCCAGGTTACAGGCGGATCCGGAAACCGGGTCAATCATCCCGACATACCAAATTGTCGCAACGCAAAGACTTCCTAAGCTTCGCTGGGGAAAGGTATCGCCGGAATTCCTGGCGATCTTCCAAACCCATAAAGCTGTCTGCAGCATCAGGCGGTGATAATTCAAGCTGTGCTGGCAATACTCCCCGTCAAAGCCAATCTGCTCATTCAAAGCTTGATGAAAAATCCTCCAACCTTGGGATTTCCAATCTTCGCTTTCAGGGTACCCTTGAAGGATCACCCCCGCTGTATATAAACCTGCACCTTCAATTAGCAGGTGGTTATTGTTTTGTGCCCTGGAATAGGGAAGGGTGGGGGGAATTCTACGGGCATTAAGGATCAGGAACGCTAAAACACGATTCATCCTCGTTTTGGAAAACCCAGTAGCTTTTGAGAATACGCTCATGGCAAAGCTGACGGTTATAATCCTGATCGCCGATTCCTGGGCTGAGACCCAATTGAAACCGAGATATGGTGGATTGTTCTCGAAGAAGGTATCGAACAATTCCCAAAATTTTTCCGGGTATCGGTCATCACCGGTAAGTTGGTAAGCCTCGGCGAGATTTATTGCCCAACAGAAACGGGCGTCTTCCCAAATGAATTTGATATCATCAATTTCCCCGCCTGCCTTCCCGGTTTCATATTCAGTCCAATCTGCGAGAGGTGGGATAGTAAAGACGTTGATTGATTGTTCCGGTCCGCCGAAAAGAGGGTAAATCCCCTGGAGGATCTTATCAGCGCGATCCAGAACTGCTTTTTTTTGATTCCCGATGATATTGCGCAGTTCTTCATTATCTGGTGGAATCAAAGGCCAGTTTGGTTCTACTTGAGATATGTCCGGTAACACTGCCAGCCTGGAGGTAAGCCTGCGGTAATGACCGCTAATCAAGCCAAGTCGGTAAAGGCCAAGATTTGCAAGCGGTATCACCCCTAGATATTTCAGGGTTTTCATTGCCAGGTAAAAATTGCGTTTTTGTCCCAAAAAGTGATCCGAACTTAGAAGTTGACTTGTTTGCCAGACCGAAGAGATTCAACCGCTTCAAAAACCACCCGATGTACTCCCCAGATATCTTCATAGGGTATGGGCGGATTTCCTCCTTTTCGAATGGAGGAAATAAAAGACTTCCAAGCTGCCTGGTGACCTTTATCCTGGTTTCCGGATTTGAGCCTTTCAGTTTTTCCGTTGCGGGTCAGTTCAAGCACCCGAAAATCATCCAATTTTATGACACTACCTTCTGTAAATATCTCGCATATTTCCTTGGACACCGATTTATCACCATTTGCGAGATAAGTAATATTTGCAATTGATCCATCCGGATAGACCAGGGTGATTAAAACGTTATCCTGCCGGTAGATACCCCCATCGGGTAGAGAGCGGCAAAGAACCGATACTGGAAGTCTTCCAATAAGGAAGGTAAGCAGATCCACAAAATGGCAGGCTTCCCCGATGATTCGGCCGCCACCCTGCAATGGATCATGGAGCCAGTGGGTGAGGGGCAGGAACCCGGCATTTACACGATAATTAGCCATTAGCGGTTCCGTCCTAGCGGAAATGAATTCTTTCATCCTGACTGCCATGGGTGAGAAGCGGCGGTTGAAGCCAACAGTCAGGATGGAATCCGGCACGGTCTTGATTGCTTTCTGTACCTGGTTCAAACCAGCCTGATCCAGGGCGAGTGGTTTCTCACAATAAACGTGCTTGTGATTTTTTATCGCTACCGATGCCTGGTGGGCATGCTCGTCATGCCTGGTTAAGATGGTGATGACGTTGATGCCTTGATCGGTCAGGATCTCATTCTCATCAGCACTGGCAAAGGAAAATCCAAATTTATCTGCGGCATGCCGGGCGGTTACTCCACTGGAGGACGCAATTGCTTTCAGGTCAATTTCACCGGTTTTTTTTATTACCGGCAAGAATACCGCCTGGGCATAATTGCCTGCGCCGAGAACCCCCAGGTGCAGGTCCATGGAAGCTTTGGCTGGTCTGGAGAGTGGGATCGCAACGCTGGACCCTGTTTTCTCCGTCTGCGCAGGATATGTGAGCATTACACCTAGGAATGGTTCACCTGTCTTACGGGTAATCAATTTATAGGCGCGGGCTGCATCATCAATTTTAAACCGGTGTGTGATCAAGGATTCAACTTCCAACTTGCCGATGGAGATCATATCCAGGAAAGCCGCCATGTTGCGCGTTTCTGTCCAGCGCACATACCCGTACGGATAATCCACGCCTTCCTCTTCATAGGCTGGATCGTACCTTCCCGGTCCATAAGAGCGGGAGACCAAGAAGGTGATCTCTTTCTCATAAAACTGCTTACGGGTGAGATTTAGACCAACGGCGCCAATGGAGATCACTTTTCCGCGATCTCTGCAAATTTCGGCTGCCAGTTTAATGACATCATCCCCGGTAGCATCCGCGCAGATCAGAACTGCATCAAATCCCTTACCACCACTGAATGTGCGGCCTGCAGTATCCGCATTCGCGCGGTTCGTACAAACTGCACCGGTGGTTTTTCCCAACCTGACCCGTTGTGGATCGATATCCGTCCCGAATACCCTGCAGCCCGAAGCCAACGCAATGCGGGTTGCGAGCAATCCAAGTAATCCCAGACCAATAACCGCGATATTATCTCCCACCTGCGGATTGGCGAGGCGGAACCCGTGCAGAGAGATAGCACCCAGGGTGGTAAATGCAGCTGAATCCGGGTTTACCCCGGCAGGAACTTTAACAAATAGGTTTTTAGGAACAAGATTGTATTCAGCGTGAACGGCATGATTTCCGGCACAGGCCACCCGGTCACCAGGTTGAATCCCCGTAACTCCTTTTCCGACATCCTCCACCACGCCGGAGGTGGAATACCCAAGCGGCATGGGTTGATCAAGGCGATTGAGGGCAACCTTGGCAGTATTGAGCATCCCTTCTCGTTTGGCTTTATCGAGGACCTGTAAAACAAAATCAGGTCTCGCTTTGGCTTTTCCGATCAGACTCTTACTCGCGAAATCGACCAGCATCCTTTCCGTTCCGGCTGATACCAGGGAAGATTCCACGCGTACGAGGATGGATCCTGGATGGACTTTGGGGGTTGGCACATCCTCAACAGCCGTTTTTCCGTTTCGCATGCTCTGCAACAATTGTTTCATTTTCCATCCTCTGAAAAAATTATATTCCAAAAACTTGATCCAGAAATTCCTTGTTGATCAATCTCCTGGATTGCAAGAAAATACCCAACCGGAAAGATTTTCCGGTCTGGATGAAGTTATTGTTGTGATAAAAATGAAATGGATTATGGTTTGACTGGTCGAGGAGAAAAACCGTCTCAGGCATCCAGTTGATAGTTATGGTAACCATTTTTGCAAGGGCTTCCCCATGCTACACTCATCTGCCTTGAAGTAAGGTCCATGACCAGGCTTGTGATCGTTTTTTCACGGTCCATTGGATCGTTTGTGTTGGTGGAATGATTGCAGATCGAATCTGGATAATTGATATGATCACGAAGGATGGTCTGCAGGCTTTGAATCGTATGCTGACCATATTTCTTAAGAAGGTGAGTCGCCCGGGAATAACGCACCCGGGTGCTGATTAGTTCATCCGATTCATCCTCGATTGACTGCATCATTGGATCCAGGTAATGATTGGTGTGCACGATAAAGCCGTCGTCGGATCGTATCAGCGCAAAATGCCTGGCGGAAACTTCGATATTATAGAGTTCGCCGCTTTCATGACCGAGCATGTGGTTATACCCTGCGGCACGCAAAGGGACGATCATGTGACGGATAGCATCTGAGATCAAGCGAGAGCCAAGAACTGCCCGGGAGGCAATGATACGGGGAATACCAATCCGGCAGTCATTCGGATATACAGAATCGCAGCATTGTGCCAGACCAGTTGCATTCATTCCGATATTTGGGAGCAACCCACCATAGGTCATCGCGATCCAGGGGGGTTCATCATCCGGCTCGGCATGTACGATCATCACATCAACTTCATCTTCCGGGATCCAGTCTTCATTATGAGCAACCAGCACATGCCCATTGGCGGTGTGCTGTTCATCCACCCCGAAGGAGGTGCATTTGGTGAGATGGAGGGCATCCATCGTGACCGCTTCCATCGCGTGCAAAACGACCAGGTCATCGTAGCTTACGTTCGCTCCTTCTGCGATTCCGATCATCTCTTCCACATATTGCGGGTATCGTTCCTGCGCGAAGGGAAGGTATTTCCGGGCTTGAATATTAGCTCCGTTCCAATCAAGCTGGAGCTTGTTGTAAGTGCGGTTCACCAGGACTTTCGCGCTTGCGATGCTGTGCTCAACCAACGGTCGGGCAGCTTCACCAAGCTGGCGGCCGATTTCACGGTGAGACCCTTTTACTTTAATGAAAGGGGCTGGAGAAGTGTAAATGATAGCGTCTTCAGGTTCCATAAATAAATCATAGACGAAAAATGCGGTTTGGACAAGCCGGGAAAAGGAGAAACGAAAACCTCCCCCTGGGGGGAAGTTTTCGGATTGAATACATTTTATTAGTCGGACCCTCTACTTTGGTGGATCACCATTCTCATTTCCTGTGGATTTTGCAGAAGTAGAAGGAGCCGGAGGTACGACTGTGGAGGTGAATGTGCGGGGAGGCAGCGGGTATTTCCGGGATCCGAACCTGCTTAGGATGATCACACCGAGCGCGATAAGGAAGACGATCGAAAGGGAGACGAATCCCATGCAGGGAATCAATGCGATTCCGTGCAGAACCAGGCTGAAAATAAATACCCCAATGCCTGCGCTGATGGGTGGCGCCCAGGTTGCCTTGGTCATTTCTTCCAACCGCTTACCGATTTCATACCCTATCGCGATGAAACCGAAAACTATCCCGACCATAAGAACAAATAGAAGCAATGGGATTACCGGGATCAGGATGATGGTTATTGCCATCACCACCAACACTAACGGAAGGATGAAGAGGGTCAGAAAGCCGACAAACCATGAAACGGCCGCACTGCTGCGGACGGTCTCCGCGGCGTTCTCGGATGGTTTGGGGAATATCATGACAACGAGGGCAGCCATGGCAGCCAATGCAAGGGTACGAAAAATGCTCCAGAGCAGTTCGCTTAAAGGATTCCTTGAGCTTTCGAATTTGGGAGGCCGGTTCACAATTTTGGAAAAATCGAAGTTAGTATCCCCCGGGGTATTGATACTTCGGGTTCCGAGAATCTTTGCCTGGGGAGCGACATATAACCAGCCGCCTGTGGATACCAGGTTCCCGGTCACTTCAGCGGTCGGTGCCAGGTTGCCCGTCCCACCCAGGCAGATGACATCGCCATTCACCTCTCCTGCTAGCGTAAGGGTACCCCCCATAATAACGAGATCGCCATTTATCAATGAGCCTGCTTCTGTGGATAAGGTTCCGCCAATCATCACCAGGTTGCCATTCAGGGTATCCCCTTCAGAAAGGGTGAAGGATTGGCCAACCAGGAATTTATCCCCTTCGTAGGTCTGTGCCTGCAGCGTTCGGGCTTGAACAACTCCGGATGGAGCAAGTATGCAAAAAAGCAGTAAAGAGACGATAAGAAGGATTTTATTTCGATTAGCCATTTTTTACTCCTGATAAGAGAATTCCTCGAAGTGTCCAGACCCATAATCCCACCCCCGCCAGACCCCAGGCGAGTGCTACCATGACGGTTATCATCCAGATATGTGGAGGGATAACCAGGCTGAATGCCCGGTAAATGAATTGTGTCTGTTGAAGTAAGCCAATTATGGTGCCATAAGCCACCGCGAGATTTACCAGCCAGGCAGAGGTTGTTCGGGTGAAGATGGCAGCGGTAACGATCAATGCCATATTCACAATCAGCGCGATGAAAAGGCCAACCATCCATTTTCGAACCTGACGAACTTGTTCTGCTTCCCGGCGTTCCGGGAGAGATGCCAGAAACCGGTGGGGGAACCCCGGCGATGGCGCATGGGAAATGGCCTTCCCCAGGAAGGAATCCAGAGCTTTCAAGTCACGGGCGAGTAAAGAGCATTCCGTGCAAACCGCTAGATGATCCTTGAGGTTTTCCTCCTCGACAGGAGTGAGTGTTGAATTTTCTGATAACCAGGTTTTATAGGGCTGATGTTCCATTTTTTTACCTTTCTACCGGAAATGGACTTTCATTTTGACTAAAGACCCTTGCCAGGTTTTGCCTGGAGCGGTGCAGGCGGCTTTTGACCGCACTGACGGAAATCGAGAGTGCAGCGGCAATTTCCTCTTCGGAAAAACCCTGCCAATATCTCAGAATGATCGCCGCCCGATCCAATTCACCCAGGCCATTAAGCATCCTCTGGATCATTTCCTGCTCCTGGCGGCGGATCATAATTGCCTCCGGTTGGGGGTTGTGATCGGTGACATCGAATTCCTCAAATTCATCGATCTCGATGATTGGAACTTTGCGTTTACGCTGGGAATCGATACACAGGTGGGCTGCGATGGAGAGAAGCCAGGTGATGAAGGAGCGGTTTTGATCATAGCTTTGAAGCGCCTGATAAGCCCTCCAGAATGTTTCCTGGGCGGCATCTTCGGCCTCAACCTCGGTTCCGAGCATCCGAAAACATAAGTTGAATACTGGAGACTGGTATTTTTCGACCAGTTCCGCAAAAGCCACATCATCTTTTTGCAAGGCCTTTTGCAGAATTTCGGCTTCCGAAAAATTCACTCCAGGCTCCGAATCTTAATGTTTTCTGCTTTGTATACGCCTGAATATTGGAAAAGTTGCAGCCGCATCCTTGTCTTTAAACAAGTTCATGTTCCCAATAGGATTGGATCAAATGGACGGATTCGCTTCAGAGAACAATCTCTTCTTTCCCGGCGAATTTATCCTTGATGCGGGATACAACAGTATCCATGTGCTCACTTTTATGAACAAAATCCAGGTTATCGGTTCGCAGGGTGAGCACCGGACAGATATCAAACCTGCGGATCCATTCGTCGTAATAACTATCCAATAACCCCAGGTATTCGGGCGTGATTCCTGTCTCGATTGTCCTGCCGCGACTGCGGATGCGGTCGATAAGGATATCGACAGGTGCTTTCAGGTAGACCAGAAGCGAGGGTGGGGGGAGGGTTTTTACGACCATCTCAAAAACTTGCTTGTATGTCTGGTAGTCCCGCTCGTTCAAGTTGCCAAGGTGATTCAGAGCCCTTGCAAAAATGAAGGCGTCTTCATAAATGGATCGATCAATGATTGCTGACCGGGGATCGTTCCACAGGTCAATATGCTGCTGGGCGCGGTGACCAAGGAAAAAAACCTGGAGATGAAACGACCAGGCACGCATATCGGAGTAGAAATCCGCCAGGTAGGGATTATCAGAAACGGATTCGTACGCGGTGTACCAGCCCAGCCGCTCCCCTATCCGCTCGGTGAGTGAAGTTTTCCCGGAACCTATATTTCCTGCAACAAGGATCATACGCTTTGGCATTTTTCCTCCTGATATAACACAATGAAACAGTGCGGTTGAGTTTCCAAAATGACGAATTTATTATATCCGGATTGAAAATTGGCGCTCATGATAAAATCTTCCCATGTTCAAGCGCTGGCAATTCTGGCTTGGTTTGGTCATATCTGCATTCTTTCTTTACACAGCATTGAAGGGGATGCATGTTCAGCAAGTTTGGGAAGTAATCAAAGCTGCCCAATTCTGGTGGGTTATTCCGAGTGTGGCAGTATATTTTTGCGGAGTTTGGGCGCGATCTTGGCGATGGCGTTATCTGCTGAGGCCGATTAAGGAAATACCCACAAAACGGTTATTCCCAACAGTTTGCATCGGGTATATGGGTAATAATATTTACCCGATCAGGGCTGGTGAATTACTTCGTTCTTATGTTTTGAAACGCGATGAAGATGTCGCATTTTCAGCATCATTGGCCACAATCATCGTGGAAAGAATTTTTGATGGGGTGGTGATGCTGGGTTTTGTTTTCCTAAATCTGAGGGAGCTTTCCGGGTTGACTGCCACTTCCGGTTTTATCGGCAGTATTCAAGCCCTTGCGATCTGGGGAGCCGTGATCTTTATTGGTGTGCTTGCTGTTTTCATGCTGGCGGCAATGTTCCCAATTAAGGCGGAAAAAATTGTGCTCTGGAGTGTAAACCACATTCTTCCAGTCAAATGGAGGGAGAAAGCTTCCGGTATCATGCTGCGATTTCTCACCGGGTTGGAATGCCTACGCTCCCCTCGGGATGCTTTTTTGGTTTTATTAACTTCCATAGTCGTCTGGCTTTTTGAAACAGGGAAATACTGGTTCCTCATGCATGCCTTCCCGTTCCGGATCAGTTTTTTCGCTTTGATGTTGATGAATGGGATTGTGAATCTGGCTACTACGCTTCCATCCGCTCCTGGGTACGTGGGCACTTTTGATGCACCAGGAATAGCTCTTCTTCAAGCTTACGGAATAAAAGCGGAACTCGCTGTTGCCTATACCCTGGTGCTGCATGTAGCCCTCTGGCTCCCAATTACAGTACTAGGTGCTTATTACTTCCTGCGCAAGGGATTGAGCTGGACGGGAACGGTAAGCGATGCCAAGGCTGCACAGGATCAGCCTGCAATATCATAAAAAACCAAAAAAGTGTAAATATTTTCCTGATCCGTACAACCTCTCAGGATTTAAATTTGTTTTAATATCTTCTTCAATCGGGTTTGCTGGGCAGGGGTCATCTCTGAAAATCTGGAATCAGCAATCTCCATAATTTCGCTTTTTTCACTGGAATTTATTGCTGGAAGCATGCTTTGCAGGTGGGTTAGGATATCGCGGGGAAGGCAAATCTGGAGCTCTTCAAGTAAAAATGGCATGATTCTACTTTTATATTGTGGGTTCGATGCTGCGACTCGGGATAAGGTACGGATACCCCACACTTGAGTAATTACCGTTCCCTTTCGGGTTGTGAGTATTACTAAATCGATTTGCATGAATATCTTATCGGGTTTAAGGTCAGCGATGCATGCAAGTGCGATCATCGCTCCCCAAACCATGCGGTTTTCCTTACTGGAAAGAAGGATGAGAAACTCAGGAACATAATCAGCGATAAGATCCGGCTGCAAATAACCAATTTCATATAAAACTTTCAAGCAATCGCTGCGGATGTTTGAGTTCTTGTTTGTAAGGTTTTCGGCGATCTCTTTTATACCTGCGCGATCCTCATCACTCGCCAATGCTGAGGCAAGTTCCTGATTCGGAACTTCATCCCGCCGATTCTGGGAAAAGGCTATCTTTTCTATTGCTGACATGGAAGCATTCCTTGAATATTTTGAAATTCTCAAATTCCGTTTGTCAGCAAGATCAATCCCAATCCAAGGCCGACTAATACCAGAACAACCCCCAAAACCAATCTGTTTTTCAGATCGGCTCCATTTGGATTTAGAACCGAATCGGTTGGTTTGCGGGGATTGTAGAAAACCTTGACAGGGTTACCTGCAGCGAATAGTTCACGTATCTTTGCCGCAGTTTTTTCTTCGACCACAACCCGGGTAAAAGTAAGTCGATTACCAGAAAATATTTGGTCACCGATTTTATAAGTAAACACTACCTTAGGGGTCCAGGTTGTTGTACGGGTAATCCCTTTCCTTTCGACCATTTCAAGAGATGTGATAACCCCATCTGTTTTGGGATAAGCAGCATAAGCATGTGCCCTGATTTTTTCCAGAAGAAAGGCAATAATGAACCATATACCAGCAGCGACCACTAGAACTGCAACGGAAACCATACTCTTGATCCTCGTTTGGGGATGTATTTGTCTTCGAGAATTATAAGTCCTTGCGATCGAATGAAGGAAAATGGAGTATTATTTCTAATATATGATAATAAAGGTATAATATATCTTATAATATTATCTAAATATTAGAATTAATTTCAAAAAAATGGAGGAGTGAATGAATAAAAAGATTTTGGTATTTTCGGTTGCAGCCCTTGTGTTGTCAATTATTCTTGCCGGATGTCAAACCCTGAGTAATATCGGAGATACAGGGAATAACTTCATGACCTCGTTGAAAAACCAGGACTATGCATCTAGCTTTGCCTTGCTCACACCTGATTTGCAGGCAGAACTTGGTGGGTTAGATGGCTGGCAGTCATTTGCTGAACCGCGCAATTTCAGCGAATGGACCTTTACGAACAACAAATTCGAAAATGAATCCGGTCAACTGGATGGGGAAGCTACCCTCGGAAATGAGGTTTACACGATTTCTCTGGTAATGCAAAAAATCAAAGATGAATGGAAGGTTGCAGGAATCGACATTTCTTTCAAAGAAAATAAATAATCGGTAATATAGAACCTGAAACCTCCTTTCTGGTAAATCCGGGAGGGAGGCTTTTATTTAAAGAGGAACTCAACTAATCCAAGGTGGAACAAATATTGCACTAATTTATTAAAGGTATTATCACCATTTTTCAGGAGGAAGGTTTTGGCCAATACACCCGGGATTGATGTGTCTCGCTACCAGGGCGAAATTGACTGGAAAAAGGTGGCTGCCGCCGGATATAAATATGCGGCGATCAGGGCAACCGTCGGTGATTTTTACACGGATCCCCGTTTTTATAC
>Ga0315283_10003718_pt1 | contig 13110 bp, 13 predicted proteins | sample YL17G09_0_MG_FD_204541 | JGI IMG/M metagenome (GOLD analysis project Ga0315283, IMG submission 204541) | Sediment microbial communities from Yellowstone Lake, YNP, Wyoming, USA - YL17G09_0 | ecosystem: Environmental > Aquatic > Freshwater > Lake > Sediment | place: USA: Wyoming | collected...
CGTCGGCATCCTGATGGACCAGGCTGTCATACCCGAAGAAGGCTATGTGCTGGATTTCCTCGGCAGGGGCGCATGGACGACAAAGACGCCTGCCCTTATTGCAAGGAAAACGGAAGCCGCTGCCATGCCGGTTTTTTTGCACAGGCATGACGGAGGACATACCATCACATTATATCCCCAGGTAGAATTATCCGGGAATAATGACAGAGAAACGGCGGTGAAGGAAGATACCGCAAAGTTCTCAAGTTACATCGAGAACTATATTAAAGAACATCCGACGGAATGGCTCTGGATCCACAGGAGATGGAAGAGGGTCAATTAAATTAAGAAATTGTTATAAGTTCGACTTTTTGTCTTTTTTGAGAAGTCTTTCTATCTCTTCAGGGGGAAGGGGAAGGCTGAATATATTACCCTGAAGTTCGTCACATTTGAGGGAACGAATGCGTTGCATCTGATACTTCTTTTCCACGCCCTCGGCTACTACCTTCATATTCAATGAATGAGCTAAAGCGATAATCGCTCTTGCAATCACTTCGTCAGTATGGCTGAATGAGACGGAAGATATGAAGGGCTCGACAATCTTTAACTTGTTAATAGGAAAATACTTGAGGTAACTTAGAGACGAGTAGCCGGTGCCGAAATCATCAATCGATATATTCACGCCTATCTTTCTTAATACCTTGAGCGCCTTGACGGTACGCTCAAGGTTTTTCAGGAAAATGCTCTCCGTCAATTCAAGTTCAAGGAATTGCGGTTCAAGACCGGTGTCTTCAAGCACTCTGCTTACGATGTGTGTTATATCTTTTTCATGAAAGTATCGGGACGAGATGTTGACCGCGATACGTAAAGGTCTGAAGCCGGCTTCCTGCCAATCTTTATTTTGTTTACAGGCTGCGTGCAGGACCCATTCATCGAAGGGCACTATGAGGCCCATTTCTTCCATCATATAAATAAAGCTTTTTGGATAAATCAGGTCGCCTCCCGGCTTCTGCCAGCGGACAAGGGCCTCCAGTCCGATTATCTTTCCTGATTTAAGATCAATTTGCGGCTGGTAGTGAAGGATGAACTCTTTACGCTGGAGGGCAAATTTCAAATCATTCTCCATCACCATCCGCTCAAATGCCCTTTCAGTTAAAGCAGGCGAATAGAATTGATATGTGTTTTCTCCGAGCTCCTTCGCGCGTTGCAAGGCTGTATAAGATGTATTGAGGAGAGCTTTAGCACTATCCCCGTCGTTTGGATAGACGCTGATTCCGACATTTGCTGACACAATCAGTTTATGATTTTTAAGGGTAAAAGGCGATTCCAGAGATGTGAATATCTTTCGGGCTATAAGGGCTGCATCCTCGGCCTGTCTAATTTCGGGGAGCAAAATCATGAACTCATCTCTGCCTGGCCGGGCCACAATATCGCTTTTTCTAACACAAGCTTCCAGACGCTTTGCTAAAGTCTTTAACAGCTTATTGCCATAGGCTTCCCCAAGGGTATCGTTAATAAGCTTTAGACGATCAACACTGACAAACAAAATAGCCGCTATCTTTTTATTTCGGGATGCAAATGCGATTGCCTGAATTGCGTGATTAAAGAAAATGGTTTTATTATAAAGCCCTGTTAAGGGATCGCATGAAGCGATTTTGTCGGCTGATTTTCCCCGGTGTTTCAATTCAAGTTTTCTAAATATTATTTATTTAATAAATTAAAAATTAACATTTAACTATAAACAATAAAGTTAAATTAATACAATACCTTACGGCATGGGACTGAAACAGCTATTAGCGGTAGAAATGCTCTTCCTGGCCGGCGCCTTTTTCTTCTTTTTTCCTGACCGTTTTCTCTATATTCTTTACAATGCCTTTCGCTTCAGCCTCTGATAATCCTGCGTCTTCCATGCATTGAGCAAAATGATTTGCTATTCTTGTAATCTGCAACTGACTGGCTTCTACAGCCGACTGAGCTAACACAAGCGCATGAGAATACTCATTGGATAATGCAGCACATGATTCAGGGACCGGCGGTAAATTTTCCGGGGGTATTTCTTCTTTCTTAAGGAAGTCACACCCGGAGACTATACCCATAATAAAAATAACAATGACAATCGTGATAAAGAGAATATTTCTTTTCATTTTCTTTGTATGCAATACGTATAACACGAAACGAATAAATTATCAATAAGAACTGATCACATCAATTAAATTTACCCTTCACAAGCTGTTGTCCGGCCCTGTATGTATCCTGTAATGATGAAGGGTGCTTTAGAATAGCGCCTTTCTCATCGATACCCATATACGCAAATGTTTTATGTTCGGGGACGCTGATTGTTCTGAAAAAAGCCTTTGCAGTTGCTTCCGCGCATTGGACCCCGATCTCTTTCTTCATCCCTCCGACGAGTAGTAGCAAACCTTTTCTCCCATACGGCCCTTCGGGTATCGGTTTCCTGAGGAGATATTTCCCGCACCAGAATGCCTGGCATCGGTCTATCATGATCTTTGTCTGCGCGCTTAAAGCAAAAAAGAAGATCGGCGAGGCGAGGATGATCCTGTCGGCATTTCGAATGGCTTCGTAAATCCGTGTCATATCGTCTTCGTAAATGCAAACACCTGTTTCATCACAACCGCCGCAGTTCTGGCAGGGCATTATATTCATTTTATTCAGATTAAAGACCTGAACAGCCGGACCCGATTCCTCAACCCCTCTGACCGCCTCTCTGAGGAGCAATTCGGTATTGCCGTTTTCTCTCGGGCTGCCGAGAAATGCGATGACTTTCATCATTCTTTATCAGACCTTTTTCTTTTCAATTCCATCCAGTCTTTCATCTGCCGGAGGTTTTCATTCAAATTCCACCAGCCGTTTTTGAAGCTTGTATAATCAGGCGCGCCGGTCATGGCTGAAGAATATCTTATGGAATTGCAATAGAAAAGCCACTGTTTTACCCACATCTGCTCGATTGTTTCGTCAAAAGGATTACTTTTGTCCTCGATGCCTTTGCCCCAGGCATCCGCCATGAGTTTTGTCGCAGTCAGGGTCATCTCATCCGTCTCTTTTATTGTATTGTCGAGTTTTGCAAAATGACCGGTTGACCATTGCGAGCCGTGACAAGCGCCGCAGATATTGCTCATAGCGCCTAATCTCTTTGACTGTTCGGTTTTATCAATAAGATACTCTGATGCGGGTTCGCCGGTGAAGGTCACAGGCAACGGGAGTCCGTCTTTGTTTTTAATGATTGTCGTATCTCCTGATTTTGGCTGGGGATGGCTGTATATCAGACCGAAGAGCCTTACCCATAAACGTGAACCGAAATTATGCGTCCTCTCCGCAATTACATCTCCGTTAGGTGATACAAGGAGACTGTTGTGACAGGCTGCGCACGTCGGGGCTTTAAAATCTTTTCCTGCCTGCCATGGCACATTCGTAAAGTCCCACGTTGCGCCTTTTGATAAATAGATATTGCCGTGTTTGCTTTCTTCATAAACATTCCATGCAGGCACGTCGGGTTCATGGTGGCACTGACTGCATGTATAGGGCTTTCTTGCAACCTCGATCAAAAAGCCATGCCTCGGATGACAGGCCGTGCAGGCGCCTGCGCTGCCGTCCGGGTTTATTCTGCCGACCCCCTGGTTTGGCCAATTCGTCAAATCAGGGATTTGCATGTCACCCATTTTGGTGGAAATACTCTTAAGACCTTTTACCTCAACCTTTGTGCCGTGGCATCCAAGGCAGGTTTCATGAAGAGTGGATTCCGAAGGCGTGCCTGGCTTTAACGTATTATTTTCAAATGTTCTAATGCCTGTTGTCGTATCAACTAACGTTTTATAGACCGGATTATCCAGAAGTATCTTGCGTGCATGGTATTTTTTGCTGCCTGAAAACTGTCCGACCTCAGCCGGATGACAGGTCTTGCAATCTTCAGGGGTAACTACAACATGTATTGTGCGTCCCATATGTTCAAAACTGTCTTTATGGATTGAGTTATTCATGCTATGGCATTCATAGCAGCCTACTGCATACCCGGCAATATCTTTCGATAAACTGCCGGCAGAGACCCTTCTTTCAAGTGCGGGCTTCTTAAGGGCTTCTTCAGGAATCATTTTTGAATGTCTGCTGGTCAGCCAGTCTTTTACGATGCCGGGAGTAATATTGCTATGGCAGCCGATACAGGTCCTGGTTGCAGGGCTGAGCGGAATTTCGTTTGTCGCCTCCGGCTTTTCTTCAGCGGCGAAGATATTTGTATAGTTAAATAAAAAAAGCAAAGCAAAAAATAAAGCAATAAATTTATTGAATCTCATATAAGTCTCCTTATTGATGCCCCTCTTTTCCAAAAGGGGGAACAGATAACCCCTCCCAACCTCCCCTTAAAATAAGGGGAGGAAATACGCCCCCTCTTAAGATAAGAGGGGGTTGGGGGGAGTTATTCCCGCTATTCGACCTTCCTGAAACTCTTCTTCAATGCGCCGCAAATCGGGCATTTTTCGGGTGGTTCTCCTTCAACGGTGTTCCCGCATACCTGGCATACATAATAATCCACAGCTTCATTCTTCCCAAGGGCGTCCAGCATTTTTTTGTAAAGGTCGGCATGTATCTTTTCCACTTCATTGGCATAATTAAAGCTCCTCAAAGCGCCTTTAATCCCCTCTGCTTCGGCATCGGCGATCATCTGCGGGTACATGCTTTGAAACTCATGAGTTTCACCGCTTATGGCTTCCATCAGATTTTCTTTAGTGCTCTTAATCCCGCCAAGTTCTTTCAGATGATTCAATGCATGAACTGTTTCAGCGTCTGCGGCGGCCCTGAAAAGCTTTGCCGCCTGCGCATAGCCTTCCGCTTCGGCTTTTTTTGCAAAGGCCGAGTATTTTCTGTTCGCCTGTGACTCTCCTGCAAAGGCTTCCTGAAGATTTTTTTCGGTTTTGGACATATTAACCCTCCTTTTATATTCCTGCAAGCCTCTCTAATTCCTTGCCGTCTATATGCAGTTCCTTCTCAAGCATCTTAAACGTTGCGCCGGTCTGCCTGTAATAAAACCTGAAATTTCTTCCTTCGCATCCATCATGGAATCCTTGACTGTAAGAAAGTATTCCTGACGGGTGAGTATCTTGGTGGCCTTTCCTACCTCAAGAAGAAGATTCCTCCTGTCTTTTCCCTCCCTGATGCTGTAAAGGAGCAGGATGATCGTGGCGATAAGCAAGATCGACTCAAGTATAAGAAGAACTGTTTCGATTTTCATATATTTAAGTGTACCATTAGAGGTGTTCCTTTGCTATCAGATTATCTTATCATGCGTAAGCATTCAGTTATGGGTTGAGAAATCCTCCCCTTTGCAAGGGGAGGTTGGAGGGGTTTTTGAAAAATAATTAAAACCACCCCTTCCCCTCCTTGCAAAGGAGGGGATTAACCCCGTAACTGAAGGATTACCATCATGCCTGCCTTTCAAGTTCAGGATGTCTTTTGTAACGGTTAGGTTTTCTTACTCGAATTGCGCGTGATACGCTTTTACTTTTTTCGCAAATTCCCTGCCGAATTCATAGCATTTGTCTTCATCCTCGGCGGATGGTCTGTAAAGCGCCTGAATTCCCGGTCCCATTGTTTCAAGACCCATTTTTTTGAATTCTTCATACATGTCCCTGACTGCGCCGCCGCCCCAGCCATAACTGCCGAAGGCCCCTACGACACGGTTCTTAGGCCTCAGTCCCTTCAGATAGGCGAGAAAATCCGCAATGGTCGGGAACATGGAATTGTTCAGGGTAGGCGAGCCGATAAGACAGCCCCTTGCTTTCCAGAATTCCTTTACCGCAATACTGTTGGGATTGGCCCTGAGTTTTATCACCTTAACATCGACGCCTTCATCCCATATCCCCTGCATAATGGGCACGGTCATCAACTCCGTACTCTGCCACATGGTATCGTAAATAATTACGACCCGCAGGTCTGCCTTGCCGTTGGCCATGTCGAGGTACATATTGATAATCTTTGAGGGGTCTTTCCGCCATATGATCCCGTGGTCCGGAGCTATCATATCTATGTCGAGACCTAATTTCTGAATCTCCGCAATTTTGCTTTTTATAAGTGTACCAAAGGGCATGAGGATGTTGGCATAATAGTCCTTAATCGCTTCATCGAGTTCCGCCACCGAATGGCAGGTTATAAACTCGTCGTCAAACCTTGCCGATGATGCATAGTGCTGGCCAAAGCCGTCCTGGCTGATGAGCAGTTTATCTTCTTTTATATATGTCATCATCGAATCAGGCCAGTGAAGCATCGGGGTTTCGAGAAAGAGAAGGGTCCTTTTGCCGATATTCAAAGTGTCTCCGGTCTTTACTACTTTGATATTCCATTTTGATATATCGAAGAACCTGCCCAGGCCCTTTTTGCCTTTCTCGGTAATATAAATGGTTGCGTTGGGCGTCAATGACATAACATCGGCGAGACTTGTTACATGATCGTTTTCAATATGATTAATGACGATATTTTTTATCTTTGAAGGGTCGATAAGACTCTTAATATTATCAATAGTGGTTTTGGAAAATTCGTGCTTGACGGTGTCAAACAGGGTAATCTGATCGTCAATGACGAGATAATTATTGTAGGTTGTCCCGTTCGGTATTATATAACCGTGGAAATCCCGTATTGCCCAATCAATTGCGCCGACCCAGTAAATATCCGGTTTAATTTTAATAGCCTTCATTTAATTCCCTCCTATCTTTTTTTATGAAACTTTTGACATTGCCTTGCAGCGCGGGTCGACTGCATCCATCGTGCCGTAAAAATAATAGCCGTGTGCAGGACATCCGCCGGTGCAGTTTGTGTAATGTGCGCAGCCTTTACTGGCGCACATGTTCTCTTTTTTGTGACCGCGGAAATACTCCAGGAGGCGGTTATGCCATATTTTTTCAATGCCGTCCCTGAATATATTCCCGAGAAGGAACTTCTCTGAGCCTGCAAACAGATTGCAAGGGAAGGCTGAACCGTCCGGCATTACCGCAATTTTTGTAATTCCGGCGTCGCACCTGAATTTTGAATAAGCTCCATGCTTGTAAAATCCCGAGGCTGCCACAAAACCTATGTCCGGTTTCCCGTCCATTTTTTTCTTCAATTCGGCATAGAAAGCATAATATTCGGGAAAAGAAAGAGCCTGATAGTCCCGCCTGCCTATCATGTCCTCATGCAAAAGAAAATATCTTTTCAAGCCGAGTTCCGCCAGGTAGTCAACAAGATCAAATATTTCTCCTTTGTTTTCTTGCATGAGCACGCTTTTCACAATAGGCCCTCTTCCGTCCGAGACCAGTCTTTTAATCCCTGCGATAGCCTTTGAAAAATTATCCGACCCTGTTAATGCATTGTGGGTTTCAGAAAAGCCGAGGATTGAAAAACCGATATTCAGCGAATCAGCGCCTATTTCGGCAAGATCAATGACCGAATCCAAAAGACTCCCGTTGGTGCTTATATTGACTGAAAGCTTTGCCCCCGTTGCATAAGAGATAAAATCCTTTATCCAGGGGACAAGCAAGGGTTCTCCACCGAGGATATCTATTTCCGTAATGCCGTATTTTAAAGCCATATCAGCAAGCAGGAACGCTTCATGCTTATTCATATCTCCGTAAGATCCGGGGTCTGATATGCTGCGGTTGAAACAGAAACCGCACTTTTGATTGCATCTCAATGTAGGGTAGAATTGTATAAATGCCGGGTGTTTCATTTTTATAGTATTTATTATAATAAATCTTGAAAATATTGTTAACCGAACCTTTTCATCGTATCAGCCCTGCCGGTTGGAATGTTTTCAATTACGGGTGCAAAAATCCTCCCCTTTGCAAGGGGAGGTTGGAGGGGTTTTTGAAAAATAATTAAAACCACTCCTTCCCCTCCTTGTAAAGGAGGGGATTAAACCCGTAACTGAAGGATTACGCCGGTTATAATTACTAAGACGGCAATAAGATAGGATACACATTTAAACACCCTCCCCTTTATCCCCTCCCCTCAAGGGAGGGGCGATTCTTAAGTACCCTCTCCCTTGAGGGGAGAGGGTAAGGGTGAGGGTGTGTGGCTTTTCTAATGAACTCCTTAGTAACTTTTACAACCGCTGGGTAAAAATGATAATTTGATAATCTTTATGAAAAATATTATGCTTATTTTACAGACAGGAGAAAAATTATAAACCCGGAGGAGAATATGAACGCAATCGAAATAGCGATCAAGATGGAAAAGGATGCAATAGAATTTTACAGGGAAGCTGCGGGCAGGGTCCAACACCCTGTCGGGAAAAAGATGTTTCTTTCCATTACTGAAGATGAGAAGAGACACCTCCAGATGCTGTCGCAGATATTCAAGGAGATCGATATAAAACTCGAAAATGTCAGTCCGATGAAGAATATGCAGACGGTATTTCAGTCAATGAAAGACGCTATGATGCAGAAGGTCGCAGCGAGTAAGGATGAACTCGAAGCGTTCAAAATTGCGATGCATATGGAAAAAGAAGGGGTGGAATTTTACAAAAAGGCGGGGGCCGAGGCGCCGGCAGCAAAAGAAAAGGCGCTCTTTGAACGGCTTGTGAAAGAAGAGGAGCAGCACTATGCGATATTTGCCAATACCTATAATTTTATGACCGATACCGGGAACTGGTTTATGTGGGACGAGCACAGCATTGTTGAAGGATAACCCGTAATTAATGACGGACATAGTATTTTTGCTCATTCTCGGGCTGCTGCCCTCCGAGGAAAATTCTGTTCCGATATATCTCCACAGAATTTAAAACCGCAAAAATACTATGTCCGTCATATACATTAAAAAATTCATGAATAATATAGGTTCTTGAAAGTCTCATAATTGAATAGACATTTATCTGAAAATCTCCCCTTACCCCTCTTTGCCAAAGAGGGGGATTATTCCTCCCTTTGGAAAAGGGAGGTTAGGAGGGATTTTATGAATATGTGCAGTCATTTTTATGAGACCCTTAATAGGTATACAAAGGAGGTAACATTATGGCAAAGCCTGTAGTAAATGAGGACTTATGCGAGGGTTGCGCGACTTGTGAAGAGATGTGTCCCGAGGTGTTCAAGATCGGCGACGACGGCAAGGCCCATGTTGTAGGTCCGGACAAATGTAATACCTGCAACTGCCAGGAGGCAGCCGATACATGCCCTGTTCAGGCAATAACGATTGAGTAGGGGAAAAAAGAAGAAAAAAATTTAACCACAGAGATCACAGAGATTACTACTATAGACGGCAATAAGTAAGGATGCATATCCTAACACCCTCCCCTTTATCCCCTCCCCTCAAGGGAGGGGCGATTCTTAAGTCCCCTCTCCCTTGAGGGGAGAGGGCAAGGGTGAGGGTGTGATGTAGTCTTACTTAATGCATTTATCATTAACTACAAAAACACGTTTTTACAGTTTCTCCGAGTACTCTGTGGTCAATTTTGTTTGTGGATTAGCAGGAACTTTTGCATTTACAGGTCAATGAGACCCTCTTGGAAACTTTTTTAATCGTCATCAGCAACACCCCCTTTCGTAGAGGAACCCGGACTTCGTGTCCGCATGTTCTTTGATTTTATATTTTATCATAATAAAAACATTTGTAAAGGTCTTTTCCCAGCGGATTACCCTGCTGAGAAGCCCTGTACCTGCAGCCGCCTCTGCAAATTTCGACTGCATCACAATCACATTGCAAATCGGCAAGCCTGAGAGGTTTAATTTTCCGCCAACATTCCCTGAGCCCTTCCTTTATAGAGCCGACAGGCTTGTCTCCATAAAAACTGCATTTTGCGATCCTGCCATCGGACATAACTGCCATTAAATGCAGGCCGCAGGCATAACCCCCGGCCCCGCCGTGAAGTCCCTCTCCATGACCGTATTTAAGATACTTTCCTCCGACTTCAGGGGGTATCATGAAATCAGGGTTGTCCCTGAGTCTGCCGGTGAGGCACGGTATATCAACCGTCCAGTCTTTTATTCCCATTTTGCCAAAGATCCTATCCATCTTATCGAAATCACCAAGGTTTTTATTGTGGACCATTGTGGCAATGGATACCTCAAATCCGGAACCAACGGCTTGTTCTACAGCGTGCAAAGCCTTTTTGAATGTCCCTTTGCCTCTCAAGGCATCATGAGCATCCTCAAGTCCGTCGATACTGATCTGGATTTCGTCAACGTTGAGTATTTTCAGCAAGCTTTGGTCCAGCAATAAACCGTTGGTAAAAAGGACTTTCCGCACAAAAAAGCCCGGCAGCATTGCATTGATTTTCTGAAAGCTGCCGTGCATAAGAGGCTCGCCGCCCGTGATCATAACTCTCAGACCCTGCATAGCCTCGAATTCCCCGAGTATGGTTTCTATTTGTTTTACCGATAACTCCGAAAAAATATTGTCCCCGATATAACAATGTTTGCACCTGAGATTACATCTATCCGTTATCTGCAGCTCAAGGTACCGCAGCGACGGTACCGGAGATTTCAGTACGGAAGGGCGCTTTAATAAAAACATGTTTTCTGTCAACAGGCCCTCGCCAAGGCAATAATCAATAAATTCTCTCTCCTTTGAACTACAGCCTTTGCCTGCCGCGCATTTCTTCAGAAAACGAAAAGATTTTTCATCAAGCTCATAAAGGTCGTCTTTTTTTACATGGTAAATGGACGGTATTTCAAGCCGTTTGAGAACGGCGTCAGGTGAGAGAAAATAGTCCATTTTTTATTGTATACGATGATCGTTATGTATCGCTATAACTTTGCGGTTTTTGATATACTAAAAAAACGATAAGAAGAGGGGGAATATGACGGCTTCAAAGGCAAAAATCCTCTGTGTTGACGACGATGCAAACCTGCTCCAAATAAATGCAAGCATTCTGCAATCGGCAGGATATACTGTAGTCGAGGCCTGTTCAGGCGACGAATGCCTGCGCAGAGTCAGAGAAGATCGTCCCGATCTGGTATTGCTTGATGTGATGCTCCCTGATGCAAGCGGTTTCGATATATGCAAAAAAATCAAGGAAGACCCCGAACTTACAGGTCCTTATGTGATTTTGATATCCGGTATGGAGATTTCTTCGGGCAGCAAGATTAAAGGACTTGAAATAGGCGCGGACGGCTATATTGTACGCCCCGTTTCCGGCCATGAACTCCTGGCGCGCATACAGGCGATACTGAGAGTAAAGATCACGGAAACGGCCCTCAGGAAGAGCATGGAACGCTATCAGACATTAGTCGAGACCATGAGCGACGGGCTGGGTGTTGTGGATGAAGAACTGGTTATGACATTTGTCAACTATAAGCTTTGCGAAATTACCGGATACCCAAGGGAAGAGATGATCGGCCGCCCGGTCATGGAATTTCTCGACAGGGAAAATCAGGAGATACTAAAGGCCCGTTTTGAAAAAGTAAAAGAAAAAATCATCGACCCTTTTGAACTGAAAACCAAAGGGAAAGACCTGAGGGACATCTATACCATTATTTCTCCCAAGCCGCTCTTTGACGGCAAAGGGAATTTTAAGGGCGCCTTTGCCGTAGTCACCGATATTACAAAGAATAAACATTATGAAGAAGCCCTGAAAAGAAACCTGGGACATATTAAAACGATATTAGAATCGGTCGGCGACGGGATATACGGAGTCGACATGAACGGGAATACCATTTTTGTCAATCCCGCCCTTTTAAGAATGACCGGTTACGCCGAAAAAGAGCTTATCGGAAGAAACCTCCACAATATCCTGCGTCATTCAAGGTCCGACGGCTCCCTTTGTGAACAGGAAGATTGTCCAATACTGTCTACGCTTTTAAAAGGTGAGAGTTTCTTTAATATTTCCGATGAAGTAGTCTGGAGAAAAGACGGATCAAGCTTCCCGATTGAATATACGAGCGCGCCCATTGTTGCACAGGATAAGATAACCGGAGCGGTTATTGCAATCAGAGATGTTACGGAACGCAGAAAGGCCGAGGAAGAAATTAAAAGGCTGAATAAGGAACTCGAACATCGGGTCATCCAGCGCACTATGCAGCTTGAAGCGGTCATCAGGGAACTTGAGAGCGAAATACTCGACCACAAGCGTACCGGAGAAAAGCTCCGGAGATACAGCGAAAGACTGCAGGACCTCTCCAACCGCTTTATAGATCCGGGCGAAAATTAATCGCAATCATGGCATTACTGACCGGATACTCGCTTTAGAAGATCTAACCCGCTTCTTACCATAAATTCAATTCTGAGACAACTAATATTAATGAGCGCATAAGTAAGACTACATCACACCCTCACACTTGCCCTCTCCCCTCAAGGGAGAGGGGACTTAAGAATCGCCCCCTCCCTTGAGGGGAGGGGATAAAGGGGAGGGTGTTAGAATATGTATCTTTACTTATTGCCGTCTTAGTAACTCTCCGTGCTCCGTGGTTAATGTATTGCCGGCGTTCTCAAAAAAATCCCCCTTTTTAACAAAGGGGGACAAAAGGGGATAGTACGGATGAGCGCTATTTTTCTTATATCTTCAGGATATAATATCTTAGCCAGATATACACGTGGCAGATAATGACCGATTCGATCATCAAAGGCATCCCATAGAGCATAAACTGTTTGAAGGATATTGGTTTGCCCATTTTTTCAGCCATGCCGCAGACTACAACATTCGCAGATGCGCCGATCATTGTCCCGTTTCCTCCGAGACATGCACCGAGGGCCAATGACCACCAGATCGGCATGAGGTCGGGATGATGGAGAAGATTAAGACCGGTGACATTCGGCCATAATTGTCTGGCCATGTCAATGACCAGCGGGTTCATGGTGGCTACATAAGGAATATTGTCAATAAAGGCCGAGGCAAAGGCCGAGAACCACAGGATAACCATCGAAGTTCCGAAAAGGTTGCCCTGGGTAAGCTCAAGGACCTTAATCGACATCCACTTTATAAGCCCTACATTCACAACACCTCCGATAATCATGAACAGGCCCATGAAGAAAAAGAGGGTCGCCCATTCGCACTCGGCAAGGATATGATGGGGCTCTTTTGTGCCGGAGATCAGGAGTAAAAGTCCGGCGCCTGCAAGAGCGATGGTTGCAGGCTCATAGTGGAGCATGCCGTGGAAGATAAAACCTGTTACCGTTACAGCAAGAACAGCAAGGCATTTCTTCAGCAGCAAGGGGTCT
>Ga0315283_10003719_pt1 | contig 13110 bp, 10 predicted proteins | sample YL17G09_0_MG_FD_204541 | JGI IMG/M metagenome (GOLD analysis project Ga0315283, IMG submission 204541) | Sediment microbial communities from Yellowstone Lake, YNP, Wyoming, USA - YL17G09_0 | ecosystem: Environmental > Aquatic > Freshwater > Lake > Sediment | place: USA: Wyoming | collected...
GCTGTTATCATCAGGATCGCCACCGGCATTTATAACTGATTGTCTTGTCAGCGTAAGGAACTCTTCTCCGTTAAGAGGTCGATAACCTCTGTCGTTCGAAAGTTGCTCCCTACCATACGATGTGCGGAAATTCATTTTTGTTGCACCTGATTTACCGGATTTTGTTGTAATAAGAATGACTCCGTTGGCAGCTCTTGACCCGTAGATGCTGGCTGCAGCAGCATCTTTTAAAATTGTAATAGATTCTACATCATTGGGGTTTAAGGAAGCAAGGGCGTTACCTGTATTTGTAAAATAACTCTGGTCGCCTGACATTACTGCTATACCATCAATAACGTAGAGGGGATCGGATCCGGCAAGTATTGAACTGATCCCGCGAATCCTTATCTCAGAATTACTTCCTGGTTGTCCGGAAGTAGAAGTGACCTGAACACCTGCAACTTTACCCGTTAACATTTTATCTATGCTGGTTTCAGGTATGTTTCGAATTTTGTCATTGTTAATAACACCTACAGATCCTGTTTTAGCTTCACGTCTCTGGGTTCCGTAACCTACAACAATCACTTCGTCAAGGTGCAGGATGTCCGGTTCCATAACAACATTTATTGTTGTTTCGGTACCGACAACAATCTCTTGCCTTTTCATCCCGATAACTGAAACAACAATCGTAGTAGCATTAGCGGGCATAGATAGCTTATATGCTCCGGCTATATCGGTAACTGCACCTATGTAAGTGTCTTTTACCAATACAGTTGCTCCTGGAATACCAAGACCATCCTCCGAACTGGTCACTTTACCCGTGATCGTTTTTTGTGCAAGCGCAACCTGCAAACCCGCAAAAAGCAGAAATGTAAGTAAAATTGCGATTTTTCTCATGGTTAGTAATTTTGTTTAGTTTGTTTTGCGTTAATTTGAATTGACTGGTCGAAATTTTAAGTTTGTTTCATTGTAATACTTTAATTCATAAATGGTTTGTGCTGGTTAATATTGAGGTTTGATAATGATTTTGAATAAAAAACGAAAATTTGTCCAAATTGAATGCATTAAATCTATTATGCCTGGTATTCATTTGAGTCGCAATTCGGATTAATAAAAAAATATAACAAATTTAGGAATTAAGATGAATATGCAATGCACAAATCGTTAAAGCAACCGGAAAATCCTGCAACCCGGCAAAAATGTCAGTTAACCGACGGATAGGGAAAATTTGGGTGACTTAACGAATATTCTCACCAATACAGCGATTAATTTTTAATAGCATCTTTTCTTGCCGCAAACATTTAACCTGCATTATTCATGCAGAAGATAAAAGACAAAAGTAAAAAGATAAAAGTCAGGCATTCGCAAACCACTTTCGAAATTTTTATCTTTAACCATTTATCTTTTGTCTTTATTGAGGTTTAGGAATTAATCAGGTTAACAACCTTACTACTTCATGAACCTCAGGTGAGAAGCATACGAGAATATGAAAACCCCGGTAATCATAGCCTGGGGAATGGTTTCTGCATACCCGCGCATGAAGAGCAATGGTACGATCAGCAAAGCTATCTGGGACATGGCGTAAAAATGAAAGCCTACTTTACGTAAGTTCCACATCCTGATAGTGCCAAAAAGCGAAAGCCCGAAGAAAACTGCATTTATCAGAAAAAACCAACGGCCGGCGGCCAGCAACATGAGCATTATATCACGCTGCATTGCAAATCCGGAAGATTCAATGGCAGGACCAAGACTATCGAAGAAAATTCCACAGAATAAATAGGAGATAAGGCCCAATCCACCACCGATAAACGATGTTATACAGAGAATCTTCAGGAAAGTGAGTCGGGGAGCTGTTTCCTTGGGTTGCTGGTCAAATTGTTCGTCAGCCATATTGTAGTTTTGATGAAAATATTAAAACTTTTCAAGCTAATTCAGAAGTCATAAATGATCAGCCGATTTAAAAATTCAATACCAAATGCTGATGAGGAGTCATCAGAAACGAAATGTTAATCAAGACTTCCGATTGCGTTTTCAACTTCATCCAGAATCTCGCAGGATTGCACCAGCGCTTTCATGGTATTGTGGTCGGCATACAGAGGCCGGTCGACTTCCAGGAAATCAACATACTTCCGGATTACCTCCTTAGCTTTTGTTACTCCTTTTCCGAACGCATATTCCCTGAAATCGAGCGCCTGTGCCGCGGCCATAAGCTCAATTCCCAAAATGCCATAAGCATTATCGAGTATCTGAAAATTCTTAATGGCCGTATTCATTCCCATGGAAACAAAATCTTCCTGGTCGGCGGCGGCTGATATCGATTGAATGCAGGCAGGTGCCGATAGGATTCGCTGTTCCACTATTTGCATATCGGCGGTATATTGGCTGAGCATAAGTCCGCTGAACATACCTGCTCCTTTAGTAAGGAATGCAGGCAGGCCAACACTTAGTGCCGGATTATTCAGGCGATTGAGTCGTCTTTCGGAAAGGACACTAACCATTGTCACCACTGCTCCGGCCATATCCATAGGCACTGCTACCGGTGATCCCTGGAAATTGGCACCCGAAAGTTGCATGTCCTCATCGGGGAAAAAGATTGGATTGTCGCCGACACCATTCAGTTCGATTTCAACCTGCGAACGTGCATAAGCAATGGCATCATGGGCAGCGCCAATTACCTGGGGAGTAGACCGCATGGAATAGGCGTCCTGGACTTTGCATTTTACCCTGTTTTCGACCAGATCGCCGCTATCCACCATTTTGAGGATAGCAGCAGCACTGCGCATTGCGCCTTTAAACCCTCTTACCTCGTGTATCCGGGGTTCATAAGGCTTCATATTTGCCTTGAGTGCCTCCAGCGACATGGCGGCAGCAATTTCTGCCTGTTTCAGCCAATTGTTGGTGTCGAACAGGAAGATTGCACTCATTGCTGTAAGCACGTTCGATCCGTTGATGGTAGCCAGGCCATCACGAACATGTAGCCCGGGAACCGCTATTCCTGCATTCTCCAGCGCAATATTGCCTTCCATCAGTTCACCTTTAAAATAGGCCTTACCTTCACCCAGCATCAGCAAGGCAATTTGCGCCATTGGAGCCAGGTCGCCGCAGGCGCCAACAGAACCTTTCTGGCAAACGAAAGGTGTAACACCTTTGTTGAGCATTTCAACCAGGGTTTGCGTAATGACGAGCCGGCATCCTGAATTGCCATGTGCATGAACGTTAATGCGGCCAAGCATAGCTCCCCTTACATATTCCTCAGGCATCGGATCGCCGATTCCGGCGGCATGGTTATATATAAGGTACTTCTGAAAATCCTTTACCTGATCATCGTTTAGTACCACTTCCGAGAATTCGCCAATTCCGGTGTTAACGCCATACATAATCTCGTGTGCATCGACTTTGCGCTCAAGCATAGCGCGGCAATTGTTGATTCGTCTTACTGCTTCCGGATGAAGCTCCACGCGTTGGTGGTGACGGGCTACTTTTACTACGTTGGCGACTGTGAGTCCTGATCCGGTAATTATAAGTGTCATATATAAGGTGTTAATCCTGTATTATTCATGCAGAAGATAAAAAACAAAAGTAAAAAGATAAAAGTCAGGCATATGCAAACCACTTTCAATATTTTTTTTATATGTTCATTTTATTGTTGCCTGCTATATGTATGCCTTAACCAGGCCTATAACAGCAGCATTAAAAAATGCCCCGGCTTTCACTACCCTTGCTAAAATAATTATTGTCAAAGGAAAGAAAATTCCGGTTTATATACTTGAAATTTCTGCAAATTTTATGCAGAAGCAATTTTGAAGGCGAAAAACGAAGAAACGAAAAATGAAAAATGAAAAAGCGTAATGCTGCATTTTCGCAATTTCGCAATTTCGCTATTTCGCTATTTCGCAATTTCGCATTTTCGCATTTTCGCAAATTCGCATTTCCCCATTTTCGCAATTTCGCATTTTCGCATTTTCGCATTTTCGCATTTTCGCATTTTCGCATTTCCGCATTTCCGCAATAACAACCTCTTATGCCCTTTCCCTTTATCCTTGTTTTTGCAGAAAAGCAATGAGTTCGTCTGAATTTACTTTTTGCTGGTCACCGCTTAGCATATTTTTAAGCGTCAATTTTCCTGAAAGCATTTCTTCTTCTCCGGTTAGAGCTACGAAAGCAATGTTTTGGCTGTCGGCATAGGCCAATTGTTTTTTCATCCTGGCTGCATCGGGGTATAGCTCGGTCCTGATACCGGCGTCCCGCAGTTGTTGCAGTATAGGAAGGCAAAATGCAGCTTCTTTTTCGCCAAAGTTGACAAATAAAACCTGTGTTCCGGCTTCTGCACTTTGCGGGAAGAGCCGGAGTTCATTCAATACATCATAAATACGGTCGGCACCGAAGGAAATTCCTACGCCGGAAACACCCGGCAGTCCGAAAATTCCGGTAAGGTCATCGTAACGACCACCACCACTGATGCTTCCCATCCGGACATCCAGCGCTTTTACTTCGAATATGGCTCCGGTGTAATAGTTGAGGCCGCGCGCCAATGTGATATCGAGGGATACCGGAGTTTTTATTTTCACGGCTTCAAGGTAAGAGAAAATGGTCCTGATTTCGGCAACACCTTTCATCCCGGTCTCGGAGGAAGTGAATACTTGCTCTAATTGCGCAAGTTGTCCGGTATTATTTCCCGATAGGTGCAGGATCGGTTCGAGCCTTTCAATTGCTTCACCCCGGAGGCCTTTTTCCGAAAGTTCGCGCATAACATTTTCGAGGCCAATTTTATCCAGCTTATCGATTGTCACCGTGATATCAATCAGCTTATCAGCATGCCCGATTATTTCAGCTATTCCGCTCAGGATTTTCCGGTTGTTTATCTTTACTTCAACATTTACTTCCAGGGCATTGAAAATATCATTTGTGATAAAGATCAACTCTACTTCCGAAAGCAGGGAATCGCTGCCGATCACATCTACGTCGCATTGGTAAAACTCGCGATAGCGGCTTTTCTGAGGCCGGTCGGCGCGCCATACAGGTTGAATCTGGTAGCGTTTGAATGGAAAAATGATTTCGTTGCGGTGCTGTACCACATAGCGTGCGAATGGCACTGTGAGGTCGTAGCGCAATCCCTTTTCACAGATTACAGGCGCTAATTGACGGACATTAAGCGATTGCAGCATTTCGCCGGTAGCTTTTTCGAGAAAATTACCTGAATTAAGCACCTTGAATAGCAGTTTATCGCCTTCTTCACCATATTTTCCCATCAGGTTCGATAGGTTCTCCATCGCCGGAGTTTCGATGGGCTGATAGCCATAGCGCTGGAAAACGGTGCGGATAGTGTCGAATATATAGTTGCGCCGGCTCATCTCCAGGGGGGGGAAGTCGCGCATTCCTTTGGGTATTGATGGTAATTGGGCCATTGTGGAACTACATTTTCAGTGAGGAAATGATAATCTTAAAATAATAATAAATGACATTTCGATGCTGTTTGTCTGTCATTCTGAGGTGTAAAATTAATAAAATCGCAACTACTCACCACGGAGGCACAGAGATCACGGAGCGCCACCGAGATTAATCTTTGGGCAAATTGTCTGCGAATTTAACGGGATATCCCAAAGGTTATAATTGTGAGTTTGTGACAAGTTTAAATAAGCCGGAATGTTTTACACCAGTTTTTTATAGCGGATCCTCTTCGGGCCTTCGTCGCCGAGTCGCTTCCTGCGGTTTTCTTCATATTCGGTATACCCTCCTTCAAAGAAATAAACCTGTGAATTCCCTTCAAATGCCAGGATATGTGTGGCAATCCGGTCGAGGAACCAGCGATCGTGTGAGATGATTACAGCGCAGCCGGCAAAATCCTCCAGGCCTTCTTCCAGGGCACGGAGGGTATTTACATCGATATCATTTGTTGGTTCGTCGAGCAGCAACACGTTGGCTTCCGATTTGAGTGTTAGGGCCAAGTGCAGGCGGTTACGCTCGCCACCGGAGAGCACTCCGGCTTTTTTCCCCTGGTCGGATCCGCTAAAATTAAATCTGGAGACATAAGCACGGGAGTTCAGCATTCGTCCGCCCAATTGGATGAGTTCCTGACCTTCTGAAATAACTTCCCACACATTTTTTTCAGGGTCGATATTGGTATGTGCCTGGTCGATGTAACCTACTTTAACTGTTTCTCCTACGTTAAACTGTCCCTTGTCGGGTTTTTCCAGTCCCATGATCAGCCTGAAGAGTGTGGTTTTGCCGGCCCCGTTCGGTCCGATTACGCCTACTATTCCTGCGGGAGGAAGTGAAAATGTGAGGTTTTCGAAAAGCAGCTTGTCGCCGAATGCCTTACTTATTTCAGAAACTTCTATTACTTTGTTTCCCAGGCGGGGGCCATTTGGAATGAATATTTCCAGACGTTCTTCTTTCTGTTTTACATCTTCACCCATCATACGGTCGTATGCCCCGAGCCTTGCTTTGGATTTGGCATGGCGTGCTTTGGGAGCCATGCGTACCCATTCGAGCTCGCGCTCCAGGGTTTTCCGGCGCTTGCTTTCCGTTTTTTCTTCCGTAGCCATGCGTTTCGTTTTTTGTTCGAGCCACGAAGTATAATTGCCCTTCCAGGGAATACCTTCTCCGCGATCGAGTTCGAGAATCCAGCCAGCGACATTATCGAGGAAATACCGGTCGTGGGTTACGGCGATTACGGTTCCTTTGTATTGTTTCAGGTGGGTTTCGAGCCATTCGATGGATTCAGCATCCAGGTGGTTGGTTGGCTCATCCAGCAGCAGGATGTCAGGCTCTGATAATAAAAGCCTGCATAAAGCCACACGCCTGCGTTCACCTCCTGAGAGGTTCGCGATAGGCGTATCACCTTCGGGGCAGCGCAGCGCATCCATCGCGCGCTCCAGTTTTGTGTCGAGCTCCCATGCGCCGTGATGATCAAGCAATTCGGTAAGTGCGCCTTGCCGCCCGATGAGATTGTTCATCTCGTCATCGGTCATAGGTTCGGAAAACCGGTTATTAACTTCTTCATATTCGGCCAGCAAATCCACAACCTCCTGCACGCCTTCCTGCACAATTTCTTTAACCGTCCTGGCATTATCAAGGTGAGGTTCCTGCTCCAGCATTCCGACGCGATATCCGGGCGAAAACACAACTTCGCCAAGGAACGATTTCTCAATGCCCGCGATAATCTTCAAAAGTGTTGATTTCCCTGAACCATTAAGTCCAATGATGCCGATCTTGGCACCGTAATAGAAGGAAAGATATATGTCTTTCAGCACCTGCTTGTTTACAGGGTATATTTTGCTGATTCCGACCATCGAAAAGATGATCTTCTTGTCGTCTGGCATAAATCTGAAATTTTGTTCAAAGGTAAGGGATAAAAAATAAGGTTAAAGGTTAAAGGATAAAGGTTAAAGGAAAAGCGTTAATTTTACCTTTCACCTTTCGCCTTTAGCCTTTTATTGATCCGAACATGGGAAATTCAGAGCAAGGATTAAAGAATGAGTTACAACTCCGGCTGTTTAATTTTGCAGTTGCAATCATCAGACTTATCCGGAAACTTCCGAAAAGTAAGGAATACAACGTAATAAGTTATCAAATAATAAAATCTTCCACTTCAAGCGGTGCGAATTATGATGAAGCACAAGGCGCTGTTTCAAAGGCTGACTTTGTTAATAAGATAGCTATATCTTTAAAAGAAATGCGCGAGTCTAACTATTGGATACGACTTATTATTGCTACCACTGACAAAAACGAGGATTGGCTCAAAATGCGCCAGGAATCTTCAGAACTTATGAATATTCTTGGAAGTATTTATTCCAAAACTTCGATGAAAAGGTAGAAAGGGTAAAGGGTAAAGGTTATTGGTTATATTTCTATTATTGCCTTTGTGTTTCCCTTCGGGGGTTTGCCTTGAGGCCGGAGGCAAAGGTTAAAGATTAACTTTAATCTTTTCAACAAAAGACAAAAACTCATATTTGTCAAACGTGCTACTTTATCCTTTATCCTTTATCCTTTATCCTTTATCCTTTATCCTTTATCCTTTATCCTTTATCCTTTATCCTTTATCCTTTATCCTTTATCCTTTATTCTTTCTTTGTGTGCAACATCAACTGATGCAGCATTAGAGTAGTTTTATTCCAATCGTAGGTACGGAGCACAAACTGCCGCCCTTGTGCTGCAATAGTTCCGGCAAATACAGGATCGTTGATCAGGCGGGTAATATGTGCCGCATATTCCGCAGGGGAATAGCCCACAAGGATTTCAGTTCCTTCGGTAGCTCCAAGAGCGCTGTTGGCAAGATGAGACGTAATGCAAGGCAGTCCCATGGACATAGCCTCGAGTAACTTGTTCTGCAGGCCGGTCCCGATCTGCATGGGCGCAATGAAAATCCGTGAACTGGCATAACTTTTACGGATGTCGTCGACCCAGCCGCTCACCGATACACTATCGGAACGCAGGGAAAGAACCCTTGGATGGGGATTCGCACCCGCAAGTAAGACCTTCACATATGGATGACTTTCGCGGACTAAAGGTAGAATCTCTTTTACGAGAAAACATGCTGCATCCACATTTGGCGGGTAATGCATGTTTCCTGTAAATACAATGTCGACTTCATTGATCTGGTGAGCCGGGCTGAAATATTCAAAATCTACGCCATTGGGGATTACAACAATCTCATCCTTATCAGGATGTTGGATGAGGTCTCGATCGGGCACTGAGATTATCGTTTTGTTGTTAAAATCGTCAAAAACGGATTTTTCATAGCGCGCAAGCCTTTTGGATTCGACCATAAAAAAAAACTTCATCAGGAAATTCGACTGTTCGGCCATGCGCTTGTAACCGGCAGAAAATATATCCTGATAATCAAGTGTTTTGGGCTTTTTAAGTTTCCTCACATATTCGGCTGTGCGCAGCAACTGGCAGAAAATATGATCAGGAGCAGCTTCATTTATCAATTTCTGCACCTTTTGCCTGGCAAAAAAACTGTAGAAATAACCAACCTGCATGGGTTTACCGGTAAAAAATGCCCAAATGAGCCCGGTTATAACTTCCCACCACCGAAGGCGGACAACATGGATTTGCGAACAATAGGGTTGTAGTTTTTGGAGGGCATCGGGGTGTATGCGCGTATTGTTAAGTGCGCAAAGAATAAGCTCATTGTTCTGCGAGAGGAATCGCAAATGATTGAAAGCACGGAGTTTGTCGCCCTTTTCAGTGGGGTAAGGTACGCGGGAAATGAGTATCAGGATTTTCAAAAAAGTAATTTTGGTAATATCTGGTGTACAAAATTATAAAGTATGGCAAATGAACCGAAAAAGATTTGGGAGAAATTATGGGACTTTCAACATCTTAGTGAAAAATCCGACGAGTTTTTGTGTGAGGACTTCATTATCGTAAATGGCTTTCGCATTAAAATGGGCGTTCCGGCCAATCGTTTCACAAAATGAGCGGTCGTTGATACATTGGACAATGGCTTCGTAAAACTCTTCAGGAGTATTGGCTATCAAAACGTTTTCGTTATTTTTATGAATAATTCCTTCGATCCCGATGGTTGTTGAGATAATTGTTTTCCCAAATATCATCCCTTCAATAATCTTTACCCGCATTCCGCTACCCGACATCAATGGGACAAGCATAACAGATTTGGATTCAATAAATTCTCCGGCATCCACTACTTCACCCAGTACTTCAACATTGGGCATTTTCAGATTAAATATCCATTGCGGAGTGTTCCTGCCTGCAAGATAGAATTTTAGATCAGGGAATTGCACATGTACTTTCTTCCATACATTTTTAAGAAACCACTGAATTGCTTCCTGATTAGGCAGCCAGTCGAGGGCGCCAATATGGAAAAGTGATGGGAATTCAACATGGCTAAAATCCAACCTCACTTTTTTTGTCATGTCGATACCCGTGGGTATATAAGTAATGGGTTTAATACATCCCTTCTCTATAAAAAAATCCATGTCGTTGATAGTAACAGTATATACTGCATCAGCACGATTAATTTGCTCAAGTTCCCATTTCCGGAGCCGCCATGTCAGCATCGCCAGGTAAGCTTTTTTTAGTGGATTTTTTGCCTGGCTTGTCATTCGTTCCCAAATCCTGAATTCGATATTTGGTGCACGCAGCACTACTATTGCTGCCGAGTACTTGCGCAGGATTTCAAGGTAGCCCATCAGGAAAATACTCTCTACCTGTATGATATCGAAAGTTTCGCGCCGGAGGATTTCTGTCAGTTTTTTACTGAAATCGCTTGAAATAAAGCGCTGTATGTGATAGGATTTTCTTGTGAACAAGTTTAGAAGAGCATCCACTAGCTTTACATCTGTATCTACAAAAACCAGTTCAATGCCAGTGTTTCTAATATATTCAGCAGGCAGTTCGTTTAGGTTAACGTAGTGTTTTGGAGGATTTACGGCGATCAACTTCACCGAATGGCCGGCTTCTATCAGCCCCTGGGTAACATTGTTTATTCCTATGGCACCCCCGTCCTGGGGTGGATAGGGCGGTTTATTACAGATCTGTAAGATGCGCATTAACTTGTCCAGTTGAAGCGGTTATTAATCGAGTTATATATCAGGCCCATTGTGATCGTAATAATATTGATGCATGGAATTAGTAAAACGGGATTTATTCAGGAATAAAGGGCAAAAATAATAATTTATTATTCTGCGTCTTCATTCGTTTTTTTTAGAATTTTCAGAAAGGAAGCCAACCGATTGATCACTTTCCTATATGCGTCGGCATCCATCAGAGGAGAATCAGTTGAAGCTTTGTAAGTAAGGAAAATGCCCAGCGGGAGCAGGATAATCGATGAGAGCCACATGCCTGTGAATGGATCAAGTACAGCCAATTTTGCTGCTTTTTCACCTGTAAGTGAAATCACATAATAAATAACAAAAAAGAAAACAGAAACGACCATTGGCAACCCTAATCCTCCCTTGCGGATAATTACACCCATTGGTGCTCCTATAAAGAACAACACCAGACATGCAAACGACAAGGTAAATTTCCGCTGCCTTTCTATATTGTGCTTACTCAGGAGTGTTTGCTTATCGCGAAGCATTTGCGTATTGTATTCGATATTACTTTTGGCATTTCGGGCAGAACTTAGCGCAAAGTTGACGACACGCATCCGCATGGATTGATCGTATTTGGTCAGAAGATTCCTTTCAGGAGACGTTGAAGTTAATTTGACAAGGCTATCTGTAAATTTTGCCTGCTGTAGGTAGTAATAATTGCTCATCATTGATGTTTGCAAATCCTTATATTTATTATCGAGGTCCTTGTTAAGCGAATCCCTCGAATGCTGAAGCTGCTTCAGGTTGAGCATCTGGTAATTCTTTTTGAAAAAGTCCTCGTTTGTGCGCGACATTTTAAAACCTGATAAGTCGAAGCGGCGATATTGTTCCATAAAATGGGTTCGCTGAAATGGCCGTTTTGCTTCGTTGCGCCGATCTACCTTTTCATCGTAATTATAGCCATTCCACAAAGTTAGCAGCAGAAATCCGCCATCGCGCGATTGTTCCATACGACCGGAATCGGCAATGGTAAGCGAAGTATTGCCCTGGTTTTCGGAGTGGTCGTAAATCATTACCTGGCGTATTGTAACGTTGTCGGGGTCTTTCTTTCCGATGCGCATCACATAGCCGCTTATTCCATTATAAAATACACCTTCTTTAAAATTAAGAGCCAGTTTCTGTTGCGTTACATCGTAAAGAATGGACTTATATTTAAGATTAACGATAGGTAATACATTGTTGGAATAGAAAAATGCGAGGATACTAATAACGATTGACACGATGACGAGTGGCATCATTACCCAACGAAGCGAAATTCCGGCAGCCTTGATTGCTACCAACTCATAACGCTCGCCAAGGTTTCCAAAAGTCATGAGCGAAGCCAGCAGGATAGAAAGCGGTAAGGCCATGGGAACAAAAGTAAACGATGCGTAGAAGAGCAATTTTCCGATGATATCCCATTCCAGTCCTTTACCAACAAGGTCGTCAACATATTTCCACAGGAACTGCATGAGCAGGATAAATACAGCGATGAAGAAAGTCATAATCAGCGGCCCAAGATAGGAACGAAGGACGAGTAAATATATCTTCTTCATCGATAAAGCGGTTCTTGCGTGCAAAGATACACCATTAGCCTTAAACGGCCATCGCGCTATTGTTATTGCATAACAGGGCTGATTAAAAGCGTAATAGATAGGTTGTAAATAGTGCTCTGTGCCTGACGCCAGATACTGGTTGCTTTTTGGAAATTAGAAATTTAATCAGTCCATTGTCCATAAACATATCACGTGCAAAACCGTATATCCGGGATTATTATAACTTTGTTGCATATTATGATACCGATTTGCTGCTGCGAAAGATATCTGACTACTTATCGGGCAATCTCAAAGAATTTCATTTTATGGATCAGACACTTAAAGAAAGAAGGCTTTTTTCGGAGTTCCCACCGGTATCAACCCGGGAGTGGGAAGCCAGGATTTTCGAAGACCTGAAAGGTGCTGATTATGATAAAAAACTTATCTGGAGAACCGGGGAAGGCTTTTCGGTAAAGCCTTACTACCGCAGAGAAGACCTTGAGCAATTGAAATGGCTTGAGGGAATGCCGGGCCGTTATCCATTTACAAGGGGCACCCACACTAACAGTAATGTTTGGCTCATTCGCCAGGACATTGATTTTACCGACCCGGCATCTGCCAATGCACATGCTACCGACGCCATTTCACGAGGCGCCACAGCCATCGGTTTCGATACAAGCGAAATTCATTCAGCAGTCGATTTCAAACTGTTATTCCATAATATTGATCTTTCCAAAGTCAGTATTCACCTGCATTCTGCTGCTTCATATACAAAATTACTCGATTATCTTGGAGCTTATCTTAAATCATCTATATTCGATTCCACACAGCTAAAAGGATCGCTCGATTTCGACCCAATCAGCTATGCACTGCTATACGGACGCTTTTATGTGAGTCCGGAGAAGAATATGACTGAAGCTTCGGCCCTAATTAATCGTGCCAACCAGCATTTTCCGGGATTGCATGTTTTGTCGGTGAACGGAAGCTATTTCCATAACGCTGGTGCCACTGCCGTTCAGGAACTCGCATTCAGCCTTGCCTCGGGAAATGAATAC
>Ga0315283_10003721_pt1 | contig 13107 bp, 11 predicted proteins | sample YL17G09_0_MG_FD_204541 | JGI IMG/M metagenome (GOLD analysis project Ga0315283, IMG submission 204541) | Sediment microbial communities from Yellowstone Lake, YNP, Wyoming, USA - YL17G09_0 | ecosystem: Environmental > Aquatic > Freshwater > Lake > Sediment | place: USA: Wyoming | collected...
CGCCGTGAGCCACGAACGGGCCATCCGCCTGCTGCGCCGGGTCCGGGACGACGCCCTGGCCGTCGACGAGCCGTGGTTCGAGGCCAGTTGCCTCGACCACGGGCTGGTGGGCCCGTTGCTGGCGGCGTTCCCGGAGGCCAACGTCATCCAGGTCGTGCGCCACCCGGTCGGGTACGTGCGCTCGGCCCAGGACTGGGGTGCCTACCGCTTCGGCGGGCGCCCCCTGAACCTGGCTCCCTACCGCCGCCTGGCCCCACCCCAGTTCGACCGGTGGAGCCTGGCCGAGCGGCTGCGGTGGGTGGGCCAGGACCAGTTCGAGCGCCTGGCCTGGGCCTGGGCGGCCATGAACCGGGCCATGCGCACCCAGGGCGAGGGCTCGGACCGCTTCCGCACCGTGCGCTTCGAGGACCTGACCGACGCCGAGCAGGGCCCGGCCGAGCTGGGCCGCCTGGCCGCCGACCTCGGGCTGTCCGTGGCGCCTGAGGTGCTGGCGGGCGCGGTCCAGAAGCGGGTCAACGCCAGCCAGGCCAAGGCGGGCGACTGGTCGGCGGCGCAGTGGGCCCGGCTGGTGGAGCTCACCGCCGAGGAGGCCGGCCACTACGGCTACGAGGTCCGTGCCCCCTGAGGATCGGCGAGCCGGGCGACCGACAACGAAGGCACCGACGGGTCGGATCAGTACCCGTAGGCCTTGCGCAGGGGCCAGGTCAAGGCACTCACGAGGCGGCGGTCCCTCGGGGAGAGGCCCGAGCGCCACTCCTCGTCGGCCCGGACGGTCACCTCGTTCCCGCCGAAGCGGGCCGGGTTGCCGGCCAGGGTGTGGCCCTCGGTCACGCGCAGGGTGCGGCCGTCGAGCACGGCACCAACGTCGGCTGTGCGGCCCAGGAAGCGGCCGACGGCCGCCAGGCCGGCACCGGGATCGGCCGTGAAGTCCTCGTAGCGCAGGGTCATGCCGGGCCCTGGCGAGCGGTGGGCGGCCAATCCGGCCACGAGGTTGCGGCTGGTCCAGCTCAAGGCGGAGTGCCAGGCCGGGTAGCGGTCCATCTCCCGGGGCTGCTCGAGGTCGTGATGGGCCTTGGTCCGCTGCCAGGACCAGGCCACCGCGCGGGGGTCCCGCACCAGCACCAGTGCGTACGGGGCGATGGCGTCGACCCGGCCGAGCACGCCCGGGTCGGTCGGCCACTTGGACGAGTCGACGATCACCTCCGCGCCGGTCACCTCGGCCACGGCCTCGATCAGGCGGGAGGTCGCCGCTGACCACCGCTCGAACCCCGACCAACCCCGCGTGCGACCGAGCAGGAGCCGGGGCGCCGCGCCCCAACGGAACACGGCCTCGCTGTCCCGGGCCAGGCGCTCGGCGTCGAGGTCGCCCAGCCGCTCGGCCACCGCGCCCCACACCGCGCACCCGGTGATGCGCTCGCCACAGGCGCAGCGCCGGTCCTCGACGAGGCCCCGCCGCCAGAAGAAGCGCAGCTCACCGGCCGCGAACAGCCCGTCCATCTCGCCGAGGGCCATCGACAGCAGGGTCGATCCGGAGCGCCCCTTCCCCAACAGGTAGAGGACCTCGGTCACGCCGTCTCGTCCTCGAAGAGGTGCTCGATCGCCGCTTCGGCCTCGGCCTCCTCCTCAGGGTCGAGGTCGGTCAACGACTCGCCGTCGCCACGCGGGATCAGCCGATGCCCGGTGACGGCGAGGGTGAGAGCGATGACCGCCATCACCGGGAGGGAGACCAGGCGGTCGAGCCCACTGGCGAGCACGCCGCTCGCCGCGGTGTCACCGACGAGGTGGGCCAGGGCGCCGGCGATGACCTCGCGGACGCCGAGGCCGGCCGGGAAGAAGCCGAGGGCCGAGGCCAGCACGACGGCCACCGGCAGCACCATGGCCCCCTGGAACGACCCGCCGATGTCGAACCCGATCATGATGAACCAGAACAGGACGCCCCGGATGGCGACCATGAGGACCTCGACGGCCAGGAGCACGGCGCTGCGCCGGACGGCCTCCCTGGTGCCGGGGTCGTCGTCCCTGCGCAGCACGATCGACCGGACGGCCACGTAGCCGAGGGCGCAGGTCACCACCCCCCCGGCCAGGAAGCCCAGGGCGATGAGGAGGTGGAAGGGCACGAGGACGAGGCCACCCACCAACAGCGCGCCGCCGAGCCAGAACAGGGCGGTGGCCATCGTGACCGAGGCGGCGCGCCCGTAGGAGGAGCCGGCCCGCTTGAGGGCCTGCATGCGGACCAGGGCCGCTCCCGGGATCGGCAGGAGGTTGGCCGCCCGGGCGTAGAGGGCGATGGGCAGCGCCTCCCGCAGCCGCACGTGGTGCCCGAGGACGCCGGCCGACGCCGTGTACTCCACCGCACTGAGGACGATGAGGGCCGGGATGCCCACGAGGCCGGTGACGGCGATGGCCCACCAGACGAGGTCCTGTGGGCCCTCCGGCAGGCCCTTCAGGCTGAGCACCATGGCCACGGCGAAGACGGCGGCGGAGGCCCCTAGGGAGATCCGGCGGCCCCGGGGTGACTCCGTGCGGGCGGAGAGCCGGTCAAGGACCCGAGCGACGCGCCGGAGCAGGTGCCGCAGGCGGACCAGCATCAGAGGGCGGCGAACGGGGCGGCGTAGACGAAGGGCCCGGCCACGACGGCCGCGGGGTCGAGCACCCGGGCCTGGAAGTGCCCGCCCCACGACGGGTCGGGGGCCTGCACCCCGAGGTCGGCCGCGGGCTCGAAGCCGAACTGCCGGTAGAAGGCGGGATCGCCGAGCAGGGCGACCAGCGTCTCGTCCCGGGCTTCGGCCACGGCGAGGACGGCGTGCACGAGGGCCGAACCGATCCCCGCACCCTGGTGCGCGGGGAGGACGGCGATCGGGCCGAGGCCGAGCGCGGGACGGCGGTCGGCTCCCACGGCGCCCCGCGTGCACACGACGTGGCCCACGACCTCGCCGTCGACCTCGGCCACCAACGACAGTTCGGGGATCCAGCCCTCGTCCCGCCGGAGCTCGTCGAGAAGAACGGCCTCGACCGGTTCATCGCCGTCGACGACGGGGAAGGCGACGACCTGGACGGCGCGGGCGGCTGCGGTGTCGCCGGGGCGCTCCCGCCGGATGATCACGCCGGGCGCTCGCCCTCGAGCGCGGCCCGGAGCCCGTCGGAGAGCGGCACCCGCTCACCCTTGCGGTGATGCACGTGCACGGTCTCGCTCGTGGCCAGGCACTGGTCGTCCATGAACACGCCCTGGCCGACGGTGAAGGACGACTCGCCGACGTCGAGCACACAGGAGCCCACCTCGACCCCGCCGGGGTAGGTGCCCATGCCGAGGTACTCGATGCTCACCCGGCGCACGGTGAAGTTGTCGCCCTTGGCCTTGTGGGCGATCACCCGCTCGATGATGAGCTCCGCCCGGGCGTTCTCCAGGTACTCGGCATAGGCCACGTTGTTGATGTGCCGGGCCCCGTCCTGGTCCCCCCACCGCACCTTGTCCCGGCTCCAGTGCCCGTAGATCGCCCGGTCCGTGAGGTCCACCCGCTCAGTCTGGCCCGTCACCCTCCCGGTTCCAGGCCGACGCCCAGTTCTACGCGCAGGGCGGCCGTCCCGACGCGGATGCCGGCGAACCCGTCCTCACCTCGTCATCGGTCGACCTTCGAGGTGGGCGATCAGGTTCACTCACGAACCGAGTGCGACGATACCAACAGCCTCTGACGCCCTCAGTCGTTGACGGCGGGAACCGGCAACCTCGGGGAGTTCGACGACTTCGTCGAGCGGTGACACGCTGACCGGGTGCCCACGCGCCACGCCCTGAACAAGGGTTTCACCTGGACCGACCACGCCGGTCCGTTCCGGGTCGTCACCGAGGACCAGGCCCGGGCCTACGACGAGCGGGGCTACTTCGTGGCCGAGGACCTGCTCGACCCGGCCACCGTGCTCGCCGTCGCCGCCGAGATCGACCCGATCGAAGCCGAGGTGGAGGCGGCACTGCGAGCGAGCACCGAGGACGGCCGGGTCTTCATCTACCGGGCGGGCGAGATCACCTTCACCACCCATCTCGTGACCCGCTCCACCGCCCTCCGGAACCTCGTCGCCGCCCCGCCGCTGCGGGACCTCGCCGTCGACCTGCTGGGTCCTGCCGTCCGGCTCTACTGGGACCAGGCCGTCTACAAGAAACCGGGGACCGAGGCGCCGTTCCCCTGGCACCAGGACAACGGCTACACCTTCGTCCGGCCTCAGCAGTACCTGACCTGTTGGATCGCCTTGACCGACGTCGACGAGGACAACGGCTGTCCCTGGGTCGTCCCCGGCCTGCACCGCCAGGGCACCCTGGCCCACCACCCGAGCGAGCTCGGCCACGTCTGCCTGGACGAAGCTCCCGACGCCGTGCCCGTCCCCGCCCGGGCGGGCAGCGTGGTCGTCTTCTCGTCGCTCACCCCGCACCGCACCGGCCCCAACCGCACCGATGGCGTGCGCAAGGCCTACATCGTCCAGTACGCCCCCGACGGAGCGCGCACCTGCGACGGGCAGGGCCGTGTCACCGGCACCTGCGACCTTCCCGACCGTCAGTTCCTCGTGACCTGAGCACCGGGCAGACCCGGCGACTACCTTGGCCCCATGAGCACCGAAGGTCTCGCCAAGTCCCACGCCGCCGCCCGCGCCGCCCTTGCCGGGGTCTCCTCCGACCAGCTCGACCAGCCCACGCCGTGCGCCTCCTGGACGGTCCGTGACGTCGCCAACCACCTGGTCGGGGGCAACTACTGGTTCGCGGCTTCGGTCAACGGGGACGCGGCGCCCGAGAGCGACGATGCCCCCGATTTCGCCGCCGGCGACCTGGTCGCCGCCTTCGACGAGAGCAGCCGCCAGGCCATCGAGGCGTTCGACGCCCCCGGGGCCCTGGAGAAGATGGTCACCCTGCCGTTCGGCACCATGCCCGGTGGAGCCTTCATGGGCTTGGCCACCACCGACCAGTTCACCCACGCCTGGGACCTGGCCCGGGCCACCGGCCAGCAGATCGACTTCGACCAGGACCACGCCGAAGCGCTTCTGGCGGCATCCAAAGCCTCGATCCAGGACGCGTTCCGGGGCCCCGACGGCCAAGCCCCGTTCGGCCCGGCGGTCGATGTCGCCGACGACGCCCCCGCCGCGGACCGGTTGGCCGCCTTCCTCGGGCGTCAGGTCTGAGTCACCCGCCACCCAGCGGTACCGTTCCCGCCGACATGGCGGGTCCCTTCGACGATCTCCTCCGGGCCAACCAGGCGAACCAGGCGGACTTCGCCCTCGGCGCGCTGACCGGGACGCCTCGCCGTGGCCTGGCCGTACTCACCTGTGTCGACACCCGCATCGACCCCCTGGCCGTGCTCGGCCTCGAGCCGGGGGACGCCAAGATCCTGCGTAACGCCGGCGCCCGGGTCACCGACGACATGGTGCGGTCGCTGGCTCTGGTCGTGGCCACCCTCGGGGTCGAGCGGGTGGCGGTCATCGCCCACACCGACTGCGCCGTGGCCAAGGCGAGCGACGACGAGTTGCGGTCCTTGGTCAGTGAAGTCGCCGGCGCCGACACGGCGGGTTGGGACCCCCTGGCCGCCGACGACCAGGAGGCCACCCTTCGGGCCGACCTCGCCCGGCTCCGTCAGGAGCCGCTGCTCCCCCGGGACCTCGTCGTGGGCGCCTTCGTCTACGACGTGGCGACCGGCGCCCTCAGCCCGTTGGACTGAACGGCGCCACCAGGAGGTCGGCCAACTCGGCGGGGCGGGCCAACATCGGGGAGTGGGAGCCGGCCAGGACGTCCGCCTCGATGCCGAGACGCTCGCGGGCAACCCGCACCTGCCAGGTGGGATCGAGGATGCGGTCGTCGGCGCAGGCGACATAGCGCATCGGCACGTCCGGGTACGCCTCGAGCGGCCACGGCTCCCGAGTCGGGCCCCACTGCTGCAGGCGCAGGGCCGCGATCGCATCGTCGAGCCGGTCCTCGGGGACGTCGTGGTAGAAGGCCGCGATCGCCGCTTCCCGGCCCCAGCGACTGGCGCCGTTCTCCTCAGCCATCTGGGTGACGGCGAGCTCGTCGAAGCCCGCACTGAACGCCTCGGGCCCGAGCGACTGGCCCGCCGGCTGCCCGCACTCGGGGAGGATGGCGGCCACGAAGACCAGGCCCGCCACAGGGCGGCGGGACGGGATGAGGGGAATGGTCAGCCCACCGAGCGAATGGCCGACCACGATCACCGGCTCGTCGAAGCCGGCGGCCTCGTCGACGACCGCCTGGGCGTAGTCGTCGAGGGTGGCGTCGGGGTCCTCGCCGGGCAGGTCCACCGCCACGACCGACTCGCCCCGGGAGCCGAGCTCGTCGACCAGTGGCTGCCAGCAGGCGCCGGCGTGCCAGGCCCCGTGGACGAGGACGAACGGTGCGGCCGTCAGCTCACGCCCTTCGGCTCCACCGAGGGCGTTGCCACGGCGGCCACCACGTCGGCGACCACCATCAGCTCACCTGCTTCTCCCGGCCTTCCCAGAAGGGGGCCCGGAGCTTGAACTTCTGGAGCTTGCCGGTTGCGGTGCGGGCCAGTTCGTCGCGGAACTGGATAGAGGTCGGGCACTTGTAGTGCGCCAGGCGGTCCCGACAGTGGGCGATGAGGTCGACCTCGGAGGCGTCGGCCCCCGGGGCCAGGACCACCAGGGCCGTGACCGTCTCGCCCCACTTCTCGTCCGGGACGCCGATGACCGCGACCTCGGCCACCGCCGGATGGGAGAAGAGGGCGTCCTCCACCTCGATGGAGGACACGTTCTCGCCCCCCGAGATGATCACGTCCTTCTTGCGGTCCGAGATGGCCACGTAGTTGTCGTCGTCGATGACCCCACCGTCACCGGTGTGGAACCAGCCGTCGACGACGGCGTCGGCGGTGGCGTCGGGCTGCTGCCAGTACCCGTCCATGACGTGGTTGCCCCGGGCCAGCAGCTCGCCCTGGCCGTCGACCCGCATCTGGATGCCCAGGGCCGGGGCCCCGGCCCGCCCGAGGCGCTCGGCGCGCTCGGCCGGCGACAGGGCGTCGTACTCGGCCCGGCTCCGGTTCATGGTCAACAGGGGCGTGGTCTCGGTCAGGCCGTAGATCTGGACGAACTCCCAGCCCAACTCGGTCTCCACCCGCTCGATGGTCCGGGTCGGCGGGGGTGCGCCCGCCACCACCATGCGGGTGCGCCCGGCGCCGGGAACGGGCCCGTCCCACTCGGCCGCGGCATCGAGGATGGCCGCCACGACGGCAGGGGCGCCGTTGAGCTGGGTGACCCCGTGCGCCTCGACCCGGCGCAGGATCTCGGCCCCGTCGACCTTGCGGATGACCACCTGCGTACCGCCCATGCCGGTGTGGGCGTAGGGCATGCCCCAGCCGTTGCAGTGGAACATCGGCAGCGTGTGCAGGTAGACATCCCGGTCCGACACGCCGGCCTGCCAGCCGAACGTCGCGGCGTTCAGCCAGATGTTGCGGTGGGTGAGCTGCACGCCCTTGGGCCGGGCCGTGGTCCCGCTCGTGTAGTTGATGGTGGCGGTGGCGTCCTCGTCGGGGGTCCAGGGCACCGGCTCGGCCGTGGAGGAGAACAGGGCCTCGTCGGCCTCGGCGCCGATGACGAACCGATGCGCCGCGGTGACCCCCGCCAGGTCCTCGTCCAACTCGGGATCCACGATCAGGACCGAGGCCCCGCAGTGCTCGACGATGTAGCCGATCTCCGCCGCGTTCAGCCGGAAGTTGACGGGCACGAGGATCCGCCCCGAGCCGCTGACGCCGTAGAACGAGGTGAACAGGCGGGCCGCGTTGTGCGACACCATCGCCACCCGCTCGCCGACGCCGATCCCGAGGGCGTCGAGGGATGCGGCCTGGGCCCGGGCCTTGGTGGCCACCTGGCGGTAGGTCAGCGACCCCCACGACGGGGCGGGCTGGTCCGGCTCGTCGATGATCCCGACCCGGTCGCCGTAGACCAACTCGGCCCGCTCCAGGAAGTCGTTGACGCTCAGTGCCACCTTCATGCAGAGTCCCCCAGGGTTCGCAGCGGGGTCAACGTAGCCCGCGGGCTCTGCGGGGTGGAGTCCCCCGCCCCCGTGGTGGGCAGGCACCCTTGCAGGGGAGGGGTCCGTGGGGGACAACGGGGGCATGAAGGGGCATCGCGGCGCCGTGATGTACTGCGTGCGCGCCGACGCCCGCCGTTCCTGGCCGACCTGGCTCGCCCTCGGACTGCTGGTCGGGATCGCCGCCGGCGCGGTGATGGCGGCGGCGGCCGGCGCCCGGCGAACCGAGTCGGCCTACCAGGACCTACGGGCCGAGACCGCCGCCATGGACGGCGCGCTCGTCTTCCCGTGCGGCCCCGAGGTCCCGGATTGCCCACCCACGGCCGAGGACTTCAGCGCCCTGCCCGGAGTGGCCGAGGCGGCCTACTTCACCTCGAACATCGTGCCGATCCTCGACAGTGACGGTCGCGTCGTCCAGGTCGACGAGGACGACCCTTGTGCCAGCGGCAACGGGGCCATCGACGTCACCACCCCGCTCGATCCGGCGTTCGGCACCACCGTCCAGGGCATCCGCATCGTGGAGGGAAGGGCGGCGGACCCCACCCGGGCCGACGAGGTCGTGATGAGCCCGCTGGCCGCCGACGCGTTGGACGTGTCGGTCGGCGACCGCCTCTTTCCCTACCTCGTCCCGTGTGACGCGGACCGGGAGACCTGGGGGGCGCCGACCCCGGTGACGGTGGTGGGCCTCGGCTTGACCACCGTCGAGGTCCCGCCGAAGAACGGTTTCTACGTCCAGACCCTCCACACCACCCCGGCGTTCGCCGATCTCCCTGAGTTCGCCGAACTGCAGGAGGTGTCGTCGGACCAGCCGCGCGGCCTGCTCGGCGTGCGCCTCGACGAGGGCATCACCGTGGACGAGGTCCGGGCCGCGCCGGGTGCCCCGCGCTTCGAGGTGGCACTGGACCTCGCCACCGAGTTCACCCAGCCGGTCGACGAGGGCCTCCAGTCCGATGCCAACGCTCTCTGGCTCGTGGCCCTGTTGGGGGGCGGAGCGGCATTGTTCGTGTTGGGCCCGACCCTCGTCCGCTACCGCGGCGACGCGGCCGCCGCCGACATGAACCTCGCGGCGCTGGGCTGGTCCCGCCGCGACCGCGTTCTACGCAGCGCGCTCCACGGTCTCTTCGTCGGCTCGGTTGCCGTGCTCGTCGCCATCGTCGTGGTGCTCGCCGTGTCCACTCGTACCCCCATCGGTGATGCCCGAGCGATTGAACCGAGTCCGGGCATCGAGCTCGACCTCGTCGTCGCCGCGATGGGCGGCGTGGCCACGCTCGGGCTGGTCTCGGTCGGCCTGGCCGCGTTGGCGTTCCGGGCACCGACCCGTGACCGCTCGCCCCGGCGGACGCCCTTGGCGCGTCTCGGCGCCGGGGCCGGCCTCTCCCCCTCGGCGGTGCTTGGCATTCGCATCGGACTCGAACCCGGGCGGGGCCAGGCGCCGGTGCGCTCCTCGGTTTTCGCCGTGGCGTTGGGGCTCACGGCCATCTCGGGGGTCCTCGTCTACACCAGCAGTGTCCAGCACCTACGGGAGACGCCCGCCTGGGTCGGCCTGGCCTGGGACGACTTCGTCTACGTGAACGACAACCCCGCGGGCCTGGCCATCGCCGACACCGCCCGGTCGTGGCCGGAGGCCGAGTCGGCCGGTCACGCGCTGTTCTTCACCCCGTCCCTCAGCATCGGGGAGACCCACGAGCAGAGCCAGGTGCTGGCCTTCAGCACGGGGCCGGACGCCGTGGAACCCACCGTGATCACGGGCCGGCCGCCGGCCGGGGTGGACGACGTCCTGCTCAGTCCTCACCTGGCGAACACGCTCGGCGCCACCGTCGGTGACCGGATCGATGCTCGGCTCGACCTCACCGAAATCACCGGTGGGGCCCTCGAGGAGACGGAGCCGTTCACCCTCGAGGTCGTGGGCATCGGACCGGTCCCTCTCGCCGACGGCAACTTCGACATCGGTTCAGCGGTCACCTACGACGGACTGATCGGTCATCTGCCCGCCGAGGTGCGGGCACAGTTCGAGGCCGACCCGCGCACCGACTTCGTCCTCATCGACCGCGCCGAGGGCGTGACCGATCGAGACATTCGCCAACGTTTCGCCGAGGCCGGGGTCGAGATCGAAGCCGATGCCCCCGACATCGAGGACTACGCGGCGACGGTCGTCGGCCTGGACCCGACCAGCACCGAGTCGGCCCCCAACCTCCTCGCCGGCCTCATGGCCCTGATGGCCGGCGGCGTGCTGGCGTATGGCCTGGTCGTGGCCGTCAACCGCAACGGCCACGACCTGGCCGTGGCCCGCGCCCTCGGCTTGACCCCCCGTCTGGTCCGGCGCACGAGTCGTTGGGCCGGTGTCGCCTTCACCAGCGCGGCGTTGGTCCTCGGCGTGCCCCTCGGCATCGTCCTGGGGCGCGTGGTCTGGCGGACCTACGCCGAGGGCCTCGGGGTCGTGCCCGACCCGGTGACCACCACGTGGGAGATCGCGGCCGTGGCGCTCGCCGCGCTCGGGCTGGCGCTCCTGGTGGGCACCCTGGCAGCCCGATGGGAGACCCGGGACGGTCCGGCCGCCGAGTTGCGGTCAGAATGACCCGGTGAGCGCACACGGCGGGGCGGTCGCCTACTGCGTGCGGGCCGACGCCCGTCGATCGTGGCCGTCCTGGCTGGCCCTGGGCGTCCTCGTGGGGTTGGCCGCCGGGGCCGTAATGGCGGCCGCCGCGGCGGGGAACCGGACCGACTCGGCCTACCGCGATCTCCGCACCGACACGGCCGTGATGGACGGCTCAATCGCCCTGACCTGTGCGTTCGAAGACCCCGAGTCCTGCCCGACGATCGACGAGATCCGGGCTTGGCCAGGAGTTGCGGCCGCCGCCCGGTTCTCCACCAACACCGTGCCGACCCTCGACATCGACGGCCACCTGGTCCAAGCCAACAACGACACCTGTTACAGCGGCGCGGGCGCGGTGAGCCTGATCACACCGCTCGATCCCGAGTTCGGGACATCGTTGCACCGGCTTCGGATCCTTCAAGGTCGCCCTGCCGATCCCGCCAGGGCCGACGAGGTCGTCATGGCGCCGTTGGCCGCAGGAGCCCTCGGGGTCGAGGTCGGCGACCGGCTCTTCCCTCGGCTGGTGGACTGCCTCGAGGACCCCGAGCAGTGGGGGGCGCCCGTCCCGGTCACCGTGGTCGGCATCGGCCTGACCGCTCTGGAGGTCGCGCCCAAGAACGGGCTGTACCAGCAGGGCATCCACACGACGCCTGCGTTCGCCGCGCTCCTCCCCGAAAGCGAGGGCGGGGGCGAGGAAGGGGGTGAGCAGATCGCCATGGTCCTCGAGCCCGGGACCTCGTTCGCCACCTTGGCCGACACGGCCGGCGTCGACGCCTTCGACGTCGTGTTCGACGAGGCCCTCATCGGCGACCCCGTCGATGAGGGCCTGCGGGCCGACGCCGACGCCGTGTGGCTCGTGGCCGTTCTCGTCGCGGCGACGTCGCTCTTCGTGCTCGGCCCGACGCTGGCCCGCTACCGGTCAGGGACCGCCGGCGTGGACCGGGCCCTGAGCGCACTGGGATGGTCCCGACAGGACCGGGTCCTGCGCAGTGCCACCCATGGCCTGGTCATCGGCGCCGGTGCCGGCATCGTGGCGCTCGGGGTGATGGTGCTGGTCTCGCTCCGGACACCGATCGGTGACGCCCGGGCCATCGAGCCCTCGCCCGGGATGGAGGTCGACCTGCCCGTCTTCTTCCTGGGCGCGGCGGTGACGATCTTGTTGGTGACCGCCACCATGATGGCCCTCGCCTGGCGGGCCCTGGCCACCAGGGTCCCACCCCGAAGGACCCCATTGGCGGGCCTTGCGACCCGGGCGGGGCTCGCCGCCCCTTCGGTCCTCGGCATCCGGGTCGGGCTGGAACCGGGTCGGGGCGGGGCACCGGTGCGGTCCTCGATCCTGGCGGTCGCCATCGGGGCGACGGCCATCACGGGCGCGTTGGCCTACACGAGCAGCGCGCAGCACCTGCGGGAGACCCCCGCCTGGTTGGGGCTGACGTTCGACGACCTGGTCGACGTGGGCGAGAACCCCGACGGCGTGGCGATCGCCGAACGGGCCCGGGCGTGGCCCGAGATCGATGCCGTGGGCCACGTCCTGGTGTTCCTGCCGCCCCTGGGCCTGGGCCCGGACCGCCAGCAGTCCTGGGTGCTCGCCTTCAGCACCGGCCCCGACGCCGTGCAGCCGGCGGTGATCGAGGGACGGGCCCCGGAGGGCGTGGACGAGCTTCTTCTCAGCCCCAAACTGGCCGAGCTCCTCGACGCCGGAGTCGGTGACCGCCTGGGTGCCGCCTTCGACAACGGCGAGCCGTTCTCCCTCGAGGTCGTGGGCATCGGCCCCGTGCCGATCGGTGATGGGCGGACCATCTTCGGATCGGCCATGACCTACGAGGGCGCCGCCGCCGCTCTACCCCCGGAGTTGACCGAGGGATCCGACGGGGCGCCACGGACCAACGCCATCCTCGTGGACCGGGCCGAGGGCGTCGGCGAAGAGGCCCTCGCCGAGCGGTTCGCCGCCGAGGGCATCGTGCTCGGCGAGGGCGGCATCGACCGGGACACGATCGCGGCGAACACCGTTTCGGTCGACCCCACCAGCACCGAGTCGGCCCCCAACATGCTCGCGGCGCTGATGGCGTTGCTGGCGGGTGGCGTCCTGGCCTACGGCTTGGCCCTGACGATCCGCCACAGCGCCCATGACCTGGCCGTGGCCCGCGCCCTAGGCTTCACACCCCGGCTCCTGCGCCGCAGCGCCCGCTGGGCCTCGGCGGCGTTCACCACGGCGGCACTCGTCGTCGGCGTCCCGATCGGCCTCGTGGTCGGCCGGGTCATCTGGCGGACCTATGCCCGCAACCTCGGGGTCGTCCCCGACCCGGTCGTCGCCCCGATGGAGATCGTCGCCTTCGTGGCCGCGACCCTGTTGCTCGCCTTTCTCGTCGGCACCCTCGCCGCCCGTCACCAGATCCGACAGCGACCCGGCGCCGTCCTTCGCTCGGAGTGACCCCGCCAAGCCGTTCTGGGCACTCGTGGCCGTGAAGGGCCACTGACCCGAGAACCC
>Ga0315283_10003722_pt1 | contig 13106 bp, 10 predicted proteins | sample YL17G09_0_MG_FD_204541 | JGI IMG/M metagenome (GOLD analysis project Ga0315283, IMG submission 204541) | Sediment microbial communities from Yellowstone Lake, YNP, Wyoming, USA - YL17G09_0 | ecosystem: Environmental > Aquatic > Freshwater > Lake > Sediment | place: USA: Wyoming | collected...
TCAGCCCTGTAATTATCATCTCTGCCGCCTGGACGGAACAGATTTATTTCCGACCCATAACCATTGAAAAATGCTATTGCGATTTCACGGTGGATAATATTCTCTCCTACATCGCATACCCTGAAAATAGAGAAATCAGGTTTTATAAGCTTGTTAAGATTAAGTTCCGGGCTAAGGAAAATAGCATTATGAACCCTTCCCGAAATTATCCCTGGCATATCACGGGTCACTGCCATTCCTTCAGAGTACATGATCACACCTTTCCTGACACTATCGGCGGCAGCCTGTAATTCATAGCTTGAACTTCCTCTTGTATCAAGAACGACACCGTCAGCTTCAGTCTCTCGTATAAGCCTGGCCATTCCTGTGTAATGATTTTCCTTTCTTGTACTGTTGTCCCATGGATTATATGCAATAAAAAAACGAGTGCCGTTCTGACGCGATAAACGGCTGAAATTTCTAAGCTGTTGTGTTCCTCCCGGAAGATCCCCGTAGAGATCCCACTGATTTCGCTGGTCAAGGCCAAGACGTGGCCATGTAGGCCATATTCCGTACACGTCAATTTTTCCGAAAAGTTCATTTCCTTTCCTGAGCATATCAGGAAATGTATATTTGCCAGTCATTCTGTCGTAAAACTCTCTGTCCCATGCCATCTGAAGTACAATGAGGTAGCTCTCCCTGATCCATCCAAGATCCTTCCGTTCATATAGTGAATTGTCAAATTTCTCTAAATCATATAAATACCTGTCCCTAAACATCATTCGTAATCCATTCTGCCAATCTCCTTTATAAACTTCAGCATACATCTTATATGACACTTTTGCCTTTGGTGGAAGCAGAGTCTGATACCTTTGTTTCTCTCCTCCTTCAGTCTGCTGACGCCTGGCAATGGCACAAACAGAAAATCCCCCCGAAACCTCAAAAGAAGAATAACCCATCTCCCATGCATTATCAGGCAATATTACTCTTACCGGCCTGTATCCAGGCCTGAACAACCAGGCTCTTGCCAGGTCCCACGGACCTTTTCCGGTTATAGTAACTGATTCATTATCCTGACTAAATGGAACAACATTACTTACCGAAACAGTGTCGTCTGATATATTCTCGAATTCGAAACCGCATCCCCAGCCCGATTTTACTGATTCATCTTCACTAAAAACCAGCTTTATCTTATTATCAAATGTTTGCGAGTAAATATTTCCGTTTGCCATTGCTGAAACATCTTTGGCTGTGAATACTTTTTCATTGATAATGAAACTAAAAATTGGTTTTTCCCGTTTAATCAGAAGATTAGTATTATCAGACAGGGTTAAACTGTCTGCTTTGAGACCGTTCAGATATGAAATATTGATCTTTTTAATTGATTGTGATTTTAACGTAAATGGAAATAAAAGAATTACAGTGGTAATCGCTAAACTTAAGAATGATTTTATGGAACTCATTTAAGAGAGATTTAGGAAGAAATTGAAATTTAATGCAATTTATAACTTACAGAAGACTAAAAAACTGTTTTTATAAAGTATTAAGGAATTTAAATGTGAAATGTCACTTCAAAAAAAAATATCTAAAACACTCTTTATTCTGGCTTTGCTGATCCTGCCTTTAATAATTATTTTGTCTGAAGGCTGTTCTTCATCAAAAAAGAATCCATATTATGAAAAAAGGGCCAAAGCCTCGGGACAAAATGCCAGTCAGCTTGGAAGAAACAGGTACTATTTTTCTAATTCCTATCAGAAAAAGCTCAATAAGAGTTATAAGAGAAAATAATTCCTGCCCGTTTTATTCCTCACAGAGGAAACTCAGACCATCATAGGCCAGATTAATTTCAGGCGGAAGTATTTTCGCTATTTCTTTGTAACATCCCATCTGATGACTGACATGAGTTATATAACCCTTTCTTGGAGAGATTTCCCTTATAAGATCCATTGCCTCTCTCAGACTGAAGTGAGAAATATGCTTTTCTTTTCTTAAAGCATTAATTACAAGGTATTTTGTTCCAAAAAGTCTCTCCTTGGTCTCTTCAGGAATATAGTTTGCATCAGTTATATATGAAAAATCCCCGATCCGGAATCCATAAACCGGAAGACGATAGTGAAACACTCTGAGGGGTATCATGGAAATTCCTTTTATTTTGAATGGGTAATCAGAAATCTGATTCAGTCTCATTTTTGGAATTCCGGGGTACTGGTATTCAGCGAAAACATAAGAATACTCTTTTTTTACACTTTTCTGAACCCTCTCCTCTGCAAATATGTCGATGGCATCCTGGCTTTTGTAGTTAAATGCTCTCACATCATCCATTCCTGCGATATGATCCTTGTGCTCATGTGTCAGAACTATCGCATCAAGTCGTTTTACGTTCTCCCTAAGCATCTGCTGCCGAAAATCAGGTCCTGCATCAATAACAATCACTGTGCCTTCATTCTCAATAAGGATTGATGTTCTCAGCCTTTTATCGCGATAATCATCTGACTTGCAGGTTTCACAATCGCAGGCTATTACCGGAACACCCTGAGAGGTACCTGTTCCAAGAAATGTTATTTTCACATCAGATTTTTTTCATGACAAACCTAAATTAAAATTCCTAAACAGACAACTTACAACACCTGTTTTGTATTCTATTTATTAAAGGATTCCCATATTTGCTAAATTTACCTGCTAAAATAACTATGGATACCGGAAATATATATTTAATCCCAGTTACCCTTGGTGACAATGATTTCCTGAAAGTGATACCTGAGAAAGTATTGGAGATTACCCGATCGCTAAGAATATTTGTGGTTGAAGATTTAAGAAGCGCCCGCAGATACTTGAGACTTATTGATAAAGATTTCCCGATAGATGAAGCACTCTTCCATGAACTGAATGAACACACTGATGAATCGGAAATAGGCTCCTATCTTGAACCGGTATTTAAAGGATCAGATGTCGGGATAATGAGTGAAGCTGGTCTTCCCGGCATTGCCGATCCGGGAGCAAAGCTTATTTCGATAGCACACAGGAAAAAGATCAGAATAATTCCTCTTGCCGGCCCATCATCAATATTGATGGCACTCATCTCTTCCGGGCTTAACGGTCAGAATTTTACATTCAACGGATACCTTCCGGTGAGGCGGGAAGAGAGGGTCTCAAAAATAAGGGAGCTTGAAGGGAAATCACGCGGGGGCTGTGCGCAGATTTTCATGGAAACTCCATACCGTAACCAAAGGATGCTTGAATCTCTTCTGGCAGTATGCAGTAATGATACAAGGCTATGTATTGCAGTTGATATCACTCTTAAAGATGAATTTATCAGGACTATGACAATCCATGAATGGAAAAAGAATGTTCCCCATATCAATGACCGGATGGCAGTTTTTATTCTGCAATAATCAATTCATTTTCTTTTCTCCAGAATTCTGACAACATATACTATAGTTGTCCGCGGAGGAATTTTTTTCCCGTCGCCTACAAGACCGTAAGCAAGAAAAGGAGGCATAATAAAAATCGCTTCAGCCCCAACTTTAAGTAACCTTAAGCCCTCATTCAAACCTTGTTCCAGATCAGTTTTGCCCAGAACTATTTCTTTTTGTCCAAGCTCGGCCGAAGAATAACATAAGGTACCATCAAGCAAAGAACATTCATACTGCATATAGATCCTGTCATTATCCTTCAGGTATTCACCACTTCCCTCCTTATCTACCGAATACCATAATCCAGTTGGAGACTCGGTCATTGTAAGGTTTTTTCTTTCAATATAATTTTCAATTACCTCTCTGTCCTTTTGAACAAGGTACCTGTTAAGGTCGGCCATTTCATTTTTCCCGGGTTTAACCGCCGTTTTTTGAGAACCATTGTCACTTCTGCAGGAAAGAAATGAAAGCGAAAAAACCAAAAATGCAATTACTACGGTTTTCATAATCTTATGATTATCCCCTTAGTTCTGCTGAATTCTCTTTAAGCACTTCCAGAAAATATTTTATCGTGTTTTCAAGGGTATCATAGTTTTCTCCGCCTGATGCATTAAGGTGGCCTCCTCCCGAAAAATACCTTGATGCAAACTCATTAACCCGAAAAGTACCTTTTGATCTGAAGGAGAGTTTTACAAAGTTCTCCTTTTCAACAAATAATACAGAAAAGACTATACCACTAATTGATAAAGGCAGATTTACGAATCCTTCAGTATCACCTTTCATATGATTGAATTCTGACAGATCATTTTTTGTCAGATAGATATAGGCAGTTTTATATTCTCTTACAACAGTCATTCTTTGATAAAGCGCCAGTCCCAGCAGTCTCATCCGGTCGGCCGAGAAATTGTTATATACAATATTCAGAATCTTCTCTTTGTCAATCCCTGATTCAATGAGTTCTGCCACAATTCTGAAAGTCCTTCCGGTATATGCGCCGTGTTCAAAATTACCCGTATCAGTTATTATCCCGGTATAAATTACTTCAGAATAGGATTTGTTTTCAAAAGGTTTCCCGTTCATGAAAGTTATCAATTCATGAACCAGTTCTGATGAAGAACACCTTGAGGTATCGGAAATAAGAAGAGCGTCAATATTATGAGGTCCAAGATGATGGTCAATAATCACTTTAACTGCTGTGGCGCCAGTCACATATTTTTCAGCCTCGCCAAGCCTGTTTTGCTGATTAAAGTCAAGCATTACAATCAGATCAGCAGCATTGATTATTTTTATGCATTCCTTCCTGTGCCTGATATATATTCTTATCTTTTCACTGCCATCCATCCATTTCAGGAATTCCTGAAGGTTATTGGGACAAATCATTTCAACATTTTTCCCTTTATGTGTCAGATAATGATACAGGGCCAGCTGAGAACCAATGGCATCTCCGTCGGGATTTACATGGCTTATCAGCAATATATTACCGGATGAATTGAAAAGTTCAGATAATTCTTTTGTATATTTGGCAAGGTCAATCACTGTAACTTCTTTTAAATAGAGTTGTTAAAGATAGAAAATAATCCTAAAGACCGGATTTTATTCCGGAATAACAATAAACTTGCTTATGAACGGAAATATTACTTTTTCAATAATTAAACCGAATGCTATAAGGACAGGAAAGGCTGGGCCCATACTCTCGATGATTAATGAGGGAGGATTTGTTATATCTGCCATAAAAATGGTTCAAATGACGACACAGCAGGCTGAAGCATTTTATGCTGTTCACACAGGGAAATCCTTTTTTGAGGGGCTTGTTGAATTTATGACCAGCGGCCCGGTAGTAGTTATGATACTTAAGCATGAAAACGCTGTTGAAGAATTCCGTAAACTCATAGGAGCAACCGATCCCGCTAAAGCAGATCCCGGCACTATAAGGAAAACTTTTGCAGTATCTGTCAAAATGAATGCAGTACATGGTTCCGACAGTGACGAAAACGCTGTGCGTGAAGCGAATTTCTTTTTCTCAGATATCGAGAGATTCTGATCCATACTTTTGTTTTACTGCAAATTTGCATCCCTTTCCCATTCTCATCTTAATCACATTAAATATTGTGTAAAGATTAATATTATTAGATTTGCAAAATTTTAGTCTTTTATGGGATCTGATTTTACAGGAGATTTCTCTGAAAAAAAAACACTCGAAAAGTATTCCTCAGCCTTCACACTTTCAGATATGGAGGTATTTATATTCCCGGAGCTGTTTTATCCCCTTGTTCTTGCAAATATAATGTCGCCTGTTATCTGGCAATGGCGCAACGAACAATGGTTTAAAGATATTGACAAGAAGAGCTTTACATTTAAAGTTAACAGGATCAAGCAATTCATAATCCAGAATTATGTTTTCAACCTCGATCTGTCAACGTGGGGGCTGACAACAAAAACAAGGGAAATAGCCAGATTCAGTGATTTTTTTGATATGGACCTGCTCAGACAGTCGAACGCGCTGTTTGGCTATGAGGGTGACAAGTATTATTTTGATATTGATATCCGCAAACATTTCGGACTTGATAAATACACTACCGACGTGATTCCCTACTGGAAGACTGAATCGGTTGAAGCAATGACTGCCTTCAGATACAAAGATAATTTTTCTACAGGAGCTGGTGAATGTGTTTCTCTTTCAGCTCTTTATGCGGCGGCTATGTTTATTATCGGCAGAATCCCGCTGGAAAAGATCTTTTTAATAGCAACTCCTCTTCATTCCCAGAACTTTATTATTGAAAAGGAGGGTTTTATAACCAACAACAGGAGAATTGTTACCAAGAACATGTGGTATAATGGCACTTCGCTTTCAGAAAAAGCCAGACGAGCTCTCGAAAATGAGAAAGTAACTATTGTTACACATATTTCCGGATTCATTCATACTCTTTACGAAAATGCAACCATAAATAAAGAGGCATATAATCTTTTCTCAGAAAAACTCAGAAGCTTCCTTCAGACAGAACTCTCCGAAATTATTTTCCTGAACTTTTTACGGTTTAAATCAAAATATAAGAATTTGTTTCAATACAGGTGCGAATGTTCAGGTAAACAAAGATATATTGCACTTGAAAAGATGTTTGAATATGAACATACAAGTAAATACACTGTATTGTCTGAAACACGCGAAGCACTTGTAAATGAGATAGAAGGAGATGAATTCCATCTAAGTCCCCTCCCCGGAAAGATCATTTTAAATGATGTTGAGAATATTATTAGGGAAAGTAAAGGCAAGAAACTGGATGAGATCAGGGAAGAATTTAAAAAAACAGCTGATCATTCCGATAGCACAATAATAGATGAAATGTTCAGTGACCTTCATACTTTCACTGTTACCGATCCCAAGATTCCTTCAGAAAACAAATGGTTCAGCAGTACTGTTATCCCTGAAATCTCTTCAGAAGATACCCGAGAAAGAATTACTGATACTATACTCAGTCTGACTGAAAAATCAGAGACTGCCTTGCTGGCCCTGTATGTTTACAGATATATGGATAAAATTAGCTGGCTTCCGTTTATTAAGGCTGCGATAGAGAGGAATCCAGTATGTTTTACAGATCTGAATAGCAAATCTGTAACAGAGGTTTACAGGATCCTTTTAACTCTTCCTGACGAATCAATTTATGATGAAAATCGTCTGGCGCTCCCTGACGAAGTGTGGAATTTCAAAAGAGGAGATGGAGTTGAAAAAGCTTTTTTGCTTGCTGACTTTATTATGCAGAAGGATCCCTCCTCAGCTGTAACTATAAATATCTCTGACAAAGAAGTATCACTGCAGTTCAGCGGTGAAGATTATCATTTCTCATCATCAAAATCCTTCAGAAAGTCAGTTACCATAACCGGAACTTCTTATGCAGTAAACAATTTACCGTAAGACAATATCTTTAATCACTTCTTTTCCGGCTCTTTCATTTAGTTTCGCCCTCAGAGCTTCCTTCAGCATCAGAAGTTCATTCCTTGCCACGGATGAATTAAGATGAACATAAAGGATCTGATCCCTTATATAGACCTTGGCTGTTCTTGAGGAGACAGCTCTTCCAACGATCTCCTCCCAGGAATTGATCAGATTTACCTCCAGTAATTTGCCTTCGAGATTCATTTCCCTGATATAATCCTTCATTGCCTCGGCAAGGGAAATTGTTTTGCTGCGTCTCATCTTTAATAACTGTTATTCTGAACGATCTCATCTATACCTGATTCTCCTATCCTGAAAAGTTTGTAATCGGTATCAAGGTTGTTTAATATTTCCTGAAGACGGTTCTGATGAGTGTCAGTAATGAAAATCTGGCCAAACCGATGATTACCAACCAGTCGAATTATCTGGGCAACTCTTTCTGCATCGAACTTGTCAAAAATGTCATCAAGCAGAAGTACCGGTGAATATCCGGCTTTCCTTTTTATATACTCGAATTTCGCCAGCTTGAGAGCAACAAGATAAGACTTCTGCTGGCCCTGCGAGCCAAGTGACCTCACTGAAAAACCGTTCATTTCAAAAAGCAGGTCATCCTTATGAACTCCTGCGGTTGTGTACTCAAGCGAACGATCTTTAAATAGTGAATTCTTCAGAATTTCGGTAAAATCTCCATCTCCGAGATTTGACCTGTACCTAAGCCTGACCTTCTCTTTCTCGTTTGATACAAGAGAATAATACTCCCTGAAAACAGGAACAAGCTCGTTTATAAGAAGGTCCCTCTCTTTATAGACATGCACACCGTACTTTACAAGCTGTGAATCCCATACAGAGAGCATTTCATCATCAAAACTGTCTGATAACCTGAAATCTCTCAATACTCTGTTCCTTTGCTGAAGAGCCTTGTTATAATTCAGAACAGAGTCAAGATATTCGGAATTATACTGGCTTATGATCTTATTCATGAATTTCCGTCTTTCCTCACTGCCCTCGCTTATAAGAGCATTATCGGCAGGTGAGATCATTACAACAGGATACCTTCCTACATGATCCGAGAGCCGTTCGTATTCCTTCCCGTTTCTTTTCAGTATCTTTTGCTTATGTTTATGAAATGAGCAAAGAATAGTATCTTCTTCATTGTTTTTGACGAATAAGCCCTGGATAATAAAAAAGTCTTCATCATGCCTGATGCTCAAACTATCCAGATTATTGAAGAAACTTTTAGTCAGCGACAGATAATGGATTGCATCGAGGATATTTGTTTTGCCAACCCCATTATTTCCAACGATACAGTTAATCTTTGGTGAGAACTCCATTTCAGCATGGCTGTAGTTCTTGAAATTTGTAAGTGAGATTTTTCTGAGGTACATAGTATTGGTTCCGGATTCTTGGTTAAAGCTATCGAAAATTATCAGTATGGAGTTTGGTTTGGTTCTAAAGTTAAATGTTCATTAAAGCCTGTAACCGATCTGCAAAGTTAGGAAAAAGATGCGGCAGACGAAATATTTAAATTAAATAACTGGCTATCAATACAATATACAACTGAATCTTAATTCTGTATTTTTCATATAAATATTTTATAATTATTTTAAAAGAACTACTTTTGCGAAGTTAAATTTATAAGTGTTTTTAGCATAAACTGTTATGGCAAAAAGTAAGAAAGAAGATAATCCGCAGGGACTTAAGAATGTAGAGGAAACCCTGACCAGAACGGAACAGTTCCTTGAAGAAAACTATAAACCTTTATTGACTGGCCTTGCAATAGTGGTCGTTCTGGTTGGATTGTTCTGGCTTGGGAAGATGTACCTCTCAAAAAGAAATGATGAGGCGCAGTCTCAAATGTACCAGGCTCAGAAATATCTTGAACAGGATTCAATAAACCTTGCATTGAATGGGGATGGTAATTATCTTGGATTCGTTGATATAGCAAAAGACTATAAGTTTACAAATGCAGGTAACCTGGCACTTTATGGTGCCGGAATATGTTATTTGCATCTCGGAAATTTTGAGGAAGCTATCGATTTCCTTGAAAAGTACTCAAAAAAGGACAAAGTAATAGGATCAATAGCAATTGGTGCCACTGGAGATGCTTATGTGGAACTGGGAAACACCGAAAAAGGTATCGCAAAGTATCTCGAAGCAGCAAGGTTCGCCGAAAACTCTTTTAACACCCCTCTTTTCCTGATGAAGGCTGCTGAGATTTATGAGATAAATGGCAAATATGCTGATGCTTTGAAGTTGTATGAAAAGATAAAGGATGAATATCCTTCGAGCACTGAAGGTTCATCTATTGAAAAATATATTTCAAGGGCATTACTCCTTTCAAAGTAGATGAGCACAACTGATCTATCAGATTACAATACCGGATCAGTGCCGGATGCCACTAAAATGAGATTCGGGATAGTGGTCTCCGACTGGAATCAGAAAGTGACCGGCTCCTTGCTTGATGGCACTCTGAAAACACTGAAAAGACATGGTGCAACCGATAACAATATTGTTGTAAAGCATGTTCCGGGGAGTTTTGAACTGACACTCGGGGCTCAGTTTCTTGCAGAATACGATGATCTGGATGCCATTATCTGCCTGGGATGTGTAATTCAGGGGGAAACTCCTCATTTCACCTTTATCTGTCAAAGCGTAACACAGGGAATAACACAATTAAATCTGGAATACAATATACCATTTGTCTTTGGCGTCCTTACTACAATTAACCTCGAGCAGGCTCTTGACAGGGCCGGAGGGAAACATGGCAACAAAGGTGATGAAGCAGCAGTAACAGCGATTAAAATGGCTGCCCTCCAGCGTGAAATGGAATAACCTTATAATTTATTATTGCCGCTGACATAATGCCCGGTAAGGACAATATCCGCATTTATACGATACGGATGTCATCCGGAAAGGCTCATCCTGACTGAATATCTTAGATATTGTCCCCTTTAATCCTTCCAGAAAAGCCTCTCTTACTTTCTGATAATCATCGAGGATAAATTCTGCACCTTTATCAGTTTTTATTTTAAGAACATCGGAATAGTCTTCAGAAGATAGTGCTTTCACTTTATAGATTGAAGGTCTTACCAAAATTCCAGTATTGCCTGCCAGATAGGCCTCGCAATACAGAAGTGTCTGCAACCAACCGTCCAGCTCTTTTTTCCGGTCATCATCAAAAAGATCATCGATTGCGTTTATCCTGTCAGATGATTCTCCCGTCTTGTAATCCACAATCCTTGTCAAACCCGAAATATTGTCTATGCGGTCGATGTTCCCTCCGGTCCTGACAGTTTTGGTCTCTCCGTTGCTGTTGAATAAAAGGTTAAAGTGGAATGATTTCTCCAGATCAATAACCGTAAATGGTGCAATTGTCCTGTCGGCATTAAGGATCTTCAGAAAATAAATCAACAGGATATCTCTGATAATTATTTCACTGCCACTCTGCGACCGGGGCATATCGGAGTTATAGGTCTCATTAATTGCCAGGTCAATAATATCAAGAAGGTAACTCCTGTCATCTGCAATAGATGCTATATAGCCGGAAGTAACTATGCTGTTTATTGAATTGGTGTAAATGCGTTTCATGATCCTGTGAAGAATCTGTCCAAACAGTGCATGGTCAATATCAGAGGTAATGGCTGCAGGTTCCTTCAATCCTCCTACATACCTGTAGTAGAACCTCATCCGGCAATTCAGCCATGTATTTATTGCAGTGGGTGATAAGAGAGACCTGCCCCCGGGCCATGCATATAAAGAAAACAAATTATTAAGATGATGTTCATTCTTTACTACTTCAGATCCGATTGCAGCAGGTGTTTTTATATCAAATCTGAGGTTAAGAACAACAGGTTTATCTGCAAGTTCATATTTCATCTGAGTGAGAAACCTGCTTATTTCACCTGTCCTCAGTCCTGTTGAATCAGAATTAAAAATAAATGTTATATTCTCAGCCCTGTGGAGGAGCCTGTAGAAATGATATGCGTAAATAGATTCCTTATGATTTATTACAGGCAGGCCAAATGCCTCCCTGATACTTAACGGGATGAATGATGATCCGGAGGTTGAAGATGGAAGGATCCCCTCATTTACCGAAAGCATTATTATATTTTTGAAATCGAGTGCCCGTGTTTCAAGAAAACCCATAATCTGTATGCCTGACAAAGGTTCACCGGTGAACGGGACCGATTGGTTTTTGAGTATTTTATCAAGGATCCTGATATATGTCTCATTTTTAAAAGTAACTCCGGGAGACCGGACTATTGATTCAAGTCTGTTGACAGACAATAATGCGGAATAAATAAACTCACAAACAATGTCGTTCTGGGTGAGCTTGTTTCCAATAGGTTCATTATCACTTAAATTACTGACCGAAATAAAGGAGAGGATCTCTCTCAGGTAATCTGACAACTGCTGCGGATCATTGGCTTTCCTGAATATCATCCTTAGGATTTCTGATCTGGAAAGGAAATCTTCTGATACTCTTATAAGATTTCTGCTGACAATTTCCTCGATTATCTTAATTTCATCTTCAGTTATTATATGCCTGATAAGCTGATGCTTCAGTATACCAAAGATGTCCTGATACCTGAAATAGACCTTTTCTTTTACAGAAACCGAGTTACTTTGAAGGTTAAGGATTTCTTTAATGAAACTGTAGACACCTGTCATTTTCAGAGGGTATCCCATTGTAATATTGACATCTCCGATATTTTCCGGAAGGCTTGTAAGAAGTGGAACAATAAGATTCTCATCAGCAAGAATAATGGCGGTATGATGTGCATCAGCAGGCGACAGGTAAGGAATATGGTCAATGATTTCAGGAAGAAGCTTAACCTGTGCAATATCTGAATTCGTCTCAATAATATTCCTGGAAACATTGGAATTTTCAGATGAAAGAAGTGTATCATATTGCCAGTCTTCAGGCATATTACTGTTTAGCCTCGAAAGATTCTTTTTCAGAAAAAATCCGGCAGAATTGAGTTTGCCCTTCCTGATATATGAATTGTCGTAATCCCAGTAGAATTTTGCTTTTCCGGTTTTCTGAAGCTTTTCCATTACAACCAGCTCACATTTGTTTAAGGCGTTGAAACCTATAAAATGAATCAATTCCCATTTCAGATCATATTCCTGATCATTCATAAATGTTTCTGCCACATCCCTGAGTATCATTCCCTCATAAGCCAGGTTCGCCAATCTGAGTGAGACTTTAAAATCATTGTAAAGATCTTTCAGGAGTGACCATATTGAGACAAATCCAGCTTTTTCAGGTGATTGTTTTTCAGGTTCGAAATTCTTCCAGAATCTTTTTATTATCTCGGCCTGCTCCTGGTCAATGTCTCCGAACATAGAATCTATGTTCTTAAAATCCTGAATGTTACGAAACAGGGCAGAAGCATCTGCAAGATATTTGTCAACATCGTCAAAATCATTGATGAGCATATCCCCCCAGAAAAAAAACTCATCAAAATTCTCGGAAGCTTTATTAAGTTTCCTGTAAGCTTTATAGAGTTCGAAAAGAAGTATTTCGTTATCCGCAATTATGAGATCAGAAAAAGAACGAAAAAACTCATTAATTGTAAGTATTGCTGGTGTCCAGGCAGGCTTATCAAGCTGAGCAGCATAATACTTAAGAAAATAAAGGCCAGCTCTCCTGCTCGGAAATACCAGGCAATGATTTCTTATATCCCCGCCATTCTCGTCATAAAGAAGCTTTGCTATTCTTTCCAGAAAATAAACCATCTCAAATGATATTGTCTGTTTACTCTTTACTTTTAACTTGA
>Ga0315283_10003725_pt1 | contig 13103 bp, 10 predicted proteins | sample YL17G09_0_MG_FD_204541 | JGI IMG/M metagenome (GOLD analysis project Ga0315283, IMG submission 204541) | Sediment microbial communities from Yellowstone Lake, YNP, Wyoming, USA - YL17G09_0 | ecosystem: Environmental > Aquatic > Freshwater > Lake > Sediment | place: USA: Wyoming | collected...
GCTGCGCCGGCTCGCGCTCGGTCCGCGGTTCGGCGCCGTGCTCCTGGTCCTCGCCTTCTTCGCCCTGCTGACCCGCCTCGAGCCGTCGGTCCTGCGGGCCACGGCGATGGCCGCGGTCGCCGCCGGCGCCGCCTTCCGGGGTCGGGAGGTCTCGCGGCCCCGGGTGCTGGCCCTCGCCGTGGCCGCCCTGGTGCTGGTGGACCCGATCCTGGTCCACTCGGTGGGCTTCGCCCTCTCCGTGGCGGCGACCGCCGGGATCGTGGGCCTGGCCGGTCGCCTCGAGGCCCGACTGTCCGGTCCGCCGAGCCTCCGCGAAGCCGCCGCGGTGACCCTGGCCGCCCAGGTCGCCGTGGCCCCGCTGCTGGTGACCGTGTTCGGCGGCGTGCCCCTCGTGTCCCTGCCCGCCAACCTCCTGGCCGGACCGGCGGCGGGGTTCGTCATGGTCTGGGGCCTGGTCGCGGGCCCGGCCGCCGGCTTCGCGCCCGCACTGGCATCGCTGCTGCACCTCCCGACCCGGCTGGCTCTGGCCTGGCTGGGCCTCGTGGCCCGAGGGGCGGCGGCCGCCCCGCTGGGCGAGCTGCGGGCTCCGCACCTCGCGGTCCTCATCGGCCTGGCCGTCCTCGCCCACCGCCGCCGGCCGGTCCGCCGCCCCGCGGCCCTAGCCGCGGCCGTGGTCGTCCTCGCTCCCGGCCTGATCTTGGCCCGCCAGGTCCCGCTGACCGGCCGAGCCGTGGCCACCGGCGCCCAGGTCTGGCGGGACGAGGAGGCCGTGGTCGTGCGGCTGGACGGCCGCGCCCGGCCCGGGCCGGTGCTCGAGGGCCTGCGCCGCCTCGGGGTCCGTCGGGCCGGCGTCGTGCTGGTGAGCGTGCCGTCCCCTTCGGCTGCGGAGACGGCCGCGGCGATCGCCGGGCGAGGGAGTGCCGAGATCGTGGGGCCCGCCGACGACCCACCCCGACCCGGGGTCGTACTGCGCCAGGGGCCGTTCGCCGCCGAAGCGGTGGCCGTCACCGCCGACCGGGTCCAGTGGTTGGTCCGGGTCGACCCGCCCTCGGTACGGTCACCCGATGTTCGTGGCGCTCGGTCCCCACCGCTACGACGTCACCCACCGGGCGCTGGTGATGGGCATCCTCAACCGAACCCCGGACTCGTTCTTCGACCGGGGCGCGACCTGGGACTTCGACGCCTTCCTGGCCGCGGCCGGGCAACTGGTCACCGACGGCGCCGACTTCCTCGACATCGGCGGCGTCAAGGCCGGACCCGGGCCCGAGGTCACCGAGGCCGAGGAGATGGAGCGGGTCATCCCCGCGGTGGAGGCCCTGGTGGCCCGTTTCGACCTCCCGGTGAGCGTGGACACCTTTCGGGCCTCCGTGGCCCGAGCGAGCTACGCGGCCGGTGCGGTCATCGGCAACGACATCTCGGGGTTCGCCGACCCCGCCTACCTGCCGGCGGCGGCCGAGGCCGGCGCCTCGGTGGTGGCGACCCACATCCGACTGGCCCCCCGGGTGCCCGACCCCGAGCCGGTCTACGGCGACGTGTCGGCCGAGGTCTGCGACTTCCTGGCGGACCGGGCGGCTCAAGCCGTGGCCGCGGGCATCCCGGCCGAGCGGGTGATGGTTGACGCCGGCCTCGACCTGGGCAAGACCCCCGCCCAGTCCGCTCTCCTGCTGACCCGGTCCGAGGATCTGGTGGCCCTGGGTTTCCCCGTCTTCCTGTCCGCGTCCAACAAGCGCTTCCTGGGTGAGTTGGTCGGCACTGAGGTCCACGACCGCCGCGAGGCGAGCCTGGCCGCCCATGCCCTCGGCATCGCCCGGGGCTGCCGCGTCCTGCGGGCCCACGACGTCCGGGGCTCCCGGCGCGTGGCCGACGTGATGGCTGCCATCCTGTCGAGGACATGAGCCCCGCCCCGATCCGCCTCGTCAAAGGCAGCGACGACATGATCCGGACCGATGCGGTCCGCGACCTGACCCACGAGTTCCTCGGCGATCTCGACGCCGACTTCGCCCTTGACCGCATCGAGGGTGGTGAGTACGAGCTGGCCACGGCGATCGACGCGGCGCAGACGGCGCCGTTCCTGACCGCCCGTCGAGTGGTGGTCGTCCACCACCTGGGTCGCTTCAACGTCGACCAGCTGGGGCCACTGCTCGGGTACCTGGCCGACCCGCTTCCGACGACCAGTCTCATCCTCGTCTGGGAGAAGGGCCCCGATCCGAAGGACAAGCTCAGCCCGCTGCCCAAGCGCCTGAACGAGGCCGTCAGCGCCGCCGGTGGCGAGGTCGTGGACACCTCGGTGGGAACCGGCAAGGCCCGCCAGAGCTGGATGGACGAGCAGTTCGCGGCCAGTTCGGTGAGCTTCGACCGCTCGGCCAAGGACGCGGTCACCACCCACCTCGGTGACGATCTGGACCGCCTCGGTGCGCTGATCGCCACCGTCGAGTCCACCTATGGCCCCGGGGTCAAGGTCGACGCGGCCGCGGTCGAGCCCTTCCTCGGCAATGCCGGTCAGCTGCCGCCCTGGGCCATCACCGACGCCATCGACAAGGGCGACATCAGCGTGGCCATCGAACGCCTGCACCGCATGCTCGGCGCCGGCGGCATGCACTCCCTGCAGGTGCTGGCCATCCTCAGCGCCCACTTCCGCCGCATCCTCGCCCTCGAGGGGGCCGACGTCCGCAACGACGCCGACGCCGCCGCCCGCCTCGGCATGAAGGGCTCCACCTTTCCCGCCAAGAAGGCCCTCGGCCGCGCCAATCGCCTCGGCTACGACGGCAGCGCCCAAGCCGTCGGCCTCGTCGCCCAAGCCGACGTCGACCTCCGCGGCAAGACCGCCTGGCCCGAAGAACTCGTCCTGGAAGTGCTGGTGGCCCGCCTGGCCAGACTGAGCCGCTGACCCGCCGGTCCGGGCCATGACGGGTCCCGGGGGCGCGTGGGCCATTTCCGACAGAGGAATTCGTCGAGCACCGAGCGTGGCGGAGCCCCTGCCCGACGGCCCAGCCGTGACCGCCGACCCGCCCCAGTGCCCCCTGCGTGCCGTCGTTGGGCCCAACCCGAGCGCGGTCCGGTACCGGAGACGAGCAAGAGCAGCGCCGGCCCAGTGGGCCAGGGCGGAACTACGCCGAAGCGGCGTCGGCCCGCTTCTGGAGGCGGGACTTGCGGCGGGAGGCCTCGTTCTTGTGGATGACGCCCTTGGCGGCCGCCTTGTCGATGGTCTTCATCGCCTGCTGCAGGGTCTCGTCGGCGTTCTCGCCGCCGGCCTCGGCCGCCTTCACCCGGGTGCGGAGCTCGGAGCGCACCTGCTTGTTGCGGACGCGCCGCTTCTCGTTCTGCTTGTTGCGCTTGATCTGACTCTTGATGTTGGCCATGACGGGCATGGACGATACCGGGACGGGTGGCCACGGCCCTACCCTCGCTGGGTTCCGATGACCGAGATCTCCCGAATCCGCAACCTCTGCCTGCTGGCGCACATCGACCACGGCAAGTCGACGCTGGCTGACCGGATGCTCGAGATCTGCGGCGCCGTGGAGATGCGGGACATGCGGGCCCAGTACCTGGACACGATGGACCTGGAGCGGGAGCGGGGCATCACCATCAAGCTCCAGAGCGTCCGCCTGCAGTACGGCGAGCACACCCTGCACCTGATCGACACGCCCGGCCACGTGGACTTCGGCTACGAGGTCTCCCGCTCGCTGGCCGCCTGTGAGGGCGTCGTCCTGCTGGTGGACGCCGCCCAGGGCATCGAGGCCCAGACCCTGGCCAACTGCTACCTGGCCCTCGAGCACGATCTCGAGATCGTGGCCTGCCTCAACAAGATCGACCTGCCGGCGGCCGAGCCCGAGTTGCGGGCCGAGGAGATCGAGCACGTGCTCGGCATCCCGGCCGAGGACATCCTGCCCATCTCGGCCAAGACCGGCGAGGGGGTCACCGACCTCCTCGATGCCATCGTCGAGCGCATCCCGGCCCCGACCGGGAGCGAGCTCGGCCCCCTGCAGGGCCTCATCTTCGACTCCCACTACGACCAGTTCCGGGGCGTGATCAGCTCGATCCGGGTCATGAACGGCCGCCTCAACACCGGCGACAAGCTCAAGTTCATGCACGCCGGCGTGACCCATGACGCCGACGAGCTGGGCGTGCGCCGGCCCGTACCCACGCCCGTGCCCAGCCTCGGGCCGGGCGAGGTCGGCTACCTGATCGCCGGGATCAAGGACGTGGCCGAGGCCCGCTCCGGCGAGACGGTCACCAGCGTCCGGGACGGGGCCACTGAGCCCCTCGAGGGCTATCAGGAGCCCAAGGCGATGGTGTTCTGCGGCCTCTACCCGGTGGAGGGCGACGACTTCGCCGACTTCCGGGAGGCGTTGGACAAGCTGATCATCGACGACGGCAGCTTCAGCTTCGAGCCCGAGACGTCCGGCGCCCTCGGCTTCGGGTTCCGCTGCGGCTTCCTCGGCCTGCTGCACATGGAGATCGTGCGCGAGCGCCTCGAGCGGGAGTTCGACCTGGCGCTCATCGCCACCGCCCCCTCGGTCGAGTACCGGGTCGAGACCAACGGCGGCACGGTCGTGGAGGTCGACAATCCGTCGGACCTGCCGCCGGCCGGCGAGATCGAGTCGATCCAGGAGCCCTGGCTCACCGCCTCGATCATCACGCCGTCCAGCTACACGGGGACGCTCATCGAGCTCTGCGAGAACCGCCGGGGGAGCCAGCAGCGCATCGACTACCTGTCGCCGGAGCGGGTGGAGATCGTCTACCGCCTGCCGCTGGCCGAGGTCGTCACCGACTTCTTCGACCAGCTCAAGAGCCGGAGCCAGGGCTATGCCAGCCTGGACTACGAGCCCGACGGCTACGAGGCGTCCAGCCTGGTCAAGGTCGACGTCCTCCTCAACGGGGTGCCGGTCGACGCCTTCAGCACGATCGTGCACCGCGACAGCTCCTATGAGTACGGCAAGAAGATCGTGGCCAAGCTGCGCGAGCTGATCCCCCGCCAGATGTTCGACGTCCCCATCCAGGCCGCCATCGGGGGCCGGATCATCGCCCGGGAGACAGTGAAGGCCAAGCGCAAGGACGTGCTGGCCAAGTGCTACGGCGGGGACATCACCCGCAAGCGCAAGCTGCTCGAGCAGCAGAAGAAGGGCAAGAAGCGGATGAAGAACATCGGCCGCGTCGAAGTGCCTCAGGAGGCCTTCGTCTCCGCCCTGCGCATCGACTGAGGTCGCTGCATCCGACGGGCGTCGCTGCGCTCAGCCCGTCCGGCGCCGCCGATCCCGAGGGTCATCGGGGCTGCCTCGGGAGGTACGGAGCCATCTGTCAGGAACGTGTCAGATTCGCGGCGCGGCCGCGTAGGGGTCTCGCGCCCCGACGTTCACGAACGTGACACTCGTCTGTTTTCCCCCCTTCGTAGGTTGCCGCCCGACGGGTACGGGCTGCTGGGCCCGCGCCACCGACCACACGAAAGGAAGCGGAGATGGGCGAGCCTCGCACGAGGTGCGAACTGGGGGAGGTGGGGTACCCATGAGGCACAAGCTGCTGTTGGGTGCCACCGTGGTGACGGCGGTGCTGTTGGGGACGGCATCGGTGGCCGGAGCGCAGGACATCGATCCGGCGCAGGCGGTGACCGACCTCGGGATCCAGGTCAACCTGCTCTGGGTGATCCTCGGCGCCGTGCTCGTGATCTTCATGCAAGCCGGCTTCGCCTTGGTCGAGACCGGCTTCTGCCGGGCCAAGCATGCCGCCCACGTGGTGAGCACGAACTTCGCCATCTTCGGCCTGGGGTTCGTGGGCTTCTTCCTCATCGGCTGGCCGCTGATGTTCGGCGGCTACACGGTCCCGTTGATCGGCTTCGACACCCCCACCGGGACCAACCTGGTCGGTTCGGGCAACTGGGTCCTCCTCTGGCAGGGCGGCTGGGCCGGTAGCGGCACGTCCTTCTACACCGCGGGCGCCATGGGGATCTTCCTCTACATGGTGGCCTTCATGGACACCGTGGCCACGATCCCCACGGGGGCCATGGCCGAGCGGTGGAAGTGGAACGCCTTCGTCGGTTGGGGCCTGTTCTGCGGGGCCATCTACTACCCGCTGTTCGGCGCGTGGACCTGGGGCGGCGGCTGGCTGGCCAAGCTGGGCGAGTCGATGGACTTCGGTGTCGGCTACGTGGACTTCGCCGGTTCCGGTGTCGTGCACGCCGTCGGTGGCATCGCCGGTCTGGCCGGGGCCCTCGTGCTCGGGCCCCGCATCGGCAAGTTCAACAAGGACGGCTCGCCCAACCCGATGCCGGGCCACCACGTCCCCATGGCCATGCTCGGCTGCTTCATCCTGCTGTTCGGTTGGTTCGGGTTCAACGCCGCCTCGACCTTCGCGGTGACCGACATCCGGTTCGCCGTGGTCGCCCTGAACACCGCCCTCGCCGCCGCCTTCGGCGCCACGGCGGCCATGTTCTACATGATGAAGCGGACCGGCAAGCCGGACCCCGGCATGATGGTGAACGGCATGCTCGCCGGCCTGGTGGCCATCACGGCCCCCTGCGCCTTCGTGCAGCCCTGGGCCGCCGCCGTCATCGGCATCCTCGCCGCCATCATCGTCATCGAAGCCGTCGCCTTCATCGAGCGCCGCGGCATCGACGATCCGGTCGGGGCCATCGCGGTCCACGGCGTGGGCGGCCTGTTCGGCGTCCTCTGTGTCGGCATCTTCGCCGACGGGCAGTACGGCGCCGGTTGGAACGGCACGACCACCACCGACGCCGGCGTCACGGGCATCCTCTACGACGTGGGCGAGGGTGGCCCGCAGCTCCTGGCGCAGGCCATCGGCGCCCTCGTCATCTGCACGGTCATCTTCGGGGTCGCCTACGGCTTCTTCAAGCTGCAGGACAAGTTCATGAAGGGCGGCATCCGCGCCGACGAGGCCGACGAGATCGAGGGTCTCGACCTGCCGGAGATGGGCATGTTGGCCTACCCCGAGTTCATGGGCAGCCACCTACCCGGTCTCGAGGACCAGCAGGTGTCCGACCCGGGGGGCACCGAGTTGAACGTGTAGCTCGGTCCTCGACACCGGTTCCTGGCGACGGGTGCGGGCTCCGGCCCGCACCCGTCGCTGGTTCGGACAAGGAAGACTGCTCTCACCGCCCATGGACTTCGCCCAGTTCCTCACCGACATCCTCATCGTCCTGATCGCGGCCAAGGCCGCGGCCGAGATCTCCGAACGCATCGGCATCCCCGCGGTGGTGGGCGAGATCGTCGCCGGGGTCATCGTCGGCCCGTCGGTCCTCGGCCTGGTGGGCCGGGGCGACGACGTCCTGGTCACCCTCGGCGAGATCGGCGTGGTGCTCCTGCTCCTCGAGGTGGGCATGGAGATGGACCTGGTCGAGCTGGGCAAGGTGGGCAAGGCCTCGTTCCTGGTGGCGACCGTCGGGGTGGTCACGCCGATGGTCCTCGGCTTCTTGGCCATGGGCGCGGTCACCGACGACTTCGACACCAAGCTCTTCGTCGCCGCGGCGCTGACGGCGACCAGCGTCGGCATCACGGCGCGGGTCTTCGGCGATCTCCGGGCCTTGGCCACCACCGAGGCCCGGTTGGTGCTCGGCGCCGCCGTGGCCGATGACGTCATGGGCCTCGTCGTGCTCACCGTCGTGGTCCGCCTCGTCACCGAGGGCTCGGTCTCGGTCCTGTCGGTGTTGTGGATCGTCGTGGTGGCCGTGGCCTTCCTGGTCATCGGCGGCATCGTCGGCCTGAAGGTGGCCGGGCCCCTGTTCGCCTTCGTCGACCGCTTCTCGCGCTCCACGGGGACGTTGGTGGCGATCGCCTTCGCCTTCGCCCTCGGCTTCGCCCGCCTGGCCGAGGCGGCCCAGCTGGCCCCCATCGTCGGGGCCTTCGTCGCCGGCATCGCCCTCAGTCGGGCCGACGCCGCCCCCCGCATCAGCCGGGAGCTGGCCCCGGTGGGCCATCTCTTCATCCCGGTGTTCTTCCTCGGGATCGGCATCGACGCCGACGTCGGGGCCTTCTTCTCCGCCGACGTGTTGCGGGACGCCGGGATCCTCCTGGTCGTCGCCGCCGTCGGCAAGTTGGTCTCGCCGCTCGGGGCCCTGGGCACGCGGGGCGACAAGATCCTGATCGGCCTCGGGATGTTGCCCCGGGGCGAGGTCGGCCTGATCTTCGCCACCATCGGCCTGCAGAACGGGATCCTCGGCGACGACCTCTATGCCGCCCTCCTCCTCGTTGTGCTGGCCACGACCCTGATCACCCCGCCGCTGCTGAAGTTCCGCTACACGCACCTGCGGGCCGCGGCCTTGCCCACGGGACCGCCCGCGGACACCCTGGCCCCGCCCGGCGGCTGGCTGGCCGTGGCCGAGGGCGACATCGGCCTCGCGGCCGATCCGCCCCTGGTGCAGGGCCTGGTCGTCGGGCTCCGGGCCGCGGTCGTGGCCGGTCGGTACCGGCCCGCCCAGGACCTGTTGGACTGGCTCGTCGCACTGCCCGATGACGCTCTGGCGTGGACCGACGAGGCCCGCGAGGCCCTGCTCGACGCCGTGGAGCGGGGCAACGCCCGCTCGTGGCGCTTCCTGCTCACGACCGGCCTGCTGGGTCGGGCCCTGCCCGAGCTGGAGTTGGCCCTTCGCGAGCCGGAGGCCGACCAGGTCTCGTTCGATGTCAGCGCCGCGTACCGGCTGCGGTCCGTCGAGCGCCTGCGCACGCTCGACGGCGACGACCCACTGGCGCTGGAGGTCGGGCGCCTCGACGACCTGGATGCCGTCCTCATCGCCCTCCTGGTGGTGGACGCCACCGACGGGGGCTCGAACCGGGCCGCCGTGGCCGAGGCGACCGCCCGGCGGATCGGGCTCGACCCGACCCGGGTCCGCCGCGTGCGGGACCTGGCCGAGGACGGCGACGCGTTGCTCTGGGCTGCGGCCCATCGGCCCTCCGGTCTGATCGAGACCGCGGTGCTCCCGCTGGCCACGCACCTCGACACCCCGGATCGGGCCCGCGGGCTCTACGTGCTCACGGCCCTGCGCCGGACAGATCAGCAGCGTTGGGAGCTCGAGCGGCTACGCGAGCTCCACGAGCTGATCCAGTCCGTCCTCGACGACACCGGGCTCACCGGCTCCGATGTCCGGAGCCTGGTGACCGAACGCCGCCGGGAGGCGGTCAGCGGGGCCGAGGCCGGCGTCGACCTGAGGGCCCGGATCGAGGCTGCCCCCCGGTCCTTCGTGCTCCGGGTCACGCCGGAGGAGTTGGCTGCCTGCGCCCGCCTGGTGGCGTCGTTGCCCAAGGCCGACGAGGCCCGCGTCGAGGTCCGCCGGCGCGGCGCCGAGGCGGACGGGACCTGGTTCGTCCTGGTCGGGGCCCGGGACCGTCTCGGCCTGCTGGCCATGGTGTCGGGGGTCCTGGCCGAGGCGGGCTACGACGTGCGGCGTGCGGTGGTGGCCACCTGGCTGGACGGCGCCGCCGTCGAGGCGTTCGAGATCGTGTCGTCGACCGCTCCGGACGGCGCCGAGCTCGGCCGCCGACTCCGCGCCGCGTTCGACGCCCCCCTGACCTCGGGGCCCCTGCCGTCGGCCCGGGTGCACTTCGACGACAGCGCCTCACCGTGGCACACCCTCTGCGAGGTGGAGGCCCCCGACCACCCGGGCCTGCTCCATCAGCTGGCCACCGCCTTCGCCGCCGCCGGTGTGGACGTGGTGGCGGCCTCGATCAGCGAGCACGAGGACGAAGCCGTGGACACCTTCGAGCTGGTGACCGGCGACGGCGAGAAGCTGGGCGAGACCGATCGCCAGGGCATCCGTCGGCACATCATCGAGGGCGCCGCCCTCTCCCGCCGTCGGTTCCGGAGCGGCCTCGTCGCCCGGTGACCGAAGGCGTCAGACTGGCGTCAGAAGACGATCACCAGATCGACACCGGGACCGAACGCCGCGGACACCCGCTGTCCCTACGGTCGCGTCATGGCCCCCGGCTCCACCGCTGTCCTCCCCGCCCCGCCGCCGCCGTGGGCCGAGGCACCACCGACGATGGAGGGCCCTGACGTCATCGTCCCCCTCCGCTGGCCCGAGGAATCCGCACGGCGGGACCAGCTCGCCGCCGCCGCCGTCCCCCGTCTGCTGGTGGTCAGCGCCGGGGCCTCGCCGCCGGCGGCCTGGGCCATCGACGAGGACTGGATCCTGGCCGAGGCCCCCACCGCGGAGCGGGGGCACCGTGAAGCCACCCTGCGTCGCCGCCTGGACCAGCGCATCCAGCCGCCTCGGTGGCGCGTCGTCGGCGTGACCCTCGACAACGACGGCCTCGTCCGTCGGGAGGGCCGCTGGGTCGCGCTGTCCGGGCTCGAGGTCCGATTGGTGGCGGTCCTGTTGGCGGAAAGGGGACGCTGCGTCTCCCGGGCCCGGCTGCTCGAGGCGGGCTGGCCCGGTCAGCAGCGTGACGACCGGGCGGTGGACGGGGCGGTGCGCCGGGCCCGGGCCAAGCTGGCGGTCCTCGGGGTCGAGATCCACGGCATCACCGGCGCCGGTTACCTGCTCGAGGTGGGCACAGCCCCAGCGGCCTGACCGACGGTCGGTATCATCGGGTGACCATGTCCCCGGACCGCTCTCCGTCTGTCACCGGCGCGGCGTTCGGGCTCGACGAACGCAAGGCGGCGGTCCTTCGGGCCGTGGTCGAGGAGTACATCGAGACCGCCCAGCCCGTCGGCTCGGGCCACGTGGTGACCTCCAGTGGCCTGGCCGTGTCGGCGGCGACCATCCGCAACGAGATGGGCGCCCTCGAGCGGGAGGGCTACCTCCACCAGCCCCACACCAGCGCGGGCCGGGTGCCCACCGAGAAGGGCTACCGCTTCTACGTGGACAACCTCGTCCCGTCGGACCTGCAGACCGCCGATGCCGAGCGGGTGCGGGACTTCTTCGACCGGGCCCACGGTGAGATCGAGCGGATGCTCGGCCAGACCAGTGGGCTGCTGTCGAACCTGACCGACTGCGCCGCCGTGGTCCTCGGGCCGCCCTACGACGCCAGCCAGGTGCGTTCCGTCCAGTTGGTGGCACTGACCGAGCGGGTGGTTCTGGTCGTGGTCGTCCTGGCCAACGGCGTCGTCGAGAAGCACACCGTCGAGCTCAGCGCGGCCATCAGCGAGGACGAGGTGGCCGCCGCCCAGGACGGGCTGGCCGCCCACGCCCAGGGCCAGGCCCCCTCCGGACTCGGCGCCGCCCCGTCCACCGGGGTGACCGCGGTCGACGGCCTCGTCGCCACCGCCGTGGAGCTGATGGGCGGCGACAACCAGGTCCACGACGCCGAGCACGTCTTCGTCGACGGTGCCTCCCGGGTGGCATCGTCGTTCGACGCGGTCGAGACGGTGCGGGAGATCCTCGGCATCCTCGAACAGCAGCTGGTGGTCGTCACCCTGCTGCGCGACGTCATGGCCCGGGGCCTCACGGTCGCCATCGGCACCGAGACCGGCATGGCGCCGCTCGAGGAGTGCGCCCTGGTCGTGTCCCCCTACGAGATCGGCGGCGTGCCCGCCGGCACCATCGGCGTCCTCGGCCCCACCCGCATGGACTACCCGCAGGCTCTCGCCGCCGTGGCCCTGGTCAGCCAGCGGCTCAGCGATCGCCTGACCGAGGGCTGACCATGGCCGACTTCTACGGCGTCCTCGGGGTGGGCCGCGACGCCTCGCCCGAGGAGATCAAGAAGGCGTACCGGCGGGCGGCCCGCGAGCACCATCCCGACGCCAACCGCGGTGATCCCGAGGCCGAGTCCCGGTTCAAGGAGGTCTCGCTCGCCTACGAGGTCCTGTCCGATCCCGAGAAGCGCCAGCAGTACGACCTGTACGGGGAGGCCGGGCTCGGGGGAGCGGGGGGCGACCCGTTCGGCGGCGGCGGCGTCGGGGACATCTTCGACGCCTTCTTCGGCGGCGGCGGCAGCCCGTTCGGCGGCGCGGCCGGCCGGCGGGGACCGGCCGGACCCCCTCGTGGGGCCGATCTCGAGCAGACCGTGGACATCGAGTTCACCGAAGCGGTCTTCGGCGCGCAGAAGGACGTCAACGTGCGCACGGCGGTGGTCTGCGAGATCTGCGAGGCGACCGGGGCGTCGCCGGGCACGTCACCGCAGGGCTGTCCCGAGTGCGCCGGCACCGGCCAGGTCCGTCGGGTCCGCCAGTCGATCCTCGGCCAGATGGTCACCGCCGCGCCCTGCGGACGCTGCAGCGGCATCGGCCAGATCATCCCCGAGCCCTGTGGCGGCTGTGACGGGGAGGGGCGCAAGGTCGACGACCGCACCTACACCGTCGACGTGCCCGCGGGCGTGGACAGCGGCTCGACGTTGCGCCTCTCCGGCCGTGGCGCGGTCGGCCCGAGGGGCGGTCCGGCGGGCGACCTGTACGTGCACCTGCGGGTCAAGGCCGACGAGCGCTTCAGCCGGGACGGCGACGACCTGGCCGCCATCGTGGGACTGACCCCCGCCCAGGCCACCCTGGGCACCGAGGTGGCCTTCGAGACCCTCGACGGGGTGGAGGACCTGCGCGTCCCGGCGGGCACCCAGAGCGGCGACGTGGTCCGCCTCCGGGGCCAGGGCGTGCCCCATGTCCGGGGCCGGGGTCGGGGCGACCTGCGCATCCGCTACGTGGTGCGGACCCCCACCGACCTGAGCGACGAGGAAGAAGTGCTCTACCGGCGCCTGGCCGAACTGCGGGGCGATGCCGTAGCCGCCCCGAAGGGCGGCGTGGTCGGCCGCATCCGCGAAGCCTTCAAATAGGCGCCGACGGTGCCCCCGGGAAGCCTCGGCCCGCTGGTGTTCGTCGCCGACGTCGAGCGCCCCGAGCTGGCGGACACCGATCGGCACCACCTCCAGAAGTCGCTCCGTCTGCGCGCCGGTGATCCGCTGGTGGTGGCCGACGGCGCCGGGTCGTGGCGCTCGGTCCGCTTCGGCGCGGAGCTGGAGCCGGACGGTCAGGTCGTGGTCGAGCCCCGCCCGTCCCCACCCCTCACGGTCGGGCTGACCCCGACCAAGGGCGACCGCCCCGAGTGGGCCGTGCAGAAGCTGACCGAGCTGTCGATCGACCACATCGTGATCCTGCGCACCGAGCGCTCGGTCATCGCCTGGAAGGGGGACCGGGTGGCCCACCACCTCGAGCGCCTGCGTCGCATC
>Ga0315283_10003726_pt1 | contig 13100 bp, 13 predicted proteins | sample YL17G09_0_MG_FD_204541 | JGI IMG/M metagenome (GOLD analysis project Ga0315283, IMG submission 204541) | Sediment microbial communities from Yellowstone Lake, YNP, Wyoming, USA - YL17G09_0 | ecosystem: Environmental > Aquatic > Freshwater > Lake > Sediment | place: USA: Wyoming | collected...
TCCAAATATGGCGGTAATTAATCCCATTGAAAATGCAGCGTACAAACCGGTAAGTGGCGATAATCCCGCAATTAAAGAAAACGCTACTGCCTCCGGTACCAATGCAAGGGCTACAGTAAGCCCGGCTAAAATTTCTACTTTGTAATCTACTTTTTGTTTAAAATCAAACAGGTTCAAATATCCCTTCATGAGAATCAAGATTTTTTTTGAAATTATTTACCAGAAAATGAAAAAAGTCCATCGGGTTGATGGAATATGACACCAGGAAATGGTATCAGTTAAGGTGGAGTAACCGGGCTATATATGTAAGATTTGTTCAATTGAACTGCAAACCTAAGGATTTTATGTTTTAAACAGAAATGGTTTTGTCTAAGAAACAATGATTTTTCAATTTCCAGTAAAGGAAAATAGATTAGGGGATCTGCCAAAGCCCTGGCAGGAACAACTACCATTAAAGAAAATAATTGGCGATCTTCAAATACTATCGTAATATTGCGATTAAATGGGAATTACAAAATCCGAAATATTTACTTCCAGGCAAAACAAACTGGCTACTTTGTTAAAAGCATTGGCACATCCTGCACGTATTGCCATCATTCAGCATTTGATAAAAGCAGAGCATTGCATTTGTAGCGATTTGGTGGGGGAACTAGGATTAGCACAACCCACTGTTTCACAGCATTTAAAGGAGCTGAGAAATACTGGCATCATCAAGGGTTGCGTGGAAGGTACCAGCGTCAGTTATTGCATTGATGAAAAGGTTTGGCAGCAGGTGAAAAAGGAGTTTGAAGGTTTATTTGTCTCGATAGGTTCAAAGAGTGAATGCAGGTGATTTTTTTTAGTCTTAAGCATCGTTATAATGCAATAAACAAATGGATGTACTCGCTTACCTGACTTTAAATAAAAGATAATATATGTTTCAATTTATCAGCGAACGATGTGATACACTGGTAAAAAACTTCAGGGAATTGCCCACTGAGCGTAAAGAAATTTTAGAAAAAATTTCATCTTATATAAAAAACACGACTTCAACAGGCGAAGATGCAAACCTTGTTTATGTCTGCACGCATAATTCCAGAAGGAGTCACCTGGGACAGGTGTGGTCAGCAGTCGCAGCTGCGTATTACGGAATAGCAAATGTGAAAACATTTTCCGGAGGTACCGAAGCTACGGCCTTTAATCCAAATGCAATCAAAGCGCTTATTTCAGCAGGGTTTAGTGTAAAAAAAGCAAGTGAAAGTATAAACCCGGTTTACGAAGTTTACTTTGCGGAAGATAGGTTTGTAACCTGTTTTTCCAAGATATACAATGACGCTGGAAACCCTTCGCAAAAGTTTGCCGCCATTATGACATGCTCGGATGCAGAAGAAAACTGTCCTTTTATTCCCGGCTGTGACCTTCGAATCGGAACCACCTACCATGATCCCAAGGCATTTGACAATACTTTACTTCAGGATGAAAAATACACCGAACGCAGTAACCAGATAGCCATGGAATGTTTATACGTTTTTTCAATCCTTGCGGGTAAATAAATTCAACACCATGAGTACAAATAATTGTGCCCCAACGCACGAAAGAAGGAAGTTGGGCTTCTTAGACAGGTATCTTACTTTATGGATATTTCTTGCAATGGCTTTAGGTGTAGCAATAGGATATTTCTTTCCATCTTCATCAGGCTTTATCAATTCATTTTCCAGCGGAACAACAAATATTCCCTTGGCTATTGGATTGGTTTTAATGATGTATCCACCCTTTACCAAGGTAAAATATGATAAACTCAAGGAGGTTTTTAAAAACACTAAGGTGCTGGGTGTTTCATTATTCCTTAACTGGGTTATTGGTCCCGTTCTAATGTTTGTTTTAGCCATTACATTTTTACGTGGCTATCCAGAGTACATGGTTGGGTTGATTCTCATTGGACTTGCCCGTTGTATCGCTATGGTGATCGTTTGGAACGAACTGGCGGGCGGCAGCAGGGAATATGCGGCAGGGCTGGTTGCACTGAACAGTGTATTCCAGGTGTTTTTATACAGTGTATATGCCTTTGTTTTTGTAACAGTACTGCCGCCGTTTTTTGGAATTACAGGTTCAGTTGTTAATATAACTATTGGGCAAATTGCAGAGAGTGTTGCTATTTACCTGGGTATTCCATTCCTGGCTGGATTTTTAACAAGATACTTTTTATTAAAACTGAAAGGAGAAGACTGGTACCAGGCAAAGTTTATTCCTTTTGTTTCGCCAATTACATTAATCGCTTTATTATTCACTATCGTAATCATGTTTAGCTTAAAAGGCGAATTGATTGTACAAATACCATTTGATGTAATAAGAATAGCTATTCCATTGATTATATACTTTGTAATAATGTTCCTTGTCAGCTTTTTCATTGGAAAGAAAATGGGAGCTGACTATTCTACCAATGCATCCATTGCATTCACTGCAGCAGGAAACAATTTTGAATTAGCCATTGCAGTTGCCATTGGGGTATTTGGCATCAATAGCGGACAGGCCTTTGCAGGTGTCATCGGGCCATTGGTGGAAGTTCCTGCATTGATAGCCCTTGTAAATGTTGCCTTCTGGATCAGAAATAGATACTACCCTAAAATGGAAAGTAATATAGTTGACATTAAATCAGAATATTCATCTTTGTAAATTTTTATGATGTCTATCCTAATTGTAGTTGTGTCTTTGGCTCTATTGTTTGATATCATAAATGAATTTCAGGATGACGCCAATCCTGTTACTAAAATTGTATTAGCTAAAGTGCATTTCACTTAAAATATCTGTAAAATGCCTTACCAGCGTTAATATCCAGTTTGTGCGTATAATGGCAATATTATTTAAAATAGATCAAAATTAAAATATTAGCACTACTGTACCGGCAATAATTAGCACTGCTCCAATTGCTGTTTTAATAGTCAGTGCTTCTCCTAAAAAAATAACTGAAAGCACAATTGTAAGTGCCACACTCAATTTATCAACAGGTGCTACCTGCGATACTTTGCCGATCTGCAAAGCTTTAAAATAAAATATCCATGACAACCCGGTTGCAATACCAGAGATGACTAGGAAGATGAGATTATGTTTGGATAGTGTTGCTATTTCTTTGGCTTCGCCTCTGGCCAAAACAATACCCCAGGCTACCATTAAGATAATAACTGTGCGAATGGCAGTTGCCAAATTTGAATTGACACCTGTGATACCAATCTTTGCAAAAATGGCTGTTAGCGAAGCAAACAATGCCGAGAGTAAAGCGTAGAACCACCACATCGTTGTTGTTTTAGTTTAATATTCATTTTCTGTCTTAAAACCAAAGAGCTTCCCCTTTTTAATAGCCTTTACTTCTTTTTTGTACTTTTTCCGATTGCTTTTGGAAAGAGGTGTAGCATCTAAATCATTCAAATCCGGCTTCCCGGCATTTACCCATGCAGTGTACCAGAAGTTGGCAATATCTGTAATAGAATGCCGCATTTGGCTTTCCACCATGCCGTTCAGTTCATCGTGAAATGCTTTTGAATATTCATATGAATGAACGGGTTGACCGAATTTATTTTTGATTATCAGCCCGGTTGAATCCGTATTATATATTTTCAGTTTTGGATAGGCTGACTTTAGATCTCTTTCTATAGCTAATAAAGAATCTGCGAGGCTATGACTGTGTTTAATAATTCTCCAGGTTTCAGCAGTGATGTCGTTGATATATACAGCCTGGGATATATTGAAATTATAGCTGTCGCCAAATTTTTCCGGTAATTGTGATTCCCAAAAACCATGAATGCCTTTTTGATTGGTTAGTTGGCCATCATGGTTTAATGAAGTATGCAATGGCATGTTTGCATCTGCCAGGTAGTGTCCCAGATCAGCAGCCAAAAAAAGAATTTCAGTTTTTCGTTTGTATTTAAAAGCATTCGTAAGTTTTTCCATCATTTCCTGGATATACCAGGGAAGGATACCGTTTTTTTGCAATGTTTTATCATCATATTTAGCCGTTGCATCTTTCATCGTTTTGGGAAGATCATCTATTGCCACATTTTCAAAAGCTTCCAAATCGATATAATGTCTCGAAAACTCCGGCTTGTCATTGATTGTGTATTTACGGATATCAGGAACAACGGCTTCTTCTGTAACAAAATCAATGTGATTGTAAAAAAACAGTCTCATTTCTTCGGGAAGGGCAAATACCGCAGCATGATTGATACGCTGGTGAGCCCATGCTCCCCATGCATACAATAAACCAATATTGCTCAAAAAGAGTAGAAAGCTCGCAATAAATTTCTTCATTTTATATCTTTTTTAGAGTAATATATCAATCGTATAAAACTTGGAAACACAAATAACAATAACGGTATGCCTGCCACAAAACCTCCAATAACTGCTATGGCTAATGGCTGCTGCATTTGTGCCCCTAAGCCAATGCCCAATGCCAGAGGCATCAATGCCAGGATGGCTCCAAGGGCGGTCATTAATTTTGGGCGGATGCGTAAGGCTATGGCATATTTTATAGAATCGTCTACATTTCCACCAGCTTTAAGATTGGCAAAAAACTGGTTGACGGTAAATATGGCATTTTCTGCAATAATGCCTACAATCATAATGATTCCTGTATAGCTGCCCACATTCAGCGGAATGCGGGTAAAATATAAACCCAATATACAACCGGCAATACCCAACACCGAAATGAATAAAATTAAAATAGATATCATCCAGTGCCGGAATAAAAACAGCAAAACGGAAAACACCAGTAACGATGCAGTTAGTAAAATCAACAGCAATTCTTTAAAAGAAGATTGCTGCTCTGAATAGGCACCGCCATAAGCCACAGTATAACCTTGCGGCAATGGTAAATCTTTCGAAAACTTTAGCTGAATTTCTTTAATCGTACTTCCCAGATCACGGTTGTTTAATCTTGCAGTTAATATTACATTTGATTTTAAATTTTCCCGTTTTAATTCAGATTCCCCGGTTATGATTTTCACGTCACAGAAAAATGAAATGGGTTTGGTAGTACCATCCGGTAAAAAGATAAGTTCTCTTTTTATTTTATCTAAACTGTTGTCTTTAAAATTGGTAAAGCGCATCAGTATTCTTCGCATTTGTTCGCCATCCTGAATAGTTCCTACCTGCACCCCGCCAGCCATTGCTAATTGCGCCGGGTTCAGCAAGGGGCCGTTAGCATTAATCCCTAATGGAATGCCTCCTGTGTAAGCGGTTAATTGTGTTTGAAAATCCGTCAATGAAATATTAAACTGTGCCAGCTTTTCTACATTAGGATGGAACACCATTGATGGGCCAGCCAGCACCAACCCATTTTCAATATCGGCAATACCATCTGTCTTACTCATTATATCTTCTGCCTGGTGTGCCAGTGCTTCCAGTTTCTGTTGATTATCGCCGAATATTTTAATTTCAATCGGGCTGGGTGTACTCATTAAATCTCCCAGCAAATCAGAAATACGCTGACCAAAAGAAATATGCAAAGAAGGCTGTGTCGCTTCTATATTTTTTCTGAGATCATTTATAACATCAACTGTTTTATGCGTCCTGCTTTTTTTTAATTGAATAGAATAATCTCCAAAATTTTGTTGCTGTGTTTTAAAGGCCATCCGCATACCGGTTCTGCGGCTATAAGTTTCCACTTCAGGATGACGCGTTAAAATTTGTTCCACTTCCCTTAATATCCGGTCTGTTTCTTTCAGTGATGTCCCGCTTGGAGAATAATAATCCAGGACAATGGTGCCTTCATCTAAATCGGGCAGAAATCCGGTTTCTAATTTATCAGCTGCAAAGTAAGCCCCACCAGCCAAGGCTAAAACAAACAGAATGGCAAAAATCGGTTTGTTAAAAAACCAGGTCAGCCAGTCCAATTTATGGCCGTCTTTTGGAGACTTTTTATTTGGTTTTTTGCTATGCTGAAAACCAATAGCAAGATGCAAAACCGGTAGCACAAACCATGTCACCAAAAATGAACATACCAGTACAATCTGCATAGTATCGGATAATTCTTTGAAAAAACTTCCGGCCAGCCCACTCATCATCCTGAATGGAATAAAAATGACGATGGTAGATAATGAAGAACCGATCATTGCCGGGAATAAATCTTTGATGGCCTGCTTTACAATCGAATAATTGTCCCGTTCCGGATGTTCCTCATGTGTACGGTATATCTGTTCTATAATTACAATGGCATCATCAATAATTAACCCGATGGCTGCGGCGATACCTCCTAAAGACATGATATTTATCGTGAGGCCAAAGGCATACAACAGCAAAATTGAAAATGCAATGGTAACCGGAATGGTAAGTAACACCACAAGGCTTGCACGCCATGAACGTAAAAAAATGATCATCACTAAAATGGCTAATAGCAAACCTTCGTAAATTGTTTTTGATACGCTTTTTATACTATCGCCTACAAAAGCAGACTGGTCGTAATACGGTTTTAATTCAATGCCGGGAGGTAATATCTTTTTTACCTCTTCAGCTTTTGCCTTTACATTGCTGGCAAAATCTATCAGGTTTACGCCTTGCTGTTTTACCAGGTCAATCAACACTGCATCATTGCCGTTGGCATTTATAATTACCATCTCCTGTTGCTCCTGCAAATCAACCGTAGCAATGTCTCTTAGTTTAATAATCCGGTTACCATCATTCTTAATAATTACCTCTTTCAGGACTTCTATATCGTTCACCCTTGTTTCGGTAAGTGTTAGATACACCCGTCTAAAATCGGCCAGGTTGCCGTTCGATTCTACAAAATTGGTATTATTAAAAACTGTAATTAAGGTGTTAGGCGTGATGCCCAGCGATGACATTTTTACAGCATCAGGAATTACAACATACTCTTTTACTTTACCACCTCTTACCACCACATTGGAAATACCTGCCACCTGTGAAAATAGCGGCCTTGCTAACAGATTGGCATTATCCTTTAAGGCGATTAATCCTTTTGTTTTACTTTCCATGGTATAACCAAATACCGGAAACAGGGACTGATTCATAGCCTCCGTAGAAATGGTTACGCCAGGTGGAAGCATATTTTTAATTTCATTGATACGGCTTTCAATCTGCGTTTTAGCTGCATAAATGTCAACATCCCAATTAAAGTACACTTCAATACCACAACTACCACGGCTGGTGCTGCTTTTAACCGTAGTTACGCCTTTTACTCTTTTCACTGCACTTTCCAATGGCTTGGTAACCGTGATCATCATCCGGTCAATAGGCTGTTGACCGTTATCAACGATCAGCGTAATTTTTGGGAAAGTTACTTCCGGAAACAATGCGGTCTGCATTTGGGTATAGGAAAATATACCCGCCGCTACTATTACCATTGCAATAAAAATGATGGGCTTGGAGAATAACTGAAAATAATTTTTACGCATCATTACAATTTCTATTTAATGATTTTTACCGATGCGGTATCCCCTAATCCATAATTACCTTCAGATAAAATTCTGTCATTGGTATTCAATTGTGGTGATAGAATTTCTACTTCGCCGGAATTTCTCATACCTACTTTGATGTCCATTTTCACCGCAGTGGTATCATTCATTAATTTCATTACCCAAAAGTTCTTCATCAGTTCGTCACTCAACACAGCTTCCTTTGCCAATACCTGTGCGTTAGGTTTACTGCTGGTGGTTAACAATACAGAAGCAACTAAGCCTTCGGGCAGAAAAACGCTTTTGGCCGGCTTCACGAGATACATTTGTGTTTGTGAAGATGCATTTAGTGAACTAAGCGCTTTTACAATCCGGCCACGTATCTGTGCTTTATCTGGCAGCACCAGCGTACAATAACTGCTGTGTTCTACCAGAGAATGATATTCAAACGGCACATTCAATTGAAAGGCCAAATCACCACTCTGTGTGATGGTGCAAAAGGGATTTCCTTCCATAATGTACTCACCGGGTTGCTGCCTGTCAATGATGGTAATGATACCGGTGGATGGTGCTTTGATAGTGAGTTTACCAAAGTTCTTTAGAGTACTGTCTTCAATAATAGCATTGTTTCCCAATGCTGTTCTTTCTTTAGTTTCAATATCATACAACGACTGGCCCTTGATTACCGCATCACCATACTTTACATACACATGCGTAATGTAACCAGCTACCGGGGCATTTACCTGGCTGCGTTGCAGGTAAACCGAAGTAGCGGTTAGTGTTACCTGTTCCTCCATATTTTTGTAGGCTATATTGGTGACTTTAACCTGTGCTACCGGCTTTATTTCAGCTTCTGTCTCTTCCTTCTTGTTGTGGCATGAGATAACAAATAAACAAAAAGATAGACCTGTAATGTATTTTGGAATATGAAAGTTCATCAGCGTCTTAATTTATTAATGATTCCAGTAATTATAGGTATTAATCAGCAATTGACGGTTGCTTTGCAAAGTGATAAAGTCATTTTCCAAAACGAGGGCATTTTTAATCGTGTTTACATAGTTGATCACAGAAATTTGTCCCCTTATCAATTCCTGTTTATAGTAGCCTAACAGGTTATCATACTCCTGCATCTGTGCCTGGGTCAACTTTACCCTTGCATCAATGGCTTGGATTTGTTCTAACAAATTATTCTTTCTGGTAGTATTTTGATTCAAAAAGTTGTCTTTATAAGCCTGCGAGGTCTTGAGTAAGGTGACATTTCTTTGCTGATTAATTTTTTTTTGGTGGCCATCAAATAATGTTTTGGTATAAGAAATTCCGGCAGTAACGCCAAAGCGGCGTGGCAATGTTGAAATATTGATTGCGTTTAGTCCACCATTGGCAAACACATTCCATTGCGGTGTATATCGAAGCTCAAATACTTTTTGTTGTGCAATCAATATGGAGCTATCTAATGCATATTTTTCAATAAATGAAGAATTGTTATTTGCTGGAGATAATTGAAGTATTGTAGCAGTTACTTCTTGATATGCAGTGTCTGAAATGCCTGCAATAATGTTCATATCCATCAGGTTTTTCTTGTATGTGGATTGCATTGATTGAAGCGAGATTAACTGCGATTGTATTTCAATATTCAGCAGGGTTACATCAGATAATTTAACGACACTGCCGTTTACCAAATTTGCAACTATGTCCTTTTGGTCTTTTAACAGAACAATATATTTAGTAAGAAAATTTATTTGCTTTAAGTTCTGCAGGCAAAGCAAGTACTGGTCTGTTACAATTTTTTCTAATTCATAATTGGTTAAGCGAATATTAATTTCATTTATTTTTGTACCAATCATTGCTTCATCGGCAATCACTTTAAATTTCGACTGCATGAACAAGGGTTGGCTAACACCTATAAGGCCCTGGTACAATCCCCCATTAGTAAGGTTAATATCCTGGCCAATATATTTACTCGGATTATCAGGATTCAGCAGTAATGTTGTTTTACCATTTTCCTGTGATACAACCGGTGCAAATAAGTAATTGGCAGTGATGCCCACCTGCGGTTTGGTAAATAAAGCCCGTAAACGTTCCACTTCAAGTTTTGTGGCTTCACTTTGATTTATATTATCCTTAATGAGCGGACTATTATCTTTTGCAGACTGAATGTAGAATTCCAAATGATTTTGAGCAAGCAAGACATTGATACATCCGCCAACCAAAATACAGGTTATCAGTATTTTTAGCAGCATATTACTTTTGAAATTAATTACAATTAATCAGGTTCTTCATCCAGATATTTACCTGCAGCATCAAAAACTATCTCTTTTCCGGTAATTTGAATTTCATAGGTTATTGTACCATCCTTCTTTTCTACTTTTTCACAGCTTTGTATTTTCTCGCCGGGATATTTTGTCTTTATATATTCAGGAATGGCAGGTTGATGAGGAAGTTCACTTTCTTCAATTACCAATTCTGTCTCAATTATATTTGCATCCTTGTCATAAGTAACAGCTCCTTTTTCTTTTTCATCTGTATATTTTGCTTCCCAAACAGGTGACTCATCATTCCATTTTAAAATGGTGGCATTAGGATGATGTTTTTTGAAAGCAGCTACAATATCATCTGGTGCTTCTCGATGCTTACTGTGCTGATTACAGCCAAATGAAATCATTATTACCGGCAGTAGAATTGACAATTTTTTCATGCTATGAATTATAGTTTAATGCAATATTGCAACAACATTTAGAAGTTTATTTGAATTTCAGTGTGCAATACAGGCCTATTTTTTACCATATTCCAGCAACATAAAAGTGCCGGATAAAATGGCAGGCCGTGGCTTTGGGTTATCAGGAGTTGGGGCTGGTGAGACGCCAAATTGAGGAGTAGCTATAAATATGTGTTTTGTCTTACTATCAAAAGTCATGGTTCTTGCCCCTTGCTCAGTTTTTACATTTTCAAGCACCTCAAATTGATCCCTGGAAATTTCTTTTATAACGGTAAGAGTACCATCTCCGTTTGAGCTGTAAATAAGTTTTGAAACATCGTCAAAACCGGCACCGTCAACCCCTTTACCAATGGGCAACTGCGCTACTATTTTTCCGTTGTCTGCATCCAGTATCATCATCAACTGGCTGGCCCGGCAGGCGCTGAACAGCCGGTGTGTTTTTTTATCCATTGCAATTCCCGTGGGTTGTTCACCCGGAGATAGTTTAAAGCGATTTTTTACAGCAAGGGTTTTGCTTTCAAAAACTACAATTTCATTGGTATCTTCCAGGTTTACATACACCAAACCCTTATCATTGGATACACCTGCTTCAGGGTTGCCACCAAGGTCGATTGTTGAAATTACTGTATCCGTTTTTGCATCAATGACAGTTACGTTTTTACTGTCATTATTGAAGATGAATACCCTCTTTGAAAATTGGTCGTATAATAAGGCGTCAGGATTGGTACCAGCAGGAATTACCGATGTTGCCTTTAATGTTTTAATGTTAAATACGGTAACATTACCAGCCTTACCATTTGTGATATAACCCTTACCCAATGCAGGGATGGCCGCAATACCATGCACCCCTTTTGTATCAGGAATAACGCCAATCATTTCATGTGTATCTGCATTCACTACTTCCACCTGGTTGCCATGCGAAAGGTATAGGTGCCTGTCTTCAGCACTGATAAAAACATAATCCCATCCGCCGGTACCACCAATAACTGTTTTTTTGATAAGGGATATACCGGATGGATTTAATTGGGCTGATGCTGAAAAAGAAAGAAGGAGCAGACTGAGTGCGTAGTAATATAGCAATTTCATTTGTTGAGTTTATTAGCCTTGAGTTAAAAGTTATCCGATTTTTTCTAAATTAAAAGCGAAAAAAAAGGGCGGATTTAATACCGCCCATTTGCAATGACCTTAACCCTTCATTTCCTTTAAAAACTTTCCGTTGGCATCAAATATCACATCTTTACCATCTACTTCTGCTTCATAATTTACTGTACCGTCTGCTTTGGTAATTTTTGCTCCTTCTTTAATGCTTTTACCCTTATAGTGGTCTTTTACATAAGACAGAACTGCAGCAGGCAAATCAGCTACTTTAATATCCATTTCGCTTTCGGTCATTGTACCGTTTGCTTCAAAAAGGGCACTCATGGTATTGCCGTCCTTTTTAAAACCCGCCTCAAACTTTCCATCTTCTTTTTCCCATTTGGCAACAGCACCGGGAAATTGCTTTGCAAAACTGGCTTGAACAGCAGCAGGAACTTTTGATGCATCGATTTTTTGAGCGCTGGCGGAAAACCAAATTGTTGCAACTAAGGCAGACATCATCATTAATTTTTTCATTTTAATTTGATTTATATAGCGAAGCTCCAACATGATTTAGAAGAATTTCTGAATTTTTAACTGGTAATACCCATTTTTAAGTAATTGTATTTCTAAAATGTATGAGCCGTTACTTTTACAAGAAAAAATTTATCCATTGTCAATATTTGCTGGAATAAACACAATGAATATTACAACCAATGATGTAATTAATGCCGAAAGTCCGAATGTAATATCCGCTCCAAATTGGTGCCAAATAAAACCAGCGAACGAACTTGCTAGCATGGTGCAAATACTCTGAAAAGCAGAATAGGTTCCAATAGCTGTAGCAGTATCCTGCTTAGTCGAAATATTGGTTATCCATGCTTTGGATATACCTTCTGTAGCCGCTGCATATATTCCGTATAAAAAGAAGAGGATATAGAAGTGATAAGAATGATTTGCAAAAACCATCCCTCCGTACACCACTGCAAAAATAATTAATCCAACGATAAAGATTTTCTTAAGGCCTACCTTATCTGCTAATATGCCTATTGGAAAAGCAAAAATCGCATATACCAGATTATAGAAAATATATACAGTAATTACATTGCTGTCATTCAAACCAGCTTGTTTTGCTTTTAGCAACAGAAATACATCAGAGCTGTTGAATAATGTAAATACCAATAACCCCGTTACTAATTTTCTGTATAAAGCAGGGCTGGTTTTCCAGTAAGTTAAAAATGAAAAGAAACCAACTTTGGTTTCCAATGGTTTTTTGTTTACATCTTTATCCTTTAGCAGAAAGGAACAAATGACTGCCAATATTCCGGGAGCAAATGCTATAAAAAAAAGAGTTTTGTAATTTTGCGGATGATACTGTAAATACAATAAGGCAATCAATGGCCCAAGGACTGCTCCAAGTGTATCCATTGAACGGTGAAAGCCAAATACTTTTCCTTTGGTATGCAGTGTGGCTTCATCAGAAAGCACCGCATCTCTTGCACCTGTTCTTAAGCCCTTGCCAAATCTGTCAATTGTTCTTACAAAAAATATCCAAACCGGGGTAATAAAAATAGCCATCAATGGTTTTGACAATGCACTCAATGCATAACCCAATTGCACAAATGGCATCCGCTTGCCGGTATTGTCTGATAGTTTACCGAAGTATCCCTTGCTCAATCCTGCAGTAGCTTCTGCAACTCCCTCCAGTATCCCAATTAATACAATTGAGAAGCCAATGCTTTTAAGATACAAGGGTATGATGGGATAAAGCATTTCACTGGCAGTGTCTGTAAAGAGGCTTACCAAAGATAATATCCAAACTGTACGTGTTATTGCTTTCATAAAACATTATTGCATATTTAGCATTTGTAAATCACTCATCTTAAATTTATAAAGTAAGATGATGGGTGAAAGGAATTTTATCT
>Ga0315283_10003727_pt1 | contig 13097 bp, 10 predicted proteins | sample YL17G09_0_MG_FD_204541 | JGI IMG/M metagenome (GOLD analysis project Ga0315283, IMG submission 204541) | Sediment microbial communities from Yellowstone Lake, YNP, Wyoming, USA - YL17G09_0 | ecosystem: Environmental > Aquatic > Freshwater > Lake > Sediment | place: USA: Wyoming | collected...
GCATGGCCCCTCGCCATCCGAAACGGGGGGAGTCGCTGATCGTGCCACCGGGGAGATTCCACGGACCACTCTTCACCGATGCGCTCTCGATGGATGGGGGAAAAAGCTGCCTGATCGTCTGAATGCCGCGGAAGAGTCCCGCGGGCCTGAACGCCGTGAGTGTGACAAGGTCCCGGGTGATCGTCAGGACGTACCCCTCTTCCCCCAGCGCAGGGTCTCCTCCGTCAGTCGTGAGAAACAGGTTCCCGGAGGCGGGGGGAGCTGCCGCACCCGCCACCTGTATCCCGAAACCGGTTGAGGGGTTCAGTTTGCCGGCGAGGTACTCGCCGACCGCGGTCAATTCTGCCGAAGCGGGAGAGACGTAGATTCTGGCCCCTTTGACCAGCGTGAAAGTATCCGCCGACGGTCTCACCGATCGGGGGAGGGGAATGAGGCTCCCCATCGTGGTGTTCGGTGAGAGGGTGAACATCGAGGTATCCGTCGGGGCCGTTGACGAGCAAGAGACCGTGAGAAGGGAAACGAGGAGCACGAGGAGGGTCTGGTTGTTCGGCATTGAAAGGAAACCTTTGTATGTGATCCGATGGCGAAAGAGATGGGGAATGGGCGGACGGCCAACAAGCCCCCACGTCGGACTCAAAGCGACGGGCTACGCCAACGTGTGCACGGTGTCGAGCAGGCTCCCATCCACCCACTTCACGACGGCCGCGATGTGTCGCGGATCGAACCTCGGCGGCGCGGGTTTGCCCCCGCAGATCGCCTCTACCTCCTTCTGCAGATCCCGGATGTCTCTCAACGGGAGTCCCGTGCCCCGCACCCCCCGCAAAAGATCGGCACGCCGTGGGTTAATCGCGATCCCCCGCTCGGTGACCACCACGTCAATCAGCTCCCCGGGCCCGCAGAGCGTGGTCACCCTGTCCACGATCACCGGGATCCGGTCGCGGAAGGAGGGAACGGCGAGGATCGTGCACCTTGAGAACAGGCAGTCCTGCCATCCCCCGATGCCGTGCAGCAGAGTGCCGTCGGAATGCGTTACCACGTTCGCGTTGAAGTCCAGATCGACTTCCGTCGCGCCAAGCACGACAAGATCCACCATCGAGGCGAAGTTCCCCTTGCCATGATAGTTGTAACTGGTGAACGGCGATGTGTGAACGTGACGTGGATCCTCGCGCAATGAACGGATGCCCGCCTGGTCAAACGCCTGACCGTCAAGCAGATAATCGGTCAGGCCCTCTCGAAGAAGTCCTGCAAGAAATTCCGTGCTTCCCCCCCGCACAAACCGGGCCTTCACACCGCACGCCTTCATCCTCTCCCTCAATTTCATCGCGAAGGCAAGGCTTGTCCCTCCCGCCCCCGCCTGAAACGAGAAGCCGTCCTTCATGATCCCCGATGCCTCGGCAAAGTGCGCAACCTGCTCGGCGATGAACTGCCGATCGGGACTCTTTGTCACGACCGTCGTCCCCGAGACGATCAAAGCGGGGTCGCCGATGGACTTCACGGCGACGACGAAATCGACGTGATTACCCTGGATCGACCAGGGGATGCAGGGGAAGGGCACCAGGTTATCCGTCACCACGATGACCCTGTCCGCATATTCCGCATCGACCAGTGCGAAACCGAGCGGTCCGCACGCGGTCTTGCCCGAAACCCCGTTGGCGTTGCCGAAAGGATCGGCCGATGGTGCCGCCAGGACCGCGATGTCGATATGCACTTCGCCGTCCTGGACCGCCTGGTAGCGCGTGCCGTGGGATCGGAGAACGCCGGTTCCCCTCATGTTCCCTTCCGAGGCGAAGCGCCCGAGTGCGCCGTTCATACTCCCTTCGATATGATGAATCGTCCCGTTCTTGAGATAGGGGATCAATTCTTCGTGACAGGGAAACGACGCACTGGGGAACCACCGGATCCCCCGGACCCCGAGGTCCTCCACCGCCTCGAACAGCTGGCTGGTCAGACGGTCGCCGTTCCGGAGGTGGTGATGCGTGGAGATCGTCATCCCGCTTCTGAGCCCTGCGCGGCGGAGAGCATCCTTGAGATCCTTCACCACTTTGTTGCCGTCGGGCGGATAATCGGCGCACGAACGGATGGGAGGGCCGGCCTTCGTGCCTTTTGCCTTCAACCCCTCGACGCGGGCATAGGAATGTTGCGCCACCCCGTTGACCTCGGCCGGCACCCGCCGTCCGGCCCCATTGGTGACAAACCGTGAGCTGGATCGTTTCATTCCACGCCCCCCCCGTTTTCGGTTCCTGCTGACAAGCCCTGATCGGTCTGGACGACGGACGAACGCCATTCCGATTCGATCAGCCCGAGTTGCTGCGCGAGCCGGAGTACGCGTTCCGCCCGCGCGACCACGGGGAGATCGATCATCGTCGATCCGAGCGCCGCCACCCCCGACCCACTCTTCCGCGCACGTTCGAACGCCAGGAGGATCTGCTGCGCCCTCTGAACTTCCGCGGGGCGGGGAGCAAGCGCCGAATGGATGTCGGCGACCTGCCGGGGATGCACGCACCCCCGTCCGTCGAAGCCGAGCGATTTCGACTCCCTTGTGCTGTTCCGCAATCCCTCGGCGTCCTCGACGTCGGAATACACACTGTCAAGCGCCTGCACACCGGCGGCCTTGGCGGCCGTCACCACCGTCGCCCGCGCGAAGAGGCTCTCCCTCCCTTCCGGGGTCCTCTCGACGCCGATGTCTGCCGTAAAATCTTCCAGCCCGATTGCCAGGGCGCACACTCTCGGCGAGGCGGATGCGATCGCGTACGCGTGTACGATCCCGAGGGCGCTCTCGATGATCGGGAGAAGAAGAACTTCATACCCGATCTTGTGCCGCCGCTCGAGTGAACGCATCTCCGTTTCGATGGATTGCACCTGTTCGGCATCCTCACATTTCGGAAGGAGAATGACCCCGGGTGACGATGGCATGATGGCGCGCAGGTCCTCGAGTCCCATCCGCCCCTGGTTGATCCGGACCATCCGTTCGGATCCGAGGAAGTCCACGCTGCGGAGTGCATTCCGCACGAGCAGCCGGGCGGCGTCCTTCTCATCAGGCGGCACGCTGTCCTCGAGATCGAGGACGATACAGTCCGGCCCGTGAAGTCCTGCGTTGATGAGGTACTTCGGCTCGTTCCCGGGGAGATAGAGACGGGTCCTGCGCATGCGGTCTCTGAGCGATGCAGCCTGACGACGGACAAGTGGCGCGGGGAGGAATGAGGTCTGCAGCCCGGGGGATGCCCGCCTGACGGCGCTTTCGATGCGGGCGGCGAGCACGAAGGGAAGCGCTCCCTGGTCGACGATATGAAAGGCGGCATGGTGAACGCCCAGCGAGGCGCATACCTCCTTGAGAAGAGCGGCGATGGACTCACCGTAGAGCTTTTCCACTTTGCTCTCCAGCGTGAGCCCGATGCCCCCGCGCGTCTTGATCTCGACTTCGACGAGGCAGTCGGAACGGACCCCGGCGTCACCCTTACCCGCCGATGCCACGGCCGCGTGAGGAGTCATAACCGTTTCTCCTTCATGGGGGAACTTGAGCCACGCCGGCAATCCTGCCGGAGGAAATGCGTCATAGTAACCCCGCGAGAGTGGTGGCCACCTCGACGATGTCCATCCCCTTCGTGAACGGCAGACAGGCGCCGTGCGCGATCCGGACCTTTTCGATCCAGTCCCCGGGAATCGCAGACAGCCCCTGCATCGCACCGCAGAGGGCCCCGACGATCGCCGCGATGGTGTCTGCGTCTCTCCCCCAGTTCCCCGCGTAGACGATCCCGCGACGGAAATCTCCCCCGACCAGCAGGAAGACCGCGAACGCCTCGGCCACCGCTTCCGGGGCGACCGCCTTGTACTCGGTCCAGAGTGCCCGGTGGAGAGGTGTCCATGCTGCCTCGATTGTTTTCTTCGCCTCGATGATCTCACGTGCTCTGGCCAGCGTATAGCGGGACCAGGAGTCAGGAGGCGTGACATCCACACCCGCCCGGAAGATCTCATCAACGCTTCCTCCTGCCATCGCCACCGCGATCCCGCAGGCGACGGCCTGTGCGCCCCAGATGCCTTCGCGCGAATGGCTGATGCGCGACTCGATCTCCGCCAGCCGGGCGGCCCGTGCGGGATCCCCCGCCGAGACGATGCCGATCGGGGTGATGCGCATCGCCGCACCGTCGCTCATGCCATAGGAATTGTACTGGCCAGAGAGGGGAGGTAGAATCCCACGCCGGATATTGGCCGCGGCTTCCCTTTCGCTGGCTCCTCCACGGCGCAACTCCGTGAGCGGCAGGACATGGCGCCTCCATGCCTCCGTGACCGCGTGATCGTCCAGGTCCCCCCGGCAGTTGATCAAGGTGTCCGCCGTCAGGAGCGCGAACTCCGTATCGTCGGTCCCGGGGGCCGGTCCCTCACGAAAATCCATGGTGATTCCGTCCTGGAAGTGGTTTTCCTGTGACCGGGCGGCATCGCCGAATGAATCTCCGATGGCATGTCCGATCAGTGCGCCGCGGGCGCGGTCCACACACAGGGTACCGTCTTTCTTCACATCGGTCTTTGAAAGCATCGTCTCTGTTTTATCCCTGAGTGAATGACTCTGCGATGATCACGGTCCGGCGCGCCAGCGCGTCAATGGCGCTCCGGTCACATCCTTTCACGCTGCTCCTGATCGTATTCTTGAGGGGCCCGATCCAGCCCCCCGGCAAACCCTTCGCGCCGCGGAGGGTCCCCACGACCGACCCTGCCGTTGCTCCGTTGCTGTCGGTGTCCCACCCGCCCATCACGGCGTTACAGACGGTCTTCGCAAAATCACCTTCGCCGTAGACGAGGGCCGCAACGACGAGCGCCGCGTTGTTGATACTGTGCACCCAGTGATACCGGCCGTACTTTTCGTACAGAAGATCCACGGCGTCTTCCCATGTCGCTGCCTTACCCGGAAGCGCGAGCGCCGTCCGGACGGCCTCCGCAAGCCGCGACTCCTGCGGGATGCAGCATAACCCCGCCTCGATGGCATCCCGGGGTTCCGTGACCGAGCATGCGCCGGCGATCATCCCCGCGACAAACATCTCGCCGTAGATGCCGTTGCGGACATGACTCACGCAGGCGTCAGGGAAGGCAAGCCGCGCGGCGGCGCGCGGATCGCCCGGACACGCCCACCCCCAGAGATCCCCCCGGATCTGCGCCCCGATCCACTCGCGGTAGGGATTCCTGTGCGTCGCGGTGCCGGGAGGAACCAGGCCGGCAAGCGCGTTGGCGTAGGCAACGCGCTCGGCGGTGAAGGTCGAAAAAACCGGCAGAAGCGAGAGCCAGGTCCCGATAACGTCCTCGGGTGTGTACCCTCGCCCCTTACTCTCGAGAATAGCGAGGTTGACCATCGCGTAGTTCAGATCATCGTCCTCGGTCATACCGTCGATGTTCTCCCGGAGACTCTCCCTCCCCTGGTGCCGGTTCCATGGATACTTCCTGAGGATCTCAGGTGGAATTCCTTCCTCCGTAATGTAAAACGAGAGAGGCCACGTCCCGTTCGAGGAGAGGACTTCGCGGATTCCCTCGCGGGATATTTTTTCAACGGGCTTCCCCAGAAGGCACCCGGCGGCTCTTCCCCGCCATCCTCCCAGGATCCGGTCGGCAAGATCGGCACCGCTTCCCCGCGGAAGACCCGCCGGCGGCTTTCCGCACAGCGGCAGAATCCTGGAAAGCGTCGAAGGCTCACGGGAATCGACGGGAAACGATCCGGCGTGCATCGACAGGACATCAAGCATCTGGAGCGCATCAGGCCCGGACGTGCCGGCGGGCGGGTCTCCTGAAGTCTTCTCCCGCCAGGTCGATGCGAGGGAGGCGACGTCAATCCCTTCCTCCGTCAATTGCCGGAGTTCAAATCCGACCATCTCTTCCGGATTGAGCCAGGAGATCTTCATAGGACACTCCCTGGTGACCGAAACGTCGGGCACATCCCGAGGAACCGGTCCACCAGCCCGATGTAACTTTCTCCCGCAAGCGACGGGATGCAGATCCCCCGGAGTCGGTCCAGCGACGGAACCCAGGAGGGTGGAATCGGATCATCGCCTGCGAGAGCGCCTGCGAGTGCTCCCACCAGCGGCGGGAGCGAATCCGCGGTTTTCCCGAAACATCCCGAAAGTGTGACCGCCTCCTCGAACCGGCATCCCGGGACCGACACGATAGAGAGCATCAGCGCGACCGTTTCAGGAGCCGCGCACCCGTAGTTGTATTCCTTGTTCACCACCTCATGAAGCAGGGGGAACAGGTCCAGCAGCGACGTCGCCCCCGCGGAACGTTCAAGGACATCCTCGACCACCCGGCGTATCCACGAACCGGAGGGAAGTTGCTCCAGGGCGGCGAGACGGGCGTCGGCGACGATCCCTCCCCCACACGCCGCGCTGATGGCGGCGGCCACGGCCTGACTCCCCCAGACACCGTCGTCGGCGTTGGTGGCGGAGGCTTCGAGGAACGCACCCCCGGCTGCCCCGGCGGGGTCCCCGCCATGGAGCACACCGATCGGCACCGCGCGGCAGGCAGCACCGTCGTCAAAGTAGTGCGGATTGTCCCTCCCGCTGGCAGGCGGAAGAAGACCACGCCTGATATTCGCGAGCGCCGTCTGCGTGCTGATCCCGCCACGAATGGGGCCTGCGTCATGGGCGAGCGCCTGCCATGCCTCCGTCACCGAGTTTGTCGTGACGTCACCCTTCTGCTGGAGCAGGGTGCTCATCGTCCACGCACACCACTCGGCGTCGTCCGTCGGGCCGATGCTGAATACCTCCGACGACTGATTGAGCGAGAACGGCATGGGAATGCGGAGGACGCCCGTCGATTCCGCTTCACCGTCAATCTCTCTCCTGATCCTTCTCAGCCATGCCGGAAGAGCATAACTCCTGTGGAACATCGCCGGCCAGCCGAGTGCATCCCCGAGCGCCAATCCGAGAAGCGCGTTGCGTCCCCTGCGACGGGCGTCCGTCATGGCGCGCTCCCCCATGTGCGGGACAACGCGGCGAGCTGATCCGCCGTCTGCAGAATATCGGCACCCTGGACCACCCGAAGGCACACCCCCCGCACGGTGCCGACACGGCTCACCCACTCCCGGGGCAGCGCGTCGATCCCTTGCCGGGCGCCGAGTATGGCGCCGGCAATCGCCGCAATCGTGTCGGTGTCGCGGCCTATGTTGACCCCCCCGAGAACCGCATCGCGGAAATCGCCCCGGGATGCGGCGAGCAGGCCGAAGGCAAGCGCCACCGCTTCGGGTCCGAGATCCGACCAGTGGTAGGCCGTGCATGCGATGTCGCGGTGAAGCACATCGAGTGCGCTCCAGACATCACTGCTCTGCTCGCCGATGGCAATCGCGCGCTCGATCCCCCTCATCGTCCACGAATCGGACGGAATCTCCCTGCGAACAGACGAGAAGACGTCCTCAAGCGAATTCCCGGTCATGGCAGATGCGATCGCGACCGCGACCGCCTGACCCGCGAGAATTCCTTCTCCGCTGTGGGTCACCGAACCGTCCATCGCGGCGAGGCCCGAGGCGAGCAGGGGTCTCCCCGCCGCGACAATCCCGAAGGGTGCGACGCGCATCGCGAGCCCGTCGCTCCACGAATGAAGATGCTGGCCGCTCGCCGGCGGCATCAACCCCTCCTTCAGATTGCGGATCGCCATCATCTCGCTGAATCCCGCCCCCTTGTATGCGTTGGATGCGGAGAGGACCTCCCTTTTCCATTCCTCCGCAATGGCGGCGGCGCTGATCGTGTTCCCGTACGTGAGAAGGATCCGGGCGTTGAAGAGCGCATACTCCGTATCATCGCTCCCGGCCTGCCCGTCGGTGAGGAAACCCGACACCCGTTCCCACTGCCGGAGGATCTCCCCGGGGGTCTTCCCTTCGGTCGGCCCGCCGAGGGCGTCGCCGATCGCCAGCCCGATCAGGCATCCGCGTGCATGTGTGATGAGATCGTCAGGCATCGTACAGGGGTCTATTGGTACCGTGACAGGACGACATTGCTCTCCTGTTCGATCCGCCGGGCCGCCTCGTCAAGCCCGATCCGTCCCGAGAAAAATTCCTGAAGAACGGGATTTGCGATCCTGCTCTTCCACTCCACGTATCCCGGCGCACCGAGCCAACTTCCCGTGGTAAGGAATCCTGCGGAGGCGCTCGTGAGATCCCACCCGTTCTCCTTCGTCGTGAATTCCGGCAGAGCAAGACATGATGCGCGCGCCGGCAGCATCCAGTCACTCTGCGCGAGCCTGGTCATGTTGGGCTTGTTCAGCATGAAAGTAATGAACTGCATCGCTTCCGCGCGGTGACGTGACGCGGCGGGGATGCTCAGGGTCTGTGCGCTCGTCCCCGTCTGTTGCGTGAGCGCCTTCAAGGGGGGAATGACCCCCCACCGGAGACTCTTCGGCGCGTTCTCCACAAGCTGCTGCCGGCTCCAGGCGCCTATGCCGATCAGCGTGGCGTATTTGCCGGAGAAGAATCCTGGCATCATCCCCGGTCCCGATTGTCCAATGCTTGAAGGGGCAACCGACCGGTCGTTGTATAACATATCATATATTGTGGTGAGAAGCTCCCTCTCCTGTGCTCCCACTCTAACAACGTATTTCCCCCCCTCTTTGCGGAAAAATGACCCTCCGAACCCGACCGAGAGGTTCATGACGATATTTGCAGAGTTCCGCAGCCCTATTGCCGCTCCCCAGCGGTCCGGAACACCGTCGCCGGTGGTGTCCAGCGTGAGCGTCAACGCAGCAGCCCTCAGATCTCCCCACGTCCATGGGTGCTCAAAGGTAGGCGGAGAGATCCCCCCTTTCTCGAGGAGATCCGCATTGTAAAGCCCGATCAGCGATTCCATCAGGAACGGAATTCCGCAGATCTGACCGTCGGACCGGCGGACGGACGCCCACGCCACGTCAAGAATGTCGTCCTTCATCTCCGGAGGGATCATCGGGCTGAGGTCAGTCAGATAGCCCCGCATCGCGAAGTCGACGATGACCGACGATTCATAATGAAAAATGTCGGGGACATCTCCCGTCTCGAACCCGGTGATCAGGTAGTCGTACACGGAATTCCAGGTTCCCTGGACATACTCGACCGGTATCTCCGGGTGGGCCGCGTTCCATTCGGCGACGATGTCCCTGTTCGTCGCAAGGGCCTGTTCCTGCCAGGCAAGACTGACGAAGCGGAGCTTCTGATGAGTCTCCCCCGATCTCTCGCCGCGCCGCAGAAGCCCGAACGCCAGCGCCACGCCGACCAGACCGCACAGGAGTATGATGATCGTTCTCCGCTTCATATGCCCGCTCAGTTCTTGACCGCTCCGGCGATGAGGCCGGAGGAAAACCACTTCTGCAAGAATCCGAAGAGAAGGACCGACGGGACCGTGGCCAGGACACTGGCCGCCGCCAGCGGGCCCGTCCGTGCCTGTCCTTCCATCCCGGTGAACCGGGCCAGCTCGACCTGCAGCGTCATCAGATCCGGGCTCTTCATCAGGACCAGGGCAAAGAAGAATTCGTTCCACGCCGAGACGAACGCGAACAGGACGGAGGCGCCAAGCGCCGGCAGGAGCAGGGGCGCGAGCACCCGGACGATGATCTGCCCCCGTGATGCCCCGTCGATCGCCGCCGCCTCCTCGATCTCCATCGGAATGGTTTTGACATAGCCGTGGAGCATCCAGAGGACAAACGGGAGATCCCACACAACGTACACCAGCGTCAGCCCCACGAGCGAATCCGTGAGAAAGAGCAGGCGGAGGATGAGGTAGAGCGGGATGAGGACGAGGATGACGGGAAAGATCTGAGATCCGAGGATCCAGCCGAGTATGACGTTGTTCCAGCGGGTCCTGTACCGCGCAAGCGCGTAGGCGCCCGGGAGTGCGATCAGTATCACCAGGACGGTCGAAAAGAGGCCGACGATGAAGCTGTTGGCCATGCTCGTCAGGATCTTTTGTTCCGTCATTACCGTCCGGTAGTGTTCCAGCGAAAAGGCGCCGGGGATGAGGCTCACCACGCCGGAATAGATGTCCGCCGTCGACTTGAACGATGTGGAGAGCATCCAGAGAAGCGGGAAGACGAGGAAGAGCGCATAGGCCCCGAGGGCGAGGTGAGTCCCTCCATTTCTCAGCAGTGTTCGCACCTTCATGATTTCCCCTCCCGGAGCTGGACCCGCAGATACGCGAAGAGGACAAGACTGATGATGACCACCATGACGTTCCCTATCGCCGCCGCATACCCCACATACCCGTAACGGAAGGCTTCCTCATAGGCCGCAAGCATCGGCAGACGGGTCATTCCTCCGGGCCCCCCCTGCGTGAGCACCCAGACGATGCCGAACGTGTTGAAATTCCATGTGAATGAAAGAGAAACCACCGCGGCGAGCACGGGAGTGAGCATCGGCAACGTGATGCTCGAAAATTCCCTCCATCGCCCCGCACCGTCGATGCGGGCGGCTTCATATAAGTCCTCGGGGATCGACTGCAGCCCGGCAAGCAGGAAAACGGCCGCCTTCGGTATCTCCCCCCATATGCCCGCCACGACGACTGCCGGGATCACATACTCGAAGCTCGAAAGCCAGTTGATGTTGTGACCGATGAGCCCCGTGCGCAACAGCAGCGCATTGAGGATCCCCGTGTCGGGATCATACACCTGACGCCAGACGATGCCGCGGATGATCGGAGGCATGGCCCAGGGGACGAGCATCAGGGCGCTGTACATCGACGTGAAGCGCACCTTCAGATTCAACAGCATTGCGAGCCCCAGCCCGAGGAGCACCTGTCCCGCGGTGACGACGATCGTCCAGAGGAACCCCACCTGGAACGACTGCCAGAAGAATGTGTCGTGCGCCATACGGGCGTAGTTGTCCAACCCGTTGAAATGTATCGGATCGCCAAGCCGGTAGTCCGTGAATCCCAGATAGATGCCGCGCAGGAGTGGAATCAGGGAGAAGAGGAGGACAGGGAGGAGCGCCGGAAGCAACAGCTTCAACTGTCCCCACCCCACGCGTGATGTGGCGGGCTTACTCACCTGACCCGCCTCTTTCCAGTGACTGCACGGCGGCGCTGATGAACCGGGAGACGAACCGCCGCTCCTGCTGCTTGTCAGCCCCGGTCGCGTCCCGTCCGACGACGATCACGAGCTCGTGCGCCGGGTCGACGCGGAAGAGTGCTCCCGAGGCCGCGATATGACCGAAGGTTGCCTCGCTCAAACCGTTTCCCCCGAGAGGCGCAACACCGATCCCCCACGATTTCTGTGTGCCGGCATGAACATCCCGGAGGGGGGCCGGGAGCATCGCGCGCCATGCTTCTTCGGAAAGGAACCGGAACGATCCATAGCGCCCGTGCCCGAGCAGCATCTGTCCGAACCGTGCGAGATCAAGGGCCGGGGCGTACAACCCGCCGTAGGAGTTGTCCACCCTGGAGCGGGTCATGCCCAGGGGAGACAGGAGCATCTTCTCGAAAAGTTGCGGCACGGTCTCACCCGAGATCCGTTCGAGGACCTTGGCCGCAAGGGCATACCCGGCACGGTGGTACGAGAACTCCCTCCCGGGGGTGAGAACGGGCAGCGCCTGAGCCACCTGGTTTTCCATCGACGGATTCCAGTCCGATGCCCACTCCCCCGCCCATGAGAGTCCACTCGTATGGGTGAGCAGGAGCCGGAGCGTGAGCGGACAGGGGGTCCCGAGTTCCGGGAGATACCGGTCGATCGGCACGTCGAGCTCGACAAGCCCTCTGTCGACGAACTGCATCAAGAGGACCCCGGTGAGGGTCTTGGCGATGGAGGCCATCCAGGTGGGGGTGGAACGGGTCATAGACTTTCCATCCCGCATCCGGCCGAATGATTCGTGGAACACCACGCGCCCCTTTTGCGCGACGAGTACGGTCATCGGAACTCCGGAACTGTCGCTCCACGCCATGCAGATGTCGCGGAGAACCTTCCGGTCACCCGGAGCGAGGGTCCCCTTTCCATCAACAAGGACGAGTCCCGGTTGATCGGAGGATCGGACCGCGAGCTCGATCGCCGGGTGCGGAGCCCCGTCGGTGCGCCGCTTGAATGTGATCCACCACCGGCGGTCGAGCAGCCGTGGTGTCACTGTTGCGGAGGCCCCGGGGTCAAGCTCACCGAGTCCCGCCAGGAATATGGCGGCATCCGGGTCATGTTCCGGGAAGAGCAGAAGACTTCCGAAGGAGAACCTGCGGAGATTCCTGCGATAGGCTTCCCACTGTTTGGCCGAAATTCCGAATTCCGGAAGGCTTTGCAGTGCGAGCGGTACATCCGGACCGTACTCATCGAAGCGAATGTCAGAGCAGTAGAGGGTGACATACCGTACGACGGGGAAACCGCCGGAGGTGGTACCGCGGACGACCGCACCGTATCTTCCCGGACCGGCAGCCCGGTCGACTTTCGTCCATGCGCGGTTATAATACTCGACAGTGAGCGGGACCGGACCGACGGTCTTTCCAACCGTTTCCGGATCTTTCCACCGGACGCGGGGGAACTCTCCGGGGGGAAAGAGATACCGTTCGAACACAACCTCTTCCTTGAGGAAGGCCTTAAGATGTTCTTCCCGGCGCGGCAGGGAAGAAGTCGAATCGTCCCCGAAGGTGCTCCTGGCCGAAGCCTCACCGGACGAGAGAGCAACGGCACAGCAAACGAGGATTGCCGGCCATAGGTTCATGCCTTGAGTCATGTCTTTCGCACGTTCAAGAATAGACCCGGGAAGGGCGACCGGAGGCCACCCTTCCCCGGGAGAAGATCACTTCATGAGAAGCATCTTCCGGACTTCCTGTATCCCTCCCGCACTGAGCCGGTAGAAATAAGCCCCACTCGCAAATCTGCTCGCATCAAACCGCACCGTATGGAGCCCTGCGCTGAGATTTTCGTCAACCAGCGTGGCGACCAGCTGCCCGAGGATGTTCCGGACTTCGAGGGTCACAAAACCTTCCCTGGGGAGTGTAAAACTGATCGTTGTGGTGGGATTGAACGGGTTGGGATAGTTCTGCGAGAGTACATAGCCTGTCGGTCTCTGGGCGGAGAGATCGCTTTCGACCGACGTGGGTATTTCAATCTTCACGTCGAACCGGAGCACTCGATGATTATACGTGTCCGGGACCCAGATCTGATTATGAACCTTATCGACAAAGAGC
>Ga0315283_10003731_pt1 | contig 13091 bp, 11 predicted proteins | sample YL17G09_0_MG_FD_204541 | JGI IMG/M metagenome (GOLD analysis project Ga0315283, IMG submission 204541) | Sediment microbial communities from Yellowstone Lake, YNP, Wyoming, USA - YL17G09_0 | ecosystem: Environmental > Aquatic > Freshwater > Lake > Sediment | place: USA: Wyoming | collected...
GCCGGCCGCCGCCGCGGCCGCCGTGGCCCCCCCCCTGAGCGGGCCCGCGCCCGTCCCCGCCAGCGCCGAGCAGAGCAGGGCGGAGACGACGAGGTAGGGGTCCGCCCCGCCGGCCGGCCGCCTGTCCTCCACGTGCCCGCGGCCGTGGACGGCGACGGCGGCCGGGACGCGCAGGGAGGCGCCCCGGTCCTCCAAGCCTGCGGAGAAGGGCGGGATGGCGGCCGCGGCGGCGGCCTCGCACGCCCCGCCTCCTCCGACCGCCGCCACTGCCGCCGCCGCCAGGTCGGGGCGGCCGCCGACCAAGGCCAGCCGCGCCGCCGCGCCGGGGCCGTACACGAGGACGTGCGCCGCGTGCGTGGACCGCAGGCGGGCGACGGTGGCCTCGATGGCCGCCCAGGCGGGCCCGGGTGGAGGGGGGGAAGCAGCCGGGTGCTTCTGTTTCTGTTGGCGGTGTGCTTCTTCGTCTTCCTGGCAGGCCGCGGCCAGGGGGGCGGCCACGCCCTCGCCGCAGCCAGGCGGCGTGGCAGGGCCGGCCAGCGGGGGCGAGGCGGGGGGGATGCCGGCGCCCACGCCCCCCGCCGACCCACACCTGCCGCCGCGCGTCGCGGCCGTGGAGAACTTGAAGAACGCGCCGTTGCCCACAAACCCGAGCGCTGCCGCGGCCGCCAGGCGGGTGGGCGCGGCGTCGGGTGACGCGCCGAGCACGGGGGCCGGCAGGGCGTCCACGCACGCCGCCAGGCCGGCGGCCGCGGCCACCCGGGCCAGGAGGTGACGGGCCACCCACAGCTGGTCGGCCAGGCCGATGCCAGGGAGCGGGCCCAGCGTGAACGACCACTGGCCCGGGGCGGCCTCCGCCCTGCCGGCTGCCAGGGCGAGGCCGGCCGCCGCGCAGGCGGCCAGGTGCGCGTCCGCGACGGCCCGGCCAGGGGCGGTGGAGGAGCATATCAGGTGGGCGTGGTACTGATGCTGGTGCTGCTGGTGCGCATGGTGTTGGTCGGTCGAGGTGGGCCAGCCTGAAGGGAGAAGGAAAGAGGGGCGAGAGGTCAAACGAGGTGCAGTGGGTCGCGGGAGGGAGAGAAGAGGCGCGCGCTCGGCAGGGGGGAGAGAACAACCAGCTCGCGCGCCCCGCCCGCCCCCTCATCCACTCGATTCCTCGCCCGTCGCCCCATAATTGGTATGAGGCGGGCTTTCTCTCATCAGCCCGCGCACGGGAGCGGCCAATTACGGTCCGGCAAGGCGCGCGTGCGGGCGCCTTGTCTCAAGAGGAGGGCGAAGCAACGGGGCGCGGAGAAGGGCACACCAGCGGCGGCTCTCCAATCACAGGGCCGCGCGCGCTCTCGCGCCCGCCCATACAGACTCACCTATGACACTCCCACTCCCGGGTTCGTGCAGCGTGTACTGCTGCGTCACCGTGAACAGGGCGTCCGCGTCGCCACAGGCATCGCACACCACCGCCGCGGGTGCCCGCGTGTTTGACGCGGTCGGCCGCAGCGCCGCCCCAGCGCCGGGGCGGGGCGGGGCAAACGTCTCGCACAGGGCGATGACGCCCCCGCCCGGGCGCAGGGGGTCATCAAAGACGGCCCGTGGCTTCAAGAAGACGACCGGAGGGGAGGCCGCGGCGGCGGCATCCGCGTCGGCCGACCAGAGGGGCAGGCTCTCGGCCGGCCAGGGCCTCCCGCGGCGGGGCCGGACCACGTCCGGCAGCACCCGAGACGCGCACCGCAGGTCCGCCGCGCCGCCGGGGCCGACCCACACGTACTCAGCAAACAGGGGAGGCGGCACGTGCGCGTGCGCGTGGTGGTGGGGCGTAGGCTCGGTCGCCACGCCCCCCGGCGAGTCGGCCCAGGCCGCAGTGAATTGCAGGCCGGCGCCCGCGCCGCCGCCGCCCGCGGGCCGGGGCGGCAGGGGCGCGCCCACCGCGGAGAAGACGGGGGCGTACATGCAGTTAAGGTGTGCGCGCGCAAGGCACAGGCAGCGCGCAGGGCGCGCGCGCGGGGGGAGCGAGACACCTCAAAAGACTTTACGGTTGAGAGAAGTGCGAGCTTAGACGTGACGCCCCACTCGCCTCCTCCCACAGCACGCCCGGACGACCGCCCGCGCCCCACCCCACCACCACCCCTTCACACACCCCAGAATGAGCAGGCCCACGCCGCCCGCAATCGCCAGCCCCGTCACAGCGGACGCCAGCAAGTCCCGCCAGCACCGCCGCAGGAGGCGGCACACAAAGCGGGCCCACCAGGACGGCGGGAGAGCGCAGGCGGGCGCGCAGGCGGGCGTGCCGCGGCCGGCTCCGGTGCCCTTGCCGCCATTGCCTGGGTCCACGGGGGGCGGGGCGATGTCGGTGGCGTTGATGGCGAAGGCCGCGGTGACGGACGCCGTGGTGGTGCCGGCCGCGTCGAGCAGCGCCACCCCGCAGGCGGCGTCCGCGACGGCTGCGGCCGAGGTCGACGCCAGTGGGAACTCGAGCACGCCCGCGGCGCCCGGGCGCAGGGCCGCGACGGCGGCGGGCGGGTCCAGCACACCGCCCGTGCAGTTGGCGACGACCACCGTGAACTGGGCGGCCAGGGCGCCCGTGTTGCGGAGCGTGACGGCGAGCACGCCCGCGCCGGACAGGGCCTGGAAGGACGCGGCCGCGCACCCCGCCGGGTTGGCGGGCGGGGGGAGGAGGGTGCCGGCCCCGCCGCCCGCGGGCGGGCGGGCGCACACGGCCACCGCCTCAATGACCCCACTCGCCACCGAGGTGACAAACTGCAAGTCGGCCGCGTCCAGGGCGAGCGTGACGAGCGAGGAGGTGGACGACGGCAGCGGCAGGCCCAGCCAGAGCGGGCCGGCCGCCGCGCGCCGGAACGCTTGGCGCGCGCCGGCCTGGCCGCCGCCCCACCGGGCGAGCTTGTGCAGGGGGCCCTTGCCGGCGGCCTCGCGGGCCGCGTCCGCGGCTGCCAGGTCCATCAGCTGGTTGGCCAGGCAGGTGCCGGCTGGTTGGGTGCACGCGTTCTGTGATTGATATGGGGGAGGAGAGATGGTCGAGTTTTTTTTTTTCTCTGTGGGTGCCCCCCCCCACTTTTCCATCCCTCATCAGCTCTCACCACCACCCCCTTTACCGGCTGCACCCGGAAGGCCGCGTAGCTCGTCCCTACCCGGTCACACTCCGTGCCCGACCGGGATGTCAGGGACCGGTCCACCATCAACCAGTCCGACAGGTTGGAGGTCAGGGCGGTGGCGGGGGTGGAACCTTTTTTGTGTGATTGAAGTTTTGGGGACGAGGATGGATGGAAAAAGAAAAAGAAGGAACAGGCTTCTTTTTCCCCCACGCCCGTTTCTCTCTCGACTGTTTACCTGGCGGGAACGGCACCATCAGAACATGCCCGCCAAAATCGGGCATGGCCCGGTAGGCGGCCAAGTCGCCCAGCAGGCGGGCCGCGATGCCGGCGGCCGGGCTGTTGGCGGCCGGCACGGCCGGCGAGAGGGCGAGGGTGGTGGTGGTCGTGGGGGACGACGACCCGCCGCCGGCACGGCCGCCGCCGCTGGCGCTCACGTTGATGGCAAAGTCGACCTGGCCGGGCCCTACGTCGTAGCCCGCATACCAGAGCGGATCATGGCGCAAGCAGTGCGCGGAGCCGGGCAGGATGAGCCAGGAAGCCAGGAGGTTGCAGTCCAGGTTGGCGCGCGTGGCTGTGTTGGGGGGAGTGTGAAAAAAAAATGGACAAGGGTGAGAGGAAGGGAAAAGGATAGGAGGGATGGGGAGAAGTACGCGCGCTGTTTCACACTCCATTCCTCGCATCCCTCATACTCTGGCTGCTCCCGCCCCCCAACGTGTCCGACCCGGCCTGATCCAGGCTGCACGCGCAGCAGAAGCCCTGGGAGGCCGGAACGGGCGCGCCAGACACAGGGTCGGTCGCCCACCCGCAGGTCGGGGCGGGCGCGGCCGCCCCGTCCGCGCAGGCCAGGCTGGGAAAGCCCAGACCCGTGCGGATGATGAGCTCGGCGGGCTTGGCATTGAAAGACTGGACGTAGGTGAGGGGGTAGGTCAGGTAGGCCGGCGTCTTGGTGAGCGAGATGGAGAGGGGCGACCCGAAATCGACGCAGGTGCAGCCCGGGGTGGTGGCGGCCGAGCACGGGCAGGGGCAGGCCCCCGTCGGGCTGCCCGTGCAGGTCAGGGACGTGTCCAGGCGGGTCGTGCCGGTCAGGGCTGAGCCCGCATCGACGGCCAGCGTCACCAGGAGCTTGGTCGTGCAGTTGAGGGACGGCGACTGATGAGGGGGTGGGGTGGAGAGAGAGGGAAAGAGAGGTCGGGAAGGGGCACCTTTTCTGCTGGAAGAGAAACGACTCTTTCGAGAGCTCTCTCTCCTCTTGTCTCAGCATCCATCACCCCACCATGCACACTTACCGACCCATCATCTGTGCAGGCGACCAGCTCGGAGGAGGCGAGAATGGAGGTGGGCGTGGTGGAGGGCAGGGCACAGAGGAGGAGGCAGGCAGCGGCGGTGGTGGACGCCAGCGAGCGGCGGGAGCGGTGGACGGGCATGGGAGGGGAGGAGAGAGATAGAGCCTGCCTGAGTGGCAGAGGGGGAACGCGCTCAGGCGCACGCGTGCACTGCCCCTCTCTTCCCCGTGGAGTGCGATGGAGGGCGGCGGGCTTGCGCAAGACGCGCGCGCGCGCGCCTGGGGAAAGAACGAAGAAGGGAGTGGTTGGTGGTCAGTCGCGTGGTTGGTGGTCAGTCGCGTTTTCCACGCTCGCACTCCCCGGGCCACATCCCCCCAACAGCCTCCTCCTCCTTCTCGCCGCCCCCCATCGCATGCTCCATCGCATGCTGACAAGCTCCGCTCTTAAGCCTGGTGTTCGGGTGAGTGAAGGAGGGCGCGCGTTGTGGGGCTCAAGCACGCAAAAAATGCGGGCGGAGCGCCGTACTCACGGCGCCCTCATTTTTTTTTGCTCCTCGCCATTGGCACCAACACCCCGCGCCCGCGCCGGCCATCACAAGCCTCGCGCAGACATCACCTCTTGGGGCGTACCACCAAGCCATCAGACCCGCATGGAGCCGTGGCAATGAAAAACGAAACAAACGCGACCGATCCCTAGCCGCTCACTCAAAACCTCCATCCAACCATTCCAATTCCACACAGGCCGTCCTTCCCTCTGTCCGCGCCGTCCGCCCGCCCTCCTCTGCCCGCGCCACCACCACCATGGCAGCCAAGACCGTCACCTCCATCCTGGCGGACGTCCCCCAAGCCCCACCCGACCCCATCCTAGGCGTGTCGGACGCGTTCCGGGCGGACACCCACCCCGACCGCATGAACCTGGGCGTGGGCGCCTACCGGACCGAGGAGGGCACGCCCTGGGTGCTGCCCGTGGTGCGGGAGGCCGAGACGCGGCTGTTAGCGTCCGGCGTGGACAAGGAGTACCTGCCCATCGACGGCCTGGCCGCCTTCAACGCGGCGACGGCCCGCCTGCTGCTGGGTGAGGCCTCGCCCGCACTCGAGGCCGGCCGGGTCGCCACCATCCAGGGCCTGTCCGGGACGGGGTCCCTGCGCGTTGGCGCCGCCTTTCTGGCCAAGTTCCAGCCGCCCGGCACGGTCGTCTACTGCTCCGACCCGACCTGGGGCAACCACTTCAACATTTTCGGGGATGCCGGCATGAAGACGGCCAAGTACCGGTACTTTGACCCGGCCACCATCGGCCTCGACTTTGCCGGCATGATGGAGGACCTGGGCGCGGCGCCGCCCGGGTCCGTCATCATCCTGCACGGCTGCGCCCACAACCCGACGGGGGTGGACCCGACGCGGGAGCAGTGGGCCGCGGTCGCGGACTTGTGCGCGTCCCGGGGCTTGCTCCCCTTTTTCGATGTCGCCTACCAGGGCTTTGCCTCGGGCGACCTGGACGCGGACGCCTGGGCGCCCCGCTTCTTCGCGCATGACAAGGGGCTGGAAATCCTGGTCGCCCAGTCCTACTCCAAGAACCTGGGCCTGTACGCCGAGCGGGTGGGCGCCCTCAACTTTGTGCTGGCCGACCCCGGCGCGGCCACCCGCTCGCTCTCCCAGGCCAAACGCATCGCCCGGGCCATGTACTCCAACCCGCCCGCCCACGGCGCCCGCATCGTGGCGGCGGTGGTCGGCGACCCGGCCCTCTTTGCCCAGTGGAAGCAGGAGATGGCGACGATGGCGGGGCGGATCAAGAGCGTGCGCACGCAGCTGGCGGCGGAGCTCGCGGCAGCCGCGCCCGACCGGGACTGGGGCTTCGTCACCCGCCAGATCGGCATGTTCTCCTTCACGGGCCTGACGCCCGCCCAGGTGAAACGCATGACGGACGTGCACCACGTCTACATGACGGGCGATGGCCGGATCTCGCTGGCCGGGCTGTCGGCCGCGAAGGCGGGGTACCTGGCGGCGGCCATGGCGGACTCGATCAAGGAGAGTTGAAAAAGTGAGGTGGATGTTGAGATGAGCGTGGAAGCGGTGTGTACGTTGAGGGTGGGAGGGGGGGGGAGCTTATGTGTGTGAGGGACTTGTTTGTGTGTCCTTGGGTGTGTGAGGTGGGTGGGTGGGTGTGCGCGAGCGCGCTCATGGCGGGGCCGCCTTTTTGTGTGTGAGGATGGTTTGGACGGACCGGGTTCCCGGTGTAGACCTCTCACTCCCAAAACTCAAACCCAAAATTTCTTTTCGCCGTGTGCGCACCTGTGCGTGCAGGACCTCGTGGATCTTACACCCGCACCCAAGCATGCTACCTGTTTGGCCACCCATCGGCCCGGCCGGTCTGCCCGCGCGGCCAGGCACCGGGCCGCGCCGAACTAGCATTCCTGGCCGCCGCATGTCGCTCGTCGCAGCGCCGCTCCGAACTGGCATTCCTGGCCGCCGCATGTCGCTCGTCGCAGCACTGAAAGACCGGGGCATGGCTCTGGACGTCGGCTCGTTTGATGTCAACCAGGGCTTGAAATCAATGGGCGAGGGTTCGTATGGCCAGGTGTTTGAGGTAGGTAGAGAGGATGAGAGAGGGGGCGTGGGCGCGACCCCGGGCGCGACCCGCCTTGACCCGACCCGACCCCCTCGTCTCATTCCTCGACCAGACCACCATGGACACCCCCACCACCGGCCCCATCCGCGTCGTCCTGAAACGCATGAAACCCGCTGTCGTCAACGCGGCTGCCTTCTTCGACGCGGAGCACCTCCTAAACGTGTACGCGGCCCGCAAGGCCCGGGACGGGGTCGCCTCGTTCTTCGGGTTTGTGGACGTGCCCCCCAAGTCAGCGGGGCGCCAGCTGACGGCCGGCACCTGGCTGGTCTGGCGGTTTGAGGGCGGCCGCACGCTGGCCGAATTCCTGAGGCGGCGTGACTGCGATGGCGCGCTGGCCGAGGCCCTGGGCCTGCCGGACAGGCCGCCGCCGGGCGTGCTGGCAGCGACCGTCCTGGCGGACGTGCTGGCCTCGCTGGCCGGCCTCCACGCGGCGGGCGTCGTCCACCGGGACGTCAAGCCGGCCAATCTGATCGTGGGTGACTCCCCGCCCGGGGGGTGGCCGCAGGTCTCGCCCTCCTCCTCCCGCGCCCGCCGTCGCCCGCCCGCACCCCGCCCCCGCCTGCTCCTGATCGACCTGGGCGCGGCGGCCGACCTGCGGTATGGCACCAACTTCGACCCGGCCGAATCGGTGCTGGACCCGCTCTACTGCCCGCCCGAACGCTTTGTCCTGCCATCAGCGGAGGCGCCCGCGCTGACAGCCGCCAACGGCCTGCTGTCCTCGGTCGTCCTCTCCCCGCTCGTCTGGGCCCGGTGGCGCCCGGACGCGTTTGACGCGTACAGTGCGGGGCTGGTCCTCATGCAGGCCGCCCTGCCGCGCCTGCGCCCGCCGGCGGGGCTGAGAGCGTTCAACAGCGCGCTGGCCCGGGTGGGAGGGGACCTGGAGGCGTGGAAGGCGAGTGCAAAGTTGAGCGTTGCCGAGTCGGCAGCGCTGGACGCGGAGGGAGGGGCGGGGTGGGCGCTGGCGACCGCCCTGCTGGCCCCACGGGCGGGCCTGGCATCCACGCCCGACGGCGGCGTCGCTTTTGACGAGGCCCGCGGGCCCGCGGGCGCGCGCCCGACCGCCGCGTCCGCACTCCGCCACCGTTTCATCACCCGCCTGGCCGTGCCCGTCCGGTCGCGCAAGCCCGTGGAGGGGCCGGCCGATGAGGGCCCGCCCGCCGCGCTGGTCTCCTCTGTCCGCCGAGGCGCCAGCAGCCAGCCGGCGCCGGCGCCTCCTTCCGCGGCTCCATCGGCTGCTGGCCTGCTGACAGGCACGGCCGCCGCGGTGTGGCGGGCCGCGACGCAGCGCCTGTTTGCGCTGGAGGGCCGCCTGCTGGCCCAGTCCGAGGCGGTCGCCACCCAGACGACGCGCGTGCGGGTGGCGGTGGCGCAGGCGGCGGCGGCCGCTGGCTCGGCCGACACCGCGGCCGCGGCGCGCGCGGCCGTGGCGGCTGAGGAAGCGTCGCTCGCAGCGGAGCAGGCCAAGCTGGACGGGCTGGCCTCTGATTTCGAGGCGGCGGCCGCAGGTGCCAGCGAGCGGCTGGCCGGGCTGTTGCCCGAGGCGGATGGGCAGCCCACCACCACCCCCGTTGCGGCCGCTCTCACAGCAGCGGCGGTGGGCGGCCTGGCGGGCGCCCTGCGCTGGACTGGCACCGCCCTGCGCGTCGCCACCGCCCTCGCCACCCAAGTCGCGGACGGCGCGTCCCGGGCGGCGGAGGAGGAAGCCGAACGCGCCGCCGCCCTGGACGTGGACCGCGAAGCGGGGCTCGCGTTTCTCGAGGCTCTACGCGGGCTGGTCCCGCCGGTCGCGCCAGGCGACGCCTGGGAGGCAGACGTCCGGCCCCGCCTGGCCCGGGACAAGCGGGTGACGCGCGTGCCGCCGGCAGCCGCCGCGGCCCTGTACGCCGCCTACGCGGCCGCCCGGGACCGGGCCGCGGCCGCCCGGGCGGCTGACGCGGAGCGCGGATTTGCGGCAGCGCTCGCGGACGCCGCCATCCCGGTCACCGTGCCCTGGGCGGACGCGTCGCTCGTGCTCGGTGGCGACCCGGCGACGCAGGCGGCGTTCGCGGCGGGCCTGGACCCGGCCGCCCTCTACACCGGCCTCCAAGCCGCGGCCGCCGCGGAAGTCGCTTTCAATGGCCTCCTCTCGGAAACCATTCACACAACCAAGCGGGGCGCACCCTGGCGCGCTCTGCGCCCATCCATTTGTTACGACCCCCGTTTCCAGCCCATTGATGAGATGAGGCGGCGCGAGATCTATGTCGCGGCCCGGGCAGTGTACGATGCGGCGGCGGCGGCCGCGGAGGCGGCGGAAGCAGAGGTGGCGGCGGAGGCGGAGGCTGTTCCGCCGCCGCCGCCGCCGCCTGTCGCGAAAGCCGTCGTCGTCGATGGCGCCGCCCTCGCCCAAGAGCAAAAGCGGCTGCGGGCGGAGTACGAGAAGATGGAGGCCAAGCTGAAGGTGATGGAGGCGGCGCTGGCAGCGGCGAGTGCGAAGAGTGGCAGCCCGGTGCCTGGGAGCGATGGACGGACGTGAGTAGGTGGCGGAGGAGGGAGCGGCGAGTGTGGAGAGTGGCAGCCCGGTGCCTGGGGGCGATGGACGGACGTGAGTAGGTGGCGGAGGAGGGAGGAGCATAGTGCTTAGTAGATTTGGATGGAAAAAGATGGATGGATGACACGCCGAGAAGGCGGGCGCAGGAAAAGAGGAGAGCGAGCGCTATCCATTTTCTCTTTTCTACCCCGCCACGCCACGGCCCGGGCGCGGCGTTGGCCCGGCGACGATGTTTACCCTCCTCTCGGGCCTCTATGACCTGGCCACCGCCCGAGAAGAGGTCCGCCTCCTCATCATCGGCCTCGACGCAGCAGGCAAGACGACGCTCCTCAACGCATTGACACAGAGCAGCGCGTCGGCCTCCATGCCCGCCACGCGCCCCACCGTCGGTCTGAACGTGGGCCGCCTAGACGTGGGCGGCTGTTCTGTCATGCTCTGGGACCTGGGAGGCGCGTCCGGGCTGCGCACCATTTGGGAACGGTGAGAGAAAGAGAGGAGAGAGAGAGCACTCCCATCGGCGCGTGCGCGCGCGCGCTCCATCTCTTCTACCCACTCGTCGCTCATTTTTTCTTTCCTCAAACCAAAAGCTACTACCGCGACGCCCACGGCCTCGTCTTCGTGGTCGACGCCGCCGACCAGACCCGGTGGGAGGAAGCCCGGGCGGCGCTGGAGGATGCGGTCCGCCACCCGGACCTGGCGGGCGCGCCCCTGCTGGTGGTGGCCAACAAGTCGGATGCCCTGCCGACCGCGGCGGCGGCCGCGGACGACGTGGCGACCGCCATGGGCCCGGCAGCGGCTGACGGGCCGCCCGGTGGGCCGGGGGGCCTGGTCGTCTCAGGCGCGGCCCGGCCAGCGGGTGGAGGCGCCGCCCTGGGGCACGCGCTCGCATGGTTGGTCGCGCGTGCGCGGCGGGGGAGGAGGGCGGACGCGTTGAGGGCGCGGCCGGCGCCGACTTGAGATCATGGGGAGGGAAATTCGCGCGCGTGTGTGTGTGTGTGTGTGTGTGTGTGTGTGTGTGTGTGTATCGAAGCTGTTGTTGTGATGGTACATGTCAAAAGGGAACAAACACGCGGGCCGCCGCCCGCCCCCGCCCGAGCGAGACCGCCCCCCTCAGCCGCGGCCCGCCACCACCGCCTCCGCCGTGCCCGTCCCGCACGTCCGCCGCCGAGACGAAGGCCAGGCCGTCCCCGTCCAGGGATGTCCCCCCGCCAAAGGCCAGGCCAAACCGGATGGGGCCGGCCAGGGTGGTGGAGAGGGTGGTGGTGGCCGCGGCCGCGGTGCTGCTGCTGCACGCTGTGTCGGCGGTCGCCCGGGGCGTGTGTTGTTGTGAGGAGGCCACGCCACCGCCACCCCCGCCGCGCACACCACACGCCAGTCCGCCGGCTGCCGCTAGCAGGGCCGGCGGGTACGCCTCCGCAAAGGCGGACCACTGCAAGGGTCGGCGCGCGGTGCGGCGGCGGACCGGCGTGGCTGGGCCGTCTTCCTCAGGCACTGCAACCGCCGCCGCACTCCGCGGCGCCGACCCGAGCTCCAGGCGGGCGGTGCCGGGCATGAGGCGGGCCGTCAGGACGGGCATGACCATGAGAGGTCGAGGGCGGGGCGGGGTGGCGGGCGTGGGGGGGCGCCCCTCGCCCTCCGCCCCGCCGCCGGCAGGGCTCGCCAGGCCCCGCAGCGCGCTCGGCGCCCAGGCGGCGACCCCCAAAAGGGCCCACGGCGACGGCAGGCGGGACGACAGCTCCAGCGCCCACCCGGCGTGCTTGTCCGCGCCCCGGGCGGCACCGCCCGTGCACAGCGCCGCCCGGGCGCGGGCGCCGCCCGTCGCGGGGAGTGAGGGCGTGCGCACGTCCAGGCGCCACCCAGGGCGCAGCGAGGTGGCCGAGCCGAGCGGCACCCAGGCCCCCGCTTTCAGCCAGGCAGCTGGGTGCTGGTGAGGGGAGGGAGGCGGCGGCGCGCCAGCAACGTTGCTCTCGCTGGCGCTGGCGCTGGTGCCGCCGCCGCCGCCGCCGCCAACCTCCACCGCCAGGCTCGCCTGGGTCGCCCGGCAGCCGTCCGTCCCAAGAGACGCCCGCACCGTGCGCGGGACCCCGACGCCCAGCCCCGCCGGGCAGGCCGCCCCCGCCACCTCCGCCCACGGCCGGCGCCGGGAGGCGAGCGTGAGGGACGCTCCCCGTGAGATGAGGGCCCGGTAGGAGGGGGCGCGGTAAGCCTCGCCAGCGCGCAGCTCAAGGCGGGCAAAGGAGGGGCCGCCGCCGCCCGCGTTGGCGGCGGGTGCGGCCGTGGCGACGGGCGGGCACGGCGCGGGCAGCCCCGCCGCCCGGGGCGTCGGCGGCGGGTGCGAGGTCGACCGCGTCGTGGGCCCACCACTGCCGTTGTGCCCGCCCTCCTCTGTCGCCACGTTCAGGCTCCACCCGGCCGTCGCATCAAACATGAGCGGACCGACCACCCGCCCGCTGGCAGATACGCCCGCCGCCCGGCGTAGGTCCGTCCAGGCGTGCTGGCGCCAGGAGAGCGGGGGCGGCAGCGGGTGGGGAGGGGGCGGGCCAGAGGGGAGGGCGGCTGGAGGGGTGGGGCCAGGGGGCGGGAGGCGGGTGCGAGGAGTGGGAGGGGGCGACGCGGCCGACCGATGAGCGGCCCTTCCGGGCAGGCCCAGGCGCAGACGGAACGGGGCGTTCACCTCCAGGCGGCGGGGCTGCGGGCGGGTTGAGATAAGGGGGATGCATGATGAGGTTGCAGCGCGCGAGCAGGGGGTCGGGGCCGGGCGCTGTTTTTTTTGCTCCGCTCTCAAAAAACAAACGTACCACAGCCCGGTCCCGGCCCAGTTCCGCCGAGGTGCACCCTTTACGCTGCTGGCTGTACGTCAGGGTCGCGCCCCCGCCGCCACCGCCAGAGGAGATGGGCACGGAGAACGCAAGCGGAGCTGCGGCGACGTCGGGCGGCGTGAGCGGCATTCCTTTGCTGCTGCTGCTGCTCATAAATGATAGCGCTGGAGCCTCACCGGCGCCGATGGCGTCGGCGAGAGGGGAGGAGCGGGGTGGGCGCGGGCGGCGGCGCCGCTTGCGTGGGTTGCGGCGAGCCATTATGAAAGATTTTTTTTGTTTGTGAATAACCTGCCTCATTACGGCCAAGGCCATTCGGGGGTCTGTCGCGTGCGCACCGGTTGCGCCTGTGCCCAGGACACCATGCCAGCCTCGCTGCTGCCACTGCTGGCCTCGCTCTGCTACCTCATCCTCGCATCAGTCGTCTCTGCCTCTGTCCCCACGGTCGCCCCGCCCGCCGCCGTGACCTGGCTGTCTCAGGCAGGAGGAAGAGGGGTCTCGTTTGCGGTGGGTGCGAATGGAAAGGTACGCGGGCGGTACGCGGGCGAGCACACGGACATGGGCGACTGCCTGCGGGGGGGGGGGCATGGTGCTGCGCGTGGGAGAGGGGGGTGGGGCGGGGGGGGGTGGGGGGGGTGGGGGGGGGAGAGAAGGAGACGCGCAGCCTTGCACACGGTTGCATCGCCACCACCACCACCGCGCCCTTTTTTTCATGCGGCGTTTTGTTCATGCGACCGTT
>Ga0315283_10003732_pt1 | contig 13084 bp, 9 predicted proteins | sample YL17G09_0_MG_FD_204541 | JGI IMG/M metagenome (GOLD analysis project Ga0315283, IMG submission 204541) | Sediment microbial communities from Yellowstone Lake, YNP, Wyoming, USA - YL17G09_0 | ecosystem: Environmental > Aquatic > Freshwater > Lake > Sediment | place: USA: Wyoming | collected...
TTCCAGAAGCCGGACGCCGTAAACGGTGCCGGAAGCCCCCGTTATCCCTACGACCATTCGCGTGGCCGGTGAATCGTTGATGGCGGTCCTCCTACCTTCGCGTGAGCGGGAATTGTAGCAAGGCTACCCCCCAGCGATAGGTGGCAGCAGCCGGATCTCGTCCCCTTCGGCGAGGGGCATTGCCAGACCGCCGACCTGGCGCACGTTCCGCCCATTGAGGAACACGCCCACCCAGACGGTCCCGTCCTCTCGAAAGATGCGCGATTTGAACCGCGGCTCCTTGGAGACACAGTCCGCCAGCGCCTCCGCCACGTCCCGGCCCTCGCATTCCATGGTCGTGGGCCCCTCTTTGCCGGCGATGCCCGGCGGCAGCTTGATCGAGGCCTTGGCCACCTCAGCCCTCCTCCCGCTCAGGCGGGCGCCCCAAGCTTCTCCACCTTGCTTTGCCGCAGCCCGACTGCCAGGACGTGAGGGTTCTGGCAGAAGGCCACACACTGCGGCGTGCCGTCGCAAAGATCGCACTTGTAGGCGACGGCCCGATCGGGATGCTCCCTGATGACCCCGTAGGGGCAGGCGTCGTAGCAGGTGCCGCAGTTGTTGCAGAGGTCTTCGTTCACCTTGAGCACGTACCCGGCCGCGGGCTCGAGTCCGGTCGCCCTCACCTCTATCGGGAGGCGCTCGATGGCGCCTTCCGGGCAGGCTTCCTCGCACTTGGCGCAGGCCGTCTGCAGACAGGTCTGGCCCTTGACCTCGGCGGTCGTGGCATTGACCGCCACGGACAGCCGGGCCACCGAGGGCCGGTAGACGCCCTCGTGCCAGGCCGAGCAGGCAAGCTCGCACATGTGGCAGCCGGTACACTTCTTGTTGGCTATCATGACGTGTGGCATCGTGTCCCTTTCTCGACCGGGCAGCCGGCCCTAGAGGCGGATGTCGACGCCCACTTCGGCCAACTTGGCTTCCGTAGGCACGCCGTTCTCGTCCCAGCCCCGCAGACGGTAGTACTCCTGCAGGACGCCCCAGAAAGCCTCTTCGCCGATCGTCTTGCCCGCGGAGGGACCGTCGGGAAGAGCGTGGTCGGACGCGTAGAGCTTCCTCGGCATCGCGTCGGGCGCCACTCCCTCCCTCAGATTGAAGAGCCTGCCCAGGTTCCAGATGCGCTCGCCGATAAGCATGACCTCGTCCTCGGTGAACTCGCGCTTCCACACGTGCTTGAACATCTGACAGAGCTGATCGGGGTCCACCGCCCAGAAGTCGCACCAGATGCCGCTGAACTTGATGGAGCTGAAGTTCTGTCCGATGAAGCCGTTGGCCACGTTGCCTCTGATCACCTGCTCCGCCTTGCCCTCCAGGCTGTCGGCCGGCCGCGTCCCCTCGAGCACCTCGTCGGCGATGGGGTACGCGCGCATGTGGCAGCCGCCACGATCGGAGGTCGCGTACGCGACGCTCATGCCGAAGGCGCCCCGCGGATCGTAGCCGGGGAGCTCCAGGTTCTTGACCTCCATCCCCAGCTCGGGGACGCCATGCTTCGCGGCCAGGGCGCGCGCCCCCAGAGCAAGCTCGGCGCCGGTCCCCTGCCGCCGGGCGATGAGGGCCGGTGCGGCGAGATACCCGTCGGCCTCGCCGAAGCGAAGGCCGAAGTCGGCGATGCCCTTCTCGGTAAGGTCCATCGCCAGCCCGACGACCGAGCCCGAGGAGATGGTATCCAGCCCCCACTCGTCGCACTCGTGGTTGAAGCGCATGAGGGCAGCGATGTCCCCCACCCCGCAGTTGGCGCCGCAGAGGGCGATGGTCTCGAACTCCGGCCCTTCGGTCTTGACTCCCCCGGCTTCGTGCACCTGCCGGCACCCCAGAGCGCACTGGTAGCAGGCCCGGTTGCCCACTTTCACCTTGAGCATGGCCTCGGAGTTGATCCCGCCGACACCGTCGAAGGTCCCTTGCGACCAGTTGCGGGTGGGAAGAGCCCCGGCGCCGTTCACCGGATCGACGAGGATTGGAGTGCCCTCCTCGTTGGCCCAGAGGTTGAAGTCGGTCAGCACGTGCTCGGCGTGTATCCGCTGTATGTCGGCCAGAAACGCGCGGGCGTCGCCCACCTGCACCGAGCCGGTGCCGCGGATGGCGACCGCTTTGAGGTTTTTGGAGCCGAAGAGGGCGCCGTGCCCGGCACGCCCCGCCTTGTGGAACTGATCGGTACTGAGGCAGGCCCACGGGATGAGGTTCTCACCGGCGGGCCCGATGGAGAGCACCTTGGCTTCGTTGTCGAAGTCCGCGCGCAGCGCCGCCTCCACCTCGGAGGTCTTGAGACCCCAGTACTTGTCCTTGGCGGGGACGAACTCGACCGAGCCGTCCTTTATCCAGAGCACGACCGGCTCGGACGCCTTGCCCGTGATAATGATCAGGTCGTAGCCGGCGAACTTCATCTCCGGTGCGAAGGAGCCGCCGACGTAGCTGTCGTTGAGGATGCCGGTGGCCGGGCTCTTGGCCCCGACGACCAAGCGGGAGCAGGTGCTGACGTTGGTGCCGGCAAAGGGGCCGGTCACCAGGAACACCGGGTTGTCCGGCGACCACGGATCCACCCCAGGGGGCACGTATTCCCACATGTATCGGAACAGCAGGCCTTTCCCGCCCATGTAGCGTTCGGCCCACTCCATGTTCAGCGGCTCGACGGCCGCGGAGCCGGCGGTGAGGTCGACGCGTAGCACGGTTCCCTGATAGAAGTCCAAAGTAACCCCCTTGCTCGGTGGGTGATCGTTAGACTGGACACCATTGTAGACACACTGGCCAGAGGCGGCAACGCGGGCGGCAACGCCATATCGTCATGTTGTGCCGTATCATGCGGGCATGAGCACCGTGCCCGACAGCAAAGCCCAGGCGAAGGAAGTCATCCTCCGGTTGCGGGGCGAATATCGCGACGCCGGCATCGTGCTCAACTTCGGCAACGACTGGGAACTTCTGGTCGCCGTTATCCTCTCCGCGCAGTGCACCGACAAGATGGTCAACCAGGTGACGGCGAACCTCTTCAATAAGTACCGGGGCGTCGAAGACTATGCCGCCGCCGACCCGGCGCAGTTCGAGCTCGACATCCGCCCGACCGGCTTCTTCCGCAACAAGACCAAGCATATAATCGGCGCCGCCGAACAGGTGCTTGCCGACTTCGGGGGCGAGGTGCCGGCGAGCATGCAGGAACTGCTCACCCTCCCCGGAGTCGCCCGCAAGACGGCCAACATCGTCCTGGGCAACGCGCATCCCGATGCCTTCGCCACCGACCCCGACGCCGGGATCGCGGTCGATACCCACGTGAACCGGCTCAGCCAGAGGCTGGGGCTTGCCGCCTCTACCGACTCGGAGAAGATCGAGCGAGAGCTGATGGAGATCGTCCCTCGAGACGATTGGTTCCAGCTGACCTACCTGCTGATCGAGCACGGCCGCGCGGTGTGCGCGGCCAAGCGAGCCCGCTGTGACGTCTGCCTGCTCAACGACATCTGCCCGTCGGCCTTCAAGGTCTGAGGACGCGGAGGGCCACGCCGTTTCACTCGATCTTCGCCGTCTGCCACTCCCGGTTGACGCTGTCGCCCCCCGCCTATACCATCTTCCGCACTGTCGCTGTGCAGCGCCGCTGCATAACTATGAGACCTAGGGGAACCAGCAGATGATCTTCGACCGCGACAATGAGTGCATGGGGCGAGAGGAACTCGCGAGGCTGCAGGGCGAACGTCTCGCCGTCCTGGCAAAGCGCGTCTACGATCGGATCCCCTTCTATAGGCATCTCTTCGATGAGACGGGCATCGCGCCCGAGCAGGTCCGCGGGCTCGCGGACCTCAGCCGTCTGCCGTTCACCCACAAATACAACCTCCGGGACGAGTATCCGTTCGGCCTGTTCGCCACTCCGATGAGGGACGTGGTGCGTATCCATGCCTCCTCAGGTACCACCGGCAAGCCGACCACCGTCGGCTACACCCGCAACGACATCGCCATGTGGGCCAACGTCTGCGCCCGCGCCCTGGCCGGGGCGGGCACCACCCAGGACGACGTGGTCCAGGTCGCGTACGGATACGGTCTGTTCACCGGCGGCCTCGGCGCGCACTACGGCGCGGAGCTCATCGGCGCTTCCGTCATCCCCATCTCCGGGAGCAATACCCAGCGCCAGCTCATGCTCATGCAGGATTTCGGCACCACCGTCATCTGCTGCACCCCGAGCTTCATGCTCTACCTGTACGACGTGGCCCAGCAGCTCAACCTGGACGTCAAGAAGTTCCCCCTGAAGGTGGGGGTCTTCGGCGCGGAGCCCTGGTCGGAGGCCATGCGCCGGGACATCGAGGCGAAGTGGGACATCAAGGCCTGCGACATCTACGGGTTGAGCGAGATCATCGGCCCGGGCGTGTCGTGCGAGTGTGTCGAGGCCCAGTCGGGGCTGCACCTCAACGACGACCATTTCCTGCCCGAGATCATCGATCCGGAGACCGGGGAGCCCCTTCCCGAAGGGGAGACGGGCGAACTGGTGATAACCACCCTCACCAAGGAAGCCTTCCCGCTCATCCGCTATCGGACGGGCGACATCACCCGCCTGATGACCCAGCCCTGCATCTGCGGCCGTGCCAACACGCGGATGGACCGGGTATCGGGACGGACCGACGACATGCTCATCATCCGGGGCGTGAACGTCTTCCCCAGCCAGGTGGAGTCGGTCCTGCTGATGTCCCCGCAGGTGGAACCTCACTACCGCTTGATCGTCACGCGCAAGGGGGCCATGGACAATATGGAAGTCCAGGTGGAGATCAAGCCCAGCCTCTATCACGAGGTCTCGGAGGCGATCCTTTCCATGGACGACGTTACGACCATCTCCGAGCACGAGGCCTTGGTCGCGTTGAAGTCGAACATCCAGAAGAACATCAAGGACATCATCGGCATCAACGTGGGGGTCACATTCAAAGAGCCGGGCTCCATCGAACGGGCCGAAGGCAAGGCGCAACGGGTCATCGACAAGCGCAAGGAGCAAGAAGGCTCCTAGGGGGCACTGCCGTGGACGGCGAGACGGATCCGGACAAGGTCGAGAGGGCGCGAGAGGTGGGCAACCCCTTCCCGTCGGCGCACGAGGACCGGTTGCGCACCCGCCTCGACCCCGAGACGCCGCAAACCTTGTCGCCGGCTTACCGGCTGAGCTACGAGGACCCCGACTTCCTCATGCGGGACGAGCTGCGCGGCGCACGCCTCCAGCTCGAGTTCCTCAAGCCCGACATCCTGATGCGCGACAGGGGCATCGCGGCAACGGTCGTCGTCTTCGGGAGCGCCCGTATCCCAGCCCCCGAGGACGCCGCCACCCGGCTGGAAGCGGCCGAGCAGCTGGCAGCCGAGAACCCGGACGATGCCGAGGCCGCTCTGAGGCTGGAGACGATGCGGAGCCTCGTGAAGAAGACGCGCTATTACGACGAAGCCCGGCGCCTCGCCCAGATGATCTGCACGGCCGATGCGGGCCGGACACCGGACGGTGCGTGCACTCTGCAGCACGACGCGGGGAGCATAGTGGTCGTCACCGGCGGCGGGCCGGGCGTCATGGAGGCCGCCAACCGGGGGGCTCACGACATCGGCGCGGAAAGTATCGGCCTGAACATCGTGCTGCCGTTCGAGCAGGCGCCCAACGAGTACATCACCCCGCATCTCTGCTTCAACTTCCACTACTTCGCTATACGCAAGATGCACTTTCTACTCCGGGCGGTCGCCCTCGTCGTGTTCCCCGGCGGTTACGGCACCCTGGATGAGCTCTTCGAGGTTCTGACTCTCATCCAAACGCGGAAGATAAAACCGTTCCCCGTGCTGCTCTTCTCTCGGCAGTACTGGGAGCGGATCATCGACTTCCGCGCCATGGTGGAGGAGGGCGTCATCGCGCCCGCCGACATCGAGATCTTCTCCTACGTCGAGACCGCTGAGGAGGCCTGGCAGGCACTGAAGCCGGTCCTAGACGCTGCCACCGCGGCGGCTGGATAGCGCCTGGCAGGGTGGCGCCGCGGTGGTCGCCGGCGAAGCTCGGAGGGCCCGCGGCCGAGGCGCGGCGCGGGGTCGAAAAGGCGCCTTATGCTATGCTGGAGTGTAGCGAAATGAAAACGCCTGCAGATTCCCGTAGTCTTCTCCTTCCGTCCACGCCCGGCCCGCGGGTGAGGAACCGATGAGTTCCAGCAGCCTCGAGATCGTGGGCGTCTTCCTTCTCCTCGTGGTGAACGCGTTCTTCGTCGTGGCCGAGTTCGCCATCGTGAAGGTCAGAGAAACCCGCATAGCGGAGCTCGCCGCCGATGGTTCGCGACGCGCCCGCGTGGCCGACCATATCGTCGGTAACCTGGCGGCATACCTCTCGGCCACGCAGCTCGGCGTCACCGCCGCCAGCCTGGGGCTCGGCTGGCTGGGCGCTGTGGCCTTCTCCGACCTGCTGGACACGGCCCTCAACCCCACCCTGGCCGCGATCCTCGCCTTCGCCATCATCACCTTCATCACCATCATCTTCGGGGAACTGGTGCCCAAGTCGGTCGCCATACGCAAGGCCGAGCAATCGACCCTGGCCATCTCTATCCCGCTTCGCTGGTTCTACGTGATCACGCGCCCGGTCACCTGGTTCCTCTACATCATCACCGTCGGCGTCCTCAAATTGTTCCGCATAGAACCGGCGTCCGAAAGCGACCTGGCCCACTCGGAAGAGGAACTGCGCATGATCCTCGAGGCCAGCCAGGAAGTGGGCCACATCGACGAGGTGGAGCAGATCCTCATGCGGCGCGCGCTCACCTTCGGCAACAGGACGGTCAGCGACATCATGGTGCCCCGCACCGAGACCGCGTTCCTTCCGACGGCGGGCACCGTGGACGAAGCCATCGCCGAGATAGAGGAGACCAACCACACCCGATACCCGGTGTTCGAGGAAGACGTCGACAACGTGGTGGGCTACGTGCACGTGAAGGACCTCTACCGGGCGCCGGGGGCCAGCACGCTCCGCCGCCTGCTGCGTCCCATCGGCTTCATCGCAGAGACGGCGAACATCGAGGTGGCGCTGCAGCGCTTCCAGAGCACGAGAACGCCACTCGCGATCGTGGTCGACGAGCATGGCGGCACCGCGGGGATAGTGACCATCCAGGACGTCGTGGAGGAGCTCATCGGCGAGATGCAGGACGAGTTCGACCTCGAGGCTCCACCCATAGTGGAACAGGCCGACGGAAGCTACTCCGTCGATGGGAGCGCGCGCGTCGACTACCTGGAGGAGGCCCTGGGCTTGGAACTCCCGGAAGAAGGCTTCCCCACGCTTGGGGGCCGGGTGTTCGAGCAACTGCAGCGCCGTCCGCGCGTAGGCGACGAGGTGCGGATAGGCGACTTTCTTGCCCAGGTCACCGAGGTTGACGGCATGCGCATCGGCCGGGTGCTGCTCATGAGACTTCAGGCCGAACACGCGGACAAGAACGGCCCGGAAGAAGCGGAGGCGACAGAACGTTCGAATAACGACCGGGATCGATGATGCAGCCCATCGACATCCAGATGCCCGTCGATTCCGACGCCCTCAGGGCCAATATCGCCAAGACCGCGCAGCAGGTGGTCATCCCCGATCGCTACCTGCCTCTGGTCGAAGCTGTGCAGGGCTACTATGGGGTGAGGACCCCTCTCGTGGACACCCTCAGCGAGTACTTCCACACCTTCCGAAATGTGGATCTCCTGATCGACGGGTTCCAGACCATCCTGCTTCGCAATTGGACCTACTTCGAGCGCTCGGAGGATCGGACCCAGTTGTTCACCCTCCTGTCGGAGTTGGTGCTCGACCTGCTCGACACGCCTCTTTCCACCCAGCAGACGTCGCTATTGCTCAGGCAGTTGATCACCTGGTGCACCTCGGCGGTGTCGGGGCCGCACTCCGAAGCCTACGACGAGCCTCTTCGCTCCGTCGCCGAGACCCTGTCCCGGGAACTCCCGTTGCGCCCGTTCGCCTTCCTCGAGCGCGACACCCTCCTCCATGGGCTTGTGCGGCAGGCGGCAAGACGCCCCGACATCGAGCCGGCCTTCTCCTCCCTCTTCCGGTCGCTCCTGTTGTTGGGGTACCGGCTGCTGGCCGAACGGCTGCCGATTCCCGCGTGGGCGGCCTCTGGAGAGGCGGAACTGACCGACCCGCAGGCGGTAGCCGACCATTTTGTCCAGCTCGCCCCTGACGCCGTGGCCGGGTTGATCGCGCGGGCAGAATCCGTTTCGGACCAGGAGTTGCTTTCCACCGACTTGCCGGCCTTTTCCACCGCCCTCGACCGGGCTATCGACCAGGTATTCAGGATCGACGACATAGAGGACCGCTTTGCCGTGTGCCTCTACTTCCTCAAAGACGATACCCTGGGCTACCGGCAGAACGAGGTGATGGTGGACCTCCTCGGGGTCGTGCGTCAGCTGATGAAGCCCGAGCGCCACGCCGACATCGACCGGCTGCTCTCCCGGCTCACGCGCTTCTTCCGCATCCGTGACAACCAGTTCCTGTTGATGCGCTTCCAGTGCTACGAGGCTATCGGCGTCGCCATCGGGCAGGCAGGGAACGCGCCCGCGGCCGACCACCTGATCGAGGATGTACTCTCCTGGAGATTCCAGTACCCGGAGATCCAGGGCGCCACCGACGAGTGGGCAACGGTGGTCAACCTCTACCACCTGCCCAAGATCCGCTGCTGGATGCACATAATCGAGTCCAACCCGGCGCTCTACGAACGCCTCGCCGCGGCTCTCAACGTTCAACTGCGGCTCGGCGGGGTGTACATCGCCGACACTGACCTGTTCCAACGCGATGTCACCCGCTTCCTCAACGCGGACATAGCCCCCATCTACTTCGTGGCCAAGCAACTTCTGCGCGCCTTCCCCGTCTACTTCAACGATGTAGGGGCCGAAGGCGAGTTGCGTGCGGTGTCGACCGAGATCGACGAGATCTGCGGGCGGCAGGACACCCTCATGCACTTCCTCCGCAAGCAGTCGCATGCCGAGTCCTCCAACCGGCTGGTGGACTTCAGCCGGGAGGTGCTCGCGTACTGGATCACGCTCGACCCGGCGGGGCTGCAGCCCTACCTCTCCGCCAACACCTGGGACGCAGTGCGCCGGGAAGAGCACTGGGCTATGGAGCCGCACAAGGTCCTGGCGGAACTGGGGGCGCTGCTGGGACCGCCGGCCGAGCGCGCCGACGAGGAACTTCTCGACGGCCACCACCGGCACGCCGGCCCGGGCAGCGAGTCGCCCTCCCCGGAACAGGTGAAGGGTCTTCTCGACCACCTGGTGACGTTGACACCCGAAGCGCTCGCGGGCTTGCTCGGCGCACTGCCCGCGGGCGGGGAGGCCCCCGAGACGGCCCGGCGTCGAGTGGCCCTCGTGTTCCGGACGCACCAACTGCTTGCCCAGAAGTATTCGTTGTCGGCCGACAACATCGCCGGCGCCGTCAACCGCCACCTACAACTCAGCGCCAAGACACGCGCCGGCTTCGTCAAAGCCCTCGAGGCGTGGCGGAACGAACCGGGATCGGCTTCCCGGGACCGGCTGCTCGACGCGGCCCTTACCGTCCTGGTGGATTTGCAGAGGATCATCCTCAGCCCGGCAGCTTCCGTCGCCGTCGAGAACATCTACCAGAAGCGGCACATCGCGGCCGGCATCCCGTCCATGTACGGGAACTACTCCGAGCCCAAGTTCGACGCCCTGGGCCTGTCGTTCCGGGTGGAGAGGCTGGTCGCCATCCTGCTCGACGACCTCGTCGTCCGCGGCGTGGAGCCCTACGTCACCCGGGACACCCTTCGCGGCATGGCAGCGGCGATCCACCGCTTCGAGCGCGCGCTTGCCGCCGACGGCGTCGACTCGCGAAACCTGGGCGCCAACCTGCGGCTGCTCGAATCGAGCTTCAGCAGCCATAACTTTACCTTTCATCAGTATCAGAATGTGTTCCAATTCTTCATGGGTTCGGTCACCGAGCTGTCGCGGACCTCGATCCTGAGTCACGACCAGGTGCTTCACACGGTGCTCGAGCACGACTCGAGGCAGTGTGTGGCCCGGTGTATGTCTATCGACGCCGTGGCCGAGATGGTGCTCCGAGAGGTCCTGGTCTCGGCGCTGGGGATGCAGTCTCTGGACCGCTACCTGTCCACCGTACTCCGAGAGATATCCATGCTCACCGAGAAGATGAGCAACCACGCCCTCACCCGGATGATGAACTACGACCCAGAGCGCCTGGTTTCGCGGATCCACAAGCCGAACCGGAGCACCGATGACCAGATGTCCCTGGGCTTCAAGGGGCTGGGGCTCAAGCAGATGGCGGCGTACAAGCACCAGGTGCCCCAGGGCTTCGTCCTCACTACCGAGCTCTTCAGCGCCATGCCGGCCATGGCGCATCGGCCCCTCTTCAACGACACGCTCGAGCGGGTGCGCAGGGCCGTCGGCGACCTCGAGAAAGAAACGGGGCTGCGCCTGGGCGACCCCCGCCGCCTCTTGACTCTGTCCATCCGTTCCGGAGCGGCGATCTCCATGCCGGGCCTCATGACCACGTTCGTGGACGTGGGGCTCAACGACAAGCTGGCCGAGGCCCTATCCCACAAGCCCGGCTTCGAGTGGGCCGCCTGGGACTCCTACCGTCGCTTCCTCCAGACCTGGGCCATGGCCTCGGGTATCGACCGGGACGTGTTCGACGCCGTTATGGTCGACTTCAAGGCGCGGTACGGCGTCGAGCGCAAGTCCGACTTCCTGCCCGAGCACATGCGGGAGATGGCCTTCGCCTACAAGGCCCGGGGACGGGAGCTGGGCGTCCGCTACATGGACGACCCCTTCCGGCAGGTGATGGCCTGCATCCGAAAGGTCCTCGGCTCCTGGGATTCCGCGGAAGCCAAGCTGTACAGGCAGTACCTGGGGGTCGCGGAAGAATGGGGCACGGCCGTGGTGGTCCAGCGCATGGTGTTCGGGAACCTGAGCAAGGAGTCGGGATCGGGGGTCACCTTCACGCGGAACCCGCTCGAGCCGCACAGCAACCAGGTGCGCCTGTTCGGGGATTTCACGGCGCGGAGCCAGGGCGAAGACCTGGTGGCCGGTCTGGTCTACCCCTGGCCGGTGTCCGAAGCCCAGCGGCTCGGCAGCCCGACGTATCGCGGGCTGGAGCATTCACTTGAAAAGGACCATCCGCAGGTCTATCAGGCCTTGCTCGACGTGGCCCGGGATCTCGTCGGCCTGCGCGAGTACGATCCTCAGGAGATCGAGTTCACCTTCGAGTCGGACACGGCCAAAGATCTCTATATCCTGCAGAAGCGGGCCATGGTGCAGGAGCAGACCAAGGATTCCCCATACTTCGACACCTCGTCCAGCAGCTTCGGGCCGGCCGCCGCCTTCGGCATGGGGGTGGCCGGAGGCGCCTACTCGGGCCGGGTCGCGGTGAACCTCGCGCAGATCGACGTGCTGGCGACCGAGGATCCCGGCGACTCCATCGTGCTGCTGCGGCCCGACACCGTCCCCGAGGATATCGCCATGATCACTCGCGTCTCGGGGTTGCTGACCGCCCGGGGCGGGGCCACTTCGCACGCGGCGGTCACGGCGAAACGGCTGGGAAAGACCGCCGTGGTCGATTGCCGGGCGCTGGAGGTCGACGAATACCGCGGCACAGCTCGCCTTGCCGGACACGAACTCAAGGCCGGAGATTGGCTATCCATCGACGGGCGAACCGGGAACATCTTTCTAGGCCGCATCCCGACGATCCCTCGAGTGGTGCAGCAGTAGGACGGGCGGCGCTGGAGACAATGGTAGTGTTGGTGTCGGCGAAACGAGAAGGGATCATGTGATGGCTGCTCCACGGACGCTGGGAATCAACGGACTTGGCCGCATAGGCAAGTTGACCCTTTGGTATCACCTGGCTCACGACGACTTCGACACCTTCGTGATCAACGTCGGGCGCCCGGTGGGTACCTCCCTGCAGTCCGTGCTGGAGTACCTCGGCAAGGACAGCACCTACGGCCCGCTGTATCGCTGGTTCGGCGGCTGCAATGGGAAGCCCGACCTGCAGGTGGTCGACGAGGCCAAGGGCCTGGCCAAGATCCACGGCAAGGACATCATCCTCTTGCGGCAGGCCCGCGATCCCAAGGACATCCCGTGGCGGGAATACGGGGTCACCCTGGTGGTCGACTGCACCGGAGTGTTCCGCGACCCGCACACCGACGCGCAGGATTCGAAAGGGGCGCTCCGGGGCCACCTGGCCGCCGGGGCCCGAGCGGTCGTGATCAGCTCCCCGTTCAAGAGCACGGTGAAGGGAGTCCCGCTGCCCGAGGACTCGGCAGTCCTTATCCATGGGATCAACCATCTGGATTACGATCCGGGCAAGCACAGGATCGTGTCGGCGGCGTCGTGCACGACCACCGCGCTCGCGCATATGATGCGGCCGCTCCTCGCCCGCGACCTCACCCGCAACATGATCACCGCCGGCATGAGCACGGTCCACGCGGTGACCAATAGCCAGCCCATCCTCGACGCGGTCCCCGGCGCCGGTGCCACCGACCTGCGCAAGACGAGGTCGGGGATGAACAACATCGTCATCACCTCGACGAACGCGGCCAAGGCGCTGGAGCAGGTGATGCCCGAGATCGCCCGCATCGGCTTCATGGCCGACTCGGTGCGCATCCCGACGGCCAGCGTCAGCCTGATCATCCTCAACGTGACCTTCCAGGCCGAGGAGCGCCTCGACGGTACCGTGGACATCGACCGCGAGGCGATCAACGCCATCTACCGCGAGGCGGCCGAAGGCGAGTCTCTTGGCCTGCTCAAGTTCAGCATGGAGCAGAACGTCTCGGCCGATATGCTCGGTGAGGATGCCGCGGTGGTCATCGAGGGCATCGAGACCCACACCCGCACCGGGTTCGTGGACCTGCGCCTAGACGGCGGCGAGCACCGCATCCCGCTGACGCACGTCAAGGTCTTCGGCTGGTACGACAACGAGATGGGCAGCTACACCTACCGCCTGGGAGAGCTGACCGCTCACGTAGCGAAGAACCTGTAGCTACTGGTCGTCGGCAGAAAGGATACGGGCCGCCACCCGCGGGGAGCCGGCGGCCTCACCGGCCGCCGGTGGCCAGATCTCCAGCTT
>Ga0315283_10003734_pt1 | contig 13082 bp, 7 predicted proteins | sample YL17G09_0_MG_FD_204541 | JGI IMG/M metagenome (GOLD analysis project Ga0315283, IMG submission 204541) | Sediment microbial communities from Yellowstone Lake, YNP, Wyoming, USA - YL17G09_0 | ecosystem: Environmental > Aquatic > Freshwater > Lake > Sediment | place: USA: Wyoming | collected...
CGACCACCTCAAGGCCTACGGCCTCACCTACTGGGTGCTCCAGCAGGGGCAGAAGGCCGAGTGGCTGCTCAACTACCGCGCCGGATCGTTCCTGTTGCCCGGCGACCCGGCCATCGAGCGCGAGGCCAACGTGCGCGGCGTGACGCTCGAGCCCATGGGCGGAGCCGCCGAAGCGACCATGCGCGCCGAGATCGCCGACAACAACATGGAGGCGGTCGGGCTGGAGAAACCACCGAAGATCGCCGTATACATCCCGCCCAACACCCCGCCCTGGGACGACGCCGTGACCCTCGCCCTGGACTACGCTGAGATTCCCTACGCGCGGGTCTGGGACGAGGAAGTGCTGCGCGGCGAGCTGGCGAAGTACGACTGGCTCCACCTGCACCACGAGGACTTCACCGGGCAGCACGGCAAGTTCTACGCCGCCTACCACACCTTCCCCTGGTACCAAGAGGAGGAGCGGGTGCAGAAGGCGATGGCGGCGAAGCTGGGCTTCGCGAAGGGGACCCAGCTCAAGGCCGCCGTGGCCCGGACGGTCAAGGACTTCATCGGGCGCGGCGGATTCATGTTCGGCATGTGCTCGGCCACCGACACCTACGACATGGCACTCGCCGCCGCCGGCGTGGACATCGCCGACGCGATCTACGACGGTGACCCGGCCGACCCGCAGGCCCAGCGCAAACTCGATTTCACGCAGACGCTCGCCTTCAAGGACTTCCGGCTCGAGCCGGACCCGTACCTGTACCGGTTCTCGGACATCGACATGACGCTGGAGGCCGACGCCCGCGGGCCCAACTCCTTCTTCACGCTGTTCGACTTCTCCGCCAAGAACGACCCCGTGCCCACCATGCTGGTGCAGAACCACGTGAACGCCGTGCTCGACTTCCTCGGGCAGACCACCGGCTTCCGCCGGCGGTTCATCAAGAGCGGCGTGCTGGTACTGGGCGAGGTCGAGGGCGCGGACGAGGCAAAGTACCTGCACGGGCAGTTCGGCCGCGGCACCTTCACCTTCCTCGGCGGCCACGACCCCGAGGACTTCCAGCACCGCGTGGGTGACCCGGCGACCGACCTGTCGAAGGTCAGACACTCGCCCGGCTACCGGCTCATCCTCAACAACGTGCTGTTCCCCGCGGCGGAGAAGAAGAAGCAGAAGACCTAGCCCGGACGTGGGTGGGCGACGAGCCGTCGGGAAATCCAACCCCCCGGCGAAGCGGGCTCATCCGCAACCCTGGTCACTCGCATCCATCTTCGGATGCCAACGGACTTGAGATGCTACTTTCGCATCCCTTGCACGACTTTCGAACCATACGCTGTCATCTTCACCGTCCGGGGCCGAGCGGCCACTCGAGGTCCAGGAGTGGGGTTCTTGGTGGCGTTACGATGGGCTGCGCGCACCGCAGGTGGTTCACCTGCTCGCAGTCCGCACGAGAGGAGGCCAGGCAGACCGTTCTGGGTAACACCAGCCATGCATACCTTCCTTCCGAGGCGTGGCCATTACCCCCCGATGCCGCCCTTGCCACCCAGAGCCTGGCAGACCGCGCCTTCTGCGCGCCACACGGCTGTGTTCCAGCTTTCGATGGCGAACTCATTCACGCAACTCCGAGCTTCACTTCGAGGAACACCATGATCAACGACCAGGCTTCACGACGTGTTCGAGCACGACGGTCCTCCGGCGAGTCGATGACCGGGGTGCTCCTCCGGGCCCTCACGATCACCGCCCTGCTCTCCCTGCCGGGAATCGCTGCCACTGCCGTGGCAGCCCCGCTCGATCCGGCCACCCTCACCAAGTACGTGGACGCCCTGCCCATCCCCGTGCCGATGGCGAAAGCCGGGCGGGACTTCTACGAGATCGGCGCCTACCCGGTCGAGCAGTTGCTCCACCGCGACCTGCCCGCGAAGACCAGGCTCTACGGCTACGGCCCCACCCAGGCCACCGCGACCTACCCCGGCATGACCATCGAGGCGGTTCGCGGAGTGCCACTCCGGGTCCACTGGACCAACCACCTGCCCCTGCCGCACCTCTTCGCGAACGCGTTCGACCCGACCATCGGCCACCCGGACGTCACGACCGGCGTGCCGATCACGCCGCACGTGCATGGGGGCGAGCAGGAGCCGGGCAGCGACGGCGGTCCCTTCACCTGGTTCACTCCGGGCTTCGCCGAGAAGGGCCGGGACTGGAAGTACGAGACCTACACCTACGCCAACCGCCAGCAGGCCGCCACGATCTGGTACCACGATCACGCGTATGGCTACACGCGGTTCAATCCCTATGCGGGCCTCGCGGGCTTCTACATCATCCGCGATCCATCCCGCGAATGGCCGTTCCTGCCCAGGGGGAAGTACGAAATCCCGATCGTGATCCAGGACAAGATGTTCACCGACGATGGCCAGTTGTTCTACCCGGTGGCCGACGAGCCCAATCCCGAGCACCCGATCTGGATCCCCGAGTTCTTCGGAGATGTCATGCTGGCGAATGGGAAGATCTGGCCCTATCTCAACGTCGAGCAGCATCGGTACCGTTTCCGCCTGCTGAATGGCTCCCAGGCCCGCTTCTACAGCCTGGCGCTCGCCGTCCGGAACACCGGCGCACCGGGACCCGCGTTCGTCCAGATCGCGACCGACGGTGGCTATCTCGGGCGGCCCGTGACGCTGAATGATCCCCTCAACCCGGCCTCACCGCGACTGCTCATCGCCCCGGGGGAGCGGGCGGACGTGGTCATCGACTTCAACCGCCTGCCGGTCGGGACCGAGTTGTTGCTCACGAACACTGCGAACGGACCTTATCCGGACGGCGACCCGGTCGAGCCGGGGACCACCGGTCAAATCATGCTCTTCCGGGTCGGTCCGAGGACCCGGCCGGACTTCAGCAGCGTCCCGCGCATCCTGAATCTCTTCGCGCCGCGCTTGACAAATCCGACCGTGACCCGGCAGCTGACACTGAACGAGGTCCAGGGCGAAAACGGGCCGCTCGCCATGTACCTCAATGGCATGGAGCTGATGAGTCCCGCCACGGAGAAGCCCGCGCTCGGCACGACGGAGCAATGGGACATCGTCAATCTCACGATGGACGCTCATCCCATCCACCTGCACCTCGTCCAGTTCCAGATCCTGAACCGCCAGAAGTTCGATCCGTCCTACTACGCGGCTTACGACGCGGCCAATCCGGTCCTGCCGACGATGGACCCCGTGACGGTCCCGATCGGGCCCTACCTGACGGGCCCGCCGATCGCGCCCGATCCCAACGAGCGGGGCTGGAAGGACACCTATCGCATGAACCCCGGCGAGGTCACGCGCGTGCTCATCAAGTTCGCGCCCCAGGACAACGCCTTCGGCCGCAACTTCGAATTCGATGCGACGGCCGCGCCGGGCTACGTCTGGCACTGTCACATCCTCGAGCACGAAGAGAATGACATGATGCGGCCGCTCCTGATGGTGGCCCCGACGCTGGCCCAGGCCGCGGCGCTGGACGCGGCGGCCGGGGCGGATGCGAACGCGTCGGACGCCGTGCCAAACCTGGAGTCCGCGGCGCAACTGCCTGCAACCCCGATGCTGCTGGCCGCCTCGCCGAACCCGGCAAAGGGCAGCATGCTGCTGCGTTTCGCTCTGCCAGCAACGGCGGAGGTGGACCTGAGAGTCTACGACGTCCAGGGGCATCAGGTCCGGGTGCTGGCCAGCGGCGCGTTCGGCGCGGGTGAGCACCAGGTACAGTGGACGGCCAGCGACGATGCGGGCCGGCAGATGTCCGCCGGTGTCTACTTCAGCCGCATGCAGGCGGCGGGGGTCACCCGCACACAGAAGCTGCTGCTCATCCCCTGACGGGTTGAGCGTCCGATCAGAGCGGAACCTCGCGACGGAGGGGAAGCAGAGACCGCACGCGTGGTGACGAACGAAGCGGGGCGCCCGGATGGGCGCCCCGCTTCAATCGTTTCCGGCTTCAGGCCCCCCGGGTTTCTAGGGGGTCACGGTCGAATCGGCCGGCGTGGCCTCGCCTTCCTTCAGCAGACGCCGGCGCTCGATCTCCTTCTTCAGCACTTCCTTGTTGAGCACGGTGAACTCGACCCGGCGGTTCTTCGCCCGGCTCTCGTCGCTGCTGTTCGGCACCAGCGGCTTGTCCTTGCCGTAGCCCTTGACCGTGAATCGCGCGCCGTCAATTGCCGGATACTTCCCGCTGAGGTATGACAGCACCGCGGCGGCCCGCTCCTGCGACAGTCTCCGGTTCATCGTCGAGCCGCCCACGTCGTCGGTGTGGCCCGCGATCTCGATCTTCAGCTGCGGCCACTGCGACAGCACCGTGCCCACGGCGTCGAGCATGGGGAACGCCTCGGGCTTGAGTTCGGCCTTGGCGGTCTCGAAGTTCACGTCCTGGAGCCGGATCTTGCCGGTGTCCATCAGTTCGGTCTCACGCTCGATCACCTCGATCGGGCAGCCCTTCTCGTCCACCTTGAGGCCGGCCGGCGTGTCCGCGCACTGGTCCACGCCGTCGCAGACGCCGTCGCCGTCCGCGTCCGACGGACAGCCCTTCGCGTCCACCGTGCAGCCCTTCGGCGTGTCCGCGCACGGGTCGATGCCGTCCAGGACGCCGTCGCCATCGGAATCACTCGGGCAACCCTTCGCGTCCACGGTGGCGCCCTTCGGCGTTTCCGCGCACTGGTCCAGCCCATCGCACACGCCGTCGCCATCCGCGTCGGTCTGGCAGCCGGTCTTGTCCACCTTGCAACCCTTCGGCGTGTCCGGGCACTTGTCCAGGCCGTCGAAGACACCGTCACCGTCACCGTCCAGCGGGCAGCCGGTCTTGTCCACCCTGGCGCCGATCGGCGTGCTCAGGCACTTGTCGAGCCAGTCGCGCACGCCGTCCAGGTCCTGATCGCGCTCCTTACCGCGCCACAGGTAGGTAATGCCCAGGGTCGCCGCGACGTGGTTCGAGAACTCCTCGGACCTGCGCTCGCGGAAGAAGTGGTCGCGCACCTGCAGACGCAGGTGCGTCCGTTGCGAGGCGCCCAGCGTCCACAGCACACCCAGGCCCACGTTGCCTGCGCCACGCTCGAGTTTCTCCGGCGGCGTGCCCGTGGTGTGGCTCAGGCCATATCCCACGCCCGTCAGGAGGAAAGGCACGATGCGCCCGCCCGCCGGGCGCAGGTTCCAGCGGGCGTCGAGGCCGGCGTAGCTGAAGTTGTGCTTGAGGTCGTAGGAGACCGAGTCCGACATCGTCGGGCCAAGGGTCGCCTGCCCCTCCAGGGACAGCCACGGCATGGCCCGCCAGCCGAGCGAACCCGTGTAGGCCGGGCCGTCCGTCATCCGGGCGCGCGCGTCGTAGTGGAAGTAGCCCGCTCCACCCGAGAACTCGAACGGGTGCCCGACGATCTGGGCGGCAGCCGGGACGGCGCACAAGGCCGCAAGAACGATGACAAGGAGCGCGCGCTGGGACCCACTCATGAGGTACGACCTCCTCGAAGGGATGGACAGCTTCAGCCCGGGGCGGGAACGCCCGGACAGAGTCCGGTAAGTGCTACCATCCGGCCCCCCGCAGGTCAACGCGGGCCGGGGGCCGGGCCGGGTCCACCGGTGCCGAGCCGATGAGGAGGGTGAGGATGTCCCCAGAAGAGCCCGAGATGATCTGGCGCTGCCGGGACCGGGTCTTCGACCTGTCCGCGCGCACGCTCGTCATGGGCGTGGTCAACGTGACGCCCGACTCGTTCTCGGACGGTGGGCGCTTTTTCGCCCCCGGCGCCGCCATCGCCCACGCCCGCCAGTTGCAGGCCGAGGGCGCCGACCTGCTCGACCTGGGAGCCGAGAGCACCCGGCCGGGGGCCGCGCCCGTGACCACGGCCGAGCAGATCCGGCGGCTGGCGTCCGTGATCGAGGCCCTCGCCGCCGACCCCCGCGCCTGCCTCGCGGTGGACACGACGAACGCCGAGGTCGCCGACCGCGCACTGGAGCTGGGGGCGCGGGTCGTGAATGACGTGACCGCACTCGCCGACCCCGGCATGGCCGCGATCGTGGCCCGCCGCGGCGCCGGCCTGGTCCTGATGCACCTGGCCGGCACCCCCGCCACGATGCAGCAGGATCCGCACTACGAGGATGTGGCGCACGAGGTACGCGAACACCTGGCCGCCCGGCTCGAGTCGGCGCGGACGGCAGGAGTGCCCGCCGAGCGCATCGTGCTCGACCCGGGCATCGGCTTCGGCAAGACCGTGCAGCACAACTTCGAGTTGCTCGCCCGGCTCGAGGAGCTGAAGTCCCTTGGCCGCCCCCTGCTGATCGGGGTCTCGCGCAAGAGTTTCCTCGGGAAGGCCCTCGATCTGCCCGTGGACCAGCGGCTCGAGGGCGGGCTCGCCGCCGCCGCGGTCGCCGTGTTCCTCGGCGCGCGCATCGTGCGCACCCACGACGTGGCGGCCACGGTGCGGGCGGTGCGCATCGCCGACGCGCTGCGCGGGGCGCGCAGGCACGAGGCGCGCAGGCCGTAGGCGGGCCCCTGCGCTTCTGCTACTCTCGCCTCCGCAACCTGACTCGAGAGACCCGACCATGACACCCGTTCACCAGATCTGGCTGCTCGACCTGCTCGACATCTTCCTCGTCGCGCTGCTCTTCTACCGGCTCCTCGTGCTGGTGAAAGGCACGCGTTCGGGGCAGATGTACGTCGGGCTGCTGCTCATCGTGCTCGTGGGCCTGTTCGCCCTCGTCTTCGACCTGATCGCGGTCAAGTGGATCGTGGACAGCGTCAAGACCATCTGGCTGATCGCCTTCGTCATCCTGTTCCAGCCCGAACTGCGGCACGTGCTCGCCCAGTTCGGACGCACGCGCTACTTCCGCTCGTTCCTGCGCGGCGACTCCTACGGCGTGCTGGGCGAGGTGGTGCGCGCGGCCGAGACCCTGGGCAAGAAGCATCAGGGGGCGCTCATGGTGATCGAGCGCAACACCGGCCTGAGGAACTTCGTCGAGACCGGCACGCGGCTGGACGCCAAGGTCACCGCCGAGTTGCTGGTGACGCTGTTCTCGCCCGGCTCGCCGCTCCACGATGGCGCGGTCATCCTGCGCGAGGACTCGGTGGTGGCGGCCTCCTGCATCCTGCCGCTCTCGTCCGACCTCAAGACCGCGGCCGCCCTCGGCACCCGCCATCGCGCAGCACTCGGTCTCTCCGAGGAATCCGATGCCGCGGTCGTGGTGGTGAGCGAGGAGAGCGGTGGCATCTCGGTCGCCTACCGCGGCGCGCTCAAACAGCGTCTCGACAGCGGCGAGTTGCGCAGCGAGTTGTCCCGCATCTTCCACCTGCGGCCCGAGGAGGAAGAGCCGCCGCCCGCGCCTGCGCCCATGGCGGAAGGCGAGGCGGCAGCGGGGGCGGCCGAATAGGGCGAATCGCCCATTGGGCAATCGTGCATTCCCTGATGAACGCCACTCCCGGTCCCCTCTGGCTCGCGCCGCCGCAGTTGCCCCCCTGGCCCGTGGTGTGGTTCGGTCTCGAGGGCTGCCCCGAAGGCGGGCAGGCTGGCCGCGCGATCCACCTCTGGGGTCTGGCGGTGGACAACGGCAATGGCGAGCCCGTGCCCGAGGCCATCACCGCCGACTTCGACGATCCGGGTGGCCGGCGCGCCTGGGAGCGCTTCGTCGCGCGCGCGGGCGAGATCCTCGAACGGTGCCCCGACGCGCGCTGGGTACACTACTCGCCCGACGAAAGAACTTCGGTGCGGGCCTGCGCCGCCGCGTACGGAGCGCCGGCCGGTCTTCTCGAGCGCATGGAGGAGGCGTTCTTCGAACTGCTCTCCCGGGGCGTGAGGCGCGCCGTGCGGCTCCCCCTCGACTCCTGCTCGATCCGCCAGGTGGCCGGCCTCGCGAGCTTCCGCTGGCGGAGCCCCCGACCAGGTCCGGCCGGAACCATCGGCCAGTACCAGAAGGCGCGGACGAGCGCCGACCCCGTCGAGCGCGCGCGCATCCTGCGAGTGATCGCGGACTCCAACGCCGATGACCTGCTGGCGTTGCGCGCCGTGTGGCGCTGGATGCTCGAACAGGGCCCGAGGGAATACTGCGGGTAGGGAAAGCTCAGGCACCGAACTGGAAGTGACCGCAGGGTTTGCGGCGCGGCTACCTGCCTTGACTTCCCACCGCACCGACCCTAACGTCGTCCGCTCGCCTTCCGCCCGGAAGACCCCGTCTTATGGCGGCGTAGCTCAGCTGGTAGAGCAGGAGAATCATAATCTCTGTGTCCGGGGTTCGAGTCCCTGCGCCGCCACCATCTTCTTCATGCCCCACTGTGCGCCTGCGCCGGGTCGAGCCCGTTCTGCGCAGCGCCCTACGTGGCGGCAGCGCCTTGGCGTGGCCGGACCGGAGCACCCCGGCGACCCTGATCGTCGCGGTGAGCGGCGGCGCCGACTCGACCGCGCTCCTCATCGGCCTGCACAACCTCTCCCGCGACCTGGGCCTGCGGCTGCACGCCGCGCACCTGCACCACGGGCTGCGCGGGGCCGAGGCCGATGCTGACCTCGAATTCGTGCGCGCACTCTGCAGGCGCCTGGGCGTGCCGCTCACCGCGGCGCGCTGGGACACCCGCGCGCGCCTGCGTCGTCGCAGTCTCTCCGGCCAGGCCGGCTTGCGCACTCTCAGGCGCGAGTTCCTGCTCGCCGCCGCGCGGCGGGCGGGGGCGCGCGCCATCGTCACGGCCCACACGGCCGACGACCAACTCGAGACACTGCTCATGCGCCTCGCCCGCGGCACCGGGCTCAGCGGAGCGCCGGGCATGCGGCCTGTGACCGCCACGGGGGACGGACCGGGCGGACGCGTGCTCTGGCTCAAGCCACTCCTCGGGGCGACGCGGGCCGAGATCGAGACCGACCTGGTTCGGGCCGGCCAGGCCTGGCGCGAGGACCGCTCGAACCACGACCCTCATTACGCGCGCAGCCGCGTGCGCCACGAGGCGATCCCCGCGCTGGCGCGAGCGCTGCTGCCCGGCCTCGACCCGGCCCGCGGGCGGGCGCTGCTGGCGCGGCGGGCCGCGCAGGCCGCATCCGGGGCGCTGGTCGCGGCTCGGGCGCTCGAGAACCTCGCCGGGCGCGTGCTGGCCCGGGCGGGCCGCATCCGAACCGGGATGGCCACCCTTGAAATCCGCCGTCTGGCAGCCCTTCCCACCGGATTGAGACTGGCCGTCCTCGGCCGCCTGTGGCGACGGACCGGGCCGCGCTCGAGCGGACTGACGCACCGGCATCTGGCCGCGCTCGACGGGTTGATTGACAGGACGCGCGGGCGCGCCATTATCCAGCTTCCGGGGGGGTGGTCGGCCGAGCGCGACCGCGACGTCATCCGCTTCCGCAGCGGGGTTCCGAAGCGGCGTCTCGCACGGACACGTCTCCGGATTTCGGGCCGGCTCGAGTGGAACGGGGCGCTCCTCGCGGCGCGCTGGACCACCGGAGCGGTGGCGCGGCGACGCATGGCAACGGGTTCGGACACGGGCGAGTTCTTCGCCGCCGATCACCTCGACGGGCCGCTGGTGGTGCGGCGGGCGCAGGCCGACGAGCGGTTCGTACCGTTTGGCAGGACGCGCGCGGCGCAGCTCGGGCGGTTTTTGAGCAAGCAGGGAGTCTCGAACGAGATTCGCAAGTACCCCACGGTCCTAGCCGACGCCGGGGGGATCCTCTGGGTGGTGGGCGTGCGCCGCTCGGCGCGCGCGCCGGTGACCGCCGGCACCCGGAGGGCCCTCTGGGTCCATGCGGAGCGCCATGACTGAGAGCCAGCCGACCCGCCACCCCGAAGCCGTCGTCCCGGATACGGGGCGCTTCATGCGGGTCATGTTTACCGCCGAGCAGATCGCCAGGCGCGTGCGCGAGCTCGGACTCGAGCTGGCACGCGACTACCAGGACAAGCGCCCGATCTTCGTGGGCGTGCTCAAGGGCGCCTGCATGTTCCAGTGTGACCTGGCGCGCGCCACGCCCATCGACCTGGACCTCGACTTCATCTCGGTCTCGTCCTACGGCGTCGGGAAAGAGTCGAGCGGGAACGTGCGCCTGTTGATGGACATGCGGGAGGACATCGCGAATCGTCACGTGCTGCTGTGCGAGGGCGTGGTGGATTCCGGACTGAGCGTGTCCTTCATCCTCGACGTGATGAAACGGCGCCGGCCCGCGAGCCTCAGGGTGGCCACGCTGCTCGACAAGGTGCCCTGCCGCAAGAACCCGGTCCCCGTGGACTACGCGGGCTGGAGAATCGGCAGCGAGTTCGTGGTGGGCTACGGCATGGACGACGTCGAGAGATGCCGCAACCTCCCCTACGTCGGCGTGCTCGAGGAGGCCGGATCGTGAGCGAGTTCCGCCGGAAGCCGGGTCCTGGTCCTGACGACGACCGCGGCCAAGAGGGCCACAAGCCCTCGAAGCGCGGGAGCTCGCCGCGCCGTCCGCAGGTCCCGTCGCCTGCGGGTCGTCCGTTCCGCACGCTCGCCTTCTGGATGCTGGTGGTGCTGCTGTCGCTGGTGGCCTACCGCATGTACCAGGGCAGCTTCACGGCGCCCCAGCGCGTGGAGGTCTCCTACACCCGTTTCATCCGCGACGTGGACTCCGGCAACATCGCGAACCTGCAGATCACCGAGAGCACGGTCACCGGGGAGCTGAAGAGAGAGTCCACCGTCAAACTCAACAACCGCGACGTCCAGTACAAGGCGTTCAAGACCAACATCGTGGGAGACGGCGCCACCCTGCCCGACCGCGTCTGGAAGGCGAACCGCGACGCCGAGATCGACGTGCGCACCGCGGGCCTCAACTGGCTCTCGGTGCTGTTCACCTGGCTGCCGATCGTGCTCATCTTCGGCTTCTGGCTCTTCATGCTCCGCCAGATGCAATCGGGCGGCAGCTCCGCGCTCAAATTCGGCAAGACCAAGGCGCGCGTGCTGATGGAGACCCAGCCCAAGGTCACGTTCAAGGACGTCGCGGGCTGCGAGGAGGCCAAGCAGGAACTGCAGGAGATCATCGAGTTCCTGAAGGAACCGCAGAAGTTCCAGCGCCTGGGCGGCCGGATCCCCAAGGGCGCGCTCCTGCTCGGCCCCCCGGGCTCGGGCAAGACGCTGCTCGCGAAGGCCGTCGCCGGCGAGGCCGTGGTGCCGTTCTTCTCGATGTCGGGCTCCGACTTCGTGGAGATGTTTGTCGGTGTGGGAGCGAGCAGGGTCCGCGATCTCTTCGAGCAGGCGAAACGCAACGCACCATGCCTGACGGGCGACACGATGGTAACGCTCGGCGGCGGCCGGCAGGTCGCGATCCGCGAGATGTTCGAGGGCGAGATGATCGGAGTGCGCGTGCCGGCGATGACCGCGGACTTCCGCCTCGACGACGCGACGGTGATCGGCATCACCCGCAAGCCCTCGACCGAGTTGTTCGAGATCACGACCTCGACCAGCGCCATCCGCGCCACGGGCAACCACCAGTTCCCGGTGCTGCGCGGCGAGGGCATGGCCTGGGTGCAGGCGGACGAACTGGTGGAGGGCGACTACGTCGCCATGCCGCGCGCGGTGCCGACCTCCGCCCACGCGCCGCGGTTCCTCGAGTTGCTGTCCGCGGAGGACGTGGTCGTCCACCTGAAGGACCACGCGGCCGGGACGCGCCGGCCGCGGCTCTTCGAAGTGCTGGCGGCGGGCGGGATCCGCCACGACCAGATCGAGCGCCTGTCCATCGGCGCTGGCGGATTCGGCTCGTCCTACCTCGAGCGCTTCCCGGCCGAGGTGGACGACTACCTCGCCTACCTTTGCGGGCTCATCGCGTCGGATGGGTATTTTGGAGCCCCCGGAGAACGTTCGATCCAGTTCATCAACACGAACCTCGCCCTGCACGAAGAAGTGCGAACGATCTGCGTGGCGGAGTTCGGCTATGAACCCAGGCGGCACCTGAACAAGAAGCACTACGAGATCATCCTGCCGCAGGGAAGACACCCCGAGAAGCTCAAGGATTGCTACACGACGTACATCAACAACAAGTTCCTCTGTGAAGCACTTCGCAACTTACAGGGAAGAGTCCTCGAGCTGTCCGCACCGCTCATCGGTTCCTGGCTGCGTGGTGTCTTCGATGGTGGCGGTCACGTCCGGCTCGACTCCCGGACCCCTCAGATCATCATCTCCGCCTGGGACCCCGATGCGAACCAACTCATCCGCGATGCGCTACTAAGACTCGGCATCGTCACGAGCCGGCCTGAATCGGCGCGGCGCGGCCACGGGAACATCACCATCACCGGTCGCGACATGGTCCTGCGGTTCTCCACCTACGTCAGCAGCGAGCACTCCGAGAAACTACGGAAGCTCGAGGACCTGACGGAGATGTTGTTCAAGCGTACGGCTTCATCCTCCCGGCTCGACTCCGTCCCTGCGCCCGGTCTCATCGGCAGGGCGAGACGCTCTCTGGGAATGGGCCAGCGAGCCTTCCACCGCGGCCACGTCGTCAGCACCTACGAGCGCGGACTCGTCACTCCATCCCGATCGAGCATTCAGACGGTCGTCGAGGAGATGGAATCCTGGTGCGAGCAGAAGCACGTCACCGTGACGCAGGAGTTGGAGGAACTCCGCGATCTCGCCCACTCGGCGGTGCTCTGGTCGAAGATCGGCAGAATCACTCGCACGGCTTCCTCTGAGCCGGTATATGATCTGTGTCTTGACCGGCATAACTGCTTTATTGCCAACAACTTAGTCGTTCATAATTGCATTGTGTTTGTGGACGAAATCGACGCTGTGGGCCGGCATCGCGGGGCGGGGTTGGGCGGCGGGCACGACGAGCGCGAGCAGACGCTCAATCAGTTGCTGGTCGAGATGGACGGCTTCGAATCGAACGAGGGCGTCATCATGATCGCCGCCACGAACCGGCCCGACGTGCTCGACCCGGCGCTGCTGCGCCCCGGGCGCTTCGACCGGCAGATCGTCGTGGACTGGCCCGACGTGCGCGGGCGCGAGGGCATCCTCAAGGTGCACACGCGCAAGATCCCGCTCGACGACGACGTGGACCTCAACGCCATCGCGCGCTCGACCGCCGGCATGGCGGGCGCGGACATCGCCAACCTGGTCAACGAGTCGGCGCTCCTGGCGGCGCGGCGCAACCGCAAGAAGGTCACGAACCAGGACTTCATGGACG
>Ga0315283_10003737_pt1 | contig 13075 bp, 11 predicted proteins | sample YL17G09_0_MG_FD_204541 | JGI IMG/M metagenome (GOLD analysis project Ga0315283, IMG submission 204541) | Sediment microbial communities from Yellowstone Lake, YNP, Wyoming, USA - YL17G09_0 | ecosystem: Environmental > Aquatic > Freshwater > Lake > Sediment | place: USA: Wyoming | collected...
CCCTGGTGAAGCTTCTGAACCAGTGAACGTAGTTGCAGATCTTGCGATGCGCCGCGGCGAGTACGACGATCCCGTGATGCGGCAGGTTGTCGCTCGTCGCTTCTCACGGATCGGCCAGCTGCCCCCCGGGCCTGGAGCGGCCCACTTCGCTCGCTTCTCCACAACCCGACCTCGCCGTGGGTGACGGTTTGAGCGATGTACGCCGTCGGCTCGATCGTGGGGAGCTCGGTGACGCGGCAGGCCAGGTGGCGACGTAGCTTGGTGCGGCCAGGACGCCAGGGAGGTGGACCATGACGGATCGTCGATGCGATGCCAACGACGTGCCTGCTGTGGCCCGGACCATGGCCGGGGCGTTCTACTCCGACCCACTTTGGAGTTGGGCATTCCCCGACCCCTCGCGACGGCTGGCCCAACACGAGGCCTTCTGGGGTCTGTTCCTGCACGGGAGCATCGACCATGGTTGGGTGTGGACGACCGAGGACTACGAGGCTGCTGCGCTGTGGATCCCGCCGGACCTTCCTGAGATGACCGAGCCTTACGCAAGCCGGGTCGAGCCGCTCCTCGAGCAGCTCCTCGGCGAGAGGGCCGGGTTGGTGGTCGAGGTGTTCGCGTGTTTCGAGGCCGCCCATTCCCGCACCGAACCGCATTACTATCTCAGCCTGCTGGGCACCCATCCTGACCACCGAGGACGAGGGCTCGGGATGGATCTGCTGCGGGCAAACCTCGATCTGATCGACACGGAGAACCGGCCCGCGTATCTCGAGTCGACGAACCCGGCGAACCTCGACCGGTACCGGTCCGTGGGTTTCGAGCCGATCGGGCAATTCGAAGTCCCCGACGATGGACCAACAGTCGTGAGCATGTGGCGAACTGCCCGCTGAGGACTCGCGCTGCATCGAGCTCGACATTTTGCAACGCACCCCCGGCCGCAAGCCCTCTCGCCGCCGAGGCGACGAACTCTGCCCGATTCTCCCGAGGCCACCTTCGCCGTCGAGTCGATGACGTGTGCCGGGACGTCATCGCGCCTCGGCTCAGGGGAGCAGGGGAAGGATCTCCTCCAACGAGTGTCGGTCAACCATGGGATCCCCATGACGATGGATCCGCCGCCAGCCGTCATCGTCACGCGTGAAGAGTTCGGTGACGCGCAAGTCCCAACGGTGAGGGTCCGCCCCGTCGGCGAACTGGACCGTTGCCCGCTCGACCATCACCGGCCATGCGACCCGCCCGGAGACGCCAGCGTCGACGAGTTCGAACGGACCCTGAGCCGGACTTGAATTCCATCACTGCCCGCTGCTGACCTGCCGTCGCCACCGAGGCACCCACGCTGGTGCCACCGAAGCCCTGTCTGTCAGGGTGAGGTGAGACGTGACCTTCGGCCCTGCAACCGTCTTCCCCGACGGACGACAATGGCGACATGGAGCACCGTCTTGTGAGCGAGCCATGAAGCACTCTGTCGCGCGTTGCGCCGGGGCGCTCGGGGTGGTGACGGTGCTGGCCCTCGGGGTCGCCGCCTGCTCGTCGAAGCACGACTCGGCGGTCTCCCCGGCCACGACGGTGGTGGCCTATCCCCTCGATGACCACCTCCGGCTCAACCAGATGCAGGTATTGGGGACGCACAACAGCTACCACGTGGCCCCCGACCCGGCACTGGCCTCGGTCCTGAACAAGATCGACCCGGCCTGGCCCCGGACCCTCGAGTACACCCACGTCCCCCTCGACGCCCAGTTGGCCGACCAGGGGATCCGTCAGGTGGAGCTCGACGTCTTCGCCGATCCGGCGGGTGGGCTGTACTCGTTCCGTCACGGGCCGCCAGCCGTCGGCCAGCCCGGGGCCTCGGAACTGCCCGCGCTCGACACCACCGGCTTCAAGGTGATGCACGAGCAGGACGTCGACTACGCCACCACCTGCCTGACCTTCGTGGCCTGCCTCGACACGGTCAAGCAATGGTCCGACGCCAATCCCGGCCACGCCCCGCTGATGATCCTGGTCGAGGCGAAGGACGGGCCCATCGCCGACCCCCAGAAGCTCGGTTTCGTGGTACCGCTGCCCTTCGACTCGGCCCAGTTCGACGCCCTCGATGCCGAGGTCCGGTCGGTCTTCCCGGCCGATCAGCTCATCACCCCCGACGACGTGCGGGGCACGAACGAGACCCTGGAGCAGGCCGTGCTGGGCGGTGGCTGGCCGACCCTGGGCCAGAGCCGGGGCAAGGTCATGTTCGCGCTCGACAACGCGGCCAAGCGGGCCACCTATACCGAGGGCCATCCGTCGTTGCGGGGTCGCGTGTTCTTCACCAACGCGTCGCCCGGCGAGCCCGAGGCGGCCTTCATCGAGCGCAACGACGCCGGCCCCATGCAAGCCGAGATCACCGACCTGGTGCGCAAGGGATATGTGGTCCGCACGCGGGCGGACGCGGAGATGGTGGGTCCGGCCGCCAACGACACCACATGGCGGGACGCCGCCCTGGCCAGCGGCGCGCAGTGGATCAGCACCGACTACCCAGTCGTCGACGCCCGCTTCCCCAACTATGTCGTCACCATCCCTGGCGGCACGCCTGGCCGGTGCAATCCGATCACGGCACCTCCGGACTGCCAGTCGACGGACATCGAGAACCCGGGCGCGCTGAGCGCACCGTAACCAGCGCCCCTGATCGGGCCGGACGGGCATACGGTGGCGCGCTCATCGTGCTGACCCATTTCGATCCGGTCGTCGAGGTGTTCGGACGCGTGCCCGCCAAAGGACCCTTCCTGATGGCCGGCAACCACTCGGGGGCATCAAGATGCGAGCAGCGACGGCGTCGCACTCTGCTCGCTTCTTCACAGCCCGACCATCCCGTCTCCGCGATCATCCCAGCCGGGAGGTGCTCGCTCGTCAGAGGGGGCGAATCCTCGGTACGAGTTGCTCGCCTGGGTGGAGTTGCTCGGCCGAAATATGCCGTCACCGGACGTCTCAACGCGGGAGCGGCACCCCGATCGAGGGCAACAAGCGGGGCCGAGCGCAGCCCGCGCGTCTCACCGGATCTTCTCACGGGACGCGTGAGACGCCCCGATACCGCCCAATGCGGACTCTCCCAGATATGGCCTCTGAACAGCACTCTTGGGCATTCAACGACACTCGTCGGACCTCGGAGAGAGCCACAAACAGATCCGTCGCGACCCGGGCGGCGGGCAGAGGGCGAGATCGAGACCAAGGCCGAGGTCGTCGGATGGCGCTGGGAGGGGTCCTCCTCTTGGCCCTGGATGCCGAGGCCCTCGACGGCCGACCATCCGGCCTTCTACGCCGCGTCTTCGGTCGAATCACGAGAGTCGGCTGGGTTTGGCCCTTCGTCAGGAGGACTGCAATGTGCCATCGATGATGTTGAGCACGCGGTCGGCGTAGTGGGTCATGCGCAGGTCGTGGGTGACGATCACCGCCGCCGTCTCGCGGGCCCGGACCTCGTTGACGATCAGCTCCATGACCTGCTCACCGAGCTTGGTGTCGAGGGCCGACGTGGGCTCGTCGATCAGCACCAGGGCCGGCTCGTTCATGAACGCGCGGCCGACCGCCACCCGCTGGCGCTCACCGCCCGATAGCTGCCCCGGAAGGTTCGCCTTGCGCTTGTCGAGGCCGAGCTCGGCGAGCAGCTGATCGGCGCGGGCCGCCGCCTTCTTCTTGTCACGTTTGTCGAAGTCGGCGACAACGAGCAGGTTCTCGCGAGCGGTGAGGAAAGGCACGAGGTTCACGCTCTGGAAGACGAAGCCCACGCTCTCACGCCGGAACTCGGTCAGCCGCTTGGGGTCGTAGCTGCTGATGTCGTCGCCGGCCACCGTGACCTGCCCCTCGGAAGGCGACAGCAGGCCGCCCGAGATCGACAGCAGCGTCGTCTTCCCCGAGCCCGAAGGCCCGACGAGCGCGAGGATCTCAGCGTCGCCGACCTCGAGGGAGGCATGGTCCAGGGCAACGATCTCGTCGTCGCCGGACTGATACACCTTGCGGACATTCTCGAGCTTCAGTGCTGACATGGGCTCCTGGCCTCAGCCGATGGCGGATGCGGGATCGACCTTGACGACGCGGCGCAACGAGAGCGCCGAACCGATGGCCGACATGACGATCAGGCCCACGACCACCTCCGCGCCGCGTCCGGCCGTGAGTTGGATGGGAACCTGCGGGGGGATGGCGAAGCTGGCGGCCAACGCCAGCAGGGCGCCGACCACGAACGAGATCAGCGTGATCACGACGGCCTGGCTGACCACCTGCAGGAAGATCTGGCGGCTCGACGCCCCCATGGCCTTGAACACGGCGTACATGCCGATGCGCTCGAGCGTCAGCAGGGCGAAGAACAACGCCACCACCAGGGCCGCAACGAAAAAGGTCGTGTAGATGATCGAGTTGAACGTGGACTGCTGCTCCTCGATGCCGGGCAGCGAATTGACCGCCTGGGCCCGCGTGACGGTTCGGGTCGCACCGCCGGTCGCGACATCGATGGCGGCGGCGACCTCGACCGGATCGGCCCCGGCCGCGGTGGCGACCGTGAGCACCTGGAACGTGCCCGGGGCGAGCACCGCGTCGGGTCGGGCCGACGCCAACACCGCGCGCCACGTGTCGGCGTTTCCCCAGAGCCCACCCTGCAAGAGGAAATTGACGTCGTCGACCCAGCCGAGCACCTGCACCGGGTAGTGGTTGGGCCCGAGAAGCAGGGTCTGGCCGGGCTTCACGCCGTAGGCCTTCAGGCTTCGGTCGGCATAGACGTCGCCGTCGTGCTGCGGGGGCGACGGCACACCCGTGGGCGCCAACTCGTAGCCGAACAGCGCCACGCTGGCGTCGTCGGACTGGCCGGGAACCTGGGCGCCCAGGAGCGCGGCGCCGAGGCCGCCGACCTGCTCGACGCCGGGTACCTGCTTCACCTCGGCGATCGTCGCCGGGTCGATGCGCGAGCGGATCACCGACAACTTGGCGTCGGACGAATAGGTCAACAGCTCACCCGGCTGCGCCCGCAGCGCCCCGGTCGACCCGTTGTAGAGGCCGTCGAGCAGGCCACCCAACACGAGCAACAGCAGCGTCAGCAGCACCAGGGCGATACCGGCCGGCGCGAAACGACCCGGGCGACGCCGAAGCTCGGTCAGGGCGATCCTCACTCGGCCCCTCCCATGAGCGGTCGGGTCACGGCGTGCACGGGTTCGATGCGCAGCACGCGCCAGATCGAGAAGGCCACCCCGAGCATCGAGAGCACCAGGATGATGAGCGTGCTGGCCAGCAGTGCCCCGGGCTCGATCGTGAGCGGAAGCCCCGCGCTCGAACCGGCAACGGCGGCCTGCAACAGGAGGACGGCGAACACCAGCGCCGCCCCCAACACGAGGGCGACCTGTTGGAGCAGGCCCCGGATGAGGTAGCCGGCCGGGGCGCCGACCGCTCGCAGCAACGTCAGCGACGCCGTCTTCTGCACGGTGAGGATGAGGAAGAAGAAACCGGTGACGAGCGCCACCACGGCGATGGCGAGGGCCAGGACGATGGCGAATGAGCTCTGGACCGATGCCACGCCCGGCGCGCTGGCGACCGCCTCGCTTCGGGTCAACGCCTCGACGCCGGGCACCGAAACGTTGATCGACGCCGCGACCGTCTCGGCACTCACGCCTTCGGCGGGGATCACGGCGACCGCCGATGGCAGCACGGCCACGGCATCGGGATTCGACGCCTTCTTCAGCGTGGCGTAGGTGTCGAACGGCACGAACAGGGTGGGCTGCACGGAGAACTGGCTCTGTTTGGTGAGGCCCACGATCGTGACGCTGGCCCCGCCCGACGCCGTGGTCACCGTGTCGCCGATGGCGAACCCCTTGGCCTTGTCCTCGGACGAGGCGACCGCCTCGCCGGGCGCCGTGGCGAGGCGACCCTCGATCAGCTTGGTGGGTTGCCCCGGTTGGCCGGGCTCGGCCCCGAAAACCGCCACATCGACCTGCTGCCCGTCGGCCACGAACGTGAGCGTCGATTCACCCAGCGGACCGGCCTGACCCACACCGTCGACGGCGGCCACGGCCGCCACGACGTCGGGGCCCAGGATGCTGCCCTCGAGGCTCTTGCGGGCATCGGCGCCGTACACCAGCACCGTCGCCGACTGGTTCTGCAGCGCACCCGTGAAGCTGTTGAGCAGCGAGCTCAGCAGCGTCTGCTGGAAGAACACCAGGAAGATGAGCAGGCCGATGGCGCCGGCCAGCAGGCCGAATCGCAGCCGGGACCGGCGGATCTCACGACTGGCCAGGAGCACGCCGACACCCTAGGCGGCGAGCGTCAGCGGTACCGGGTCCGGGAAGCAGATCGGTGCTCCCGGGGTCGACGCGCAGGTATCAGATCGGCACCGGGGCCAGATCAACGTCAGATCGCGGCCAGATCAGAGCCGATCTCGCCCCCGCCACTCGAATTGGCAGCCCGATCACGCGATCGGCGGGTGAGCGTGAGGGCGGGCAGAGGGCATGCCGACCGGCGATGATGAGCGCCATGAGCGATCCCTACGCCGCCTTCCCCAGCCTGACGTTCGAACGCCCCGACGACGGAGTGCTGCGCATCGTGCTCGATGCCCCCGGCCTCAACTCGGTCGGACCCGACATGCACCGCGAGCTGGCCGACGTGTGGCTCGCCGTCGACCGCGACCCCCACGTGCGGGTCGCCATCATCCAGGGTGCGGGACGGGCGTTCTCGGCCGGGGGCAGCTTCGAACTGCTCGACGAGCTCACCACCGACTACGCGGTGCGCACCCGGGTCATGCGCGAGGCACGCGATCTGGTGTTCAACGTCATCAACTGCTCGAAGCCGATCATCTCCGCCGTGCACGGCCCCGCCGTCGGCGCCGGCCTGGTGGCCGCGCTGCTCGCCGACATCTCGATCGTCGAGCGATCAGCCCGCATCATCGACGGCCACACCCGGCTCGGCGTCGCCGCCGGCGACCACGCCGCGGTGTGCTGGCCCCTGCTGTGCGGCATGGCCAAGGCCAAGTACTACCTGCTGACCTGCGAGACCCTCTCGGGTGAAGAAGCCGAGCGCATCGGTCTGGTGTCGCTGTGCGTCGACGACGGCCAGGCCCAGACGCGGGCCCTCGAGGTCGCCCTCACCCTCGCCGGCGGTGCCCAGAGCGGCATCCGCTGGACCAAGCACACCCTCAACAACTGGTACCGCATGCTCGGCCCGGTGTTCGACGCGTCGCTCGCCTATGAGTTCTACGGCTTCGGTGGCCCCGACGCCGCCGAGGGCCTGGCCGCCCACCGCGAGAAGCGGGCGCCCGACTTCCGCGGCCCGACCAGCGAGTAGCCGACCGGCGAGAAGCCGACCAGCGGTAAGCCGACCAGCGGCGGTCCCGGCGATCCTGCTCACGGTTCTTTGCGCACTCGTCGGGTCGATACGCCGTTCGAGTGCGCGAAGAACGCCGAGAGGAGCGGGTCAGCCCGAGGCCGGGGGCTGCGCCTTGATGCGGGCCTCGATCTCGGCCACGGCCGGCACGGAGCAGACCGACGCGGGCTGATCGTTGGTGAGGATGCAGATGGTCGCCGTCATCGTGTTCGCCGAGCCGAGGACGCCCTGGGCGATCGGGTTGGACGACGTCGACAGCGCGGCGGCGACCTCGTCGGCCGATCTTCCGGCCAGCACCTGGGGCGAATAGCCGGCGCCCGACAGCACATACCGGCCCCCGAAGACCATGAACGGAATCGAGCCCTTGGGGTTGTAGGCCGTCATCAGCGCCTGCTGCTCGGCGGTGAGCGTGTCGAGCGGCGCCCGATCGATGTCCTCGGTCTCGACGCCCTGGAACGCCACGACCGCGCTCGTGTAGGTCGAGCCGTGGAACGTAAACGTCGGGGTGTTCGGGAAGACGTCGTCGGGCGACGAGTGCGACGCGCCCAGCCCGCTGAACGTGCCGAACCGTGACAGCGCCTGCACCACCGACCAGCGTTGCGCCGCACAGAACGGGCAGTACTCGGCGCCGACATAGACCACGAGCGGCTTGCCGTCCTGGGTGAGCGCCGGAGCGTTGATAGGCACCGGCAACGCCTTGTTGGATCCTGATCCCACCGAGGCGGCGACGTCGCGGGGCACGCCGGCCACCGTGGCGGTGAGGGCCGTCGGATCGGCCACGGCCGCCGAGCCGGCGGCGTTGCCGGACCCGCTCTTTCCCCTCGTCGAGACGATGGCCACGACCAGCGCCACGGTGACCACCGTCGCCACGCCGACCATGATCCAGGTGGCCCGACTCGACCCGGCCTTCTGCTGAGCGGCCACGCGCCGGCCGGACGCGGTGGCCGGCCTCGTCGTCTTCGTCACCTTCGACGACTTGTGGTTCGGGCGATTGCTCAATGGGTACCTGCCTCATTCGGGGGGGCCTGATTCGCGGGGGCCTCATCGTCGGTGGCTCGCGCCACCAGCACCATCGCGATGATGAAGGCGAAAGCGGTGAGGGCCATGAACGGAAGCGACACGAAGCCGAACTCCCACACGTAGCGCGTGGTGCACGGCGTCAGGGTCGAGCAGAACGACGACTGCTCGGGGAAGGCCTGCAACTGCGTGTGGTAGATGGAGATCCCGGCTCCGATGGCGGCCAGCGGCACGACATAGATCCAGATTCCCCGGTCTCGGCGCACGGCGGCGATGAGCAGCAGCAGGGCCAGCGGGTACATGGCGATGCGCTGGAACCAGCACAACTCGCAGGGGACGAAGTCGGCGATCTGGGAGTAGTAGAGGCTGCCGAGCGTGGTGACCAGCGCGACCATCCACGCCATCCACAGGGCGACCCGACCGAGATCGTCGACCAGGACGGCGACGGCCGAGTCGGGACGGAAACGACGGACCGCGACCATCACCACGACGGCGACCGTGCCGAGCATGCACAACAAGCTCAGCAGGGCGAAGAAGACCGAAGCGGTGGCGGTGCTCATGGCCCGGCCGAGCGTACCCGTGGGCCCGACCCCCGCCGCCGCGACCCATGACCGGCTCCGAACCGAGCGCTCACATTCTCATCACACCCGAGCGGCATCTTGACCTTCACGACGAACCAGTCGTCCGTTCCCCCCAAGGAGTTCCCATGAAGAACAAGCTGATCGCCTCCGGTCTCGCCGGCCTCGCCCTGATGGGCGGCACCGTTGCCTTCGCTCTCGGAACCGGCGGCGTGGCCAGCGCCACCGACACGGCCCAGTCGGCCCTCACCCAGGACAGCGCCCCGCACGGCATCCGCGGCTGGTTCCGCGAGCACCGCCGGGAGCTCCGGGTCGAGGCCGGCAAGACGATCGCCGCGACGATCGACATCTCGATCGACGAGCTCAGGACCGGTCTCCAGGGTGGCCAGTCCATCGCCGAGATCGCCACCGCCCACAACGTCGACCCCCAGGCCGTCGTGACCGCCCTGACCGATCAGGCCAACGCCCGTATCTCTCAGGCCGTGACCGACGGCAAGCTGACCCAGGAACGGGCCGACAGGGCCAAGGCCAAGGTGCCGACCGTCGTCGGCCGGGTCATGGACCACCACCGTGGTCAGCACCGGGCTCCTGCCGGGAACTGATGCCCGCCGGGAACTGACCCCGCGCCGAACTCCACTCGGGCTCCGAGGCCCACGATCCGGACACCATCCCGGGTCGTGGGCCTCGTCCGCGTGTGGGGTTCTCCGACGGCCGCGAACCCCGCGCTACCGTCCTGGCACCGGCTCGAGCCGAACCGACAACCAGACAACCAGACAACCAGACGAGGGGATGCCATGGGCGAGGTTCTGGTATGCGTCGACTTCTCGGAGGCGACCGAGCGGGTGCTTGCCGCGGCGATCAACCTGGCCCAATCCACCGGGCTGACGGTTCGGGTCGTGCACGTCGCGGCCGGCGAGGCCGAACTGGCCGGCTACGACAAGGAGGCCTTCGAGGCCGCCACCCCCGACAAGCGGGCCGGTCAGCTCCGTGACGAGCACGGCCGGCTCCAGGAGCTCACCGACCGGCTCGCCGCCGCCGGCGTGAGCGCCGCCGAGCCGGCGTTGGTCATGGGCCACACCGCCGAGCAGATCGAACGACTGGCCGGCGAGTTCGGAGCCGACCTCGTGATGGTCGGATCGCACGGCCATGGCGGCCTGCACCACCTGCTCGTCGGCAGCGTCACCGAGGACCTGCTCCGGCGATCGACCCGGCCGGTGATCGTGGTGCCGGCCAGGCAATGACCACGGCCGAGCACCCGACGGCCGATCCGACCGGCCCCGAGACGACGACCACGACGGCCACGACGGCCACCGGTCCCGACGGGCTGAGTGCGACCGAGGTCGGGCAGCGCCACGCCGCCGGCCAGAGCAACGACGCCCCCGACCCGACCAGTCGCACCATTCGCCAGATCGTTCGAGCCAACGTGCTCACGCCGTTCAACTTCCTGCTGGGCACCCTGCTCGTCGTCATCATCACCGTCGGGGAGTTCAGGGACGCCCTCTTCGGCATCGTGCTGGTGCTCAACACGCTGATCGGCATCGTGCAGGAGGTGCGCTCGAAGCGGGCCCTCGACGCCCTCGCCGTGCTGAATGCGCCCCGGGCCGCCGTCATCCGTGAGGGCACCGAGCGCGAGGTCGCCGTCAAGGAGCTCGTGCTCGACGATCTCGTCGTGCTGCGACCCGGCGACCAGATCACCGTCGATGGTCGGGTGCTCGACGCGACCGGGCTCGAGATCGACGAGTCGCTGCTCACGGGTGAGGCCGACCCGGTCGACAAGTCCGGGGGCGACCTGGTGCTGTCGGGCAGCTTCGTCGCGGCCGGCAGCGGGCACATGCAGGCGACGGCCGTCGGCTTCGAGTCGTATGCGTACAAGCTGAGCGCCGATGCCCGCCGGTTCACGCTCGTGCGGTCCGAGTTGCGCGACGGCATCAACCAGATCATCAGGTGGGTCGGATGGTTGATGCTACCTACTGCCGCCCTGCTCATCACCGCCCAGATCCGCTCGGATCTCGGCGTGGTCGAGGCCGTGCAGGCCTCGGTGGCCGGCCTCGTGGCCATGGTGCCCGAGGGACTCGTCCTGCTCACCAGCATCGCCTTCACCGTGAGCGCCACCCGCCTGGCCCGCAAGAAGGTGCTGACTCAGGAGCTTGCCGCCATCGAGGGCCTCGCCCGAGTCGACGTGATCTGCATCGACAAGACCGGCACCCTCACCGAGGGCGACCTCGTGCTCGGCAACGTCGAGCACCTCGACGTCGACCATACCGCCGCCACGACATCCGCCCTCGCCGCCCTCTCCGCCTCGGACAGCCACCCGAACCCGAGCCTGCTGGCGATCCGCAATGAGTACGACCGATCGCCCGGGTGGACCCTGACCGACACGGTGCCCTTCTCGTCGGCTCGCAAGTGGAGCGCGGCGGCCTACGACGAGCACGGCGCCTGGCTGCTGGGCGCGCCCGACATCCTGCTCACCCATGCCGACCACCCGGACCAGGCGACCGCTCGCATGCAGCACTACGCCGAGGACGGGCGCCGGGTGCTGCTGCTGGCCCGAGCGCCCGGCGGGCTCACGGGCGAGGAGCTGCCCTCGACGCTCGAGCCGGTCGCCCTCGTGGTGCTCGACGAGAAGCTCCGGACCTCGGCACCCCAGACGATGGCCTACTTCGGGCGTCAGGACATGACGGTCAAGGTGATCTCGGGCGACAACCACACCACGGTCGGGGCCGTCGCCCGACGGTGCGGGGTACCCGGAGCCGAGCACACATACGACGCCCGCGACCTGCCCGAGGACCCCGACGCCATGGCCGAGGTGCTCGACCGTTTCTCGGTCTTCGGTCGGGTGACCCCGCACCAGAAGCGGGCGATGGTGCATGCGCTCCAGGCCCACGGCCACGTCGTGGCCATGACCGGCGACGGGGTCAACGACACCCTCGCCCTCAAGGATGCCGACATCGGGGTGGCGATGGGTTCGGGCAGCGCGGCGGCTCGGGCCGTCGCCCGCTTCGTGCTGCTCGACAACGACTTCGGTGTGTTCCCGTCGGTGGTATCCGAAGGCCGTCGCGTCATCGCCAACGTCGAGCGGGTGGCCAACCTGTTTCTCACCAAGACCTTCTATGCCATGTTCCTGGCGCTCGTCGTGGGCGTGGCCAGCCTGCCCTTCCCATTCATCCCGCGCCACTTCACCATCATCAGCGCGCTCACCATCGGCGTCCCCGGATTCTTCCTGGCTCTCGCCCCCAACGAGCGACGGGCCCGAACGGGCTTCCTGTCACGGGTGCTGCGCTTCGCCGTCCCGGCCGGCTTCGTGGCCGGCGTGGCGACCATGACCGCCTACCTCGTCGCCCGCGATCACGACGAGCTCTCGCTCGACCAGCAGCGGTCGGTGGCGGTGATGGTGCTGTTCATCGTGGCGCTGTGGGTGCTGGCGATCCTCGCCCGACCCCTCAACACCTGGCGACTGGGCCTGATCCTGGCGATGGCCGGGGCCTTCCTGGCCGTGCTCGTGATTCCGCAACTCCGCGACTACTTCGACCTGCCGTTCCCCACGCAGACCATGACCCTCGTCGCCATCGGCATCGGGGCCATGGCCGCCGGGCTGCTCGAGCTGGGCTGGCGCCTGTTCGGCTGGGTCAGACCCCCGGACGGCGAGACACCACCGGCCTGAGAAGTCGAGCGTCAGGGCGTGTCGAGGGGGGCGACGCCGAGGGCCGCCTCGCCGAAGAAGGCCTCGGCCACCGGCGCGAAGTTCGGGCCTCGGCGTAGGTGGTGACCGCCGTCGATGCTGATGCTCTCGCCGGTGATCCACCCCGAATCGGGACCGAGCAGAAACCGGACGAGGGCGCCGATGTCCTCGACCTGGCCGACCCGGCGGACCGGCATCTGGTCGAGGTAGTCGGTGACGATGCTCTCGTCGGCCATCACCGCTTCGACCAGTTCGGTCTCGACCAGGCCAGGACGCACCGAGTTGACCCGCACGCCGGCAACGCCCAGCTCGTCGGCCAGGTTCGCCACGAGCATGTCGATGGCGGCCTTGCTCACGCAGTACGGGCCCATGAACCGATGCGTGCTCACCCCGGCGATCGAGGAGATGGCCACCATCGAGCCACCCCCGCTGCGAGCCAGCGCGGCGCCGGCGTGCTTGAACGTCAGGAACGTGCCGGTCAGGTTGGTGG
>Ga0315283_10003738_pt1 | contig 13075 bp, 13 predicted proteins | sample YL17G09_0_MG_FD_204541 | JGI IMG/M metagenome (GOLD analysis project Ga0315283, IMG submission 204541) | Sediment microbial communities from Yellowstone Lake, YNP, Wyoming, USA - YL17G09_0 | ecosystem: Environmental > Aquatic > Freshwater > Lake > Sediment | place: USA: Wyoming | collected...
CTTCGGGGGCAGCTTCTCGGCCAGGAAGGCCTGCACCTTTTCGCGGTAGGCCTCTGCTTCGGGGGTGTACATCGGGCGCATGTCCGAAGGTTACCCACCGGTAGCACCCGGAGAGAACCGCGCTCGCCGGTACTGCCTGTCTCGTGATCCGATGAAGCCGCGTCTACCTTTCTGGCGTGGCGCAGAACATCTACGACGATCCGGACTTCTTCCGCGCGTATTCGGGTCTTCCGCGATCGGTCAACGGCCTCGACGGCGCGCCGGAATGGCCATCGCTCAGAGCACTGCTGCCCGACGTGTCAGGTCGCCGGCTCATCGATCTCGGATGCGGTTTCGGCTGGTTCTGCAGATGGGCGGTGAACGCCGGCGCGTCGGAGGTGCTGGGCATCGACATCTCCGAGAAGATGCTCGCGCGCGCCGTCGCCGAGACCGCCGACGCCAACGTGTCATACGAGCGGAAGGATCTCGACGACCTCGATCTGCCACCATCGAAGTTCGACATCGCGTACAGCTCGTTGACGCTGCACTACCTCACCGACCTCGATCGTCTGTTCACGACCGTGCACGACTCTCTGGTCCCCTCCGGGGTGTTCGTGTTCTCGGTGGAACACCCCATCTACACCGCTCCATCGTCGCCCCAGTGGGTGGCCGATCCGACTGGTCGCGTCACCTGGCCGCTCGACCAGTACCTCGCTGAAGGCCCACGATCGACGGATTGGCTGACAGCAGGAGTTCTGAAGCACCACCGCACGATCGAGACCTACGTGTCGACGCTGCGGGTTGCGGGGTTCGTGCTGAGCGCGCTCCGCGAGTGGGGGCCGAGTCTCGAGCAGATCGATCAAGAGCCCGACTGGTCGCGCGAACGCGAACGCCCCCCGTTTCTCCTCGTCGCTGCGCAACGAGACTGAAACCCGGAGACAGACGCCCGCATCGAACGCGGCGCGGTTCAGCCCGGGAGACGCCGTGCGAGCGCAGCGGCACCCACCAGCGAAGCGAGCTGCCCCAACGCCGCCGGTCGCACTTCGAACCCGGACGTGAACGAGAGGCGCGCCCGCTGGTCGAGCTCGGTACGAACGGCACCGAAGAACGGCTCGCCGAAACCGAGCGCGACCGAGCCACCGATGACCGCACACCTCATGTCACAGATGGCCCCCAACGAGGCGAGTGCGCGCCCGGTGAGCATGCCGGTGCGTTCGATGATGGCGATCGGGGCACGTTGCGGCGGACGGCCGGTCTCGAGTTCGATCGCCGGGCCACTGCAGTACGCCTCGAGGCAACCTGCGCCACCGCACCTGCAGGGCCGACCGTCGGGCTCGACGATGATGTGGCCCACGTGGCCGGCGTTGCCGAGGCGGCCGTGCACGAGGCGCCCACCGCTGACCAGGCCGCCTCCGACCCCGGTGCCCATGACAACCCCGACGAAGTCGCGCAGCCCCACCGCAGCTCCGCACCACGCCTCGCCGAGCGCCAGCGCTTTCGCGTCGTTGTCGACCACTGTCGGCAACTGCGTCAGCGTCTCGAGCTCCTCTGCGAGTGCAAACGCTGACCACGACGGGATGTGCAGCGGCGAAACGGTTCGTGCTGTCGGATCCATCGGGCCGCCGCAGCCCACACCGCACCCCACGGGTGTGCTCGGCGCAGCTGCAAGCACACGCAGCACCAACCGCGCCAACGCCGGCCACACATCACGGGTGGGGGTGGCAATCCGGTCGCGCACCAGCACCGCGCCGGTCTCGTCGACCACGCCGGCCGCGAGCTTGGTTCCACCCACGTCGACCGCCAGGTAGCAGTGCATCATCCCGACCGTAGTCGCCGACGCTGCAACTCGCCCGGCGCCGTCTACCCTTTCGGACGTGACGGCGCTCGACCAACACCCCTCGCCGACGTTCGCGTCCTTGTTCGATGCCATCACGGCCAACGTCGCTGGTGTCGTACACGGCAAGAAGGCGGCAATCGACCTGGCCGTCATCTGCCTGCTCGCCGAGGGCCACCTCCTCATCGAGGACGTACCCGGTGTCGGCAAGACCAGCCTGGCGAAAGCGCTGGCCGCGTCGATCGACTGCAGCTGGAAGCGGGTGCAGTTCACCCCCGATCTTCTCCCTGCCGACCTGGTCGGGGTCAGTGTCTATCAACGCGCCAGCGAGTCGTTCGTCTTTCAGCAAGGTCCGCTGTTCGCCAACATCGTCCTGGCCGATGAGATCAACCGCGCCTCGCCGAAGACCCAGTCGGCGCTCCTCGAGGCGATGGAGGAACGGCAGGTGAGCGCCGACGGCACCAGCCACCCGCTCCCGAATCCGTTCATGGTCATCGCCACCCAGAATCCCGTCGAGCAGGAGGGAACCTATCGGCTGCCGGAGAGCCAGCTCGATCGGTTCTTGATGCGCCTGTCGCTCGGCTATCCGGGCCGGCACGCCGAACTCGCCATCCTCGACTCGCACGGCGCCGCCAACGCCTTGGCGGAGCTGCGGCCGGTGGTCAGCACCGCTGAGGTTCTGGCGATGACCTTGGCGGTGCGAACCGTGCATCTGGCACCTGCGCTGAAGGGCTACCTCGTCGACATCGCCGAGTCCAGCCGTCAACACCCTGGTCTGGTGCTCGGCCTGTCACCCCGCGCGACGTTGCAGCTTGCCAGGGCCACGCGCTCGTACGCAGCTGCACAGGGTCGCGACTACGCGACACCCGACGATGCCAAGGCCGTCGCCGGCGCGGTGCTCGCCCACCGCGTGCTGCTTCGGCCGGACGCCGCAGCGCGAGGTCTCACGGGCGAAGCGGCCATCCTCGAGATCCTCGACGCTGTGGCTGTACCGGCAGGGCACTGAATGCCCACGAGGCACGGCTGGGCAGCGCTGCTCGCTGCGGCGTGCGCATTCGCCGTGGGCAGGGTGTTCGGCCTGATCGAGCTCTACGTCCTGGGAACCGGGCTCCTCGCGGCCGTGCTGATCGCTCTCGCGATCGTGCAGCGACCCCTCCCACCCATCGGCGTCGAACGCATCACCCGGCCGTCGATGACGCTCGTCGGCGAGCCGGCCCGCGTCGACCTCGAGATCACCAACCTCGGACAGCGGTACACGCCTTCGGTCGATCTGTGGGAGCCGGTCGGCGAACACGGTGGCGCGCCGATGCAGGTGGCCCGTCTGGCCCCGAGCGAGAGCGCGAGTGCAGCGTACCGAGTGCCCACCGCTCACCGTGGGCAGCTGCAAACCGGCCCCTTGCATGCGCTGCGTCGCGATGCATTGGGGTTCTGCCTTCGCACGACGGTGCTCGCCGGCTTCGACGAGGTGCTCGTGGCACCCCATCATGTGCTGTTGCCCTTCCCCGCCGTCGGCTCCGCCGGCCGGCTGGGCCAGCACCTGCGTATGAAGGCGTGGGGGCAGACCGGGACGGAGTTCTTCTCGCTTCGCGAGTACGTTCCCGGCGACGACCTCCGGCGGATCAACTGGAAGGCATCGGCGCGTTCGACCGAGCTGCTGGTACGCGAGACCACGTCCGAAGGTGTGCGGCGCTGCACGGTGCTGCTCGACACGTTTCATGCCGAATACGACGACGAGGGGTTCGAGCGCGCTGTCAGCGCCGCCGCCAGCGTCGCCACCAGTGCAGCAGCAGCCGGTGTCGCCACTCGCATGGTGGCCGATGGCATCGATCTGCGTGGCCCGGAGGTCGCCACCAGGACCCTGCAATGGCTCGCAACGGTCGCTCCCACCCCGGCTCCCCTCGATGCCGATTCCCTCGGGCGAGGGGCTGGTGACGGCCTCGGCCTGCTGGTGGTGGTCACCGGCTCGGAGCAGAGCCCCGCTGTGTCCGCTGCCCGTTCGATGGCCGGCCCCGACGAGTCGCTGATCGTCGTCGCCACACAGGTGCCGCCTGCCGGAGGACCATTCGTTGTCGACGCCACCACGCTCGATCGTCTGTCGACAACATGGAACGCGCTGGTTCTCGGAGCCGGCGCGACGGGCGCACGCGCGTGAGCGCCACCGCGCATCTGAAGGCGCCCAGCCGAGGTTCGCGACTCGCCGATGCCCAGCCGGTGGCGACCGGGACGGTGATGCTCCTCTCGGTTGCCACCGTCATCAGTATGTGCCGCATCTTCTCCGACTGGGCGTACCTGCGTCCTGCAGTGATCACTGTGGTCATCGTCCACCTTGTTGCCTTCGGCTGTCGTGTCCTCCGGCTCCCGGCGTGGCTCGCCGTGCCGGCGACACTGCTCATCACTCTCGTCGCGGTTGCCTTCGTGTACTACCGCGACACCACCTCGTTGCTGTTGCCCACCGGCGAGACGATCGATCTGCTTCGCGCCGACTTGCGACTGGTGTGGCAGCAGTTCCCCCACGCAGTTGCCCCGGTTCCCAGCGTGGGCAGCTTCGCGATCGCGAGCGCAGTGCTCCTCGCGCTCTGCGCGGTGCTGACCGATGCATTTGCGTTCCGCGCGTTCGGCAGGGTGGAGGCCATCGTCCCCACCGGCGTCGTGTTCGTCTTCACCTCGGCGCTCGGCACCGACCGCAACCGCGTGGTCATCGCCGCAGTGTGGCTCGGCGCGGCGCTGTTGGCCGTCGCTGTGCTGCGGCTCAGCTCCACCAGGGACGACACCACGTGGATGGGCACCCGCCGACGATCGCTGGCGGCTGCACTGCCCGCAACCATGGCCTGCGCCACCATCGCCGCACTGGCAGCCGGCGTGCTCTCGCCCAGGCTGCCGGGGGCCGACGAGCCGGCATTGCTCGACACCCGCAACCGTCAGGGTGACGTCACCCAGGTGCTCAGCCCGTTGGTCGACATCCGATCTCGGCTGGTCAACCGCGGCAACGTCGAGCTGTTCACAGTGGTCGCCGACCGACCTGCCTACTGGCGGGTGATCGGCCTGAGCGAGTTCGACGGCACCACCTGGACACCACCCGAGCAGCCGTTGCGGCCGGCGGTCGGCACGCTCGCCGCCCCGGCCGCCGGAGCGCCCGCGTTGCTGCAGACGATCAGGATCAGCCGACTCGGTGGCAACTTGATCCCGGCCGCGTACGCCCCGGCACAGGTCGGTACGAGCGGACTGTTCTGGGCCGATGACACGGAGACCTTGATCCTCCCCGGTGAGGGTTTGCGGCCCGGCGACACGATCAGCGTGTTGTCCGCGGTGGTCGACCCACCTCCCGATGTCCTTCGCCAAGCGACTGTGGACGCCGCACCCGATCAGAGGTACTACGCGCTCACCCCGGCGATGCCGGATGAAGCAATCGAGGAGGCCCGCGCAGCCACCGCCGGTGCCACCTCGCCCTACGACCAGGCACTCATGCTGCAGAACTGGTTCCGCACCGAGTTCCAGTACGACCTGACGGTGCAGAGTGGCCACGGCAGCGATGCGATCCAGAACTTCCTCCGCATCCGACGCGGCTACTGCGAGCAGTTCGCCGGCACGTTCGCCGCGATGGCGCGCTCGCTCGGCCTCCCAGCGCGCGTGGCGGTTGGATTCACACCCGGCGACCTCGAAGCAGACGGCCGCTACCACGTCTTCGGACGTCACGCCCATGCCTGGCCCGAGGTGTGGTTCGACGGCATCGGTTGGGTGATGTTCGAGCCAACGCCGGGCCGTGGAGCACCCGGCGCCGAGGGGCACACCGGGGTCGTCCCCGCACAGGAGACGGGCACGGGCGCACCAGGGGCCGGTGGACAGACACAGGTACCGGGTGGCCCGACGTCCGCTCCCACGCAATCGACGTCGCCCGGGCAGGGCACCTCACCGAACCCGGCTCCGGCCACATCCCTGCCCCGCAGCTCGACGCGACGAGGCGATGCCGGTGATGGGGTCGCCCCGCTGGCAGCGATCGTGCTCGGTGCTGCGGCGCTGCTGCTTGCGTGGGCCCTGCTGATGCCGATTGCCCTCCGCCGATGGGCAGGCGGACGCCCGGTGACCGCGCAGGAGCGCGTGATTGCCACCTGGAAGCGGACCTGTGGAGCGCTCCGCCTTGCCGGTGCTCCCCCACTGGCAGGTGCGACCCCGATGGAGTATTCCATCGCCGCCGAGCAGGCGACCGGCGTCGACCATCGCATGACCGGCGAGATCGCCCGAGCGGTGACACGCGCGGTGTACTCACCCGACGGAGTCGATGATCTCGCCGCCGGCCAGTGCGAGGTCTTGCACGACCAGATCGAGGAACTGTGCCGCGATCGTCTGCCGTTGAGCACGAGGATGATGGCTCGGCTCGATCCCCGGCTGGCGCGCCTGCGGGCCATCGGCTGACCCGCCCATCGGCTGGCTGGCCCATCGGCTGACTGGCCCATCGACGGACTGGCCCATCGACTTACTGGCAGGGTGTCGCTGTCTCAGCTGCGGTCGTTGGAACCGCGCGCGCCGGGGCTGCCGCCGAGTCGGCTACGCATGCTCTCGCTGAGGTGGTTCAGCCCGGCTTCCCCGGCAGCGCGGATGTGCCGCTCGGCGATGAGGGCGGCAACCACAGCGCCGACAAATGCGACGAACGCGAGATAGGGACTGGCCGCGAGCAGCGCAATGCAGATCACGAGGCCGGCGACCGCTCCGATGCAACTGAACCACAGCGTGCGCCGGGAGTGCGAGCGGCCGATGTGGAGGTCGCGGCCAAAACTCGGGTCGCGCTGGAGCTGCTCTTCGATCTGACGCAGGATTCGCTGTTCGTCTTCTGAGAGCGGCATAGGTTGCTCCTCACCGAGTGCCTTGCGGCATCATCCCACGATTACGGGCCGCTGACAACGCAGGCCGCATGGATCACGTCGCCAACGGTGGCCGGGGGTCGTCATTCGGGCCCCACTGCTGCGCTCCGCGCCGCACCAGCCTGAGCCCGCGAGCGTCCATCGCGCTGGCAGGACCGATGGCGGCCGAGCCGAAGCGACTGCGAATGGCGTCGACCGTCTCCTCGGCGGCCTGCCACTCGAGTCGATCAGCACCTCCGTCGTCGAGCAAGGTCTCGAGCGAGAGTTGTTCTGCAGCGACGCCGAAGTTGCTGGCGCTGACACCCAGCAATCGCACGCCCGGCGCGGGGTCGATCGAGGCCAGCAGCCCCTCGACGGCTTGCACGATTGCGAACGCCGTGCCGACGGGCGCCGACAGCGTGTGCGCCCGGGTGATCGTCTCGAAACCGGCGAACCGTACCTTGAGGGTGAACGTACGCGCCGCCCTGCCGTGGGCCCGCAGCCTCGAGGCAACGCCGTCGGCGAGTCGCACCAACTCGCGGTGCAGCTCGTCATGGGTATGCCGATCGGTGTCGAACGTCTCCTCGTGGCCGATCGACTTGAGCTCCCGCTCGACCTCCACGGGGCGGTCGTCGATGGCCCACGACAGCTGATGGAGATGCCGGCCGTGTGCCTTCCCGATGCTGGCCACCAGCGACGCCTCGTCGAGCTCGGCAAGATCCGCAACGGTGCGCACACCCAACCGGCTGAGGCGTTCGAGAGTGGCCGGCCCCACGCCCCAAAGTGCCTGTACCGGTAGCGGATGCAGGAACTCGAGTTCGCAGCCGCGCTCGACCACCTTCACCCCGATGCCGGGCACGACCCCATCGGGCGTCGCCCTCGGTTTGGCCGCCACGGACGCCAGTTTGGCGAGGAACTTGTTGGGCGCCACGCCCACTGAACAACGGAGCTCGAGTTGCTGCCACACCTGTTCGCGGAGGTGGTGTGCGATCACGGGAGCAGGACCGAGCAATCGGACTGCACCCGTGACATCGAGGAACGCCTCGTCGAGCGAGAGCGGTTCGACGAGTGGGGTGACCGTATGGAAGATCTGGTGCACTTCGGCGCTGACGGCCGCATACAAGTCGTGGTCGCCGGGCAGGAACACGGCGTGCGGGCACATCCGCCGAGCGGTGGATGACGGCATCGCGGAATGCACGCCGTAGCGCCGAGCCTCATAGGACGCGGCCGCGATGACGCCACGCGAACCGGTGCCTCCGACGACGACGGGTTGCCCGGTGAGATCCGGTCGGCGACGCAACTCGACGCTCACATAGAAGGCGTCCATGTCGACGTGGAGGATGGCGCGATCCGGCGCACCCGGTGAGACGCTCATGTGAGGCGCTCGACGACGGCGTTGACGCGGTCGGTGCCGAGGAGACGAAAGCGGAACACGGAGGTGTCGGACGTCCGATCCAGTAGCCACTCGCCCACCGGCACCGACACCCAGAGTGGACTTCCCTGCAGCAGAGAAGGGGCTTCCGATCCACTCGCGTACCGCACCTCTTCGACGATGCCGTCGGGATCGCCGATACGGACCTCGCCCGTGACCTCAGCGGCCTCCCAGGCCTCCACGCGCAGGAGCCAGCCCATGTCGGGGGCCTCGACCTCGACCGAGTACCGACGGCCCGCCCACGTGCCGACGACGAGGCCGGTCTCTTCGCACACTTCGCGTGCAAGGCCCTCGAGCATCTGTTCACCGTCGTCGATGACTCCCCCGGGCGGAGTCCATTCGTAGCTGCGATCACGGCGCCGGTTGCCGACCAGGACGAGGCCGTCGTCGTGCCTGATGAGGGCACCTCCGACGAGCCAACGACGCATGACCATCAGTTTCGCACAGGAACACGCGTTCGTGACACCTGGTCCGAGCGAGGCGTCAGCCGCCCCTGGCACGCCGTTGGCGGCGTCCCCGGAAATCAGCCACCCACAGCTTCAGCACCAGGCCGAGCGCCTCGCGAACGATGCCCCCTGACATCTTCGACGTGCCTGCGGTTCGGTCGCGAAAGGCGATGGGGAACTCGACCACCTTGCCCCAGTGACTGACCAGGCGGTAGGTCATCTCCACCTGGAAGCCGTATCCCTCGGCCTGCACCGTCTCGAACTCCATGCGCTCGAGCGCAGCCGACGAGTACGCCCGAAATCCTGCTGTGGCGTCGTTGACGGCCAGCCCGAGCACGCCCGCCGCATACCGGTTGCCCCATCTCGACAACCACCTCCGACGACCTGGCCAGTTCTCGGTGATCCCGCCCGGCACGTAGCGGCTTCCGATGGCCAGGTCGGCACCGTGCTCGACGTTGCTGATGAGTGCTGGCAGCGCGGCAGGATCGTGCGAGAAGTCGGCATCCATCTGCACGCAGATCTCGGCACCGTCATCGATCGCCCGCCTCAATCCGGCGCGGTAGGCATGTCCGAGACCGCTCTTGCGCGGGCGGCGAAGCACCGTGACGTGCCCGATCTCGGCACCGACTGCCTCAGCCAACTCGGCGGTGCCATCCGGACTGTTGTCGTCGACGACGAGGATCTCCGCGTCCGGCACGGCGGCCAGCGTGGCGCGGCAGAGGCGACCGATGTTCTCGGCCTCGTTGTAGGTCGGGATGACTACCGTGACACGCACGATCGGGCAGCCTACGCGCGTCACCGCCGGTCAGAGCGGTCGGCTCCGGCTGGGCGTCCATCGCCACCGGCGCTGATCCCGGCCCTACGATGTCGGGCGTGTCCGACGACGAACGCCCCCTGTCTGCCCTGCCTTCCTCCGGGGCTCGTGTTCTCGCCTTCGTATCGATCCTCCTGGCCGGGTTCGCCGGTGGGCTCATCGGCTACACCCTGGTGACCCTCCAGTGCGACGGGCAGTGCGCGGTGCAGCGCGGCCTCGGCGCCCTCGTCGGCGCCGTGATCGCCGCGGGTGGCATGGGGGTGGTCGCCGTTCTGGTGCTGCGCGCGGTCGGCGAGTGGCGCCAGGTCGAGCAACGCGAACGTTCCGAACGAGCGGCTCGATGAAGCTGGATCTCGCCGCACTCTGCGATCTCGCGGAACACCTTGCGCGCGACGCCGGCCGGATGGTCCGCGATGGCAGGCGCCGCGGCGTCACCGAGACGAGCACCAAGTCGAGCGAAACAGACATGGTGACCGAGTTCGACCGGGCGTCCGAGCGCCTCATCGTGCAGGGCTTGACCAACGCTCGCCCGCAGGACTCGATCGTCGGTGAGGAGGGCACCGACACGGAGGGCAACTCGGGAGTGCGATGGCTCATCGACCCGATCGACGGCACCACCAACTTCCTGTACGGCCTGCCCGGCTATGCCGTGTCGATCGCCGCCCGTACAGATGCGGGAACCCAGGTCGGCGTCGTCTACGTACCCGCCACCGACGAGATGTTCAGTGCAGTCAGCGGCGGCGGCGCATTGCTCGATGGCCGCCGCATCGCCTGCAGCACCGCCGAGACCTTGCGCCACGCGCTCGTGGCCACCGGATTCAGCTACCTACCTGATCGACGACGAACCCAGGCCCGCCGACTGGCAACCATCCTGCCCGAGGTTCGCGACGTGCGCAGATTCGGCGCCGCCGCCGTCGACCTCTGCTATGCAGCGGCGGGTCGGGTGGACGCGTACTACGAGCAGTGGTTGGGCCCCTGGGATCTCGCCGCCGGTGAGCTGATCGCTCGTGAGGCAGGCTGCCGCACCGGGTCGTTCGACGGTGGCCGGGTGCGACCCTCGGAGGTGCTCGCCGCCGGACCCCTCCTGTTCGACCAGATGGTGACGCTGCTCGCTGCCAGCGACCCGGGCACCGCAGTTGACGCTGCACCTGGCATCATGTAGCTGTGGGTACCCGCATCCTCTCCGTCGAAGACGACGAGCGAATCAGAACTGCCGTGAAACTCGCCCTCGAGGACGAGGGCTGGACGGTCGACGAGGCTGGCAGCGGCGAGGAAGCGATCGCTCTGTTCCATCGCAGCGTCCCGGATGTGGTGCTGATCGACATCATGTTGCCCGGAATCGACGGCTTCGAACTGTGCCGCACGCTGCGTCGCAGCAGTGACGTACCGATCGTCATGGTCACCGCGCGCAACGACACTCACGACGTGGTGGCGGGTCTCGAGGCGGGCGCCGACGATTACCTCACCAAGCCCTTTGCCCCGAAAGAGCTGTCGGCGCGAATCCGTGCACTCCTGCGCCGCATCCGCCCGATCAGTCCGGCGCATGCCCGTCTGGTGTTCGGCGATCTCGAGATCGTGCCCGACGAAGGCAAGGTGCTGCGGCAGGGCACCGAGCTGCACCTCACCAAGACCGAGTTCAGGCTGCTCTGCGAGCTGGCCCAGAACCCTGGTCGGGTCTTCAGCCGCGAGAGCCTGCTCGACAAGGTGTGGGGGTACGACTACTTCGGCGACGGCCGTCTGGTCGATGTGCATGTACGCCGCCTGCGCACCAAGGTCGAGGCCGATCCGGCGAATCCCCGACACGTGGTGACGGTGCGCGGGCTCGGATATCGCCTCCAGTCGTGACCACAGACGCACCGGTACGAACCGGTGAGGACGCGACTGCGGCCATGGCCGAACCTGACCGAGTGAGACGGTTCGGACTCGCGCTCGCCGGCTTACGGCCCAAGCGTCTCGACCTGCGCACTCGTATCTTGTTGATGTTCGCGCTCGGCGCGCTGTTCCTGTCGCTCTTCCTCGCCGCTGCCGCATACAGCTTCACCCGCAGCAGCGTGGTCAACCAGCGTGACCAAGCGGGGGTGCAGCAGGCGTACCGCGATGCGCAGGTGGCGCAGATCGAGTTGGGTTCGTCGAACGCCTCGGCGCAGGCGGCCATCGCCCGACTCCAGTCCTTGGGGGTCTCGCAGGCTGCCATTCAGTACCGGGGTGCCTGGGCCGCTGTCAGCGCAGCACGCTTCGGGCCCGACGCCATTCCGCCACCGCTGCTGCGACGGGTGATCCAGGAGGGCGTGCCATCGCGGATGATCACATCGATCGACAACGATCCGGTCCTGGTGATCGGCATTCCCCTCACGTCGGGGGATGCGTGGTACTTCGAGTTCGTCGCTCTCGACGACGCCGCCGCCACGCTGCGCAGCGTGCTCCTCAGCCTGCTCTTCGCGGGCGTCATCACCACGATGGCCGGAGCGCTGACGGGCGCCATCGTCGCCCGCCGAGCGGTGCGGCCGCTCGGCGACGCGGCTCAGGCTGCGAAAGCCATCGCCGGGGGTCGCCTCGATACCCGGCTCGAGCCCTCCGACGATCATGATCTGCGAATCCTCGCCAATGCCTTCAACGACATGGCTGCCGCGTTGCAGACTCGCGTCGAGCGCGATGCGCGGTTCGCGAGCGACGTCAGCCACGAGCTGCGCTCCCCGTTGATGACGCTCGCGGCGAGTGTCGAGGTGATGCAGGCCCGACGCGACGAGATGCCCGAACGCGCACAGGCGGCGCTCGATCTGCTCGTCGGCGACGTCACTCGGTTCCAGGGACTCGTCGAGGATCTGCTCGAGATCTCGCGGTTCGATGCCGGGGCCATCCGGCTCCACCTGGAGGAGCTGCTGGTGGCCGAGTTCGTGCGCCAGGCGGTGGCAGTCAGCAGCCTGCCGTCGACGTCGGTCAGCGTCAGCGAGCGCGCCGAAGGCATGATCATTCGGGGTGACCGGCGACGCTTGGCCCGAGTCGTGGCCAACCTCATCGACAACGCCCGGTTGCACGGAGGGGGCGAGCCATCCGTGTCGGTCACCGAGGCCGACGGCGACGGCGAGCCACTCGGTCATGTGTGGATCATCGTCGAGGATCACGGAGCAGGCGTTCCCACCGAGGAGCGAGAGCTCATCTTCGAGCGCTTCGCGCGCGGCGCGGTGGCCGGCAGGCGCAGCTCGAGCGACGGCGCCGGCTTGGGGCTGGCACTCGTCGACGAGCACGTACGCATGCACGGCGGCCGTGTTTGGGTGGAAGATCGACTCGATGGCGAGCCCGGTGCACGCTTCGTGCTCGAGCTTCCGGCCGAGGAGGTGAAGACGTGAGACGTTGGCGTCTCGGCGTGATCTGCGCGCTCGTGCTGGTCGCGACGAGTTGCTCGATCGGCAACGACGATGCGCCGCGCGACATCCCCCCGGCCGGCAGACGCGATCTGGGGAGCAACACTGAACAGCCCGCTGGGGCAGCAACGGGTACCGCTCGCATCTATCTGCTGTCGCCCGAGGTTGCCGGTCAGGCACGCACTCTGCAACCGGTTGCGCGCGATGTGGCGGAGTCGCCAGCCGGTGTGCTGCGCGCGCTGCTGGAGGGCCCGAACTCCTCCGAACTCGACAACCAGTTGCGCACCGCCCTGCCCACCGACACAAGACTCCTCGGTACCGAGATGCTGGGCGACGTGCTGCTCGTCGACGTGTCGAACGAGTTGCGACAGCT
>Ga0315283_10003741_pt1 | contig 13071 bp, 8 predicted proteins | sample YL17G09_0_MG_FD_204541 | JGI IMG/M metagenome (GOLD analysis project Ga0315283, IMG submission 204541) | Sediment microbial communities from Yellowstone Lake, YNP, Wyoming, USA - YL17G09_0 | ecosystem: Environmental > Aquatic > Freshwater > Lake > Sediment | place: USA: Wyoming | collected...
GCGGGGTGGAATCGGCGCGACGGATGGGTCTGGGGACTCCTGGTTGCGGCTCTCGTGTTCTCGGGTATCGGTGTGACGATGTGCGTTGTGACCGTGCTGTTCGCATGGTGGTCGCGCGGCTGGCGAGACGGTCTTCGCATCGCGTCGGTTCCCGCGTTCGTGTACGCGGTGTGGCTGCTCGGGTGGGGGAGTGACGGCGTCGATCGCGGCATCCACACCGCGGCGCTGGAGCGCATCCCCGAGACGGTCTGGAACTCGATGACGTACGTGTTCGATCTCGTCACGGGGTGGAGCGGCATCGGTGCGGTCATCGTTGTGCTGCTCATTTGGTTCGCGTTCCGCGACTGCTCGCTCGGTACGCGCCCAGCCGTCCTCGCGTCCGCCTGCGCGCTCGGCGCCCCGCTGTTCTTCGTGCTGACCTCGCTGCGCCGCTACGGTGCGCTTGGGCTGCTCGGCGCGGTCGACGACGCGTGGGTGACGATCCCCCGCTACTCGTATGTGGCCTTTGCGCTGCTGCTCCCGCTGCTCGCTTTGGCGACCACTCGCGCGTTCTCGAAGCGCATCCCGCAGATCCTGGTGCTCTGCGGTGTCGTTGCGCTGGTGCTCCTCCACCAGATCGTCGTGCTCGATCAGGCCGAGGCACGCGGTGCCCGGACCGATCAGGAGGTTCGATCCCATGTCGTTGCCGTCGCCCGGTTGTTGCGTGACGGCGCACCACGAGTCACGGACCGCCCGCTGTCGTATTGCTGCGCGGATCTCGACGTCGCGTCGATCAGGCGGCTAGATCGCGATGGCGACCTGCCGGACATTCGGGTGAGTCGGCGGGCGCTCGACGCGGCCCGCACGCACCTCCAGGTCGAGGTCGTCGGTGGTGTCGAAGGTCCGACCGGGGAGCCACCTGTGGTCGAAGCAGTCGCCGATGCGTCGATCGAGGCCGGTCCGGATGGCTGCGCGATCGTGAGCACCGGCTCGTCCGGTCCGGTCGTCCGTCTGGACCTGACCCGCCGCAGCGCCGTGGTTGCCACGTCGCCCGGGGGCGGCGACCTCGCGCTCTGGTTCGTGCCCGCGACGGATCTGCTGACCCGGGACGTGCCGCCGACCACCGCTGAATCCGGCGGTTCGGCCCTGCGCGCCGGTCTCGCGCCGAATCAGCCCGCCACGATCAAGGTCGCCGACTCGGGCAAGCTCCTCGTGCGCCTCCCCACCGCCACGACGGTGAGTCTCTGCAACGCAACCGTCGGTTGATCGGGCGTCGGCAGATCAGGCGTCGGAGCGTCGACTGACCCGAACCCGGACGATTGCCACGAGGATGCTCCATCCGGCGCGGCGGCCGAGCTTCTTGCCTTCGTCGACACCGCGGGGATCGTAGGTAATCGGTACCTCGACGATGCGCTGGTGTTCGCGCAGCAGTCGGGAGGTGATCTCGCCATCGATGTCGAACCCGTCGCAATGGAGGGCGAGGCCCGGCACGATGGTGGCGCGCATCACCTTGTAGCACGTGAGGATGTCGGTGAGGCGCTTCAGGTAGAGCGCGTTCACCGTCCACGTCAGCGCCTTGTTTCCCAGGAAGTTGAGCAGGGGCGCGGTGCCCCGACCGCGGTCCTTGAAGCGGGACCCGAACACGACCTCGGTCTCACCGTTCAGGATCGGGGCGAGCAGTGACGGGATCTCCGACGGTTCCAGCTCCAGGTCGGCGTCCTGCACCATGACGATGTCGCCCGTCGCCCGTTCGAACCCCGTTCGCACTGCTCGGCCCTTGCCTCGTGCTGCATCTTCGAGCACGAGCAGGAGGTCGGGGCCCTCGCGCAGCGACAGCAGGACGTCGCGGGTGCCGTCGGTCGACGCGCCGTCGACCACGATCAGCTCCTTCGGCATGCCGCAGTCGACCGCGCGCACCTGTTCGATGAGCGTCCCGATCGTGGCGCTCTCGTTCCGGACCGGGATGACGATCGAGAGCTTCACGCGTCGGCCTCGGTCACGACACCCAAGGCTTCGGTGAGATGCTCGATCCGGTCGATCGCGAGCCACGGCCCATCAAACGGGTACGCCACCACGTCGCGCCCGGCGGCGACCGCGATGTTCATGAGCTCCGGCATATCGACCACGGCCTGGCTCGGCACCAGGTCGAGCGTCGAAGCCCGGAACACGTAGACCCCGGCGTTCACGGTGCATGGCACCACTGGCTTCTCGACGATGGAGAGGATCCGGTCCCCGTCGCGCTCGATGACCCCGTACGGATTCTCGAGCAGGTGCTCGCGGGTGACCACGGTGAGATCGTGGCCGCCGCGCTCGTGGAAGTCGACCACCTGGGGCATGTCGAGCTCGGTGAGGAGGTCGCCGTTCATCACGAGCAGGGATTCGTCCGGTCCGAGGTCGCACTGATCGCGGACCAGCGCCAGCGGTCCTGCAGTGCCGAGCGGCTCGACCTCCCGCACGTATTCGATGTGCACACCGAGTTGCGCGCCGTCGCGAAAGTACGTCTCGATCAGCTCGGCGCGGTAGCCCACGGCGATCACGAGATCTGTCAATCCGAAGGTCTTCAGCCGCTCGATGATGAGCTCGAGGATCGGACGTTCGCCAACCGGCAACAGTGGCTTCGGGATGCTGTACGTGAGTGGGCGCAGACGAACGCCCCGCCCGCCGGCGAGGAGCACGGTCTTCATACGGCGTACTCGGACGGTCGGTACTCGTCGAGGTGTGCTTCGATCCACTCGGTGGTCCGCCGCAGACCGTCCTCGAGCGGCACCTCGGCCTGCCAGCCGGCGATCCGCTTCGCTTTCGAGCTGTCGGCGCACAACCGTGACACCTCGCTCTTGGCCGGGCGCACGCGCTGCTCGTCGCCGACGGCGATCAGGTCCCGACCGACGATCACACCGATCTTCTCGACTACCTCTCCGATGCTGGCTTCGACACCCGAACCGATGTTGACGACCTCGCCGAGTGCTTCGTCTGATGAAGCGACTGCAACGAAGCCCCGTGCGGTGTCCTCGACGAACGTGAAGTCGCGTGTGGTGTCGAGGGTCCCGAGCTTCAGCTTCGAGCCGACCAGGGCCTGTGTGATGATGGTCGGGATCACCGCGCGAGCCGACTGTCGCGGCCCGTAGGCGTTGAAGGGTCGGACGATCGTGATCGGCAGGCCGAAGGAACGGTGGAAGCTGAGGGCCAGCGCATCGCCGGCGATCTTGGTCGCGCTGTAGGGCGACTGTGCCTGCAGCGGGTGCTCTTCGTCCATCGGGATGCGCAGCGCCGAGCCGTAGACCTCGCTGGTGGAGGTGATGACCACACGTTCGAGGGTGGCGAGATCCTTGGCGGCGAGGAGGACGTTCGAGGTGCCGATGATGTTCGTGTCGATCACTTCTTGGGGGTGTTCGTAGGAGTACGGGATACCGACGAGCGCAGCCAAGTGGAAGATGGCATGGGCACCGCGTGCGACATCTCGTACCGCGTCGACGTCCCGGACGTCGCCGAGCGTGACATCGACGTGTTGCGTCACCGAATCACGCAGGTGGTCGAAGCATCCGCGCTTCCCCCGCGAGGTGTAGCGCAGCATCGCACGCACCTGAGCACCGTCAGCGACGAGGCGTTCCACGAGCGCGCTGCCGATGAAACCGCCGGCGCCGGTCACCATGACGGTCTTGCCGTCAAAAAGCACGCGGGTCCTCCTTGGGGTAGCCCGGCCAAGCACGACCTCGAGCCACGCCGCCACGACGGTCGTGACGAGGCATCAAGACGAACCGCGAACGGGCCGGAACGTACAGCGGGCGCCAGGAATGGTGCAAATAGTAGTGGTCGCGCTGTCGGGTCATCAGCGGACCGGCTGGTAATCTCGCAGCCGTGACGCGCCGGCGCTTCTACCTGCTGCTCGGCCTCATTGTTCTACTCGGCTTCGGTATCCGGATGGCGTACCTCCTGCTGGTGAAGTGGGATCAGCCGATCTGGGGCGACGCATTCACCTACCACTACACCGCGAACGGCATTGCGGACGGTCTCGGCATCCAGAGCTGGGTGCCCGACACTTTCAAGCAGCTGGTCGATCGCGTGCCTCAGAACTGGGGCCGGCACGCGAACGCCAACGGCATTGCCGCCGAGAACCCGCCGCTCTTCCCGATCTACCTCTCGGCGTTCTCGTTCGTCGGGCTTCGATCGTTCCACGCGCACATGGTTGCGCAGACCTTGCTCGGAACCGCGTCGGTGTTCGTGATGGGACTCGTCGGGCGCAAGGTCATGTCACCGCGTGTCGGGCTGCTCGCGGCGCTGATCGCTGCGGTCTACGCGAACTTCTGGATCTATGACCCCCTCGTGATCTCGGAGTCGATGGGAATCCTCGCGGGGGCGCTCATGGTGCTCATGGCGTATCGCGCGTGGGACGACCCCAAGCTCGGGAACATGCTGTGGCTCGGGCTGACGTTCGGGATCGCTGGACTCGTGCGCTCCGAGTTCGGGCTCCTGATGCCGCTCGTCGTCATCCCGCTGGTGATTCGTGCCATGCCCGGGCAGGCAGTCATGAAGCGCCTGGGCTACCTGTTCGCCTCGGGTGCGGTCGCGCTGCTCGTGGTCTCGCCGTGGGTCGTCCGGAACCTCACGACGTTCGACCGACCCACCTTCCTTTCGCATGATGCCGGGCTCAGCCTCCGGTCAGGGGCCTGCGACGAGGCGTTCTACGGCGCGAGCGTCGGTTGGTGGAGCCCCGAGTGCGTCATCCACGGACACCCGCCGGACGCCGATCCATCGGTGAGGGACGACTACTGGCGCGATCTGGCGACCGACTACATCTCCGACAACCTGGATCGATTCCCGGTCGTCGCGCTGGCCCGTCTCGGCCGGATGTGGGAGGTGTACAACCCGGGCACGCCATGGGGTGAGCTGGGAAACGGGCAGACCTTGGCGTTCACGATCGTCGAAGGGCGATCGGAGAAGGCGGCCCGCCTGGCGCTCGCTCAGGCGTGGATCCTCTTTCCCATGTCGATCGCAGGCTTCGTGATCCTCTGGCGACGCAAGCGCCCGGTGGCTCCACTGCTCGCGTTGCCATTGCTCGTCTCGTTCGTCTCGTTGTTCGCCTTCGGGAGCCCTCGCTATCGCTCCGTGGCGGAAGTCGCGATCGTCACGACCGCGGCGGTGACGTTCGACGCCCTCATCACCCGGTTCTGGCCGAAGCGATCGCCCGCCGATCCTGATGCTGCATCCTCCGACTCCGGTCCGACCGACACCGGCCCGCCGGACGGCGGCCAACCCGACGCGGATCCGCCGAGCGCGGGGCCGACGGGTCGCGCCGAGCCTGAGCTGCAGTCCGTCTAGCGATCGTCCCTCGGAACTCGTGGGACATCGTTTCGCGAACGGGTCGGTAGCATCAACGGCTGTGGAGGTTACCCGTTCGGTTGTCGACGACGACCTCGCAGCAACATTCGCGCGACTCTCGGTCGCGGAGTACGGGGCGGATGCGCCCGTTGCAGATCCTGCCCATCTCCGTTGGAAGTTTCTCGGCGATCCCGCCGGGGTGGCATTCGCCGACACGCTGGTCGAGCGTGTTGACGGAGAACGGGAGGTCGTCGGCAGGATCGTGTTCGAACCTCGCGTCCTGCGTTCTGCGGCCGGCGAACGTCAGGCGGTCAATCCCATCGATCTCCTCATTCATCCGGAGTACCGGTCGCCCCGGGCGTTCCTCCAGTTGATGCGTGGCCTTCGTGAGCACAAGGGCGTCGATCTCGTGTACCTCGCCCCCAACGACACCAGCGCACCGCTCTACGAGCGGGTGCTCAAGTTCGCCCAGATCGGGAGTTTCACGCTGACCGGCACGCCGCTGCGACCAGATCGTGTGCTCGGTGATCGGCTTCGCGTGCTGCGCCCGCTGACGCGCCTCGGTGGCGTGGGCTGGCGCGCCATGATGCGTGCGGCAACCTGTGGTGCGGGGCGCGGGATCGATCTGCTGGACGAGATCCCCGATGCAGAGGCGATCGATCGTCTCGCGGAGACCGTCGCGACCGAGGATGCGTGGGTCGGATCTCGGGATCATGCGTTTCATGACTGGCGCTTCCATCAAGGACCGCGCTTCGAGTACCGCGTCCGTTACGCGCGTGTCGATGGCGAGCTGGTGGGGTATCTGGCTGCACGAGTCGCGGACTTCGAGGGGCTTCATGCATGCGTCATCGTCGACTGCATCGCGGCCGGCTCGAACGAACCACGTGTCGCGAGGGCGCTGGTCGCCGATGTGCTGCGCTGGGCGATCGCGGAGCAAGCCGATCTGATCGCCGCCCTGAGCTTCGGGGAGACTCGGCTCACCCGTTCGCTTCGCCGGTTTCCGTTGCTGCGGGTACCGCGCCGATTCGCGCCCCAGCAGGCCCCGCTGCTCGCGGAGTGGGTCCGCGATCAGCCTGGTGAGGCTGCACCGAAGCTCTCGCTCACCCTCGCCGACATGGACGTGTTCTGACGGTGGAGCTCCTGGTGCTCTCGAACGTCAATCTGGCCCCGATCGTCCGGCGGGTCCCCGGCCACACGGTCACGATGGGTGAGTACGGCGAGGTGCTGCGCGCCTTGGCCGACCCGGGATCGGGCGCGTACCGGCCGGGTGTTGATGCCGTGGTGGTCCTGCTCGACGCCGACGAGATCCTCGCTGCGGGAGACCTCGTCGAAGAGCTGCCTGATGCCATCGCTGCGTTCAGCGCCGCACGCCCGGAGGTGTTGTTGGTCGCGTCGACGCTGCACGCCGATCCGGCAACGGTCGCGACCTACGCGTCGGCCCAAGACCTCGAAGGCAACGGGTCGCGGGTGGCGCGTTTCGACACGGCACTGCGAGCGCGTGCCGCTTCGAGCGCGAACGTCGCGATTCTCGACCTGGGCCTGGTCTTCGACAGCCACGGGCGCGACGCGCTGATCGCGCGCGCGTTCTGGTATGCGGGCCGGATCCCGTACACGAACCTCTGGTTCGAGGAGTGCGGGAAGCACCTGAGCGGTCTGCTGGACGCGTACCGAGGGCTGACGCGGAAGGTGCTCGTCTGCGACCTCGACGGCACGCTCTGGGGTGGCGTCCTGGGCGAGGACGGGCCCGGAGGTATCGCCGTGGCGGAGGACGGCGTCGGCAAGTGCTATCGGGATCTCCAGCGCCGGATCAAGGCACTCAAGGAGACGGGGGTGCTCCTGGCGGTCGCGTCGAAGAACGACCACGCCGATGCCGAAGCCGTGCTTGCGGATCACCCGATGATGATCCTGCGCCCCGGCGATTTCGCCACCATGCGTATCGACTGGAGCGACAAGGTCACGAGTCTGCGCGCGATCGCGGACGAGCTCTCGTTGGGGCTCGACACCTTCGTCTTCATCGACGACAACCCTGTGGAGCGCGCGCTCGTCGCGCAGCACCTGCCCGACGTCGCGGTCGTCGAGGTTCCGTCCCGGCCGGAGCTGCTCGCCGACTGGTTCGTGCGCGAAGTGGCCTTCCCATACTTCCCGAGGTTGCGGATCCTCGACGCTGATCGGGCCAAGACCGAGCAGTATCGAGCGCGACGCGAGCGCGTGGCCGGGGCAGCGGAGGCTCCCGATCTCCACGCGTTCCTTGCCGGACTCGAGATCCGGCTCGACCTGAGGGTCGATGACGAGTTCCTCGTCGAACGTGCGGCGCAGATGACGCAGAAGACCAACCAGTTCAACCTGACGACGAGACGTTGCACCGCGGCCGAGATCATGGAGTGGATTCGGGACGACCGGCACACAGTCGTGACGCTCGGCTACGGGGATCGCTTCGGCGACGAGGGGGTCGTCGGGCTCGCCGTGCTCGACCGCTCGACGGGCGAGATGCCGCTGTTCCTCTTGAGCTGTCGAGTGATCGGACGCGAGGTCGAGGTTCGGCTGCTCGACCGTATCGAGGACTTGGCGCGTGCTTCGGGGCTCGCCTCGGTCGAGTGTACGTTCACTCCGACCGCGCGCAATGGTGTCTCGGCCGGCTTCCTTCCGGCGCGAGACTGGTCCGTCGTCATGGGTGAGGCCATCGCGGATCGAACGGAAACGGCGGCCGACGCGCCGATCCGCTACCGGAAGGACCTGACGTGACCGACGACGAGCTTGAGGTACGGGTGATCGGGCTGATCGGTCGCGAGCTCGGTGTGCCGGACGGGTCGGTCACTCCCGCGACCGTCAGTGGCGATCTCGAACGCTGGGACTCGCTCGGTCATCTCCAGATCTGCATGGCGCTCGAAGCAGAGTTCGGCATCAGCCCGGAGCTCGAGGAGCTCGAGGAGCTCGACTCGGTCGCCGCGATCGTCGCCTACGTGCGCGAGGACGCCTGATCCGACCCGGGGCGAGCGGCCGGCACGAACGTCGGGAGCCGATCCGTCGACAGTTCGGTTACCTGTTCCCCGAGGGGCGCTGCCGCTTCTCCCTGGAGGAGATCATCGAGACGGTCACCCATGATGCGTCTTCGGGCGAAGAGCAGCCGGCTCACCAGCCGGCCGGTGTCGGGCAGCCGCCGATAGGGCTCGTCAGCGTCGAAGTCGTACGGGTGGCAATAGATCCACGCAGCCCGGTTCGGGAGTCCGCTCCGCATCCGCCGTACCGCCGCGCGCGGGAGCAGGCGGAGATACGAGCCGCCGATCGGCAGCCGCGCGTACAACCCGGCTGGGAGCTCGACCAACCCGGACCGCCAGCGAAATGGTTCGCGGGGCGCACCCGGAAAGCCCGAGTCGCCGTAGGACCGACCCGACGGGACGACGCTCGAGGAGTACGCGAACCCGCAGTCGGCAAGGGCCCCGTCGGCCCACGGCACTCCGGGGGTGAGGGAGAACAACGGCGCCCGAAAGCCCGTGACCTCGGAGCCGGCGAGGTCGCCGAGATGTTCGCGTGCGTCCTTGCACCGGGCGACGAATTCGCTCGGTTCCCACTTCGAGAGCACACGGTGATCAGCGCCGTGGAGCGCGATCTCATGACCTTCTGCACTGATCCGCCGCACCAGATCGGGATGTGAGCGCGCGACGTCACCCACCACGAACGCGGTGAAGCGGATGTTGCGATCGGCGAAATGGGCGAGCAATGCGTCCATCACCGCTTCGATGCGGCTCTCGGCGCCGCCGTATTCCTCGACGTCGATCGTGCAGGCGACGGTCATGACGCGCCAAATGTAGCCGTGAATCAACCAGATCAGACGCCCGATTGCGCACCGGGGCCGATGGTACGGTTTTTCGTGCGCGATCCTGCCGGCGATGGTGATGCGAACACGGACGACGCGGCAGCCAAGCTCGGCGACATCGCGGCAGCGGCCGGTCTCGAGCGGGTCCACTTCCTCGCGTGGCGCGATCTCGATGATCCCGAGGCCGGCGGTTCCGAGGTCCATGCCCACGAGATCGCTCGCCGCTGGGCCGATGCGGGAATCGACATCACCTTTCGTACCTCCTACGCACCCGGGCAGCCTCAGGTCGCGTGGCGCGACGGCTACCGGGTGATCCGTCGCGCCGGTCGGTACGCCGTGTTTCCCCGCGCCGCGTTCAGCGAGGCGACCGGGCGCCACGGGGCTCGGGATGCCCTCGTCGAGATCTGGAACGGCATGCCGTTCTTCTCGCCGCTGTGGGCCAAGGGGACGCGCATCACCTTCCTGCACCACGTGCACGCCGAGATGTGGGACATGACGCTCCCGCCCAACCTTGCCCGATTCGGTCGCGGGATCGAGTCGACGCTCGCGCCGCCGCTCTACCGTCGGACGCGCATCGTCACGCTGTCGGAGTCGTCGCGTGAAGAGCTCGTCGAGGACCTGCACTTCCGGGCGAGCCGCGTGTCGGTCGTCGAGCCCGGCATCGACGCTCGCTTCACGCCCGGTCCCGAACCGCAGGTTCTCGAAGCCGATCCTCTGGTGGTGGCGGTCGGTCGGTTGGTGCCCGTGAAGCGCTTCGATCATCTGATCGACGCGCTCGCGGGGTTGAAGGAACGCCATCCGCGTCTGCGTGCGGTGATCGTGGGTGAGGGCTACGAACGCCCGGCCCTCGAGTCGCTCGTCGCGACCCACGGTGCCGAGGAGTGGATCGACCTTCCGGGCCGCGTCGACGACGCCGACCTCGTTGCGCTCTACCGTCGCGCCTGGGTCGTCGCGAGTGCCTCGGTGCGCGAGGGTTGGGGTATGACGCTCACCGAGGCCGCGGCGTGTGGGACCCCTGCCGTCGTGACCGACATCGCCGGGCACCGCGACGCCGTCGAGGACGGGGTGACGGGGATCCTGGCGAGAGACCCGGAGGGACTCGTCGCGGGGCTCGATCGGCTGTTGGCCGACGAGGCGCTGCGCGGCGCCATGAGCGTCGCCGCGGCCGAGCGTGCTGCCCGGTTCACGTGGGACAACACGGCGCGCCGCGTGCTCGAGGTCCTGGCCGACGAAGCCGGGCGCACGCACGCCCGGTGACCTTCCGGGGCGAATGACCGCGACGGCGCCGACGACCACCAGCGCTCCCGACGCGGTGCGCACCGGGCGTCATCGATGGCGGTGGGTGTACCTCGGCCTGGCCGCGATCGCCTACGTCCCGTACCTCGTCTCCGCCCCGGGTCGTACGAGCGTCGACACCAAGCTCTACCTGTTCCTCGATCCCGGTCGTCTGCTGAGCAACGCCGCGTACCTCTGGGACCCGAACTACGCCGCAGGCACCGTCACCCACCAGAACATCGGCTACCTGTTCCCGATGGGCCCCTGGTTCTGGGCCTTCGACGCACTGCAAGTCCCGGACTGGATCGCACAGCGCCTCTGGTTCGGCTCGCTTGTCTTCGCCGCGGGTGCCGGCGTGCTGTTTCTGTGCCGCACGATCTCGAAGCGCGATGTCGGTGCCGTGGTCGCGGCCTTGGTCTACATGTTGTCGCCGTACGTGCTCGCGTACACCGCGCGTCAGTCGGTCATCCTGCTGCCGTGGGCCGGCCTCCCGTGGCTCCTCGCACTCACCGAACGTTCGTTGCGACGAGGCGGTTGGCGCGATCCGGCGCTGTTCGCGCTCGTCGTGTTCACGATCGGCGGCACGAACGCCACGAGCCTGATCTTCGTCGGGATCGCGCCGCTGCTCTGGATCTTGTTCCGAGTAGCGGTCGAGCGCGAGTTCTCAGGGCGCGCTGCACTCGGGGTGATGGTGCGCATCGGAGTGCTCGTCACCGCGACGTCGACGTGGTGGATCGCCGGCCTCTCGATCCAGAAGGACTTCGGGATACCGGTGCTGAACTACACCGAGACGGTCAGGGCAGTGGCGGCATCGTCGGCTCCGCTCGAGGTGTTGCGTGGGCTCGGGAACTGGTTCTTCTACGGACGAGAGGGCATCGGACCCTGGATCATCCAGTCACCCCAGTACCTGGAGTCGATCGGCTTGCTGGTCGTCGGCTTCGCGATCCCCGCACTCGCGATGTTCGCGGCGACTCGTACCCGCTGGCTCCACCGTGGCTACTTCGTCGCGCTCATCCTCGTCGGCACGGTCGTCGCGGTCGGGGTGTATCCGTACGCCGACCCCTCGCCCGTTGGCCGCCTGTTCAAAGCGTTCGCCGAGGGCTCGACACTCGGACTCGCGTTGCGGAGCACCCCCCGGGCGGTCCCGCTCGTCGCCCTCGGCATCGCGATGCTGCTCGGCGCCGGCATCTCGGCGTACGCAACCTCGACTCCCCGTCTCGCGCTCGCCGCCGCAGGCGTCGTGGCGACCCTCGCGATCGTGAACCTGGCCCCCGCATGGCAAGCCGACCTCGTCGGTTCGAACCTCTCACGACCGAGCGACGTGCCGCAGTACTGGACCGACGCAGCTGCCCACCTCGATGCCCAGAGCCGTGACACGCGGGTGCTCGAGGTCCCGGGGCAGGACTTTGCCGCCTACCGCTGGGGTGTCACGGGCGATCCGTTGCTCCCCGGGCTCATCGAACGGTCATGGGTGGGCCGCGAGCTGGTGCCCTACGGCTCCGAGGCGGCTGCGGACCTGCTCATCGCGCTCGACCGCAGGTTCCAGGAAGGTGTGCTGGACCCGGCGGCGATCGCGCCGGTGGCCCGGCTCTTCGCAGCCGGGGATGTCGTCGTGCGCAACGACCTGGAGTACGAGCGGTACCGAACACCCCGGCCTCGAGTGCTCGCGCCCACACTCGTGCCGACACCGCCGGGTCTGGGCCAGCCCGTCACGTTCGGTCCCGCGGCACCGAACGTGGCCTCGTCGAAGCAGCCCTCGGTCGACCCGGTCGAGCTCGGGATCCCGAACGGCACGCCCGAGCCGCCCGAGGTACTGGTGTACCCGGTCCGGCGTCCGGTGACGATCGTGCGGACCGCGCCGACCGCGAATCCGGTCGTGCTGGGCGGCGACGGCGAAGGTGTCGTCGACGCCGCGTCGGCAGGCGTGATCGACGGTCGCGCGTTGCTCTTCGAGTCCGCGACCTACGCACGGAATCAGCCGCGGCTGCGAAGGCTCCTGGCCGCGGGCGCCGATCTCGTCGTGACCGACACCAACCGGCGACGGGCCCGTACCTGGGGCGCGGCCCGTGACGTCACCGGCTACACGGAGATCGCCGGGGAGCAGCCGCTGGTGGCCAATGCCGGAGACCAACGCCTCACGGTCTTCCCCGACGCCGGCGACGATGCTCGGACCGTCGCGATCCGTCGCGGGGTCCGTCAGGTGCGAGCGAGCACCTACGGGGATCCGATTCGCTTCACGCCGGAGGACCGACCATCCCTTGCTCTCGACGGCGACGTCACCACGGCATGGCGCGAGGGCGCGGGCATCGATCCGGTCGGTGCCCGCCTGCTCGTCGAGCTCGACGCACCGGTGACGACCGACCACGTGACGCTGGTCCAGCCCCAGACCGGGTTGCGGGGCCGCACGATCACCAAGGTCGGTCTCCGGTTCGACGGAGGCGACGTCGAGGAGTTCCCGCTCGACGCGGCGTCGCTTGGCCCAGAGGGACAGCGCATCGACATCGGTCGTCGTACGTTCCGGGATCTCGAGCTCTCGGTGGCCGGCGTTGAGAGCGCCACCGGTGAAGCGAACGCGGTCGGCTTCGCCGAGGTGAAGATCCCGGGTGTCCAGGTCGACGAGACCATCCGGCTCCCGAAGGATCTGCTGCGCGCCGCCGGCACGCGTTCCGTCGACCACAACCTCACGG
>Ga0315283_10003743_pt1 | contig 13069 bp, 12 predicted proteins | sample YL17G09_0_MG_FD_204541 | JGI IMG/M metagenome (GOLD analysis project Ga0315283, IMG submission 204541) | Sediment microbial communities from Yellowstone Lake, YNP, Wyoming, USA - YL17G09_0 | ecosystem: Environmental > Aquatic > Freshwater > Lake > Sediment | place: USA: Wyoming | collected...
CGACGAAGCGCTGTAGGCCATCACAAGACCGTACAGGATCAGCATGAGCGTCACCAGAACGAGCGCCCGGCGCTCCGTCACGCCCGGCCCCGGCAGGGCTGCGGTAGAACGCTTCGGGCTGGGCGCGGACACCGCGGTGCGGCGCGGCGGCGCGGCGGCGCTCGTGCGCCGCTCTCCGGCGCGCCGCTCGCGACGCGCACCACGCTCCCGCGCGGCAGCCTTCTCGACCCAGTCGAGATGGTCGAGATCCGGCTTGCTCACGCCGCGACCCTGTGAACTCACGACGCGCCAGCTCCTCGCAGCTCGCCTACCAGCCTGAGGAAGTGTTCGCCCCGCTCCTCGTAATCCCTATACTGGTCCCAGCTCGCGCAGGCGGGGCTGAGGAGGACCACGTCGCCCGGCGCAGCGGCTCCGGCGGCCACCGCGATGGCGGCCTCGAGGTCGCCACAGACCACGTACGGCGTGGCGTGCGACCCTGCCACAGCCCGACGGGCGGCGAACGCCGCCTCGAGCTGCGGCGCCGTCGCGCCGATGAGCAGCGCCTGCTTGACGAGGCCCTCCGTGGCCGCCGCCAGCCCATCGTAGGCGCCGCCCTTGTCGTAGCCGCCCAGGATGAGGTGCACCCCGCCGGAGTAGGCGGTGAGCGCCTTCTGAGTGGCGTCGACGTTGGTCGCTTTGGAATCGTTCACGTACGTGACCCCGCCGACGACGCCGGCGAGCTGCAGGCGATGCGGCACCCCGGCGAACGTGCGCAGCGTCTCGGCTGCCGCTCCGGCGGGAACGCCGGCGGCGCAGGCCGCCGCGGCCGCCGCCAGGGAGTTCTGCAGGTTGTGCTCCCCGCGCAGCGCCAGCTCCTCCGCAGGGCACAGCTCGACAAGTTCGCCGCCGAGCCGAAGCCAGAGCATGCCGCCGTCGCGCACGCCGGCCACTAACGGCGCGCCGGCCGGCCCGACGCTGCGCCCGCTAGCGGCTGAGAACCAGGCGCGGCGCCCGCGGCCTGTGATGGTGCCCGCTTCCAGCTCCGCCAGCGTCCCCGGGTCGTCCGCGCACAGCAACGCGAGATCCGCCGGCAGCTGGTTCCGGAAGATGCGCAGCTTGGCATCCGAATACGCGCGGTAGCTGCCGTGCCGGTCAACGTGGTCCTCGGTGAGGTTCAGCAGCACCGCCACATCTGGACGGAAGCGCTCGATGTGGTCCAGCTGGAAGCTCGAGAGCTCGGCGACGACGGTCGCCTCTGGCGGCACCTCGCCCGGCATGCCGGCAAGGGCGTAGCCGATATTGCCGCCCACGGCGACGGGAAGGCCGGCTCCCGCGAAGATCGCGCCGATAAGCTCCGTCGTCGTCGTCTTTCCATTCGTGCCCGTGATGCCGATGACGCGATTGGGCAGAAAACGGCCGGCGAACTCCACTTCGCTCCACAGGGTGACGCCACGCCGCAGGGCGTCTTGCACGACCGGGCTCTCGTCGGGCACGCCGGGGCTCTTGACGAGCACGTCCACGGCCGCGGGCAGCACGGCGGCTTCGCCCAGGAGTACCTCGATGCCGGCGGCCCGCAGCTCGGCCGCCGTGTCATCCGGCGACCCCGCGCCCTCGTCGAGGGCGACGATGCGCGCCGCCGGCAACTCCCGGCGGCCGAGAAGTGCCGCCGGCCGGCCGCTACGACGCAGGCCGAGCACGGCGAGACAGCGGATCGCCTCCAGCTCCACGGTCACCCCTCCCTAGAAGGTCGCGTAGTACACCGCGAAACCGGCGCCGGCGAAGAGGGCGGCGACGATCCAGAAGCGCACGATGATCTTGGTCTCGGACCAGGCTTTGAGCTCAAAATGGTGGTGCAGAGGCGCCATGAGCAGGACGCGCCGGTGGAACAGCTTGAAGGCGATCACCTGCGCCATGACAGACCCCGCCTCGATCACGAAGAGCCCACCGATGATGAGCAGTACGAACTCGGTGCGCGTGAGCACGGCCATCCCGGCGATCGCTCCGCCGAGCCCCAGAGAACCCGTGTCGCCCATGAAGACGTCCGCAGGGAACGCGTTGTACCACAGGAAGCCCAGACAGGCTCCGCCGATGCACCCGGAGACGACCATCAGATCGGTGATGCCGGGATCGTTGGCGTTGCGCCCGATGATGAAGGCGATCCCCGCCATGGCGACGAGGACGATGGCCGAAGCCCCGGCAGCAAGACCGTCCAGGCCGTCGGTGAGGTTCACCGCGTTGCTGAAGCCGGCCAGGGTGAGGAAGATCAGGGCGTAGAAGCCCACCGTGCCCAGCTCCAGCTTGTACGCCGTGAAGGGCACGTCGACGCGGGTGTCGAGGCCCACGAAGTGCAGGGCGATGAAGCCGACGAACAGGGCGAGGACCAGCTGCAGGAGCAGCTTGTAGCGCGCCGACAGACCCAGCGAGCGCTTGCGCACGATTTTCGTCCAGTCGTCGGCGAAGCCGATGAGGGCACTGCCGAGAGCGGCGATGAGCACCGTGATTGACGCGACCGAGAAGCGGCTGAAGATCACGAACGGGATGAGCACGGCGAACCAGATGAGCACGCCGCCCATGGTCGGGGTCCCCTCTTTGGCCTTGTGCCCCTCCGGACCCTCTTCGCGGATGTTCTGCCCGAACTCGTTGACCCGCAGCCAGCGGATGAACCACGGGCCGATGACCAGCATCAGCACCATGGCGACCACGCTCGCGCCCATCGCCCTAAGCATCGTCGCCCTCCTCGCTCACGGGGGATGAGCCGCCGGCAGGCGAAGTGCGGCCGCCGACCGCCGACAAGGCCGCCGCCACGCGCTCCAGGCGCAGGAGCCGCGATGCCTTGACCAGCACGGCGCTGCCTTGCGGCACGACTTCGGGCAGCGCCGCGATGCACTCCTCGACGGTCGCGAACCAGCGCTCCCCGCCGGCGCCCGTGAGGTAGTCGCGGGCGAGCTCGCCCACCGCGACCAGGCGCACGCCGGCGGCGGCACAGTGTTCGCCGACCGCGCGATGGAAGGCGTCGGCGCCGGCGCCGAGCTCGTACATGTCGCCGAGCACCGCGACCGCCGGGCGTCCCTCGGCGAGACTGGCCAGATGGTCGAGCGCGGCCGTCATGGCGAGTGGATTGGCGTTGTAGGCGTCGTTGAGCAGAAGGCCGCCGCCCGGCAGGTCGGAGACGGCGCCGCGCAGGTCGCTGAAGGTGACCTGCGCGGCGCCGGTCTTGGCCTCGTCCAGGCGAAAGCCGAGTTCCATGAAGGCGGCCAGCGCCGCCAGGGCGTCCTGCAGATAGTGGTTACCCGTGAAGTTGAAGTCCAGAGTCCCACGATGACCGAAGACGTCCACCAGAATGTGCGTCATGCCGAGCCGCGGCTCCTGCTCGAGGATGTGGACGTCGGCTTCCGGCGTGCCGAACGTCACCACGCGTCCGCGGTAGCGGTTCAGATGACGCTCGAGCAGCGGCTCGCCGGCCGGGACGATGGCGGTGCCGCCCTGGAGCTCTTCGACGACCTCAGCCTTCGCCGCCGCGACATCTTGGACGGTCCCCACGAGCTCGAGATGCACGGGGGCGATGTTGGTGATCACCGCGACGTCGGGGAGCGCGATGCGCGCCAGGTCGCGGATCTGCCCAGGGCCGCGCATGGCCATCTCGACGACGGCGACCTCGGTGCGCGACTCGATGTCCAGAAGGGTGAGCGGCACGCCGATCTCGTTATTGAGATTCGCGTTGGTGGCGACGGTGCGTGCGACCGGACGCAGAAGAGCCGCCAGGATGTCCTTGGTCGACGTCTTCCCGGCGCTGCCGGTGATGGCCACGACCTTGACGCCGGACCTCCGGCGCACCTCGGTAGCCAGCTGCTGCAACGCCGTCAGACCATCCTCGACGACGATGCGCGCCACGCCGGGGCCGAGCTCGGCCACCGTCTCGGCACGGATCACGACGGCGGCCGCACCGGCGGCGGCGGCGGCGGCGGCGAAACGGTCGCCGTCGAAGCTGTCGCCGCGGAGACCGATGAACAGGTCCCCGGGCTGCACGGCGCGCGTATCCGTGCATACGCGGGAGACCGTGGTGCCCGGCGCCGCGCCCTCGAGGCATCCGCCACAGGCGGAGGCGATCTCCGAAAGGGTCAGCGGGAGCGTGAGCCCATCACTCCCCCCCGCCGTTCGGCGAGCAGCTCCTCGGCGACCCTGCGGTCGTCGAACGGGATGCGCTGGTCGCCGACTATCTGACCCTGCTCGTGGCCCTTGCCGGCGATGACCACCGTGTCATCGGCGTGCGCGTCATCGAGGGCCAGGCGGATGGCAGCCCGCCGGTCAGGCTCCAGAGTGACCGCACTGAGACGCTCGGGCGGCACGCCGGCGACGATCTCATCGATGATCGCCTGTGGCTCCTCGCGGCGCGGGTTGTCCGAGGTGATGAAAGCACGGTCGGCGAGGCGCGCCCCGATGTCGCCCATCAAGGGCCGCTTGCCGCGGTCCCGATCGCCGCCGCAGCCGAAGACGACCAGGACGCGTCCCCGGGTGACGGCGCGCGCGGCGCGCAGCGCGTTCTGCAGGGAGTCGGGCGTGTGCGAGTAGTCGACCACGACGCTGAACGGCTGCCCGGCGCGCACCGCCTCAAAGCGGCCGGGAACGCCGTCGCTCGTGGCCAGGCCACGTTCGACCGCCGACGGCGACAGCCCCAGAGCCAGGCCGGCCGTCGCCGCCGCGAGGGCGTTCTCGACGTTGAAACGCGCCGCGAGCCGGAGGGTGATGCGCTCCTCGAGGCCGAGACGGGGGACCACAAGGGTGAAGGCCGATGCGCCTGCCCCAAGATCGAGGTCGAGCGCACGAGCGTCGGCCGTACTGCCGCCCTCGTCGGCGACGGCGAATGTCCAAAGCCCGTCGCCGTAGGCCGTCCGGCAGTCGTCGGCGAGCCGGCGGCCGTACGCGTCGCCCACGTTGACGACCGCGCAGGCGGCGCCCTTGCGGCCCTCCTCGGTCAGGAACAGGCGGCGCTTGGCGGAGAAGTAATCGTCCAGGCCGGCGTGGTAGTCGAGATGGTCGCGCGTGAGGTTGGTGAAGACTGCGGCGTCGAACTCGATGCCGGCGGCGCGATCCTGGGCGAGAGCGTGCGAACTGACTTCCAGCACGCAGGCCCGGTCGCCGGCGCCGACCATGGCGCGGAACATGCGCTGCAGGTCCAGAGATTCCGCCGTGGTGAGCTTGACCGGGCTGTCCTCGCCGCCGATCCGATTGACCACCGTGCCGAGCAACCCCGCCGGCAAGCCGGCGGCGCCGAACACGCCGGCCATCAGGTGCGCCGTCGTGGTCTTGCCGTTGGTCCCGGTGATGCCCACCGTGCGCAACTCCCGCGAGGGATCGCCGTACCAGCGCGCCGCCATCAGCGCCAGCGCGCGGCGCACAGACGGTACGAGCACCTGAGCCAGAGGCTGCCCGGTGTCGCGCTCGCAGACCAGCGCCGCAGCCCCTGCGGCGGCGGCGCGAGCGGCGAATGCGTGCCCGTCGAACTCAAGCCCTGGCACGCAAAAGAAAAGCGTGCCGTCGGCGACGTCACGCGTGTGATAGGCGAGGCCCCTGATGACCGTGGCCGGGTCGCCGCGCACGGTAGCGCCGGTGACCGCCTCGACCAGCTCAGCAAGCTTCATCGCTGCGGATCCTACCAAACCGTCCTCACCGCTTCACCCTCGTGCCCCGGCCTGCGGGTCGTCTGATCCCGGCGGCTCTCACGGCGCGATCTCAAGATGCTGGAGCGCGAAGCGCATGATCTTCTGCACCGCCGGCGCCGCGCAGTCGCCACCGTACATCGGGGTCCCATTGACCGCCACCAGGACCACGAGCCGCGGGTGGTCGGCCGGCACCATGCCGATGAACGAACCCACGTAGATGCCCTTCGCGTACCCGCTGCCGTCGGACAGCGGGACCTCCGCCGTGCCCGTCTTGCCGGCGACGTCGTACCCGGGGATCTGCGCCTTCGTGCCCGTCCCTTCCGCCACTGCGGTCTGCAGCATGGAGCGCACCTGCCGCGCGACCCGAGCCGGGATCACGCGGTGCTTCTCGCGCATGTCGTACACCTTGGCGCCCACTTGAGAGACGATCCGCGGCGTCACCGACATCCCGTTGTTGGCGACCGTGGAGAAGGCCCCGGCCATCTGCATGGCGGTCACGGCGATGCCTTGCCCCATGGGGACGTTGACGATGGTCGTGCCCGACCACTGGTCCGCAGGCGGCACGATACCTTGTGCCTCACCGGGGAACGCGATCCCGGTCGGCGTGGCGAAGCCGAAGGCCTCCATCCATTTGAGGAGTCTGGCCTTGCCCATCTTCATGCCGATCTTGACGGCGCCGATGTTGCTGGACCACTGCAGGATCTCGCGTACCGAGTAGGTCACGGTGCCGCGTGGATGCGATTCGTTGACGGTGCGGTCGTAGAGAGTGATCGACGGCGGCAGGGTGAACCTGGTGGCGGGCGTGACGAGCCCGTCGGCGAGCGCCCCGGAGATCGTCACCAACTTGAAGATCGAGCCGGGCTCGTACACGTCGGTCACGGCGCGGTTGCGGTCATAGGCCGGCGTACGACCGAACACGTTGTCCTTGACCTGAGGTACGTTCGCCATGGCCAGGATCTCGCCGGTCCGCGGGTCCATGACGATGGCCGTCGCCGACTTCGCATACGACGTACGCACGGTGTGCTCCAGTACATCCTCGGCGACGTACTGGATATCCTCGTCGAGGGTGAGACGCACATCCGCACCCGGCACCGGCTGCGTCTGCCGCACCGTCTTCAGGGTGCGGCCGGCGGGATCGCGCACGATGACCTCGCTGCCGACGGCGCCGCTGAGCTCCTTGTCGTAGAGCAGCTCGATCCCGGCCAGTCCGTTGTTGTCCACGCCGGCGAAGCCGAGGACCTGCGCGGCCGACCCCTTCATCGGGTAAGCGCGCTCCTCCTCGGCGTAGGAGCCCACGCCCGGGATGTCGAGATCGACAGCCGCCTGCGCCAGGTCTGGGTCGACCTTGCGCGCCACATAGGCGAAGCCAAGCTTGTGCTGTGCGAGCGCCTTGGCCACGTCGCGCCGCTCGCGCTTCCGGTCGATCTGCAGCGCGGTGCAAAGGTCGTGCGCGGCGGCGGCGGGATCGTCGAGAAGATACGGCGTCGCGTAGACGGTCTGTGCCGGCTTGCCGACGGCCAGCTCCTGGCCCCCGCGATCGAGGATCGCTCCGCGATGCGCCGGGAGGACGACCGTGGCGGTCTGCTGCTGCAGGGCGATCTTGGTGAGATTCTCGGATGATGAAGCCAGCGCGACCGCTTTACCGCCCACGAGGACGAGGAAGACGATGAAGATGAGGCGCAGGAGGCGGATGCGACCGTCGACACCCCTACCGCCGCTCACCCCGCCGCCACGCTTGGCGACGTGAACGAGCGACCGCAGGCCGCCGCCGCGCCGGCGGGCCGCGCGACGCCGACCTGAGGTGGGGCCGGCCATCAGGGCCTCTCGGCCACCTTGGCGACGTGCGCGCCGGGCACCACTTTCAGGAACTCCACGTTCCTGGCGTCGACGTCGACCAGGCCCAGCTCGTTCTCGGCGATATGCCGGATGCGGATGGTGGAGCCCAGCTGCGCGAGCTCCTCGGCGAGCTGCGCGTTCTCGGCGCTCACGCGGTGTTCCTCGCGCGCGATGGAATCCGTCTGCAGGCTCTTCTGCACGACGGCGAAGCTCAGAGCGACCCGTCCTACGGCAAGCACGGTGAGGCAGACGGCGAATACGACGAAGACGCGCGTGACACGAGCGCGTCGCGCCGCGCGCGCGCGCGCCTGCGGCGCCCTCCGCGCGGTCGGCCGCGTCACCGTGCGTGCGGCGTCACCCCGGGGCCGCGGGGCCGGTGCCGCCTGCCGCGCTTGTGCTGCCGCCGCCATCCGTCGTCCTAGAGCTTGACGGCGACGCGCAGCTTGGCCGACTTGCTGCGCGGGTTGGCCTCTACCTCTTGCGCACGCGGCGTGATGGGCCGGCGCGTCAGCACGCGCAACGTAGGCTCGTGGCCACACACGCATTGGGGCAGACCCGGCGGGCAGATGCAGCCCGCGGCGTGCCCCCTGAAGAACTCCTTCACCATGCGGTCCTCGAGCGAATGGAAGCTCATGCCCGCGACGCGGCCGCCGGGGCGGAGCACCCGGTAGGCTTCCTCAAGGCCACGAGCGAGCGACTGCAATTCGTCGTTGACCACGATGCGCAGCGCCTGGAACACGCGCCGCGCCGGGTTGCCGGCGCCGAAGCGGGCCGGCGTCGGGATGTTGCGCTTGATGATCTCGACAAGCTCGCAGGTGGTCGTCAGCGGCTGCTTCTTGCGCGCCATGGAGATGCCGCGGGCGATGCTCTTCGCGTACCGTTCCTCGCCGTAGCGCCGGAAGATGTCGGTGAGCTCGTTCTCGGGCAGAGTGTTGACGAGCTGCGCCGCCGTGACCTCGAGCTCGGGATCCATGCGCATGTCCAGCGGGGCGTCGTAGGCATACGAGAACCCGCGCTCGCGGCGGTCGAGCTGCATCGACGAGACGCCGAGATCCATGTAGATGATGTCCGCGGAAGCGTCGTCGCGTTCGGCCAACACCTCGGCGAAGTTGCCGTGGTAGAGAGCGCACGCGCAACGCGCCGCACGGGCGACGTCGCGGAAATACTCGGCGACGCTCGGGTCGCGGTCGATGGCGATGAGTCGTCCCTTGGCGCCCAGCGCCGCGGCAACGGCTTCCGCATGACCGCCGGCGCCGAAGGTGCAGTCGATGGCGATCTCGCCCTTCGCCGGCCGGAGCAACTCGAGCAACTCGTCGAGAAGGACCGGGGTGTGGGCTAGGGCCATCTCGTACTCACGAAGTTGCGTGCTCGTCTGCGGTAGCATCGGCCTCCTCCTCCAGCTGGGCCAGGTACTCGGCCCAAGCGACGCGGTCCCAGATCTCGATGTGGTCCTGCGCTCCGATGATGGTCACGTCGCGCTCGATGCCGGCGTACTCCAGCAGGCGCGCCGGCACGGTCATCCGCCCCTGCCGGTCGAGCTCCTGCTGATGGACGGCGCTCGAAGCGGTGAAGCGTTTGGCATCGCGACGGGAAACGCTGCCGTCGGCGGTCGCGCTCGCCTCTTCGGCGAGTCGTGCGCGGAAATCCTCGGGTCCGTAGCCACCCAGACAGCGCTCGCGCTCCTTGGCGACGTAGATCCCTTCGGCGAACGCAGCCCGCAGGCGGGCCGGGACGGCGATGCGGTTCTTCGCATCGAGCGTGAAGTCGTACTCCCCCACCAGGACCGGTCGCTGCATGGTGGGCACTCTACCCCACTCCTCCCCACATTGCAACACTTCTAGCAACCTGAACCCCACACGGCCGCACCTCGCACCACAGCGCACGCGAGAGACCACCAGATGGCCCAGATCAGGAGGAGAGAGCGGGGGAGATCGGCGCGGAACGCGAGTGATGACGCGGCGCGAGGAAGGGCGCTACTTGATCGGGACGATGACCTTGTCGCCGACGATCACGGTGCTCGCACTCATGCCGGGGTTGAGGGCCACGATCGCGCTCGAGGTGGTGTGGAACCTGACCGCGATACCCGAGAGCGTGTCGCCGCTCTTCACGACGTACGTCTTGGTGGTGGTCGACGTGCCATCGCCGCCGCCCTTGGTCTTCGTCGCCTTGGGAGAGGGCGTCACCATGGACTCGTCGGCGCCCCCGAGGATGCCCGACTGGAAGGTGATGCTGAGCAGGATGATGATCGCCACCAGAAAGACCACGGGAGCGGCGATGCGCGCCGCGGCGCGGCCGGCACCGGGAGCGGCGGCCGGGCGCCTGCGAGGCTGCGGCCGGCTGTTTGCCGCGCTGCTCACCCGCGGCGCCGCCGGGCGCTCCGTCTGAGACCGCGGCGCGGCGGCAGGCGCTCCCGGCGTGAGCGCCTGCAAGCGCTCGAGTGCGGCCAGGGACGCTTCGTCGTCGGCGAGTGGGGCGGGATCCTCGGGCGACGCTGAGGGCGCGGCGCCGCGACGGCGCCCCCCGGCGGGTCTGGGCGCCCCATCCGGCGCGCGGCGGCGAGGCTGCGGCTGCTTGTCCTGTCCGTCGTCGGTCATAGAGTGAAAGCTAGGTCGCTACGCATGGATTCGGCGGCTTCAGCCGCAGCCCTTCGATAGTCGCCGATGCCCTGCTGCCACGCGTAGATGATCGAGCGCGAGGCGTTGACCACGAAGCCGGCGGCGTCGCCGGCGGCGATGCCCGTCAGGGCATCCGCTCCGGCCCCTTGGGCGCCGTAGCCGGGGATGAGGAGGAAGGCGCGCGGAAGGGCCTCGCGCACACGGCGCAGCGACGCGGGAGACGTCGCCCCGGCGACCGCACCGACGTCGCTGTACCCGGACGCGCCCATGTGGTCCGCGCCGAGCTCGGCGACGAGGCCGGCGACGTGCAGGTACAATGGCCGGCCGTCGACCTCCTTCTCCTGCAGAAGGCCGGCGCCCGGATTGCTGGTACGCGTGAGCACGAACACGCCCTTGCCTTCCGCGCAGTGTGCGACCAGCGGCTCCAGCGAGTCGGCGCCGAGATACGGGCTGGCGGTGAGCGCGTCGGCGGCGAGGCCGGCGGTGGGCGCGGCGAAGCCGGGCGCTCCGCCGAAGGCGGCGCGCCCGTAGGCCGCGCCGGTGGAGGCGATGTCGCCGCGCTTGACGTCGAGGATGACGGGGAGCTCGAACTCGTGGGCGCAGCGGATCACCGCGCCCAGAGCCTTCCAGCCGGCGGCGCCGTACTGCTCGAAGAACGCCGCCTGGGGCTTGACGCAGGCGACGGAGTCCGCGACGGCGTCGATGACGCCGCTGCAGAACTCCTGGAAACAGGCGGCGACGGCCTCGTCCTCGCTCAGCTCGGTGGCCAGTGGCCGGTACTTGTCGACCAGCTCCGGCGGCATGCGCTCGAGCGCCGGGTCGAGACCGACGCAGACCACGCTGCGCCGGGCGCGGACGGCCGCGGCCAATCTATCGGAGAAGTGCTGCACCTGACCCTCCCGAAGGCGCGCCTATCCTACCGGATGGAGAAAGCGTGGGACAGGGACCGAGACACAGCCTGGAGCCAGCCTCGCCGGCGGTCAGATGGTGTCGCGCTCCTCGGCGCCCGCGACAACGTCCGGACCGGCGTCGTCCACTTCGTCAGCGTCGCCGTCGACGGTCAGCTTCTGCTGCGCCTGGAACTGGCGCACGTTGCGCCGGATAGTGGCGATCTTGGCGCGCACGTAGTCGGTGGCTTCGTCGTGCTCCGCCTGCTCGTCCTCGCTGGAGCGCTCCGACTCGGCCTGCATCTCGCGGAGCACCTCCATGAGCTGGCCGTCCTTCATCCCCGACAAGGAGTTGAGATCCCACTTCATCGCCTTGCTCGAGGTCTGGTGGACGGCATCGAGCTTGGAGCGCACGACGGGGTTGAAGACGGCGCCCGGGTCCACCTGAGCGGTGATCTCGTCGACGTCGCGGATCATGTCCTCGATGGTGGCGCCCGCCTTGGGGATGATCTTGATGCGGCCGTCGTCGTCCTCGACGACGCTCTCGATGGAGAGATACGCCTTGAGGAAGCCCTCCGTGAACGCCACCGGGACGGTGACCGCGTAGGCGATGACCTGCAGTACCTCGGCGGCGAACTGGGTGAAGGTGCCGGTGTGCAAGAAGCTGTCCTCGATGAGCCCGAGGAGCATGGACTTGAGGTACGGGTCGGCGCGCAGGTCGCGTGGTTTCCCGCCCGGAAGTGACGCGTTCAGCTTGTCAAGTGGATCGGCCATCTCTCTGCCCTCCGTATCGGCCGGCGCTCCGGCGAACTTGAACCCGCCGAGCGGCGTCGTTGGCGCGGCCCCCGCGGCATCGGGTACGCTGGGGCCGACCGGGGCCGCTAGGAGGAGCGTGGAGCACACAGCCGCAATCGTCAAGGGCGAACCGAGGCTGGACGGCTTCGTGCGCGCCGCCGCCGCCGCGCCGCGGTCCACGGCGTTGCTCTGCGACATCGACGGCACCATCTCGCCGATCGTCTCCCGGCCCGCCGACGCGAAGGTGCCGGCGGCCACCCGCGAGATCCTTGCCGTCCTCACCCGGCGCCTGGGCCTGGTCGCCTTCGTCACGGGCCGCGCCCTCGAGGACGGCCGCCGCATGATCCCGCTGGACGGCGCCACGTACGTGGGCACGCACGGACTCGAAGTGATGCGCGGCGACGGGATCGTGCAGACCGAGCCCCAGGCCGAACGCTACATCGCCCAGGTACAGGCCGTGGCCGATGCGGCCAGCCGAGACCTCGATTGTGAAGCGCTCGGGATCGTGCTCGAGAACAAGCGTACGGTGCTCGCCGTCCACTACCGTTTGGCACCCGACGCAGCGCTGACGCGGCACGAGATCCTCGCCCGCGTCGTCGAGCCGGCGCGCGCCGGCGGCCTGGCCATCTCGACCGGCCACTGCCTGTTCGAGGTGCGGCCGCCACTCCCGTTCACCAAAGGCACCGCGACGCGCAAGCTGCTGGACGGCGGGGGCTTCCTGGCGGCGCTCTTCTGCGGCGACGACCACACCGACGTCACCGGTTTCAAGGCGGTACACGAGTGGGGCCGGCGCGACGCGCGGCGCGAAGCCTGCGCCCTCGCCGCGGTCACCGCCGAGACTCCCCAACCGGTCATCGAAGAGGCCGACGTGCTCGTACGCGCCACTCCCGGCGTGCACGAGGCGCTGGCGCGGCTGGCCGCGGCGGTCGATGCCTGAGGAGAGGCCGGAGCCGGCGGCCGCGGGCCGCCCCCACCGGCCCCTCGCCCTCAGCGCCCGTTGAACTCGGGGGTGCGCTTCTCGAGGAAGGCGCTCATCCCCTCGCTCTGATCCTCGCTGGCGAAGGCCAGGGCGAACAGGTCGCGTTCGATCCCCTGCCCAGTCGTGATGTCGCTGTTGGAGGCTGCCTGCACGGCCGCCTTGCAGTACCGCATCGCCAGCGGGCTCTTGCCCGCCAGTTCCTCGGCGAGCTTCATCGCCTGGGTCATGAGCTCGCTCTTGGCCACCACGACCTGGACGAGCCCGATGCGCAGGGCCTCGTCGGCACGGACGTGCCTGCCCGACAGAACGAGGTACTTC
>Ga0315283_10003746_pt1 | contig 13065 bp, 8 predicted proteins | sample YL17G09_0_MG_FD_204541 | JGI IMG/M metagenome (GOLD analysis project Ga0315283, IMG submission 204541) | Sediment microbial communities from Yellowstone Lake, YNP, Wyoming, USA - YL17G09_0 | ecosystem: Environmental > Aquatic > Freshwater > Lake > Sediment | place: USA: Wyoming | collected...
TCCGTGGACAGGCGTTATTCTTGGCTCGGCTATCATTGGTTTCTGGTACTGGTGCACCGATCAGTTCATAGTTCAAAGGGTCCTTTCGGGCAGGAACCAGACTGAATCAAGAAGAGGTGCAATCCTCGGTGCAGCATTTAAACTCACCCCTGTATTTATTTTTCTTATTCCGGGTATGATAGCTTATGCTCTTAATTACAAGGGAATTATAACCCTTCCGAACTCAGACTCAGCATTTTCTGTTCTTGTAAAGGAACTTCTTCCTATAGGTTTTAAAGGGCTGGTTGTTGGCGGAATACTGGCAGCCCTGATGAGTTCGCTTGCCTCACTGTTCAATTCTTCAGCCACCCTGTTCACCGTTGACTTCTATCAGAAATTTAAACCCCAGGCACCTGAAAAAGAACTTGTAAGGGTGGGAAGAATAGCAACAGTGGTTGTTGTTGTACTTGGAATCCTCTGGATTCCTGTAATGAAAGGATTGGGTAAGGTCCTTTATGCTTACCTTCAGGATGTTCAGTCACTTCTTGCTCCGGGTATTGCAGCCGTCTTCCTTTTAGGGATAGCTTCAAAAAAGACAACACCGAAGGCAGGATTCATAGGTCTTGTTACCGGATTTGTCCTTGGAATGACAAGGCTGGGCTTTAAAGTATTTGCCTCTGGTATCAGCCATGATAGTATTTTCTACACGATCTTTCTCAAGTTAAACTGGCTGCACTATGAAATAGTCCTTTTCTTCCTTGTAATTATACTGATGATAGTGGTAAGCTCATTTACGGCTAAACCAGATCTGGTTGCAATAAGGGGATTATATATAGGTTCTGCAAATTCTGATGAGAAAGCAGTGACACGTGCAAGCTGGAACAACTGGGATCTGATCTTCTCAGGAATCATTATTGCTGTTATTGTGGCATTCTATGCGTACTTCTGGTAGGATATTGATGTCGGAACCCTTTAAAATGATATTATGTACAACATAGCTAATAAAGAAGTCTGGTTCGTAACCGGAAGTCAGCACCTGTACGGACCCGATACCCTTCTTCAGGTAGCATCTGATTCAAAAGCAATCACTGATGCTCTTGACAGGTCTGAAAAAATACCTGTAAGAGTAATCTTTAAACCTGTGCTTACTACTCCCGATGCGATTTTTGACCTCTGCTCTGAGGCAAACAATAACAAAAGCTGTGTCGGGCTTATAATGTGGATGCATACATTTTCTCCTGCAAAGATGTGGATAAGGGGTCTGAATGTCCTTAATAAGCCCTTTCTCCATTTTCATACCCAGCTGAACAGAGATATCCCATGGGAGACAATAGATATGGATTTTATGAACCTTAATCAATCGGCTCATGGCGACCGCGAATTTGGATTTATTGGGGCAAGAATGAGACTAAAAAGGAAAGTCGTGGTAGGGCACTGGGAAGATCCTGAAGCTGTCGGCTCTATTGCTGTCTGGACAAGAGCTGCTGCTGCATTTGATGATGCCAGGAACATGAAGATAGCCAGGTTTGGTGACAATATGCGCGATGTAGCAGTAACGGAAGGAAATAAGGTCAGCGCCCAGATGAAAATGGGCTATTCCATATACGGTTATGGAATAGGAGATCTGGTTACAGCAGTGAATGAAGTCTCTGACTATGAGGTTAATCAGTTGATTGAAGAGTACAAATCAACCTATAATCTTACTATGGATGTTGAAAAATCGGATACTCTTAAGGATGCTGCAAAAATTGAGGCAGGAATGTCAAAGTTTCTGAAATCAGGTGATTTCAAGGCCTTTACAACAACTTTCGAGGATCTGCATGGTTTGAAACAATTGCCCGGGCTTGCTGTCCAGCGACTTATGGAAAAAGGATACGGATTCGGAGCTGAGGGTGACTGGAAGACTGCTGCCCTTGTCAGGTCGATGAAAGTAATGGCGTCGAAACTGTCAGGAGGTACATCATTTATGGAAGATTATACATATCATCTTGACCCTGAAGGAATGAGAGTCCTGGGAGCACATATGCTTGAGGTTTGCCCTTCAATTGCCTCCGATAAACCATATCTGGAGGTTCACCCTTTGTCAATCGGAGGAAAGGCGGATCCGGCACGACTTGTATTCAAATCTGCCACAGGTAAGGCAATAAATGCTTCGCTCATTGATCTTGGGAACAGATTCAGGATGATAGTAAATAAGGTGGAGGTTGTTGATTGCCCTGATATGCCAAATCTTCCCGTAGCAAGTGTACTGTGGAAACCAATGCCTGACCTGAAAACCGGAGCTGCTGCATGGATTCTGGCAGGAGGAGCACATCATACCGGGTTCAGCTCCGCTATAAATGCCACGTATATTGAAGATCTTTGTGAAATGCTGGGAATTGAATACCTGCTCATTGATGAGAAATGTGACATCACCTCATTTAAAAATGAAATAAAATGGAATGAAATCTATTACTTTCTTTCAAATGGTATAGAATAATTTAATAAGACAACAGAATTTCCACATATTCTAATCTGAATACCCCGAATGAAGCTTTATTCAGAATATCCAAGACATCTTATTGCTGTTGACTGCATTATTTTCGGGTACGATATAACTGACAAAGAGATTAAGCTGCTTTTAATCAAGAGGAGCTTCGAACCGGCAATGGGCAGGTGGTCGCTTGCAGGTGGTTTTGTCATGGAAAAAGAAAGTCTTGATAAAGCTGCAAGCCGCATTCTCTTTAACCTGACAGGACTCAGGGATGTTTATATGGAACAATCATACGCTTATGGAGAAACTAATAGAGATCCCGGTGCAAGGGTTGTTTCTGCAGCCTATAGTGCTCTGATTAAAATTCAGAATATTGATGAGAAGCTTAAAGAACTCAACGGTGCTCACTGGCACTCACTCTCGCAATTGCCTCACCTGATCTTCGATCACAGTGAAATGGTCGGAAGAGCCCTCGATGAACTTCAGGGCCAGGTTAAAGTGAAACCTGTGGGTTTTGAACTGCTGCCTGAAAAATTCACTCTTGTGCAGCTTCAGGATCTTTATGAAGCAATTTATCAAAGACACATTGACAGAAGGAATTTCAGGAAAAAAATATTGTCGATGAATATACTTGAAAAACTTGGGGAGAAAGAAAAGGAAACCTCAAAAAAAGGAGCTTTTTATTACAGGTTTAACAGGGAGAGGTACGAGATGCATATGAAGAAAGGATTCTACTTCGGTCTCGACACTAATTGAAGCAATAGGAGCCTATTCAGTTTGGAGTCCTCAGATTTTAAAGAAAAGAAGTTATGCTGGAAAAATTAAAGAAGAATGTTTTCAAAGCAAACATCGACCTTGTGAAACATGGTCTTGTAATTCATACATGGGGTAATGTAAGTGAGCGGGACAATGATAGCGGACTTATAGTGATCAAACCGTCAGGGATTGGTTACTCATCAATGAAAGCCGACGATATGGTAGTTATTGATGGTGATGGAAAAGTTATTGAGGGGAAATTCAAGCCATCCACCGACGCACCTACACATCTCTTCCTGTATAACAGATATCCCTCTGTTGGAGGGATTGTTCATACTCATTCCACTTGCGCAACCGCATGGGCACAGGCAGGGAAAGATATTCCGCCATTCGGGACCACACATGCTGACCATTATTATGGTGAAGTTCCATGTACCCGGAAACTCACTGATGATGAGATCAAAAATGATTATGAAATGAATACAGGCAAAGTAATAGTAGAAAGACTTGGCATTTCAGATCCTCTGGCTGTCCCGTCAGCACTTGTAAACTGCCATGGACCTTTCTGTTGGGGGCTCGACGCTGAAGAGGCTGTTTATAACGCAATTGCATTGGAAGAGATCGCACGAATAGCATTTTATACTGTGCTTCTTAGTCATAATGTCCCTATTGAACAGAATCTCCTTGATAAACATTTCCTTCGGAAACATGGGAAGAATGCTTATTATGGACAGGAGAAAAAGAAGCAAAACTAAAACTCACAATATGGAAAGCAAATATGTAATAGGACTCGACTATGGTACCGACTCTGTGCGCTCAGTAGTTGTTAACACAGGTAACGGAGAAATAGTCGGGACTTCGGTTTTTGAATATCCCAGGTGGAAAAAAGGATTTTATTGCGATCCTTCAGCTAACCGGTTTCGTCAGCATCCTCTCGATTATATAGAAGGAATGGAGCATTCCGTCAGGGAAGCTGTGAAAGGACTGAATCCGGAGGTAATAAGGAATATTGCAGGACTGACAGTGGATACCACAGGATCCACACCAGTTGCAGTTGATAAAGAGGGGGTACCTCTCTCTATGAAGCCGGGATTTGAGGATGATCCCGACGCGATGTTTGTTTTATGGAAAGATCATACTTCGGTAAAGGAAGCAGCCTGGATTAATGAACTTGCAAGATCATGGGGAGGCATTGATTATACAAAATTTGAGGGAGGAGTATATTCCTCGGAGTGGTTCTGGGCAAAGATTCTGCATATAATGCGGGAAAATGAGAAAGTAAGGGAAAATGCATATTCATGGGTTGAACATTGCGACTGGATTCCTGCACTGCTTACAGGGAATACCGATCCGCTGTCGTTAAAGAGAAGCCGCTGTGCCGCGGGTCATAAAGCTATGTGGCATCCTGATTTTAACGGACTTCCTGAAGAAAAATTCCTTGTACTTCTCGATCCTATTCTTACAGGATTAAGAGAGAGACTATACAGGGATACATTTACATGTGATGTGTGCGCAGGCATTATTTCAGATGAGTGGGCCGGAAAACTGGGGCTTCCTGCAGGCGTAAAGATAGGTGCCGGCGCTTTCGACGCCCATCTTGGAGCTGTCGGTGGTGAAATAAAACCATACCAGCTGATAAAGGTAATGGGGACATCCACCTGCGATATGATCGTATCTCCCGCAAATGAGGTTGGTGATAAACTTATTGCAGGAATTTGCGGACAGGTGGACGGATCAATAATACCTGGCATGCTCGGCCTTGAAGCCGGACAGTCAGCTTTTGGCGACGTTTATGCCTGGTTCGGCGGACTTCTTTTGTGGCCGGTAAACGAAATTATTTCTGATTTAAGCTGGCTTGATAATCTGACAAAAGAAAAGATCCGGAATGAGACTGCCGACAAAATAATATCTGAGCTTAGCAGCCGGGCCGGTTCCATAACCGACAATGAAACCACAATGGTAGCCCTCGACTGGCTAAATGGGAGGAGAACACCCTTTGCCAACCAGGAGTTGAAAGGGGCAATCACCGGATTATCATTGGGTTCTGATGCACCAAGGATTTTTAAATCACTTGTGGAAGCAACTGCTTTTGGTTCAAGGATGATAAACGACCGGTTCGTTTCAGAAGGTATCAGAATTGATGGCGTGATTGCAATAGGAGGGGTCGCCAAGAAGAATCCTTTTGTTATGCAGATAGTTGCAGATATTTTGAACATGCCTATTAAGGTTGCAAGCTCTGATCAGACATGTGCCCTGGGTTCAGCAATGGCTGCTTCGGTTATGGCAGGAATTCACAAAGATTTTCCGGTTGCACAGAACGCTATGGGAAGCGGATTTGAAAGAGAATACAAACCTGATCCGGTCAAAGCTAATATGTATGATGAATTATATCTGAAATATAAAAAACTGGGATCTTTTGTTGAAAATGAACTTCGATAGAGCTTTGTGGTCCCTTGTGAAATCCTTTGCGCCCCTTTGTGGTTAAAAATTCTTACCACTAAGGACCCACAGGTTATCACGAAGTAACACAAAGGGAATTCATAAATCAAAACTTTAATTTTAAATCCATGCGAAAATTATTACTTCTTATTGCTCCTTTTCTTTTTCAGGCATCATTCTTTGCTTCTGCCCAAAAAGAAAATCAGGTTGCTGTAAATCAGCTGGTTGTTGTTGCCAATAATCCTGGTACAGTTATTAGCAAGGATATCTATGGCCACTTTTCAGAACATCTTGGCAGATGTATTTACGAAGGTCTCTGGGTCGGACCAGACTCAAAGATCCCAAATACAAATGGCATAAGGAATGATGTTCTTTTTGCCTTGCGTGAAATGAAAATTCCAAATCTAAGGTGGCCCGGAGGATGTTTCGCTGACACCTATCACTGGAAGGATGGTGTGGGTCCGCAGGAAAAGAGAGCTTCGATAGTCAATACACACTGGGGCGGGGTTACTGAAGATAATTCATTTGGCACTCATGAATTTATGAGGCTCACTGAACTTCTTGGCTGCGATGCTTACATAAACGGGAATGTTGGTTCAGGAACAGTAAGGGAAATGGCTGAATGGGTTGAATATCTTACTTCCGATTCAGATAGTCCTATGACAAGACTCCGTAAGGAAAACGGAAGGGAAAAGCCCTGGAAAGTAAAATATTTTGCAATAGGCAATGAGAACTGGGGCTGTGGTGGCAATATGACTGATGCATTCTATGCAAACCTTATGCGTCAGTTTTCAACATATCTTAATAACTACGGGGAGAACAGACTCTACCGTGTGGCATGCGGACCCTACGATTTTAATTTTGCCTGGACAGAAACCCTGATGAAAGATCCGGATACGCGAGGGAGATTCCAGGGAATATCGATACATTATTATTCTCTTGTTGATGGCTGGGACAATAAAGGTTCTGCTACAGACTTTGATGAGCGACAATGGTTTCAGACTATGAGGGCCAACCTTCAGATGGACCAGATCATCAAAGGGCATTCAGCTATTATGGATCGCTATGATCCCGAGAAAACAAAAGGACTTGTAGTAGATGAGTGGGGAAACTGGTTCGATGTCGAACCCGGAACAAACCCTGGATTTCTCTACCAGCAGAATACCCTGAGAGATGCAATCACTGCAGCAATCCATCTGAATATTTTCAACCAGCATGCCGACAGGGTCAAAGTGGCTAATGTGGCACAGATGGTCAACGTACTGCAATCTGTTATCCTTACAAAGGATGATAAAATGGTGCTCACCCCGACATACCATGTTTTCAGAATGTTCAGGGTACACCAGGAAGCACGACTTCTTAAAACCGACCTCAGCTGTGAGGATTATATAAATGGTGACAGAAAGATCCCATCGATCTCAGCATCTGCTTCAGCTGACAAGGAAAACAGGGTTCACATCTCGCTTGCTAATCTCAATCCTGACAAATCGATTGTAATATCGTGTCCTGTAGTAGGAGAAACATATAGGAAAGTTACAGGTGAGGTGCTCACGTCTGACGCAATGAATGCAAAGAATACCTTTGAAGAAATGGGAAAGGTGAAACCAGTTGAATTTAAAGGATTTACTTACAAAGATGGCGTTCTGACTGTGACAATGCCTTCAAAATCAGTTGTAGTTTTGGAATTAACAAAATAATATGTAAAATCCATTTTACCACGGAGTCACAGAGTTACACGGAGTAAAAACACTGTTACTCAAAACAGTGCAACTCCGTGTGGACTCAGTGACACTCCGTGGTTGAACTTTAAACGCTTATGAAAAAGCTCAACCGCTTATTGTTTCTTGTGTCAGGCTATTTAGCATTAACCGGATGCACCGGACACCCGGATGCAGATTATCCAATCCAGCCGGTTCCATTTACCTCAGTCAAGCTTACTGATAACTTCTGGGCTCCCAGAATAAGGAAGAATGCCACTGTAACGATTCCGATTGCATTTTCCTATTGTGAATCATCGGGCAGGGTGAAAAACTTCGAAATTGCGGGGGGGCTCGATACCGGCACTTTTAAAACCCTCTATCCTTTTGATGATTCTGACGTATTTAAGATCATTGAAGGTGCCAGCTACTCTCTTCAGACATATCCGGATCCAAAACTAGATGCCTATCTTGATACACTGATATGGAAAATAGGTCTGGCACAGGAAGATGACGGATATCTGTATACCAACCGGACAATAGCAGAAATGCACGGCGGTAAAGGCCTGCACGAATGGGCAGGTAAAAACAGGTGGGAACTCGATTCAATACTGAGTCACGAACTTTATAACCTGGGACATCTCTATGAAGCTGCCGTAGCTCACTACCAGGCAACAGGTAAACGCTCCCTGCTTGACATTGCAATTAAATCAGCCGACCTTGTGTGCAAAGATTTTGGACCGGATAAAGTAAAAGTCTATCCCGGCCACCAGGTTATTGAGATGGGGCTTGTCAAACTCTACAGAGTCACTGGTGTGAAGAAATATCTGGATCTTGCAAAGTTCTTCCTGGATATAAGGGGCCCAAAAGGGGATGCTTATAACCAGGCTCACAGAAAAATAATTGATCAGACTGAAGCTGTTGGTCATTCAGTCAGGGCTACCTATATGTATTCCGGTATGGCCGATATTGCAGCTATTGAGAAGAATGAACCATATCTTAATGCAATAACAAAAATATGGGAAGATATTGTTGAAGGAAAGATCTATATAACAGGAGGAATAGGGGCGACAGGTGGGAATGAAGGCTTTGCCGAACCCTTTGTCCTTCCGAATATGTCTGCCTATTGCGAAACATGCGCCTCAATTGGTGATATTTTTTTCAACTACAGGCTTTTCTTATTGCATGGAGACGGAAAATATATGGATGTTCTTGAAAAAACCTTATACAATTCAATGCTTTCCGGAGTTTCACTGTCAGCCGACAGATTCTTTTATCCAAACCCCCTTGAGTCAGATGGCCGGAATGAAAGACAGGCCTGGTTCGGATGTGCATGTTGTCCTTCCAATGTTGCACGATTTGTTCCTGCAATTCCAGGTTATATTTACGGAGTGAAGGGGAAAGAGCTCTTTGTAAATCTTTACATTTCAAATAATGCTGACCTTTTAATAGGAAAGAACAAAGTAAAAGTATCGCAGAAAGCTGATTTTCCCTGGGACGGGAAAGTAGAAATTACAATTGATCCTGAATCAGCGGGCAGATTTGACATAAAGCTCCGGATACCCGGATGGGCACGTAATGAAGCTATTCCCGGAGACCTTTATAAATTCAGTGATAAGAGTGCTGAAACCTCCAAAATAATGGTCAATGATGAACTGATTGTATCAAACCTTGAAAATGGCTATACAGTGATTGATAGAAAGTGGAAGAGGGGAGATAAAATCCAGATTGATATTCCAATGCCTGTAAGAAAAGTAATTGCAGATGAACGCATAAAGGATGATGTCAATAAGATAGCGATTCAGCGTGGGCCGGTTATTTATTGTGCTGAATGGCCCGATAATAAGGAAGGGAAAGTACTTAATCTTATGCTTGAAAAAGAATCAGATTTCACATCTGTCTTTGCTCCGGATTTGCTCAATGGTACACAGGTTATAAACACTTCAGGATGGCAGACAAGAAAAATCCCTGGAGGAGGGATTGAGATACTCGATAAAGAAGATATCACTCTCATACCGTATGCTTTATGGAACAACCGTGGACCTGGTCAGATGATGGTATGGCTCCCTACTTCTCCTGAGGAGGCAAAACCTGACAGCCTCTTTCGGAAGTCTCTTTAAAATGGATTTAAGTATTTAATTTTAAAAAAATGAATAAAACGCTGTTATTACTATTCCTGATTATTTCAGTTTTCTGTTTCTCATGTAAAAATAAATTATCACAACAATCTGTCAGGGCTGAAACATATTATATAAATAGCAATACCGGAAACGACAAATACCCTGGTACTGTCAAAAGGCCGATTAAAACTATTACTGAAGCAAACAGACGGATAAAGTATAAATCCGGAAGCTTGTTTTTTGCCGGGAGCCAGGTATTTGAAGGAAACCTAGTCCTGAAAAATCTGACCGGTATTGATTCGGTTCAAATATTTTTGAGCTCATACGGTGAAGGAAGAGCAGTAATTAACGGAGGAAACAGGGAGTCTGTACGTATTGAGAACTGTAAAAATATACGTATTGAAAATCTTGATTTAAAAGGCAGCGGACGGAAGGATGGGAATACAACAAATGGACTTAGCCTGGCAAACTGCAGCAATTGTATAATTGAAAATATTTATGCTGAGGGATTCCAGAAATCAGGAGTTGATTTATACAATTGCCGGGAGGTGAAAGTCACAAAAGTTACTGCATTCGGGAACGGCTTCTGCGGAATAAATGTTATGGGATCAGATAAAAACCTTTCAGGAAATATCCTGATAAAGGATTGCAGGGCGGAAAATAATCCCGGCGATCCGACAATTCTTGATAACCATAGCGGTAATGGAATCCTGGTTGGTGTTTCCGACAGTGTAATAATTGATCATTGTACGGCATCCAATAACGGCTGGGATATGCCACGGCAGGGAAACGGGCCTGTCGGAATATGGTCATGGATGAGCGATCACGTAACAATCCAGTATTGCATCAGTTACAGGAATAAAACATCAAAGGGAGGAAAAGACGGCGGAGGATTTGACTTCGACGGAGGAATGACTAATTCACTTATTCAATATTGTCTTTCGTATGAAAATGAGGGTGCCGGGTACGGTTTGTTCCAGTATCCGGGTGCATCCGACTGGTCAAATAATGTGATAAGGTATTGCGTCAGCATAAATGATGCAAATACTACTGAAGGAGCAGGGAGTTTTTTTATCTGGAATGGATCAAATGAAAAAAGGCAACTCAATGGCTGTTATATTTATAACAATGTTGCAATAAACGATTCTGCACCGGTTATCAGCTTTGAAAATGCTTCGGAGCACGAGAATTTCATTTTCAGTAACAACATATTTCTTGGATCGGGACAGCTTTTAAGTGGGAAGAATCCGGGAAGCATGTTTCTTGGAAATGTATGGTGGAGCCCAGAAGGTGTCGTAAAATTCATGCAGTATAACTCACTCATCGAATGGGCAAAAGCTGCAGGTCAAGAAATATTAAACGGCAAAATCGTTGGTATTCAGGAAGATCCCTTTTTCCCCGGACCATTAACAACAAATATTACAGATCCATACCAGATGGAGTTGTTATCAGGTTTTACCCTGAAACCAGAATCCGGGTTAAGAAACCGTGGTTTGCCAGTCAAAGCTTTTAACGGATTTGATACTCCCTCAAAAGACTTTTTTGGCAATCCTGTACCGCAAGGTTCAGCCCCCGAACCTGGAATATTTGAGCTGAAATAATTGCTGGAAACACCACCGGTCGCACTTATTAACGCTGGTATTTCACATTAAATGATTTTGGAGAAGTTACAGGGACAAAAAACAAGTGGCGAAAAATTAGCATTACAATTAAAAGATATTACATTTGGACGTAAAGTTTGATTTTTATGCTAAAGAACTATTTCATTTATCAGCCTTCAGTTCAGGGAACTATTGAGGAAGAGTGGGAACAGTGTCGTAATCAGATAGTTAATGATATCAGAAAAGGGAACAGGGCGCTTAAATTGAACATTTTTGTCTCACTTCCCGATTTTTTATCATACATTAAAATCAAGGAAATTCTTGGAAAATCGGTAATTGAATCATTCGGTGAGAACTCTCCTGCATTTAATGTTTCGATCCATCCGCCTGAAAAGCCATGGAAAGTCGCAGTAGAGGGATTGTTCCTCCCATTCAGATCAGCCTCAATAACAACAAAATATCTGAATTCGAAGCCATATGTAGTTGTTGAATCAGACTCATTAAAAGAGGTGTGGGGAGCAGGAATTGGCGATGATCAGCATGCTTCTGATACACGGAAAGCAGCAACTGCAGCATTCAGCATGGTTGAGGAAATCCTTAACCGCGAGAATCTTTCAATGAATCATATTGTCAGACAATGGAATTTCATAGGGAACATTCTGGAGTTGAATAATGGATTTCAGAATTACCAGGTTTTTAATGAGGTCAGAAGTGAATACTATAGGAAAAACAGGTCAGTAAGTGGTTACCCCGCTGCAACAGGAGTTGGAATGAAACTCGGTGGTGTCTTTCTTGATTTCTGCGCTGTGAATACAGGAGATGCAGTAAAACTTAAGGCAATTGATAATCCTGTCCAGATTAATGCATATGAATACGGACAACAGGTCCTGAAAGGAATGGCAATAAATGTGAATTCACTGAAGCATCCACCTCAGTTTGAAAGAGCGCTGCTGATGATGAATAAAACCAGTGGCACTATCTTTGTTTCAGGGACAGCTTCAATTATAGGGCAGGAAACAATCGGAAAGGGAGACATAACAGAACAGACGATTGTGACAATTGAAAACATTAGAAAACTCACTGATATTGAAAGGATAAAGCATCTAACCGGAAGTAAGGTTCTGGCAGATGGGAAATTTTCCTTAATAAGGGTTTATATAAAAAATCAGGAAGATTTTACCAGGGTCAGGAGTATCTGTACAGAGAACTTCCCGGATACTCCGGCGATTTTTATTGAAGCGGATATCTGCAGGGATGATTTGTTGACAGAAATTGAAGCTGAGGTTATAATCAGGTAGTTAGATCTTTCAACACTTTCTCATCAGGTTGGGTTTATTATATCACCTGGATGAGGTTTTCAAATAAAATATAGGTCAATGAAACGGCTGTTTGTAATTCCTGTAGCAGTTGTCCTTTTTACCATGTGTTCTCAGACAGTCTGGAAAAAAACGGATAACGGAGTCGTTATTAAACTGAGTTCCGGAAGAGCAGAAATCCCTGAAAGTATCATACTTGAAATTGTGAATGAGGAGATCATTCATGTAATGGCTTCTCCGGTAAAGGGATTCCAGAAGGAAAAAAGTCTTTGTGTACCTGACAGGGCGCCTGGTTCAGTTTCGTTTAGTGCCAGACAGGTTCTGGACACGCTGGTGGTTTCAACAGGGAAAGTTACCGTGAAAGTATCACTTATTACAGGAGAGCTTACCTTCAGTGATGAAAATGGCAGGATTGTTTTGAAGGAGAATGAGGGTAGTGGTAAGTCATTTGACCCTGTAAATATTGAAGGCACCCCGGGTTATACAGTAAGGCAGGTTTTTGAATCGCCCTCTGATGAAGCATTTTATGGTCTCGGCCAGCATCAGTCGGATGAATTTAATTACAAGGGTCTTAATGAGAGCCTGTATCAGTACAATACAAAGGTTTCTGTCCCTTTCGTAGTCTCAAGCAAAAACTATGGAATATTGTGGGATAATTATTCTATGACAAAATTCGGAGATCCG
>Ga0315283_10003748_pt1 | contig 13062 bp, 12 predicted proteins | sample YL17G09_0_MG_FD_204541 | JGI IMG/M metagenome (GOLD analysis project Ga0315283, IMG submission 204541) | Sediment microbial communities from Yellowstone Lake, YNP, Wyoming, USA - YL17G09_0 | ecosystem: Environmental > Aquatic > Freshwater > Lake > Sediment | place: USA: Wyoming | collected...
TTAGTGAAAATAGGAACAAGAAGATAAAAGGAGGTTCCCCATGAAAAGCGTAATGTTTATTTCCCTTCTGACGATCTTGCGACTTGGCATACCCAGTGCAATTCTTCTGCTCATAGGCGAGGCAGTAAAACATCACTACAAAAATATTCGTAATCCTTGAGGTGAATGATGGATACCTTGTTGACGTTTGTTCTTGGTCTGCTCCTGCGCATTGGAATCCCGCTGGCAGGGACCGCTCTGATCTTCTTCTTGCTGCGCCGTCTGGACGAACGCTGGCAGAAAGAAGCGCTGGCAATACCGGTCATTTCTTCCCAAGGGCCATGCTGGGAAACCAAAAACTGCCCGGAGGAGAAACGCAAAAATTGCCAGGCATCCAAACAGACGAACGTCCCATGCTGGCAAGTATTCCGTACGAAAAACGGCCTGTTGCGGGAAGAATGCCTGGGATGTGATGTTTTCCGCCAGGCTTCGTCCCCTGTTATGGCGTAAATTTCAATTCTTCGAGGAGTATCAATCATGAAATTACTCAAACGCTTTTCCATTGCCATCCTGTTTGCCCTGTTTGTGACCGCGGCAACCTACATGATCGCACAGGCTACAACACAGACAAGCGGACCTGTTCCACAACAGGAACCGGGTGGATGTATTGGTTGTCATCCGAAATTCAATGAATCCTGGCAATCGGGCGTACATGGTCATGCCACCAGCGACCCACTCTTTGAGCAGATGTGGACGGACCAGGGGAAACCCGGGGCCTGCCTTGTGTGTCACGTGACCGGGTACGATCCGGCACTGGGGACCTGGAAGGAAGATGGCGTATCCTGCGAGGCCTGCCATGGACCAATTCCTGAGGAGCATTTAAAAAGCCCTTCTTCCAACCCCGTCCCGGTCGATCGGTCAAGTGACTTGTGCGGACGTTGTCACAGTGGTGATCGCTTCAATATTGAAAATTGGCAAACCAGCACACATTTTCAACGGGCGATGACTTGTACTGTCTGTCATGACCCCCATTCAGCGACCTTGAAGACAGTTCAAGGACAGGAAGATGTCGGTCCATCCGCACTTTGCATCAACTGTCACAGTGAAGTTTCGATGAATTTCCCTTACACCAAGCATAACCAGGCTGGAGTAAGCTGCGTGGACTGCCACCTGCGTCATTTTGAGGTCGGCAGCCTTGATGTGCATGCCATGCCAGACCATAGTTTTACCGCCAGTATAACTACTTGCTCTGAATGCCATGCCGACCAGATGCACGCCCAACCCTCCGACACGACAACCACCCAGTCTACTACTCCAACGACCCAGGCTGATAGCACGCCAATACCTGGGCAGGTTGCCGGCCTCCCGTCACCGGTCAGTCCACTCGGATTTGCAGGATTGGCCGGTCTGCTCGGCCTGGCAGGTGGCATGGTTCTACAGCCCTGGTTGGAAAAGGCCTATCGCAAGATGAACAAGAAGGAACCTAAAAAATGAGCGATATAAAGATCAACCGCCGGGATTTTATTAAATTGACTGTGGCTGGTGTAACCGTTCTGGCCGGGTCGCAAATCATTCGACGCGTTCAAGCCTTCGAAACGCTCGCATCCGATGGCCGCCAATGGGCAATGGTGATCGACCAATCCAAATGCACAGGCTGCGATTATTGCACTTTGGCCTGCCGGGCCCACAACGATATTCCACCCGAGATTTCCTGGAACGTGGTTACCAAGACGGGTACCGTTGGGGCACAAGATGTCTACATTGCCCGCCCGTGTATGCAATGTGCTCATGCCCCATGCGTGGATGTCTGCCCGGTGCGTGCCAGCAGTTACCGTACAGATGGGATTGTGAAGATGGATTATGATCGTTGCATCGGTTGCCGCTATTGCGAAATCGCCTGTCCATATGGGGCGCGTTCGTTCAACTGGAAACAATTTGATGGTCCGAATCCGTCCGTGCCAGAATGGGGCCAGCCCGAGGTCTCGCGCCGCCCGCGCGGCGTCGCCGAGAAATGTTCGTTCTGCTATCAACGCATTGACCGCGGCCTGGCCCTCGGTTTGACACCCGGTGTCGATCCGGATGCCACTCCCGCCTGCGTGGTGGTCTGCCCGGTCGGTGCCCGCCAGTTCGGTGACCTGAACGATCCCGAATCGAATGTCAGTAAATTGCTACATGGGCGCGTTTCTTATCGCCTGCGTGACGATCTGGGTACATCGCCGCGGGTCTACTTTCTGCCTGCGACAGAGGAGCCGCAGTCATGAAAATTAAACTCCCCAAGTTCACTCCCTGGATGGCCTGGATTGGTGGGCTTGTAGTCGTCACCGCTGTCGGTGTGGCTGCTGGATTAATGGTCTTCTGGAAGGGTCTTTCGTTGACCAACCTGACCGATATGGTTCCCTGGGGCCTTTGGATCACAATTGACCTTTCGTCCATCGCCATGAGTGCAGGGGCCTTCAGTCTGTGTGCAATGGTCTACCTGCTCGGCCTCAAGCGTTACCAGCCGGTGGCCCGCACGGCAACTTTCATCGGCTTGATCGGTTACACCATGGCAGTGTTAACCCTGCTGGTTGATATCGGCCGCCCGGATCGCTTCTGGCATTCAATGATTTACTGGAACAAGCATTCGCTGCTCTGGGAAGTGACCATGTGTGTGACTTTTTATCTGGCTGTGCTGGCCTTGGAAGCAATGCCTATCATTGCCGGATTTGATTGGTTGCGGTCACACTGGCCAAAACTGGCCGAGAAGATGTCTCGCCTCCACCATTTTGCACCCTTTCTGGCGATTGCTGGACTGGCGCTTTCTATGCTGCACCAGTCATCATTGGGAGCCGTCTACGGAGTGCTCAAAGCGCGCCCGCTCTGGTACCGGCCTGATATTTCAGTGCTGTTCATTATTTCAGCAATTGCAGGTGGCATGGCACTGACGGTGTTTGCTTCGATGCTTTCGGCACGTCTGACCAGACACGCCAACGTGGACAACAGTATCCTGGATCGCATTTCTTACATCATCGGCTGGGTATTGGTAGTCTACCTGTACTTCCGCTTCTGGGATGCCCTGTCAATGACTTATACCTACGAGCCTGGCCGGACCGAAGGCCTGCATCTGCTGACCGCAGGCGCGCTATCCTTCAACTTCTGGATAGGCGAGATACTCCTAGGCGCCGTGGTTCCGATTATATTGCTGCTCAACAAGCGGACACGTTCCCTCCCGCTCTGGCGCATGGCAGCCCTGGCAATGGTGGTCGGTGGAGTGGTAGCATATCGCTGGGATACGAACCTCTCGGGTCTTATGATCATCCTCTCTTATCTGCCGGGCGAACCTGGCGTGGCATATACAGCCTATCATCCCTCTCTGATCGAGTATTTGACCGGGGGCGGGATCGTTGGATACGGCCTGCTGGCTTTTTCACTGGGAGTACGCTATCTGAAAGTAGTGGATCATGGCCTGGTAAAAGCCCATGCCGAAGTAGCTAAGCTCGTCGAGGCAATCCCGGTGCCAGGCGATTAAACATATCTGGTTGAATATCACCAAGGCCGCCTATGGGCGGCCTTGGTGATTAATGGATTCTTCTTTCTCCATTAGGCTGTTCATTACAAATAACATGGCCTATCCTTTCATCAGGATAGGCCATGTTGGTAGAGCTAAATTACAATGTTACGTGATTTACGGTAAGCCAGCCAAGGCAGCGTCGAGCAGGTCATTGGCGTACTTGGGGTTGTGCACACCCATGGAGGCATCTTCGGTGATGTAGCCATACACCCACAAGGGGAAGGCCTTGGCCTCATCATAGATGCCGGGAACAGCAGCGCCGTCCGCATCGACCAAGCCAGAAGCTGTCAGGCCTTTCTTGAGTGCATCGTACTTCACCTGAATCGCGGTCACTGCGCCGTTGATATCGGTGCTTGTGGCATCGGCATGGCAGGCTACGCAGGCAGAGACGGTTGCTTTGAAGGTATGGTTGGGGGGCTCGCCCAGGTGGCAGGTCACGCAGGCGTCGGTAGTCATGGTGTAGTGAGCGCTCGGGGTACCGGTCACGGTGCCGCCGCCGCCAACACCCAGCATCATGTCAGACTGGTTGCTCAGATGCGGGTTGAAGCGCACAGACGCACTGTAGCTGCCCGGGATAACAGCGCCAGCAGCATCCTTGGCGGGGAAGTTGGCCATGTAGCGCCGGGCCTGGTGGCAATTCACACATAGGTTGCCCATGCCCTTATCGAAGGTCTGGCCGCTGATGACCATGGCTACTGGAGCGACGGTCCTCAGAGCGAAGTCGTCCGTGGTGTAGGTGGTGTGGATGGTGTGGCAGGTGCGGCAGGTCTGCGGGGTGGCATCCGGAAGGACAAGATCCGCTACCGCCGTGGTATAGTCAGCAAATGACTGGCCTGCAGCAATGCGGTCAATGAAGGATGAGCCTTCGTGACAACCGGCGCAGGTTTTGTTGCCAGCTTCTTCTTCCCATGTTAGGCCGGCAGGACCATGGCGGGAACCTTCCCAGGCATAGATCTTTCCGTCAAGCAGGGATGTTTCATTATGGCATTGGGTGCAGGTCAGGTCAGCTGCCGAAGGCACCGCACCAGTTTCGCCAGCAGGACCCACAGGGCCAGCGGGACCGGCAGGGCCAACAGCGCCGGCAGGGCCAGCGCAGGCCGTCAAAACGAAAGCGGCAGCAAGCAGTACGGCAATCAGTATTAGTATTTTTTTAATGGACATTTCTTCATTCTCCTTAAGAATAAGATAGGATTGATCGGGCGAGGGAAATCAAGGGATACTATTGATAAAGGCACCTCCTGTTATTGTGTCATTTAACACAATCAATGTAAGATTAATACTACATTAGTATTATAGCATTGGGCTGTATTCCCCAAGCCCGTCATCTGTCACTTTGTATAGTGATAAAAGTCACTACTGGGTTAATTTCCCTGTTTATCGGCGCACACAAATAAATCCAGGAATTCTGGGGTAGGCAGCTCGCGAAGCCCGCCCGAAGGGAGTATGCCTCAATTTAGAATGCCTTTAATAAAGAAGGCCGCCCGAGGGCGGCCTTCTCTAAAACCCAAATACAACAATTATTATCTTTCCGATGCACCGGCATTGATCCATTGTTTTATCAGAGTTAGTTCGTCGGGACTCACATTCATGAAGTGTTTTGAACTCTGAATTCTTATAAGCAGGCTATTTGCTGAGTCTCCAGGCACCACAATGGGGCCTTCATTTCCGCCTTGCATCACCCCTGCAAAGCTGCTCAAGTCAAGACCGGCGGTCAATGTGGGTGTGTTGTGGCATACCGTGCATTTTGCAGAAAATATTGGTTTAATATTGGCATCATAAGTCGGATTGCCAATGACCGGGGCAGGCGTGGCAGTTGGAGTGGGAGTGGGCAACTGGGATTGGAGGAGCTGCCGTAACCCGGGGGCATCGAATCCGGCATATTGGTATTCCGTCCCATGACAGGCGCTGTTCGAACAGAAGGAAGTATTGGATGTTCCGCCCGGATCGCCGGTGCTGTGGCAATTTGAACACGTCGCATCAATGGTGCTGTTGTGCAGGCTGATCCAGTTCGGGTTCAGGTGCGAATTGGGCTCCGGCCCGCGGCTGATCTCGATATTGGTTACAAAATCCTGTGAGGTGGCAACCACCGGAATGGAATGGCACAGGTTGCATTCCAACCGGATGGCCTGCTGCTCGGCATCCAGGTGTTTTCCATCATGGCAGCGGAAGCAGCCCGGCGAGTTAATATGCCCAATATTGTTGGGATGTGTCGTCCAGTTGACCTTCTGGTCAATGAACACAGTCTGGTTATAAATATCCTGCAATGCCTTTATCGCCGCGGAGATCAACTGTGCGTTGCTATCATGGAAATCGGGATAATATGCCGTGTAGTAATTTTCGATGCCTGCAATGCCAGACATTGCCTCAGCTTGGGAGGTGTAAACCACACTCAGCGCTTCTACACTCTTCTTGCGGATTTCCGGGATGCTCGGCGAGATCAGGCCGCGGGCCATGGCAATGTCAACAGAATCAGCCGGGGGCCGGAAGTCGTGGGTAACCCGGTTGTGGCAGGTGATGCAGTCCATCACCTTGAGATCACTCTCATTAATAGTGGCCAGATCGAGATTGGCAGTGGCATCCACATATTCGGTTGTCGTGCCATTCTCGTTATTCACCCGAATGTAAGGGATGGTCTGGTTCAACGGATCGGTGCTGTAATACTCAACCTTGTTGACAATGTGCCAATGGATGCCTTTTCCCAGTCCTTGCTCCTTGGCCCCTCCACCCGTTTTCATGACCAGGTAAATATTGAAAGCAGAGTTGTTTATATCTTCCTGGAAGTGATTGATGACCAGCAGGCTATCCGCTGAAAAAGCTTCGGGCTGGTGGCACTGCTCGCAGGTCTCACGCGCTGGCCGTGACCGGCTGGCCTGGATGGGAAATGTGTACGCGTGAAAGACCATCGAATAGATTTCGTATAAATCCTCGGTCTTTCGGGTAAGCTGGGTGCCCAGAAAACTCCGCCCGATATGACACTCGGTGCAATATACCTTGGCGTGCGGGGAGACCAGATAGGCTGCATTTTGAGGCGGCATGGTATGGCAGGTCGTCCCACAGAAGCTCGGGGAGTTGGTGTAATCCCAGCCAGACACTCCACCGATTAACGCAGCCATTGCCAGGACGCTCAGGATGGCGTAGGGTAGGACGCGCACAGAAAACGGGGCATTGGCGGGCGGGAAGAAAAAGTGTTTCAACCAATTCCGAAATTTCTTCAATGTCTCCTCCACGGAAAAATAAAAGGTCTGGGTAATAAAAGTTAATTGCCAGACCTTTATATTTTACTATTTTTTATCTCATTTCTCAAGTGCTCCGGCGGCAATCCATTTTTTGACCACAGCTAATTCTTCGAGGCTGAACTGGCCTGGGTGGCCGCCTGCGGACTGCAACAGGACGACCTTACTTCCATCTGCCTCTCCCGGCACTACCACCGGACCATTGCTGCCACCCCGCAGGGCATCAGCATAGCTTGTAAAAGAAAGTCCATTTGTGGCGAGTGAGACATTATGGCACATCGCACATTTGGCCTGGAACATTGCTCCGATGGACGCCTCCCAGGTTAACATACTGGAAGGAACAGCAGTGGTAATTGGCGTTGGGATCGGGGTGGGTGTCTGCGGGACGTAAATCGGGACAGGGTTTGAAATTGGTGGTACCGTGGTAATGGCGGTCTTCTCGCTGCCGATAAAGCCGTATATTCCAAAAAGCATGGCAATAGCCAGAACACCGGCAACCGGAAAATAGATCGTCTGGCGTCTACGTAATGTTCTTAAGTCCACAGGGCGCTCCGCGATACCTGCTTTGATATCGGCCAGTTCGAGCGGATGTTCATGCAGCATTTCTTCTTCGGTTTGCTTTCCGGTGAACATGGCTTTATTGAACCGCTTTAGATGAACACCGTACATATGCCAGACAATAATCGCCATGACAGCCAGAAGGGCTTCCCCACCATGGGCGGCTTTGGAAGCCGGTATGATTTCCCCGGGAAATATTCTGGCAGTGGTGATGGGATTCCACATCATAAAGCCGGTGATTCCCATTATCACAGTTCCCCAAATCAAAGCCCAGTACTCAGCCTTCTCTTCGAAAGTGTAGCGTCCCATCTGTGGGCGCTTTTTGGTAAGGCCCAAATTATACAAAAAAGCCTGAAAGGCATCTTTTACATCCGAGAGGCCCGGGAGCATGCTCAAGCGAGTACGACGGACGAATATTTTGTATCCGATATCAAGAATGTGGTAAATCGCCAGGAACATCAAAACAATGGCGCAGATATGGTGGATCAATCGGGTTGTCTCAATTCCGCCAAAGAAGTGGACCATCGCTTGCGCCCATGCAGTCGTGGAGAATTTCTGAGGCAGTCCTGTAATTCCCAATAACGAGAATGAGGTCAGCAGCAAAATGTGCTCAACGCGCTGAGTCCAATGGAACCGTTCGTACTGGCGAGCTGGGTGTTTCGTTGATCGGGACTGCCTCTTAACGGTCTTCTTCTCGCTCATACGTGCTTAACTCCTTTACGGCGTTCGATCAACCGCCGAACAATATCGCTTATCACAAAGATAACCATTGAACCGATCACGGCCGGAATGAAGATTTTATAAAACAAATTCACGTAATAGACGATCGGGAAATTCGTTGGACTGGGAATGTAATGGCTCATCCATGCATCTGGAAAGTTGGAGTTGGCATCCGGATGACAGCGTTGGCAGGCTAAAAGAAGGTTTTCTTTCATCTGGAGGCCATAAACAGGGTCATCAACACGCTTGATGTCATGGACTCCGTGGCAGTCGAAGCAAACCGGTTTATTGGTTGCCTGGTCAGGTGTTGTTTTCTCAAAAAGGGTTACGGTTGTTCCATGGAAATCTGCAACATAAGTATTTAAGACTTGTGTGGAGATGCCGTACTTATCCATGATGGCTGGATCGGTGTGGCACCTGGCACATACCTGGGGTAACTGCAGACGGAATGCATTGGTTGTCGGATCTGCAATATTATGTACACCATGACAGTCGATACAGGTAGGGACATCGATATTGCTCTCCTGGGTTAGCGCGGCACCGTGAACGCTTTGTTTATAGGTATCGTAAATTGCACTATGACAGCGTGCGCAAGTTTCCGGTATATGGAGACGTGCGGCAGGTAAGAGGCTACCGTTTTGATCTGTAATTACCGGCTGTGTATGAGGGTTATGACAATCGGTGCAGATAGCCGCATTTGTGTTCCCGGCAGCAACTGCCCGCATATGGACAGAATCCAGAGTTTTATTGTATTGCTCCTCATGGCATTTCTGACAGACCGTGTACATCTGCAAAGAAAAATCACGCAAGGTTTGAATCTGTAAGTCGGGATGCGGGAAGGTAACAATGTTGTTATGACACTCGCTGCAAGCAACACCCTCGTGGGCCGATTCAGCAAAATGGCTCGAGTCGATGGTTAATGGGAGCGTTTCCCCACTGGGCAGGGAACGGGACATTTCAGGCTTGTTGTGGCAGAACAGGCAAGCCGCATTATCTGGCAACTCGCCTTGTGCCAAAATAGGATTTTGGACTGGATCTGAGGCAGGGGAGGCTCCAACAGGTATGACCAACCCGCCCAGGGCGAATACCATCAGCCCGAATCCGAAAATCAGGATCACGAATGTCAGGCGGTGACTACTTAATAACTTGCGCATTGCCTTCTCCTATAAGGAAAAAACTGGATTATGACAAATATTAATATTCTGGATATTTCGTGATAAAGCGGGGGCGGGTTCACCCGGTCCCGCTTTAGATAATTCAGGTCGGTTGGTTAAGGATGTGTGTACTTACTGACCTCGCTGCCAATTGCTCCGTCGGAGTCGATCCGGATCTACAGGGTTATGGATGATTACAAACGAATCTTTGATCGAATAATGATGGTTGTAACCAGCCTGGAATGATATCGGTGAAACCGGGACTGCTCTTCGGTTGGTTCGAAGGTTGATTTGGAGCCATAGGCAACTACAACTATTTCAAGAAGAAGCAGCGACCCTGCGATAATCAGTGACTTTTTAGCAATATAATTAAACTCACTTCTCAAATATGTTGCTTATGGTGCTTGGCAGGGCAAATTAATTACAATAGGTTGAGTAACACCTCCTTCAACAGGATAATTGCCCCAATTCCAGATGGGTACATAATACCAACTGTTGGGTTTATAACCCCAATAATGTTTAAAATCAAGTGAAATATGAGACAAACTAACGTGATATTTGTCACTATCTATCTGTGATATTGTGCACAATTATTAAACCAGTGTTGGTGTAAAATACCCAATGAGTACAAAGCTATGGCTGGTCAATCATTCGATTTTGTTTTGCTGGTGGTCTATTTTGTTTACGGCCTTGCCTTTTTTGGCATGGGGCTCACTCTGGCTCTGGAATCCGAGCGTTCTCCTGCCCTGGCAGAGGCGCGCCTGCTCCGCCCGCTGGCTGTCTTTGGAATGCTCCATGGGGCACACGAATGGCTTGATTCTTATTTGCTGCAGCCTGTTGCAGGAGGATTGCAACTGCCTGCCTGGCTTCTTTGGCTAAGGCTTGGATTGCTGACAGCCTCGTTTTGTTCCCTTCTGGTTTATGGCATCTTAACCCTGCGCGTTCACCCGTTGAAACCAGACGCATCCACCTTTATCGGTGGGAGTACGCTGGCAGTCTATTTAATCGGGATCCTGGCGAGCGCTGTATTTACATACCGTACAGGTACCACCCTTTTGGTAAACGTGTTTGATGTTCTTTCCCGTTATCTGCTGGCTATTCCTGCGATTTTTCTGGCGGCTATGGCCCTGCGAACAGAAGCGCGCATTGCTCAAACCGCTGGTCGGAGACAAGTGATGGTTTTCCTGACCGTGGCAGCCATCGGGTTTGGGTTGTATGGTCTGACGCAATTTTTCGTCCCTGCGATTGATATGTTCCCGGCGCGCGTCTTGAATTCGACCGTCTTTCGCACATTTACTGGTTTCCCCATTCAAGTCGTGAGGACTTTGACAGCAGTGCTCATCACTCTCAGCTTGTTGCGAGCCACGCAGATGGTTGAGAAGGAAAGGCAGCAGCAGTTGCTCTCTGCACAACAGGCTCGCCTGGATGCACTGGAACGTATCCAGGATGAGTTGACCAAGCGGGAAGCGCTGAGGCGCGAATTGCTTCGACATACAGTGCGGGCCCAGGAGGATGAACGGACTCGCATTGCTCGTGAACTCCATGACGAAACCTCCCAGGTATTAACGGCATTTTCCCTTGACCTGGCTACATTACGGACCGTTGTTTGTGATCGCTCTGAAGTCAAAAACCTTGTTGACCGGTTGCAGTTACTCAGTAAACAGATGTCGCAGGGACTCTACCGCCTGGTCCACGATCTTCGCCCTGCACAATTGGACGATCTTGGCCTGATCTCTGCTCTGGAATACCTCAAGGATGATAGGGTCTCCGCGGGATTGGATGTTTCAATAGAAATACAAGGCAAAGCACGGCGGCTCGATTCGGTAATCGAAACCGTTCTTTTTCGGGTGGCGCAAGAAGCATTACATAATGTAATCCGTCATGCCCAGATCCGGCAAGCCTGGATTTCATTGGTTTTCCAATCTCAGGAAATCACCTTGAAGATTGCAGATTCAGGTGTTGGTTTTAACCCCGTGCAATCCTTTGCCCCTCCGCGCGGTTGGGGTCTGGCCGGGATGCGGGAGCGGGTTGAATCGGTTGGTGGCCAGTTGAACATCGAATCGGTGCCAGGTACAGGAACGACTGTCGAAGTAATAATCCCCGTCTTTGATATCCTCCCCTAGTCATTAGTTAAAGGAAGAACATAAGCATGAAAAAAATTCGCTTAATGCTCGTGGATGATCATGAGGTTGTACGTGTCGGCTTAAAGACATTCCTGCAGACTCAGGAAGATTTTGAGGTTGTGGCTGAAGCCAGCAATGGAGAAGAAGCCATCAGCCATGCCTTGGCGACGCATCCAGACGTTATTCTGATGGACATCACCATGCCCGGCGTGGATGGATTGGAGGCCACCCGGCGACTGCGCGTCCTGTGTCCGAAATGCCTGGTCCTGGCCTTAACCGTCCACGATGATAAACAGTATTTTATGGAAATGCTGGCAGCAGGCGCATCCGGCTATATCACCAAACAAGCCGCGGGTGATGATCTTATCGCAGCCATCCATACGATTTACGCCGGTAATGTTTTTCTCCAGCCTGCCCTGGCGCGCTGGTTGCTTGAAGATTACCAGCGCCTGGCACGCCAGTCATCTGCGTTACAACCTTCGGTCCCGGCTGAAGGGGGGGACGTGAATGTGATTGGGTTGGATGTGCTCAGCCTGCGCGAACGCCAGGTACTTGAACTGGTGGCGAATGGGCTGAACAACCAGCAGATTGGAGGGCAACTCGCCCTCAGCCCTAAGACGATCGCCCGCCATCGAGAACGTATCATGCACAAGCTAAATATGCACTCTCGCACCGAACTGGTGAAATTCGCCATTCGCACCGGGTTGGTTCAGCTGCACTAATTGAGTTAATTTTATCCGTTCTCAGCCTGCATTAATCTATATATGTAAAATTACCTTGGAGCTTGAGAGAAGAATATTTTGGAGGTATGAAATGCAGAAATCCCTACAAACTGGTATCCAAGGCCGCGTGAAATTCATTCTGGGCGGCCTGCTAATTCTGGCGGCAGTGATCTACCTTATCGTTTCGGCCACGCAAGCCAATGCTGAATTTTTTATGACCGTGAATGAATTAAAATCAAAAGGCAACAGCCTGGTTGGACGCAGCCTGCGCATCTCCGGTGCAGTGATTGGTGATACCATCCAATACGACCCGCAGACAATGAATTTAACCTTTGAGATCGCCCACGTTCCGGGCGATAACGCCGCCATTGAGATGGGCGGTGGACTGGCAGCTGTGCTTCACGCAGCGGTCACGGACTCGATGCGGGCAAGGCTGACTATTGTCTACAACGGCCCGAAACCCGACCTGCTGCGTAACGAGGCCCAGGCGATCGTCACCGGTCATTTGGACGAGGATGGCATCTTCCTTGCCGACGAACTTCTGCTCAAATGCCCCACTAAATACCAGGAAGCCGTTCCCAGCCAGGTCGTCAACGGGAATTAACTCGCCGGGATCTTGGAATTATCAACATTAGCCGGTTATTAATAATATTCGATTAGGAGCCTTCATGCTTGCTCAATTCGGCTTCGGCGTGTTCGTGCTGACATTTCTGCTGGCACTTTTCAGCGTGGGCGCGGCTGTTGTGGGGTACTTTTACAAATCGGACCGCTGGGTGGAAACCGCCCGGCGTGCCATGCTAATTACCTTCCCGCTGATCTCCCTTGCAACCCTGACGCTCGCCTACTTGCTCGTCACTGGACATTATGAACTCCAATATGTCTACTCAGTGACAAGCAACGACATGCCGTTGTATCTCAAGGTCACTGCCCTGTGGGGCGGTCAGGCTGGGTCACTTGTCCTTTGGTCGTGGTTGATGTCTGCCTTCGCTTCAGCCGTCACCTTACGCAAGTGGGAGCGTGACC
>Ga0315283_10003751_pt1 | contig 13059 bp, 13 predicted proteins | sample YL17G09_0_MG_FD_204541 | JGI IMG/M metagenome (GOLD analysis project Ga0315283, IMG submission 204541) | Sediment microbial communities from Yellowstone Lake, YNP, Wyoming, USA - YL17G09_0 | ecosystem: Environmental > Aquatic > Freshwater > Lake > Sediment | place: USA: Wyoming | collected...
TCGCTGAAGTGGACATGAAGACCCTGGAGCGAAAGTTCGCCCAGGGCTTGAGGGACGAAGTCACCCTCCTCCTTTTCGTCGAGGAAGGGTCGGCCGCATCGAAGGACGTGGAGCTGCTGGCCCAGGCCCTAACAGGGATGAGCCCGAAGATACGCGTCGAGACGGAGCGGATCGAGGGCGGCATGAACCAGCGGATGAAGGACATGAGGATCGAGCACTGGCCGTGCATCGTGCTCACGAAGGGCGATTTCACGAGGATAAGGTACTACGGCGCGCCGTCGGGGTACGAGACTCCCGCCTTCGCCGACGCGATCGTCGAACTGTCGGCCGGGGCGCCGCACCTGGCACACCTGGCCAGGGAGAACCTCTCGAAGACCAGACGCAAGGCGAACATCAAGGTGTTCGTCCTCACGACATGCCCGTTCTGCGCCACGGTCGCGAGGCATTCGTACAGGGCGGCCATCGGCTCCCCCCTCGTGACGGCCGAGGTGATCGATTCATCGGTCTTCCAGGACCTCGCGGCCAGGCACTCGGTCATGGGGGTCCCCAAGATGATCCTGAACGACTCGATGGACATCACGGGGGCCGTGGACGAGGTCGCGTTCTTCGAGAAGCTGAGGGACGCGGACCACGCGCTCCTGGACAACATGTACGGCTGAGAGGCCCATCCCAAACCGATTTAGATACGGACCGCGTTAAAGCCCTTCGTCGGTCGGGAGAGTACTGATGCCGCTCGCGGATTTCTTCAGCAAGGTCACGCCCAAGGGATGGGCCATCGGCGGGGCGTTCATCGCCGTCGGCATCATCTTCTCGTTCCTGGCATACTCCGTGCACATGGACATCCTGGACCTCAGCCCGACGACGGACCCCGATGAGCTCCAGCGGATATCCGACATCCAGGACCTCAGGGCGATCTACCTGAACCTGGCCTTCGGAGCGCTGTTCATAGGCGTCTTCAGCACGTTCGTGCTCACCGAGAGGAGCGTGCCCGCGGACATACTGCAGAGGCAGAACATGTCCCAGGTCCGCATGACGGAGGAGCTGGCCTCGAACCTCAACCTCAAGGGGGGGGCGGCATACATACCGGCCAAGTTCGCGCTCACGAAGGAGAAGGTCCTGATACCGGCGAACAACAACTCCCTCTCGCTCCCGATCATGACGGACGACCTCGTGTTCTCCCTCGGCTCCGACAGGGCCACGCTGGGCATCTTCCTCACGCCCCCGGGGATAGACCTCCTCGACGGGTTCGAGAGGGACCTCGCGGTGTCGAACAAGGATGTGGGCCTCGAGGCGTTCGAGGGGAACATGCAGATCGCGAAGCTCGGCCTCGGGCTCGTGAAGGACTTCAAGATGAAGCAGAGGGGCGAGGAGACCGTCCTGAGGATCGAGCACTCAGCGTACTACGACGCCTGCAAGGCGATCAGGGGGACCATGCCCGAGGTGTGCAGACAGGTCGCGTGCCCGATATGCTCCGCGTTCCTGACGGGCATCGCGAGGGCCTCGGGGAAGATCGTCAAGATAACGTCGGTCGAGAATGACACTGACCGGATACAATTCCACATGAAGCTGATAGACTGGGAATAGGGCGCCAGTATCTCCGGGGGAGAGCTTTTTATAGGCGCGGGTTCCTGAAGCGGAGCGTGATTGTTCGCAGGGGGGCAGTGGCCGTCCTGTTGGCGCTCGCGATAATCTCTTCCCCCGCGGCAGCCGACACCATCCCTCACGAGAGGTTCGACCAGGCGGAGCTGGACCTCGCAGTGCTCATGCTGCTGCTCAACGAGAGCCTGAGGCTCTCCACCGAATCGGTGCTATCATGCGTCGCGGACGACAGCGCCAGCGCCCTGCAGTACTCGGACATGCTCGGGACATCGCTCGCGGCGCCCTCCGAGATCGTGCAGGAGCTCTCGGAGGACATCGAGAGCTACGAGTTCCTGGTCACATTCATACCGCCGTTCCAGAACCTGTCGGCGGACGACTCCGTGCTCACGGCCGACTACAACGGCTTCCTGACCAACCTGACGGAGCTCAGGGAGATCGCATCCGACGACCCGATGCCCGTGGACCTGTACGACCGTGCGCTGTACCTCATGTCAGTCGTCAACAACTACATCTCACTGCTCTACCACGACCTGGACACGCTCGAGGCGGACGCAGGCGACATCGACGCGCTGCCGGAGATACCGGAGCAGGGAGAGCTCGACTCCGCGCCGCTCGTGGAGGCCATCCGACTGCTCAGGGACAAACTGACAACGGTCGAGATGGAGCTCGAGGCGATCGCGCTCAGGGTACTCGATCCGACCCCGAGGCTCGTGCTGACGGTCAACCGCGGGACTCTGTACCTCGGGGACACGCTCATCCTGTCCGGGTACCTGTTCTACCATGGCGGTTTCGTGCCCCACACGGTCATCACCGTGACGAAGGACGGGGACATATACACGGTGGTGGACACCGGTGATTCTGGCAGGTTCGCGAGGGAGTTCTGGATACCGGTGAACGCCTCCTACCTCGGCTTGTACGTGTTCCAGGCGCATGCAGAGTTCGATTCGGAGACCCTGTACTCGGACGAGGTGAACGTGACCGTCCTGAAGGTGCCCACGAGGATATCGTTCGCGCCGTTGCCCTCGTACGAGCTCGGGAAGACCATCTTGGTCAACGGCACGCTCACGGACCTCCGAGGGAGCCCGATGCCGGAGCAGGACTTGACCGTGACTCTCGACGTCATCGAGTACATGTTCGAAACCGACGGCTCGGGGATGTTCACCGCGACCATCGTCACGGCCGGCCTCGAGCACGGCGCGCACACGGTCTCGGCGGCGTACGACGGCAACTCGACCCACTCGTCGAGCGTCTCCGGGCCGTACACAATCACGCTCAAGTTCCCCGCGGTCCTGACGCTGGAGCTGTCCCTCTCGTCCCTTAAGGCCGGCGAGACGCTCGTTGCGGCAGGCGCATTCTCCAACCTCACGGGCGAGCACATCGCGAACGCCTCCGTGAGGGTGGTCATCGACTACCAGCTCTACGGGGTCGCAGTCACGAACTCCACGGGCATGTTCAACCTCACGATAGACACGGACGACCTCGGGACAGGAACGCACGCAGTGTTCGCGGAGCACAACGGCACGGGGACCGTATGGTTCTACACGCGGTCCCCTGAGCGCACGTTCACCGTGCTCACGGAGAACGACCAAGGGTACTTCCCAGGGGTAATAGGCGGGTCCGAGGACGTGGTCGACCGGATCAGAAAGCTCCTCGAGGACGTCTTCCTGGGGGAGTACGCCATACTCGCGTGGGCCATCCTCATCGTGCTGCTCGCGCTCGCGTACCTCGCCTACAGACGGCTGAGGGCGAAGAGCGAGAAGAGGCGGCAGCAGGAGAAGGAACTCATGAGATCGCTCGTGTACGAGCCCACGATAGTGCGGTCCACGGTCAGGCCATTGGCCGCCGCGGGTCCGATATCCAGGATGCTCTCCGAGACGACCCTCTGGAAGCTCATCGACTCACTCCTGGGCTCGATGCCTCCGCGAGAGGCGATCGTGCACGGGTACGGGCGGTTCCTCGGGTTCCTGAAGGCGGAGAGGGACATATCGATCGAGCCCAGCCTGACGCACGTAGAGATACAGGGCGAGCTCGTGTTCATGGGGTACCCCAAGGACAACATGTCCAGGATCACCGACATCTACGAGCGCGCGATGTACACTGCCAAGGAAGTGTCCATCCAGGACGCGCTCGGGTTCGCGGACGCGCTCGCGGTCCTGGAGACCTTCGGAAAGGAGGCACCCACATGATGCCCGGGAGGCTGAAGCGGTTCTACGCGCTCGCCATCTCGATCGGGCTCGCGGCGCTCCTGCTCGGGCTGTCGCTCGTGGTGCCCGTCGTCGGCACCGCGACGGACTTCAGCATATACAACACCGGATGGAACGGCACGAGCAACATCGCGATCAAGACATACCAGGCGGGCAAGTTCGTCCCCTCGCTGGAGCTGAGGGGCACAGGGGCGCAGGTCGAGCCGGCCATCATATCCCTCGACCACGCCGGAATCAACCCCGCGGACAGCTCGATAATCATCATAGGCCCGAGCAAGACATTCACGGACGCCGACGGCGACTACGTCTCCGACTTCCTCGCCAAGGGAGGGGCGGTCGTGCTCGCGGACGACTTCGGCACGGGGAACTCGCTCCTCGAGCGGCTGGACACCAGCAGCAGTTTCTCGAACGGCCTGGTGGTCGACCTCGCTTTCGAGAAGAAGCCCGAGTTCGTCGTCGCGTACAACTTCGACCCCGAGAGCCCCATCACGGAGAACGTGTCGATGGCGCTCCTGAACTACCCGTCGTCCATATCGCCCTCGCCGACCGCATCGGTCCTCGCGACCACGAGTGCGGCGAGCTGGGTCGACACGGAGCCCGACCAGTTCAAGGCGCCCGGGGAGCCCTCGGGGCCGTTCCCCATCATCACGCTCGAGAGGGTGGGCAGGGGCCTCCTGCTGCTCGTATCCGACCCCAGCATCATGATCAACAGCATGGCGGACCAGCTGGACAACCAGGTGCTCGTGGACAACATCCTGGAGTTCGCATCCGCAGGCAGGAGCGCGGTCCTGATAGACGAGAGCCACCGGATGTACTTCGACCCGATCTCGTTCTCGTCCGGGATCGTGGGCAGCCTCAGCGACGAGGCGAGGCTCACGCTGATAATCGTGATAATCGTCTCGTTCTTCCTCGCCACCACGGACACGCTCGCGAGGATCACCAGGCTCACGATCAAATGGTCGCTCAGGATCTGGCGTGCGCTGACCAGGCCCTTCAGGAAGGAAGGGCCCGAGGAGGCGGATAGGTTCATGAGCGACGACGAGTTAATGGAGAAGGTGCTGGAGAGGCACCCCGAGTGGAACAAGGGAGTGCTCAGGCGCCTTCTCAGACAGATCGAGAGACACGGAGCTGTGAGGAGATGAGCGAACTCAGGTTGAGGGACCCCTCGGACATCGAAGGCCTCCTCGAGGCGGTCAACGCGGAAGTGGGAAAGGTCGTCGTCGGGTACGACGAGCAGGTCGAGGACTTCCTCATGTGCCTGATCACCCAGGGGCACATACTCATGGAGGGGGTGCCCGGGGTCGCGAAGACCACCCTGTCGAAAGCGTTCACGAACGTGTGCGGCCTGTCGTACAAGAGGATACAGTTCACCCAGGACCTGCTCCCGGCGGACATCACGGGGCACTACTTCTTCAACCAGAAGTCCGGGGACTTCGAGGTCAGGAAGGGCCCGATATTCGCGGACTTCGTGCTCGCGGACGAGATAAACAGGGCCCCGCCCAAGACGCAGTCCGCCCTGCTCGAGGCGATGCAGGAGAAGCAGGTCACCATCGAGGGGAACACGTTCGCGCTCCCGAACCCGTTCATGGTCATCGCGACCCTGAACCCCATCGAGACCGAGGGCGTGTACCCGCTCCCCGAGGCGCAGCTGGACAGGTTCATGTTCAAGTCCGTCATGGACTACGTGTCCGAGGAGGACGAGTACAGGATCATAGACCTCAAGAGCAGGAGGGCGGAGGAGCCGATGCGCATCCTGGGAGACTCCTTGCTGAGGGACATGCAGACGCTGTACGAGAAGATGCACGTCGACGAGTCCATCAAGAGGTACATCAGGGACCTCATCGTGATGACCAGGAACAAGGAGGCGCTCACGCTCGGCGCGAGCCCCCGGGCCGGGGAGTACATGCTCTACTCGGCGAAGGCGCACGCGCTCATCGCGGGGAAGGACTACGTGATCCCGGACGATGTGAAGGCCATCGCGCACAAGGTCCTCGACCACAGGCTCATACTGTCGATAGACTCCGAGCTGGAGGGGATCACGGTCGCGAGCATAGTGGACGATGTGCTGAACGTGGTGCCCGTGCCCAAGGCGAAGGGCGAGAAGGAAGAGGAATAGGCACATCGGAAGGATGCGACGGATGAGATACACCTACCTCGGCCTGATCATGCTCGCCCTCGGGTGCGTCCTGTACCTCGAGGGATTCCTGTTCGAGAACCTGATACCGGCGTTCTGCGGGCTCGGGATAGTCGCGTACATGGTCTACTCGAGGCTGGCGTTCGGCACCCAGGTCAGGACGCAGAGGCTCGAGGTCAAGCGCGAGGTGCTCGAGAAGATGCTCTTCGCGGACAAGCCGTTCACCGTGCTCACGAGGGTCCGGAACCTCGGCGGCCCCGCCAAGGTCCACCTCGAGGATGTGCTCCCCGAAGGGCTCGAGGTCCGCTCGGGCTCGAACAGGACTCACATCGAGCTCAACTCGGGGGAGGCCGCGAAGCTCAGGTACACCGTCCTGGCGCACAGGAGAGGGTATTACGACTTCCAGAGGACAGCCGTGCGCGCGACCGACCGTGCGGGGATGTTCGACCACGGCTCCGTGCTCGCGCACCCCTCACAGGTCAGGGTGCACAGCTCCAGGGAGGAGCTGAGGAAGGCGCACACGATCGCGAAGAGGGAGCACCTCGAGGTGCTAGGGAAGTCCCCGGAGAGATGGTCCCGGACGAGGGAGTTCGAGTTCGAAGGCATCAGGGAGTTCTCCCCGGGGGACAGGTTCCGCGACGTGGACTGGAAGACCGTCTCCAGGACGATGAAGCTGATGACCAAGGTCTACGAGCGCGAGGCCATGGTCCCCACGACCATCATGCTCGACTGCGGCAGGAGCATGAGGATCTCCGCCGAGGGAGGGTCGAAGCTCGACCACGGCATGAGGCTCTCGATGCAGCTCGCGAAGGTGCTCCTGTCGGGCTATCATCCGACCGGGGTAATAGCGTTCAACGAGCTCGGCACGATCGTGAAGGTCGGCCCTGACGTGGTCAGGGGGCAGTACGACAAGATACTCAGGGCGCTGCTGCGCCTGCCGGAGGAGATAGAGACAGAGCAGGAGCTCCAGCAGCCAGCGCAGCCTGGGAAGGACGCGAACGCTGTGGGGACGACCGACGGCGAGAGGTTCGTCAAGGTGGTGTCCGCGTATGTGTCCTCCGCCGGGGGAAGGGCGAGGACGAAGACCGGAGCCGAGGACCTCGTCCGCGCGGCGGTCGCGAGGGGAGGGAAGGGCCAGATGTTCATGGTCGTTTCCGACCTCGAGTCGAACCACGACTCCGTCATCAGGGCCGCCACGCTCGCAAGGAACCGGGGCCACAGGGTCATACTCATCAGTCCGTTCTCCGCGTGGTACGGCGTCAGCAGGCAGGACCTCGGCGTCGAAGAGGTCGAGCGGGAGTACGACGCGTACATGGTCAAGCTGCACTCGATCGCCAAGCTTAGGCGCCTGGGCGCCATGGTGATAGAGCTGGGCCCGAGGGACGAGGCGGCCTCCGTCGCGAAACAGGTCAGGAGGATGGTGACTTGAGGGAGAAGCTCACGGGCGCGGTCGCGGCGTTCGTGGCATTGTGCACGATCGCAAACTTCTCGCCGGCCTCGGTGCTCGTGTTCGGCGCAGGGTGCGCCATCATATGCGCTGGCATCGTCCTCCGCAGGTCGTACCTGGGGGTCATAGGCCTCTTCGCGACCACTTTGCTCTCGCCCTTCGCGCTGGAGTACAAGACCATCTCCGAGGGGACCTCGCTCATAGGCGCCACGATCCTGGTCGCGATGGCCGTCGGCCTCCTGACGCATGTCGGGCTCGTCTCGGACGAGCGCCGGAGGTTCGACTGGAAGGTGGACAGGAAGGGCGTCGCAGCCGCGGTCCTGCTGGGCCTGATCGTCGCTAACTCCGTCGTGATCCTGTCGGCCATAGGCACGCTCGGGACGTTCCTGGGCGACCCCGAGGCCACCGGGACGCAGGTCCTGGTGCTCGCATCCGCGTCCGCACTCGTGTTCGCGGCCCTGCTCGTCCCGACCGTGGACGACGCCGAGGCCAGACAGGCCTGACCCGCGCGTGGCATCACACTTATATCGCCGTCCGCTCCTCACCGGCAACGTTGACCGAGAAGTCGGAAGCGGGGAGCGGGACCGAGCCGGGCACGAAGCCTCTCAGGGTACACCTGGAGGTCAGGGAGACGCCCTACGATCTTATGCTGTGCATCGGGCTCGCCCTCATACTCGTCGGGCTCGTGTTCTTCTGGCCTGACAGCCTCCTGAGGCAGATACTCGGGCTCGCGTTCGTCCTGTTCCTCCCGGGCTACGCGGCCACCGCGGCGCTCTTCCCGGAGAACGAGCAGATCGACGGCATCGAGAGGGTCGCGCTCAGCTTCGGGCTCAGCATCGCGATCGTGCCCCTGATAGGGCTCGCGCTCAACTTCACCCCGTTCGGGATCAGGCTCGACCCCATCATGGCCTCCGTGTCCGCGTTCATCATCGGCGTCTCGCTTGTCGGATGGTACCGGAGGATGCGGCTGCCCGAGGACGAAAGGTTCGCAATCGTCGTCGACTTCGAGATGGACTTCAAGGGCATGCCCCTGGTGGACAAGGCGCTGACCATAGGCATCGTCGTGATGCTCGTGGCGTCCGTCGTCGTGCTCGCATGGGCCATCACGACCCCGAGGGTGGGTGAGAGGTTCACGCAGCTGGCGATCCTCGGCCCGGAGGGCATGGCCGACGACTACCCGCACAACCTCACCGTCGACGAGCAGGCCCGGGTGCTCCTGACTGTCAAGTCGTTCGAGCACCAGCCGATGAACTACACCGTCGTCATCGTTCTCACTAACGTCACCGACTACAACTTCACTGTCGACCAGTACTCCATAGACTGGAACACCAACCACTCGCTGACGCCATACAGCGGCATCGCGCAGAACTTCTCGATCGAGCACCTGGAGTACTACAACCAGACCTTCGACTTCAGCGTAGACACACCCGGCGAGTGGAAGCTGCAGTTCCTGCTGTACGTCGAAGGACAGCCCCTGACTCAGGAATCGTACAGGGAGGTCCACCTGTGGCTGAACGTCACCACTGGCGTTTGATGCTCTGCGGTATAATACCATCAGGGTACGAATTGTATACCGACGGGTATTATACCTTGAAGATTGCGGGGTCACTGAGCGACCATATCCAATTGCCCATCTTTGTACGATTGTAATTAAATATCTGCGTCAATGTGGATGAAACTCACAAGAGGACCGGAACATGAACAGCAAGAAGATCGCGATCATAGGCGGCGGGAACATGGGCCTCGCCCTGGCCAAGGGCATCCTGAAGACCAAGTGGGCCGACCCGGTGCACATAATGATCGCGGAGCCGCTCAAGGACAAGCTCGAGCAAGCGAAGGGGATAGCCAAGGGAATCAAGGGCACCCACTCGAACCTCGAGGCGGCGAGATTCGGGGACGTCGTGCTGCTCTCGGTCAAGCCGCAGATAATGGCGCACGTGCTCGACGAGATCAAGCCCGCGATCAAGGACACGAAGCTCGTGATCTCGGTCGCCGCGGGGGTCACCACGCCCTTCATCGAGAAGAGGCTCAGGGGCAAGGTCCCGGTCATCAGGGCCATGCCGAACATCGCCGCGGTCGTGCGCGAGGCCGCGACGGCCATATGTCCAGGCAAGTACGCCACCGAGAAGGACCTCTCCACGGCGAGGCATGTCTTCGAATCCGTCGGCATCGTGGTCGATGTCGAGGAGTCGCTCATGGACGCGGTCACGGGCCTCAGCGGCACCGGCCCGATGTATGTCTTCCAGATACTCGAAGGGCTCTCGGACGCCGGCGTCAAGGTCGGCCTGTCCAGGGACATCGCGAACACGCTCGCGGTGCAGACGCTCATAGGCTCGTCCAAGCTCATCCAGGAGACGAAGGAGCACCCGGCGAAGCTGAAGGACCTCGTCACATCTCCAGGCGGCACCGCGATCAGCGCCCTGCACTCGCTCGAGAGGAACGGTCTGAAGGCGCTCCTGATAGACGCGGTCGAGATAGCGGCGAAGAGGTCGAGCGAGCTCGGCACTCAAGAGAAGGAGTAGGCGGGCTCAGAACCCCTTCTCCATCAACCTCTTGGCCTTCTTCGGGTCCGATGTGCCGACCGCGAGCGCGGCGGGCATGTCATTCTTTCCAATCAAGAACACGGAGTCGATGTTGACGCCTACTTGCGCGGCGCGCTTCGCGACCTTCGCTATCTCCCCAGGGTGGTCCATGAGGTCTATGACCAGCACTTCGGACTCGTCGAAGCTCAGCCCGGCCCGTTTCAGGGCCGCCCTCGTGGAGATCTCGTCGTCCGTGACGACCTTCACGGTCGACCTGATGCCGGGTCTCTCCGTCGCCAGGCCCCTGATGTTGATGGCGTTCTGGGCCAGCGCATCGGTCACGCGGGCGAGCTCGCCGACTTTGTTGTCGACGTACACATTGAACTGCTTCAAGGTCGTCACTCCTCCCTCGCGTGCCAATAAGTGTCAATGACCAAAAAGGTTGTCCCTGAACCCTAAGTGTACATGTAACGGTCGTCAAGATATGGCCGAAGGGCCGGTCCCAAAGAAGGTGCGAGATTGCCCTGCGGACTGACGCAAGACTGCCTCAACCTGCTCTACTATCTCTACAGGAAGAAGGCGCTGAGCGAGAAGCACTCGAGGAGCATCCTGGCCATCAATAGGGACGTGGGAGACAAGATCGACCTCGAGGAGGCATTCCGCTCTCTCGCAATCAGGGGGTTCGTCGGGTGCAAGAAGAAGAGGGCGAGCAACTACTGGGCCGTCCCGGGGGCGGCGATAAGGGCTCTGACGATGCACGATTATGCAATCTTCAGGAGCGGGTTCACCAGGCTGTGACCTATAATTTCAGTTTTACAGTGCTGCTACATTGAAATGAAATCATTAAGTAGAGGCGACACCGTCGACGTCACGCGGCCCAGGGCCGTGAGGAGAGACACACATGAGGAAGACGGAGAGGCCTTTCCAAGGGATCCTCGGGAACACGAGCGAACTGAGAGTGCTCGAACATCTCGCCTCTCTGCCGAAGCTCGACTTCAACATAACCGAGCTTGCAAGGGCCGCGAAGCTGTCGAGGCCGGCTGCGGACAAGGTCGCGAAGAAGTTCGCCGAATGGGGGGTCATCGAGGTCCTGCAGAAGCGCGGGAACATGACGTTCTACAAGTTGGACGAACGGTCCGCGCTCGTGACCTCGTTCCTCGCGTTCGACGATTCCATCGCGGAGAGGATGTACCCAGGCATCAGGGCTCATGCGATCGAAGCACGGTCGGACGCACAGCATGGGGGCTCCGTCGATACTGCACGTTCCCGTGCCCGTAGCATCCCGGAACACCTGCCGATCATCGCGAGGCAGACACTGCCCGTCACCGATGCAACCATCAGGCTAGCAGCTGCAAGGAAGCCAAGACCGCTCCGACGAGGGGGCGCACCGCCGTCGAGGGTCCCTAGGCGAGTATCTCCCAGACCCTACGCACGACGATGATGGCGAACACCACCAGGAACGCGTATATGAAGAAGTCCACGCGCTCCTTCACCCGGACAGGCGTGAACGAGTCCGTGAGCTCCCTTATGATGAGCACCCCGATCAGGATGAGCGTCAGGAAGACCTCGAGCCCAGAGCCGATGGACAGCACGAGGGCGAAAAGGACCCAGACGATCATCGCGAGCACTATCTTCTCGGAGAGCTGCAGCGCCTCACCTTCTAGAGCATAGGTCGGAAGACGATTTGGAGGTTTCGATGAACGATCCTCACCAGGCCTTCTCCATCTCGCGCAGCCTCTCGATGCCCGTCCTGAACCCCTGGCCGCCGTCCGCGTGGCCGTCCCACACCTCGACGAGCACAGGGGGCCTCTTGCCCTGGAGAATGGAAAAGTCCACCTCGCCCTCGCCTATCTGCAGCCCCTCGGAGTCGGGCGCCCTGGCGTCCGAAGCGTGTATGTGCCTGGTCAGCGGGCCGAACGATTCCAGGAACCGCCTGCAATAGTCGCGGTCCCCCTCCGGCTTCGACAGGTATCCGTGGCAGATGTCGAGCGTGAACCCCTCGACCATGTCCTTGAACCGGGCCATGTCCTCGATCGAGGAGCATATGTTAGACACCATCCGCTCGTTGTCCTTGTACCAGTAGTGCCAGGGCATGTTCTCCAGAAGAAGCTTCGAAGGCCCCAGCTCGGATAGGGAGCGCTCGAGGTTGCGCATGAGCCTGTTTCGGTCCACCTGTTCTGTCCTGATCCCGCCGGGATGGACCACCACAGGGAGCCTCCCGAGGGCCGCGGCGAGCGCGCGGGTGCTCCTGACGACGTCCACCGAGGCCTTCCTGACGATGTCGTCCTGGGAGGATAGGTCGACCATCCACTGGTCGGAACCGTGCGTCACGAACTCCTGGACATGGACGTACCTGAGGGATGGCGTTGTCTCGCGGAGGACCTCGTCCATGCATGCCTGGGTGCACCTGTCGAGGTCGCCGTCGAAAAGCATGAGCTCGGAGAAGTCGGCCTCAGGCATCCTGAGCGTCTTGAAGTCATCTAGACCGACCATGATGCCCAATCGCAACCTCGCGCACTTCCCGGGGCGACCATATGCGAAGGGGGTAGAAATTGCTTCGCAGGGCTTAACGGCATTACACCGAATGATTATTACCCCTGTGGTGGGTTCTCATCCCGAGATGGCCGACCCTGTGATCTCCGCGAAGAACCTCGTCAGGAAGTTCAACGGTAGGACGACCGTCCTCGACGGCGTCACGTTCGACATAACGGAGAAGGAGTTCGTCGTCGTCCAGGGGAAGTCGGGCTGCGGCAAGACCACCCTTCTGAACATCATCGGGGGATTGGACCGGCCGACCTCCGGCGATGTGCTCATCGACGGCGAGAGCCTCGCGGGGCTCTCCGAGGACGGGCTCGCGAGGCTGAGGCTCGACAAGATAGGCTTCGTGTTCCAGGACTACAACCTTTTGGCGGACCTGACGGTCAGGGAGAACGTCGCGCTCCCCCTGAAGTTCTCCCGGAAGAAGGACGCGGGGAGGGTGGACGAGCTCCTGGAGAAGTTCGACATCAAGCACCTCTCGGACGAGACCGCGAACAAGATCAGCGGGGGGGAGGCGCAGAGGACCGCCATCGCGAGGGCCATGATGAACGAACCGAGGATCATACTCGCGGACGAGCCGACGGGGAACCTCGACTCGGAGAACGCGGCGACCGT
>Ga0315283_10003753_pt1 | contig 13056 bp, 10 predicted proteins | sample YL17G09_0_MG_FD_204541 | JGI IMG/M metagenome (GOLD analysis project Ga0315283, IMG submission 204541) | Sediment microbial communities from Yellowstone Lake, YNP, Wyoming, USA - YL17G09_0 | ecosystem: Environmental > Aquatic > Freshwater > Lake > Sediment | place: USA: Wyoming | collected...
GCTTTCCCCCTCCGGGCTGCGTGAAGACTTCCCACAGGGGCCACTGTCCCGGTTCTTTGCTGCTCGTTTCGGTCATTGCGTTCCCTCCGCCTCTCCGCCCCTACGCCGCCAGCCCACTCCGCCCCCGCTGCTTCGCCGCATACGCCGCCGCCGCCTCGCGGACCCAGGTGCCGTCCGCATGCGCCTTTCGGCGTGCCGCCATCCGCTCGTGATTGCAGGGCCCGTTGCCGGCCAGGATCTGGTGGAACTCTTCCCAGTTGATCGGGCCGAAGTCCCAGTGGTCGGTTGCCTCGTTGTACCTGAGGTCGGGATCGGGCAGGGTGACGTTGATCGCCTGCGCCTGCGGGACCGTCAGGTCCACGAACCGCTGGCGCAGATCGTCGTTGCTCTTCTGCTTGATGCCCCAGCGGAGCAGTTCAGCGCTGTTGGGCGAGTCCTTGTCGCTCGGCCCGAACATCATGAGCGAGGGCCACCACCAGCGGTTCACCGAGTCCTGGACCATGGCCTTCTGGGCTGGCGTACCCTTGGCCAGCGTGGCGCAGATCTCGTAGCCCTGGCGCTTGTGGAAGTTCTCTTCCTTGCAGATCCGGATCATGGCCCGGGCATAGGGGCCGTACGAGGCCTTGGCCAGCATCGTCTGGTTCACGATCGCGGCCCCGTCTACCAGCCACCCGATCGTGCCCATGTCGGCCCAGCTGAGGGTCGGGTAGTTGAAGATGCTGGAGTACTTGGCCTTGCCCGCCAGCAGCTGGTCTATCAGCTCGGCGCGGTCCACGTTCAGGGTCTCGGTGCCGCAGTAGATGTAGAGCCCGTGGCCGGCCTCGTCCTGGACCTTGGCGATCAGGGCCATCTTTCGACGGAGCGTTGGCGCGCGAGTGATCCAGTTGCCCTCGGGCAGCATCCCGACGACTTCGGAATGGGCGTGCTGCGACATCATCCGGATCAGCTGTTTCCGGTATCGCTCGGGCATCCAGTCCTTGGGCTCGATCACCTCGTCACGGGCGATCCGCGCCTCGAACTCGGCCTGCCGGGCCGGGTCTTCGTTCTGTGTCTGCGCCTGCACAGGGGTCATGATCCGGTCCTGGATGGTGTAAGCCTGTTCCCGACAACGATGTAGTTAATACCCGAAGGAGGCCGATTTCCAGCCCGATGGCCCAGATTATCTTACCCCCGAACACCCCAATGGAGCCCCCATGAGCACGCCAACCACCGCGGACAACGGACAGGTCACCGTCCAGATCGCCGACGGTATCGCCACCCTCAGCTTCTCCCACCCGAAGGGCAACTCACTGCCCGGGAGCGTGTTGGCCCAGCTGGCGGCGGAAGTCACGACGCTCGGGACCAACCCGGACGCCGCCGTGATCGTGCTCCGAAGCGAGGGAACCGGTCCCTTCTGCGCCGGGGCCTCGTTTCAGGAGCTTCAGGCGGTGAGCACACCGGAGCAAGGAAAGCGGTTCTTCCTGGGGTTCGCCCGGCTGATCCTGGCGATGACCCGCTGCCCGAAGTTCATCATCGCCCGGGTTCATGGCAAAGCGGTTGGGGGCGGCGTGGGGGTATGCGCCGCTTCGGACTATGCGGTGGCCGTCCCCGGCGCCTCCGTGAAGTTGAGCGAGCTGGCGGTCGGCATCGGTCCCTTCGTGGTGGGACCGGTGATCGAGAAGAAGATCGGCCTGGCCGCCTTCTCCGCGCTCGCCGTCGACGCGATGGAGTGGCGGGTAGCCGAGTGGGCCAGGGAACACGGCCTCTATGCCGAGGTCCGTGACAGCGTGGAGGAGATGGACCAGGCCATCGCCGAGCTTGCCAGCCGGCTGGCGTCGGCCAACCCCGACGCGATGAAGCAGATGAAGCGGATCTTCTGGCAGGGGACCGAACACTGGGACAGATTGCTCGAAGAGCGGGCCGAAATGAGCGGCACCCTGGTCCTCAGCGAGTTTGCCCGGAAGGCGATCTCGGGGAAGTAAGCAGGGACGACTAGAACTCTACCTTCGTGATTCTGCCCTTCCCTCCCACCATCCACCCCGTGCCACCAGGCGAGAACGTCACACTCCAGTGGTTCTCGGGCGACAGCGGCCGCCAGTTCCGGCCCCCGTCGAACGAGACGTGCGAGCCCTTCGGACCGGTCGCGATCACGGTTTCCGTTCCGGGCTTCACCGCCGCACCGTAGACCGGATCGGGCACGCGCCCCACCAGCGCCCAGCTGGCGCCACCGTCGGTGGTCTTGGCTACGTTGTTGCCCGTGGCCTGGGTGTCGTCGATGCCCGACGAGACGATCAGGCCGGTGAGGGTGTCGTGCATGGCGATCGTCGCCGAGGCGGACGGCAGCGGCGGCACCGACTCCGCCCAGGTCTGGCCCCCGTCGCGGGTCCGGAGAATCCGGGAGAACCCTTCCGCCGTGGTGGTGATCCAGGCGTGGCGGGTGCCGAGCGTCACGAGACAGGTGCCGCTGGCGGCGAACATCCCTTCTCCCTTGTGGGCCGGCGGGAGGTGCTCGCCGGGAATCGCCTGCCAGCGGGCACCGCCGTCGCCGGTGGAGAGGATCAGGAAGCGGTCCTCGAAGGTGTCACTCGTGGCCAGCGCGCGCCGGCCGTCCCAGAACCCGAAGCAGTCGAGGAAGACCCGCTGGTCGGTCGCGACGAACTGCAGGCTCCAGCTCTGGCCGCCGTCGTTGGTGCGGTAGATCCGCGAGGACGGCCCGTTGCCGATGCTCAGCAGCCAGGCAGTATCGGCGCTGACGGCATGCACGTCCCGGAACTCGAGTGTATCGGCGCCGGGCACCCGGCCGGTGGTCCAGGTGGCCCCGCCGTCGGTCGTGCGGACCCAGGTACCCCGCTGCCCCGAGGCCCAGACAACCCGCTGGTCTACCGCGTGGACGCCGATGAGCAGGACATCCACAGGCGGCGCGCGGGTGATCAGTTGCTGGGCTGCCGCCGGGGAGGCGAAGGCGGAAAGGAGGGAAAGGGCGGAAAAGGCGGAGCGGATCAGTCTGGAGTTCATCGATGTTCCTCGGCCAGTCGTACGCGGTGTCCCAAGTTACTCGGTGGCGCAGCAAAAGCCCCGTGACGCCGAAGCGCCGCGGGGCATCAGTGCCGCTCGAGAACCGGTCTAGTCGATCTTCCAGTACGCGCCGGACGTGGCGCCCTTGTAGGTCACCTGGCCGGCGATCCACCCGTTAGCGAGGGACATGGCCTCCACGTGAGGCGGGCTGTTCTTTTCAAGGCCGCCAAGCCAGATCGGTGTGCCGGTGTACGGCGGCAGGAACACTGCCGGGAGCGTCTGCGTGGAGCTCTTCACGCAGTCGTTGGCCACGATCCGTCCGGCATCGTCCACGTCGACCGCCGACTTGCACGAGATCGGGAGAGATCGGGCGGCACTCCACACGACGCCTTGCAGCGTCCAATAGTAGCTGAGACCCCCATTCTGGGCGCCGACGATGATGTCACCCGCGCTGTTGATGCCGTTGGCGCTATTCGCCACGCCCGGCAGGGCTGCCACCGTGTAGCCTCCCGCTCCGTCAGGTGTCCACACGACGGCGTGCCCGGCCGAAGTGCCAACCGCGACGCCGTCCTGGCTGATCTCCTCCACCACGTCGCTTCCGTCGGTCCCGACCGAGGGGAGCAGGACGCGCTCCCAGCCGGCGATGCCCAAGCGCCAGACCCTTGGCCTGCGGCCCCCGCCCTTCTTGCCCACGAAGCTCTCGATGCCGGCGATGTAGGCCGCGGTTCCAGTCACCGGGTCGGACGCAATGCCTCGGCCGTTGCCTCCGGCTGCCGTCGGGTCAACCGGCAGCGCTCCCCCAAGCCAGCTGCCTCCGGACAGGCTCCAGAGCCGAATCGGCAGGCTGGAGCCTCCGTTCGTGTTACCGCTAATGGTCTTCCCCGCTTCATCAATGGCCCACGCAGCGGCGCCCGTCGACAGGGTGACGAGGCCAGTGCCAAGGCTGTAGTAGAGCGCAACGTTCTGGGAGCCCGACGATCCTGCCAACATGCCCACCAGTTCACCGCTGGAATTGGCATTGCGGAGAACGGTCGTTTCCGCCACCACCGTGGCCTGGGTGACCTGGAACAGCGAGTAGCCGATCCCCTTCTTCCGGTCGGGGTTGGTCACCGACACATCGTAGAAATCGATGGCCGCGTCTGGTGCGATGGTGATGGTGGCGACGAGCTGTGTCGAGCTCACGAATTGCGTCGACACCTGGAGTTTCGGGTCGGCCCCGCCGCCCCGTTCCCAGGACGCCTGCGCTCCGTTGACGAAGCCGGAACCGGTAACCGTCACGGTCTTGAGGACATCGCCCTGGTAACCGTAGGATGGGTCGGCTGAAGTCACAGCCGGGCCTGCCGCGGCTCTGGCAAAATTGGGGCTCACTGGAGTTTCGGTCGGCCCGGCGCAGCTCGTGAGCACCGGGACGCCCGCCGTTAGCATGCAGCACCGGACGAGCCGGAGGAACGGTGAGCGACTCATGGATTGCTCCTGTCAGAAACAATTGGCGAACGTGGACTTTCGCTCAGACTGGGCACGGATGCCCGCCCGGCCGCTTGCGCTGCCGGTCCCGAGGACCCCTCCCCACTCAGGACGTACCCGGCCCAGTAGTAAGGGCTCCGGTATCGGGAATCGCCAGCCACCGAGCGTTGGGCTGCGGCCATGGCCTCGGCGAGCGTGCGGTGACGGAGGGCCCGGTAGAACTGACCCGCGAACTCCCCCGCGCCCGCGTCGTCGACCCGCCAGAGCGTCGTAATGACGTTGGATGCGCCGGCAGAGAGGACGGCCTGGGCCAGGCTGAGGTCGCCGGTTCCACGCACCGGGTCGTCGATCCACTCGCGGGTGGCCCCTGTCTCACACCCCGAGAGGAACACCAACGCAGCCCGGATCGAAAGTCCAAGCACCTCGTGGACCTCAAGCAGACCATCGTCGTCGGGTCTCGGCGTCCGTGGGACAGCCAGTTCGATTCGCGAGAACAGTGGGCTCCGCACGTTGAGCACCCCGTGCGTCGCGACGTGGACCACCCCGCCCCGCGTCAGGGCGCGACGCACCGCAGCCTCGGTGGCCTCCCCACCCAGTCGCGCCAAGTACCCGGAACCCGACGCGCGGAAGGCTTCCACCTCTGGACCGCTCGCCGGGAGCACATCCCGCTCGGGGAAGGGAGCGAATCCCTCACCGCCCCCTTGCCAGGCAAAAGCCAGCGCCTGGCGGTCACGGAGCACGGGGAGTGCAGCGGCCGAGGGGAGGTGGATGATCGTGAAGTCCTGCGCCAGGAAGCGTCTGGTGGTCCCGTCCTGCAGGGCCGCGAATGGCAACTGACCGAGGATCCCGTGGGGCACGATGACGAGGTGACGGATGCCCCGCAACAGACCCTTCTCCCGGAGAGGGGCGACAAGCGAGCGGTACACTGCGCGGGACGCCGGGAGGCCGATTTCCCAGTCCGGCCGCGGCGATCCCCAAAGGTCGCCCAGCAGGCGGACCTGCTGGGTCAGCACGCCGCTGGCAAGGTCGGACGGCACCACACGCAGGCTGTCCCGGGTGACCAGGAACGCCAGGATCCGGTTGGGAAGCAGGAGGTACTCGACGAGCGCTTCATCGGGCTCGAGCGCGGCACGGACCTCACCGAGACGGACCGGAGCAGTGCCGAGCAGGGAGCTGGTCCGGGGGATCCGTTGCCCAGCCCGGACGAGAAGAGCCTCGTACTCGCTCCGCACCTGCGCCAGTTCCGCTGCGACTGGAGCGCTGGCGCTGTCTGGGGAGGTGCCCCGCTCCTGGGGCCGCCGGCGTTCGGTTTCGCGGAGCCGATGCACCAGCTCGTCGATCCGCCGGAGCAGCCGTTCCCCGCCCTCGATTTCCGGGGGAACGGCACCCAGGGCGGCATCGCTGCGGGCCGCGCTCAAGTGCTCCAGGAGACCTCGGCTGCGGGCCGCATCCGCGGTAGCGAACGCTTCTTCGGCACGGCCCAGCCGGAGCAGGGCCAGCACCAAGTCGCCGTACACTTCCGAGCGGTCCGCGATGTAGGTGGCCCGCAGCGCCTCGGAGGCGAGCTCCCCGCGCAGCTGATCGACAGCCCGCACGGCGCGGCGGCCAGCTGTGGCGGCGGAATCGAAGGCGCCCACACGGGCGAAGGCCCGTGCGGCCAGGGCGTTGACCAGCCACTCCGCTCCGATGTCGCCCTGGGCGATATCGGGCTCGGCGGCCTGCAGCACCCGGAGGACCCTACGGGAATCCTTCCCCAGGTCGGCGAGGTGGGCCTCGGCGAGCAGCACCGCGATGCGGGCGCCACGGGTGTTCAGGCGATCGGCGATCTTCCTTCCCTCACTAAGCCGCGACTCGGCTGGTGCTGCGCCGCTGAGCCGATACTCGACTTCTGAGGCGAGCAGCACATCATCCAGTTGCTCGAGCGGCTCCTGGGACGTGGCGTGCAGACGGAGCGCCTCCCGCACGCCGGCATCGGCTCGGGGGAGATTGCCGAGGCGGAGGTTGGCATCGGCGGTGCTCCTGAGGACGGAACCGAGATTGGCCGCGAGCCCCACCGCCCGCATCGTGGCTTCAGCCTGGGCGTAGGCGCGGACCGCTTCGCGGTAGTCACCGATGCGCAGATGCACGCCCCCGATCAGGCGAAGCAGATCAGATTCCTGCTCCTTGAGCCGGAGCCGCCGGGCAATGCTGAGCGATGAATCCAGCGCCGCGAGGGCCAGGTCCTCACGGCCGGTCAGTTCATAGGCGGTGGCAAGCTGGCCCAGCGCGTTCTGTTCACCCGCCGCGTAACTACTCCGGCGGTAGAGCGCCCGGGCCGTGTCGAGCCGGGCGATGCCGGGGAGCGCATTCCCTTCCCAGATATCCACCATGGCTTCGTTGGCGAGACCGTTCGCCTCGAGCCGGAGGTCGTCGATGCCGCGGGCCAGCTCCCGCTCCCGCCGATGCCCTTCCCGAGCCCGCTGGAGGTCCCCGAGGTTGGCATAGACTAGGCCCAGCCCGCCATGTGCCTTGGCTGCCCCGCGGACATCCTCCGCTTGATCAGCGCTCTCGAGGGCCCACTTGAAGAGCTTGAGTGCCTCGGCGTTCCGGTTGGCGTCCCAGGCGGCAAGGCCGAGTGCGTGATAGGACGGGGAGAGCTCGTCGGTCATGCCCAGCCGGGTCTTGAGCGCGAGCGCCTCCTCGCCCAGCCCCTGGGCTTCACGAGGATCACCCAGCCGTCCCGCCACGAGACCGAGCCAGGTCAGCGCCCGGGCCTGCCCCAGTTCGTCATGCGCAGCCTGCGTCGCCCGGAGCGCCGACGTCCAGACGGCCTGGGCCGAGTCGTACTTCTCAGCGGTGTAGAACGACTCCCCGACCGCGAGCAGCGAGTCGCCGGTGGTGCTCCCGACCATTCCTGCGGAACGATCCCGGCCTCCGCAGAATGAGAGGCCCGCCAGGAGAACGAGAGGAAGTGTCCATCGCTGCAGCATCAGGGCCGGACTCGCAATGTCTGGTAGCCGGTCGAGGACACGATACCGTCCGCGATCCCCTCGACCTGCCAGAAGTAGGTCCGGCCCGGGACCAGGGCGATGGTGCCGGGCAGTGCGATGACGGTGTCCTGGGTATCGGCGGTCCAGACCGGCTCGCCACGCTCGGTCAGAACGGTGATACGGTAGAGAACGGCGGCGGATCCCTTCCACCTGAATCCGATCCGGCTGGCGGTGATCGCCGAGTCGGGACGGGGCGAGATGGTCTCGAGGTGCGCGCGACCCTCTCTGACGTCCGGGGCGCGGAGCTTTTCGCGCGATTGGAACGGCCCGACATGGGCGGGACGAAGCAGGAGGAAGGCCGCGAGGCTGGCAGCAAGCGCGCTCCCGATCGCGAACGGCAGCCACCGCCGAACCAGACGGCGGCGAAGGGCCAGAGCAGGTCGTGGAGCAGAATGGGCCAGGCCCGATACCGCCGCCAACTCATCGCGGCATTCCGCGCACTCGTCGAGATGAGCTTCGATCCGAAAGCGTTCAGCCGGTGCCAGGTCGGCATCGAGAAACCCGGCAATTTCACCGGCCGTCAGATGGTATTGCTGCTCCGTCCCGCCCATGGAGCCCCCTCCGAATTCGGGCACTGCGTCTCCCTCGAACCCGTGATTAGAAACGGATGCTGCCTCGGCGAATTGCGCCTACGGCCGCGGGTCATCCACTCCGCCGGCCTCAAGGGCGCGGCGGAGCGTAGCGAGCACCTTGTCGAGCCTCCGGTAGAGCGCGAACGGCGACCCGTAGCCCAGCATCCGGGCTACCTCAGGCACCGAGTGTCCGTCCTCGAACCGGAGCCGTAGGAGCAGGCGATCGGCAGGTGGCAGCTCGCCGAGGGCCCGGGTCAGGGCGCCACGGAGTTCCCGCCTGCCCAGGGCCTCATCCGGAACTTCTTCCTGCCGCGCCTCCAGCTCGGAGAGGCCCAGTTCATTACTCACCAGGTCCACCAGCTGCCGCCGGCCGCGCTGCCTGGCTACCGCATCGTCGCTAGAGGACTGTGGGCGACCATAGCGGGCGCGGTGGTGATCGTAGCAGAGCCGCCTGACCACGACCAGCAGCCAGGTCGAGAACTTGCCGCGCCCGTCGGCAGCGTAGGCCCGGAGCCGGCGCAAGTCGTTTTCACGCAGTGCCTGGATCACGAACAGATAGCGGTCCATCACGGCGTCGTGGTCGCCGCCGAGGTGCCGGGCCCCGTGGAGCACGAAGCCGGTATGCTCCTCGAGAAAGGCGGTCCAGGCGCGTTGGCGGCCGTCTCCGTCCCGAGCCGTGAGGAGCGCGCGCAGGGAATCGGGCACGGAAGGGCTCATCGGACCATCGCACCTGCCCGGCTCGGGGACTGACGTGTGTCAGAAGGGGACTGGGCGATAGTACGGCCCGGGCGGAGTGCTGTCAACGAAGGGGGCGCGCAAGTCAACCGGAGGACATCCGTTCCCTGAAGGGTACGAGGGACAAGCCGAGTGGTCCCCTCAATGGTCTCCACCCCAAAACGGCCCTTCCCGGCCTGAGGAATGCCATGAACCCAGTCACGCGCACAAGTTCCGGTAGGCGGTCCCTTGCCATCTCCGCGGCGCTGCTCCTGGCCGCCTGCGGGGAGACCGACCGCGCCTTGACTGCCCCCGCAGACGGAACAGCCGGTCCCTCGCTGGCCAAGGCAGCGCCAGCTACATCGACCCCCCTCGCCGTGACGGTGGCGGATGGGGGCACCTACAAGATCCAGAGCGACGGATTAGGAGAGTACGTCAACGGGGTCCAGGGAATGCAGGCAGAAATTGATGGGTCCGGGAACCTCCAGATCACCCCGAACAACCTCAATGCGATCACAGCGCCACGACGTACCCTCCGGTTCGATTACACCGCTCCGGTCAGTCCGCTCAACACCTATCGTCCCAACGAGTCAGGCCAGTGGAACTTCAAGATCAAGACAAACCGGACCAACAACGGCAACCCGAGGATCCAGGACTTGGCGCTCAACGCTTCCGGCTGCTACAACACTACCATCGCCCACTCGACCACGATCACGAGTTTTCAGGACGATTTCAATCTCGCCACGTTCCCTCAGGGAACGTATGTCTACATCACGCGCACCAGCGCGACCACCTGGTCCATGGTGTCAAATGGTCCGTGCCTTTTGAATGCTAACGCGGCAGGCCTCCAGAGTCAGGATCGCGTCGCGAAGAACGCGCCCCTCATCTTTCGCGGCTACTACGACCAGCAACTCTCGATTTCGTTCAGGGCGATCTAGGCAAGAGCTCGTCGATGCCCCTGGGCCAGTCGTCCTTAGGCAACCGAGACAGCGCCGGATCCGCTGGGAGACTGGCACCCACACCTTGAGGTTCTCCATGCACCCGAAGCGGTCATTGTTACATCCCCACCCTTGGCTCGCATCGGGGAATCGGGACGGTCAAAGCTCCCTATCCGCAAACACCTCAGTAGACGGCAGCCGGGCTGCAGGAGGTGCTGAGGGGTACGGGCGAATCGGCCTGGCGGCGTTCCTGGTCGCTGTCGGCACCGCCTGTGGCGGTGGCGGCGGGGCAACCACCAGTCCTCAAGGGCCCGTGACCATCGAGGCCCGGTCGAGCACCGCGCAGGGTGGCCAAACGGGAACGCCGGTTGCCGCCCCACCGTCGGTTCGGCTGACCAGGGGTGGGGCGGGGATCGCCGGCATCGTTGTCACTTTCACCGTCACCTCGGGCGAGGGCACGATTGAGGGAGCCTCCCCGACCACGGACGGCAGCGGAGTAGCGACACTAGGCTCCTGGCGGCTTGGCAGGATCGGTGTGAACAGCCTCACGGCCGCTGCCTCTGCGGCCCAGGGCAGCCCCGTCACATTCGAGGCCGCAGCCGACGGGGGACCGTCCATGCAGGCCCGGTACTCCTTTGCCGATTCAGTGAATGTGGGAACGGCCAGTGCGCCGGTGTGGGTCCGCGCAGGGATTCGGGGCGACGGTCGTACCCGCAACGGGCTGACGGCGGCGTCCGGAAACCTGGGCGGGGAGTATCAAGGAAGTTTCTGCGGGGTCTCCGCCGTACTTGGGCGGGGGGCGCAATACGACGAGAACATCGACTTCACCTTCAACTCGTTCCGCTATTGGGCCGATACTCTGCCTGCCAGCTGCAAGCCAGCCCGTGGGTACCGGTTCTATCTGGACGGCCTCAACGCTCCTCCGCGCCTGTTGCACCCCCTCTCGATCGTTGGTGGTGTCGGGACCATGGCGGTTGGCGAGGTCATGCTTGAGCCCGAGGTCTTCCAGACCGGGGACGCCGAGGTGGGTGGAATCCGGTTCGTCGATAACACGAGCGTTGGCACCAGCAGCGTGCAGGTCACACGGCTGCCCGACATTCGAGACGACTTGGGCAGACCGGTACGACAGTGGCGGATCGAGAGCCGGGACACCCATCGGGCGCTCAACCTGGGGGACTTCAGCGTCACCTACTACCTGCCGTTCTCGCTGACGGTCACCGAGGTTCCGTACCCGTTCCCAGCCTATCCGTGAACCGGGCGCTGGTCCACGCCTGGCGCAACGGCGAACCAATCCGGCGGCGGGATTGCTCCGGGTCCTCCGTTGCCGATGCCCGGCAGCCAGGCGGTGTCGGCGCTGACGGCATCCACGTCCCGGAACTCCAGCGTATCGGCGCCGGGCACCCGGCCGGTGGTCCAGGTGGCACCGCCATCGGTCGTGCGGACCCAGGTACCCCGCTGCCCCGAGGCCCAGACAACCCGGTCATCCACTGCGTGGACGCCAATCAGCGTGACACTCACCGGGGGTGTCCGCGTGATGAGCTGCTGCGCCGAGGCCGGGGCCGACATGACGGACAGGACGGCAAGAGTGGCGGCCCACGGGGGAAGCTTCACTGGCGGTTTCCGGCTCAAAAACTGATCGTGGTGCCGACGTTCACGTGCCACCGCGTCACCCTGCGGTCGCTGGTCAGCACCAGTTCGTTGTCACTGCCCTTGGTACCCAGATTGTGGCTGAACAGCATCCCTTCCAGGCGCAGGCCCCAGTCGAAGGTGCCGACCCCGCTGATCGGCAGGAACTCGAAGCCCGCCCCCAGGTGCAGGGTATTGGGGAAGAGGTTCTCGATGAAGCCAGGCTTGCGGACCCACCGCGAATTCCCGTCCCCGAGGATCGTGGTATCGAGCTTGGCCTTTTCGATCCGATACCATGACAGTCCGTAGCCGCCCTTGATGAAGGGCTGGAACCCGCCGGTGGCAAGGTTGTAGCGCAGGCTGCCGGCGTACTCCCACATGTTGAGTTCGCCCGAAAGCTGGTGGCTGCCCGGGATCCCCTCGAGGACAAAGTCCTGCGAGAGCAGGTTCCGCGAGTGCCGCAGGGTGTTCTCACTGACGAATTTCCTGCCCAGGAACAGACTGACACCGTAGACCGGGTCGGTGCTGGACTCACTCGTGGGCGGTACACTCTGAATGTTGCCGACCCCGAGGCCGCTGAGGGCCTGCAGCAGCGGCTCGTAGAGCTCAGGGAACCCGAACAGCCCCATGAAGGCGGTAGGCGGGGTGAAGCGCGACAGCCCGATCGTCGCGCCGATGAACCGGTACGGTACCGTCTCCGAATTGTAGAACGCCGAGCTGCCGATCGGGTTGGAGGAGTTGAACGGCGCCCGGATCAGTCTCCAAGCCACGTCGAACGGCGGCAGGGACACAAGGGTCGGGAGCGTCAGGTTCAGGAACCCCCAGCTCTGGATGAAATTGTCCTGGATGCTGCCCGGGTAGGTCGCGCTCAGCCGGTGCGGCTCGTAGTACTCGTACCCTTCCCCATCGCCGACCCGGTTCCAGCCGCCGCTGAACGACGGCGCCTGGATGCTGAGGTTGCCGGTCTCGGCGTACTTCACGATCCCGGCGAACGGTGACTTGGTGGCCGGGTAGCCGAACCGGATCGGCAGGACCATCCAGGCATACCGGCGCCGGACCTCCGGATCGGTCCACATCAGGGGAAGCACCCGCTCCCAGTCGGGCAGGATCTCCAGGCGGGCCGGATTGTCGTAGCGGATGACCTTCTCGGTTTCCGGGGCGTCAGCCGCGGGCGGCTGGCGGAAGATGTCCCACGGTGTGTTGATCACCTCGCCCGTCCCCTGGGGCCCGATGTCCTTGTAGAGCGCCGGGAAGGGGAACGACCCGTGGCTCGAGCGGCCCAACCGGCTCGGTGGCGCCAGAATGGCGTTCAGGCCCTTGCCGTCACCGCCCACGAACACCTTCGGGTGGAGCGTGAGTTCGGTCTCCTTGTCGTCCAGGTAGGCGAGCGACCGGGCCGCCAGCCAGCGGTACTGTTCGCCGTACCGTTCCTGCTTGATCGACTTCGCCTCCCGCTCCCAGTCGGCCCGGGGGGCGTAGAGGTTGGGCTTCAGGTAGTCCGTGACGAAGGCCCAGTGGTGGAAGTAGTGCTCTGTCCGGCTGATGATCACCTGGTCCAGGGGAACCGTGCCGTCGATCAGGGGCCGGATCTGGTCGGCCGTGGGCTTCCTGTCCCAGAGCTCCTTCGTGGTGACGACGACATTGAGGTGCTCCATGTCGCCCTCGTGGACGTTGCCCGCGTCATTGTAGGGATAGAAGAACCAGTACTGCAGCACGAAC
>Ga0315283_10003754_pt1 | contig 13055 bp, 17 predicted proteins | sample YL17G09_0_MG_FD_204541 | JGI IMG/M metagenome (GOLD analysis project Ga0315283, IMG submission 204541) | Sediment microbial communities from Yellowstone Lake, YNP, Wyoming, USA - YL17G09_0 | ecosystem: Environmental > Aquatic > Freshwater > Lake > Sediment | place: USA: Wyoming | collected...
TGCCCATGCAAAGTCCTATGACCATTCCAATGATCAACATCAAAATGGGCATAGTTGGAATGATGATCTCTTTGTCTTCTTTTTTTATAGACATGATGTGAGTGGTTGACAAATTCCTGGAATTCCTTTGGCCATAAACATACAGGCCCCATCAATAGTGACATGAGTGAAGTATGTTAGTGAGTAGGCTGCAGGGACCTGGATTTTGATCATGGTCTCTCCATTCTCATTGAATACATAGGGGATCAGGATCTGATCTGCTAAATTGAAAGTGAATGTCTGGGTGAGAAATCCCCCATTTGCCCAGATCTCAAATGTCACCTGTGTTCCATTGGGCCAGGGACTTTGAAATCCAAAATCAATATTCTCACATGACATAAAACATCCAAGGTCTTTTGAACAATTGCAATTCATGATTTTATTTTTTAAATTTTATCAAAAATAAGATTTTTCAAACGTCAGATCAAAGTCCACTGCAACAAAGATGAGATTTTTGTCAAATTGTTTTGGTTTTGGGACCTCATCTTTCATCACCTGAATGGAATCAATCTGACTCCTTCTGGGAATCATCTGGATGCCTTTGATGTCTGGTTGATCTGGAATCCTGCAGGACATGAGTCCCAATCTGATTCTCTCCTCCAGGTTGTATGGATCCAGGCCTTTGCCACAGGCCACCAGTCTCAATTCATACCTGGTCAACATCCTTTTGTGGTTACAGGTGAAATTTTTCCCATTTGCTGACTCCTCAAAAAAGATCTCCCCACCATCCCTGTGTCTGATGTAGAAGTAGTCACTCTCTGTGTCAGAGATTCCTGCCCATTTGAATTCATTGGATGTTGGTGATGTTTGCATTAGGATTCTGCCCTCATCATCAATTCTGGCCAAAAAAATGGACTTGTTAAATTCTGGGACATATCTGATGATCTCATTGCAGATCATCTCTAAAAAGTCATGGATTTGTGTGTTCATAGTTGTCAAATAAATTGTGAGAGTATCTTATCTATTTTTTCTGTGACCAGGTCATCAATATAATTTTGAGTTGCAATCTCTTCCTTTTTTGTTGGTTCAAAAATCTCCATCTGTCCTCCACCCTTTTTTTTGCCCTGGATGATCTCATTGCCTATTGCCTTCTGGTAGTCTGTATCATTGTCAATTGCCAAAACCACTGAATCACCAGATTTGAGGACTTTGATGGATCCCATCAATGATCCAGTGAATGATAGGTCAACATATCCAGTCTGTAGTCCTCTGGGTGATTTTCTCTGTGCCCCTTTTGTCCCCTTCACTGGCCTTCCAATTTTTCTGATTCTGGCCCACTGGGATGAGTAGTCAGATGAGATCAACTTATCTTCTGAATTCAGACCCTTGTTGAATATCCTCTGTTTGTATCTGCCCTCAAGGTTTTTGGCTGCTGCCAAAAGAATGTCACCACTTTGTTGATTCAAAGAGATAGTGATATTCTTTAATAATTTTGCAGCCTGGTCAAATGTCATGTCATTTTTTTAATGATTGTATCAAATAGCCCAGGGCAAAGATTGCCACAATGATGAATGCCAATGTCCAATAGATCTCCTTTTTTTTTGCAAGGGTCTGAATTCTCTCAATGGTGGTCTCTGTTCTGATCTTCTCAATGGTGATGGTGTCTGATGGACAGAGTGGTTCCACCCAGATTGAATCTCCTGGGAGTCTAACTATTTTTATCTGGACATCAGTTTTTTTGTCCAAAATAAAGATTGTGTCCATGTTCATCACAGACACAATGGTGTCAAATGATCTGATGGATGTGATGATAGTAGTGTCTATGAAAGTGGTCACCATATTGGTTGATCCTGGGAATCTCTCTGCACATCTCTCTGCATTGATACAACCATTAACAACCATCATTTGGAGTCCTATTGCCAGAAGGAGGAGCATTTTTTTGAGTCTCATTTTTGTAGACATCTATTTTTTTGTAGAATATTCCTGCAAAGTCCTTTTTTATCAGACCCAACAAAGACAAATTTTTGATCAGTGACACCAGGTTCACCATCACCAGTGGGACAAAGACTCCCTCATTCATCCAGGATAAAACAACTGATCCTTTTGACAAAGAGTTTGCAAAGGCCAACAAGGCAGTGTGGGACAACAGGGTCCACAGGATCCTGATTGACTTCCTGGTCTCAAAGGCATTTCTTTTCCACGCCAAATACATCCCACTGATGTGATCTGCTATGATCAACAGAATAAGGGCATAGAAGGAAACGGCAGGGTCATAGATCCAGTCCACCACAAATGAAGACATTGACCCAAGGGTGAATCCTCCCATTGTGAACATTAGTAGGAATTCATTTTTAAGATTCAGAGAGAGGACAGAATTTAATATCTCTTTAGACTCACTCACTGCATACATTTTCATCTTTTTGGTTTTATTGGTCTAATTGGTTTTTGTGGCGATACAGGTCTGGGTTTGGATCCTCCACAGGATCCACATGCCATGTAAATGTTGAGATCTTTAATCATGATTTTTGTTTTTTGGTTTTTTTATGGTAGTCCCTGCACATATCTGGACTGATTGCAAGTGATACAACAATCATCCACCTTCTGCAACAGAGTGGGCAAAGATGCAATGAGAGTTTTCATGTGTTTTTCATACTGACTGGTGAATTCCTCCAGTAAAAAAGCCCCCTTTTCTGAATCTAACAAGGTGATAGAATTCAGTCTATCTGTGGTCAGTGATTCCTTCACCACTTCAATTCCAGATTTGTAAAGTATAGGGAAGACCAGTTTGTGGGCAAGGATGCAACCAAGTTCATTCTGTGAACATTCTGCATTTGCCTGGACCATGAGTCCATAGGTTGTATTTGAATAGGATGATCCATTCCATCCAGTGGCCACAATGTATTGTGAATTTCTGGTGGTGCAGTTGCATCCAGGTTTGACTTTTGTGTTGTTGACATTGATAGCAGTATCATCCATTGTCACATAGATGGAGGCAGATGAAGAGAGGAAGTCTGGGAAGATTTCTGCATCTCCATTGGCATCAGTAGTGAATGGCCAGGAATAGGTGTTGACTCCATCAGTGATCTCCACAGAATGGGCAAAGTTTACCTGTTGGATTTTTATTTTTATGGAATTGACTCTGATTTTCAAAAGTCTGGATTGTTTAATTTTCAATTCCATGCCTCTATCCAATGCTGATGGAGGAAGATTGTTAGTTCCCCAGTCACCTACGAGGATCTCATCCAAGATGGACTTCATTCTGAAGTATGGCAGGGCATAGGTTGTCAAATCTGCCAGGACCAGACTGGTGGCAAAATAGATTTTGGATTTGAGAAATTCAAGTCCAGAGACATGGTCTGAATCCACTATGTCTGCAGCATATCGAAGATTCAGTCCTTCCAGATCATTGATGTAGAATCCTGATTTTGGACTTTGGGTGAGACATCTCACTCCAATGAAGTCATTGAGACAATTTGGGAGCATAGTTAAATGGATCTATTTTGTAGATATTTTTATCAGATATTTTGACCAGGCATTTGTTGACCAGGTAGTCTGGGACAAAGAATGATGGGCAGGATTTATTGTCAAATTGATTGTGACCTGCAATGATCACATCTGGATTGTAGGATAGAACCTCTGCAATGATAGTTGACATTGTTGCATTTTGGGCATCTGTCAATGTATTTTTTGCAGTCTTTTTATCCTGTGCCAGTCCTCCAACATAACAGAGATGCCTGGAGATGGAATTCATTCCTGCCACCCCATTGGTGATCTCTTCACCATCAATCCATTTGTCGAAGTTGTGTTTGACAAATTTGTGTCTGGATCCATCCAAAAGGATGACATCTGAATATCCTACCTGCTTCCATCCTCTGCCCAATGGTTTTGGTGCAGTGTGCCACTTTCTGATAGTCTGTGGTGTCACTTGCCTCCCTTCTGGAGTGGCAGTGCAATGGATGATCAGATAGGTGAATATTTTACTCATGACTCTGGATCTTCAGTCAGTTCTGGAAATGGTGGGTTGTATGGTTCCTCCACCATTGGTGATGGTGATGGGATCTCCATTCCTTGTGTGAATGTTCCACTGATCAAAAAAGTGTCATATTTTGGATTCTCACATTTTTCCACAATGATATTGGGATAGGTCTCTTTCAACCAATTGAACATTCCCTGAATCTCTTTGTTTTCTTTATACCTATAGGCATACTTATTAAAAAGTAGAACAACAGATTCACCATTGCAGAGTGTCTCTTTCCAGGATTCCTGGACTACAGAGATTGATTCATTTTCTGCCAGGGTAAAAAGTCCCATTTTTTTCCTTACCTGATTGAGTCCTTTTGTGTCTCTTCCCTGCATTGAATAGATGGGCCATGTGTCATCATCTACCTGTCCCACCAAAATGGTGATGTCATAGGATCTCCCTATTCCATAGTGAATGGCATCCACTGCAGCAATGACCACTGGGTTGATATTTTCCAGTTTTGGTTTTTCGTTTATCATGATTTTATTGTTTAAATTTTATCAAAAATAATAAAGGGACCCAAAGAATCAAATCCTGGGTCCCTTTAATATTTAAACGAGTTAGTCAGTGGACTACAAACCATCCAAATCCACCACCACTGGGCAGATCATTGTGATTGAGTTCCATGCCAGTGACCCATCAAGATAGGTTGACCCTGTGTTGTTGTCTTCAATCACCTCATCAATTTCAATAGTGAAATCGTTGATGGGGCCATAGAAATAACCATCACAGGAATAATATCCCATTTTGTAATTAGATGACTGACTCTGGAATGTATTCCAAAAGTCATAAACTGCACAACCACCAGGTGTTGAATCTGTGTTGTAGTCCTGGAATGTGAGAGTCTTCTCACCACCAACCACTGATTCTGGTTGACATGATGCCACCCTTTTTTTGGTGAATGATCCTTTTGGTTTTTGACCCAAAATCAATCCAGAGAAGACTGCATTGTTTGCAGCGACTGCAGTGATCCAGGCAGACCGAAGAGTCCAGTCCCATGTTTCATCACATTTGATGAAGATTATTTGTTTTATTCCACCTGGTCTGGTAGTGATGCCACATCCTCCAGTGTATGATTCTGGTAGATCTGGGGCACATAATGTGTTGCATATTGCCATGATATTTTTCCTCCTTTTTTTTTATTAATTAATTAACCTGGACAAACAATTCCTTGGTCAGTGCTGCAATCTTCAAAAGATAGAGTTCCATTGATGTCTGCATCTGCACATGATGAATTTTGTGGCACAAAGAATTGATTGTAATTCAAACTAAGTTCAACAAACCATTTTTCAGTGCAATCATCATAACTTGTTTTTAAGTCATAGACCAATCCAGTGAATGGATCAACAATGGTTCCATGTTCAAATGAGTCATTTCTTTTTGCATAGTCACCCACATATTTGTTCCATGTAATTAACTGAACAGATCCTGGTGCAATAGCAGCAAACATGGTGGATCCCCACAAAGTTGATGCAGATGGTGAATGATAGAAATACGCATCACCAGTCATTCGTGATAGATCCATTCCACCAGAATTGCAACAGGCAATTTGTTGTGCCTTTGCAAATAGGTCAAAGTTTCCACCACCAACCAACAATGGTGTTCCCATGGCTCCCATCTCTTCATAGATGTGTTTCACATAGGCCCATGCCATTGGATTTGGTGATCCAGTTGATGTAAACAATGGTACAGGGTGAGAAGTGACTCCTGATGCATCAGATCCATAGTTCAATGCCTGTCCTGCCAAAAGTGCCTTCTCTAAAGAGACATTGATTGCATTCATTGCATTCATAATGTTTTGACCCACCCATAAATTGTCTGCCTCACATAGTTTTCTCATCTCCATTTCATCAAATCCCATTTTGTACTTTAGGCAATTGAATTCAGAGATGATTGTCTCTTTTGGTGCAGGATTGATTTCTGGTGTGCAGTTCAACACACAATCATCCAATACAACATCATCACAAGCCTGGGCCACCCAGTTCACCTGCACTTGTCGGAATTTTCCATTAGTTGGTACTATTTGTGCCATCATCTGTGATCTGTTGATCTCGGACATGAGTGCATCAGTGTACCCTACTTTTTGTCTTTTTAAGGAGGGAGAGTTCATCCCTGCAATATCATTAAGGTTGGCCTGTAGTTTACTACAAAGGCCTTGTGTGTATGCCATTTTTTTAGCAGTTTTTTAAGTTAGAATGTTAGTGAATTTTGAATTGGTTTGGGACCAAAAAAAAAACCCGAAAACAGAATCATTCTCCACCATTACTGGTTTTGATGATGCCATTTTTGGGTTGGCTGAATCCCCTGTTGTGATTTTTGGATCACATTCCACAGGTGGTCATTTTTGGTCTGACCAGGACCCAGGTTCCAAATATAGTAAAATTATTTACCAAATGTTCTCATCTGGGACATTTTATCAACATTTTCCTGCGCTGCCTTCAGACCTGGAAGATGGAATTTGGCCTCACCTCCCTCTGCCTGGAGAGTCTGTGTTCTCGCCCTGTTTGGTGTTGGATCTGGTGTTCCATTGGATTGTTTGATCACATTGAGATCTCTCAATTGGGTCTCCAGAATCTCCTCAAATGACATCACCTTTGTCCCATCCTGGTTGAGTGGGTTCAGTCCTGCCTTTGTTTTGACTATGAAAGATCCATCATCATTCATGTCAATATCATAAAAGGAATTCAGATGACTCTGGATGGCAGGATAGACCACCTCTGGTTTCACAATCAATGATTTTGATCCAAGGATGGATTTGATGGCAATGTCTTTTTTGTAACTTTTTAGGACATCTTTGGCCTCCTGTTCCTTTTGTGGAATGACTTCCTCCATTAATTTTTTATTTTCCCTGGTCAGTTCCATCACTTTTGTCTGGAGTTCATCTGAAGTGGAAGATGATGTGGTCTTTGATTTATCCTGGGCCAGTGCCAGGATCTCCTCAAACTTTTTGTCTTTGATCTCTTCTGAAGTCAGACCAAATGTCTTTTTGATTTTGTGTTCCATTTTGGAGAGTTCTGTCCCTTTGATCTCATCTTTGATGGGTTGAATGAATTCTGGATCATTTGATAGGACTTCCTTCCATGAGTCCTTCCAGGATTTTGCCAGTTCATCCACTTGGATGTCTTCATCACTGGATAGTTTGATAATCATGTCAGATTTGACACCAATTTTTTTGAGGAATGTTTCAAAGTTTTTCATCTTCTGTTGTGTTTTGAGTTGTTGTTTCTGTTGATTCTGGTTGTTTTTTGAATTTGCCTTTGATAGGTGTGTTCTGGATTATAGGTGGAGGAGTCTCCAGGATTTCCAGGTTGATCCATTTTTTTTGTTTTTTGAGGATGTTCACTGCAATATGGGTCATCTTACAGACTTTCCCATTTTTTGTGTTCATCACACTAACATACTGATTGAATGTTGTCATAGTTTTTTTTAAGTTTATAGTTTAAATATTTTCTGCCTGTTTTTGTATTCCCTCCCACATATCAGGTGGGACCTGGACCCAAAACCATTCTGATCCTTCTGGATTGATAAATGGATTGTCAATCTCTGCCTGTAGGATGATTTTGTAGATGTTCACCAGTGACTCCATGTCACCAATCTGTACTGCCTGTTCTGTCAATTCAGACAGGGATTGAATTTGGTCTATTCTCATTTTGTTTCTATTATGGTATCAAGTTTAATTCCTATTGACTGGGCATAGTCCTCAAACCAGGCAAAGACTTTGGGATGATTTGTTTTAAGTCCCTTTCTGTCATAGGTATAAAAGGTGTATGCCTCTGTGAAAAATTCTTTTTTGTTGGCCTCACCATATTCTGTTGGAGAATCTTTGAGGGTCAATTGATATTTTCTCATAGATCCTCCCATGTTATTTCCACTAAATAAGACCTCTGGATCTTTGTCAAATTGAATGAGATGACCACTCTCATGGGTGATGGTGGGTGCAATGTTTCTCACTCCCCTATTGGCCACTCCTGCAGAAGACATAGACCACCATTTGAATGTTTGGGCTTTTTTTGAGATTGATGCCAAAACATTTCCAGTCTTTGGTTCTATCACTGCAATGATTCTCTGTGTATTATTGTCTCCTTTCATGTCACTCATGATTCTGACTTTGCCATCCTTCTCCATTTGAATCAGTCTGTCAAATTCAGTGTCCATTTGAATGGGTTTGAATTCGCAAACATAACCCTCTTTCCACATTATTTGCATATATCTTCCATTGACTGCACAATGACCATTTGTGTTTTTGTCAATTTTTGGCAAATATCTTCCCTGATTTTTTGTTCCATTGAGTGTTTTTTGAGATGCCAATTCAGATCTATTCTCCGCATCATTTTTTAAAGTCACCAAGGTGTTTTTTTTGTTGGCCACTTCATTGGCCCCATCTGATCCTTCCATAACTAAATTATAGGAATCATTGACCTGTTTGGATTGAGATGAGATGAACAGAGACTGATCCAGTTCCTGGTTCCCCAATGCCTTTGCCCTCTCTTTTGCAGTGATCTGGACATCATTTTTGATCTCTTTGATCTGTTGATCCACTGCAGTCTCCTCCTCTATGATTTGACCTGCCACCATTTTATCATATTCCTCCCTCTCCCTTTTGGTCATTTTGAATGGGATGGCTGAATGTCTACAGGAATATCCACCCCTGTAGGTTGCAAAGTTGTCTGTGTTGGTTCCTGGAATCATACCAGATCCATTGTTGAAGGCCCAGGTGATCTCATTAGAAAGTTCATCTTTTAGGAGGATCTCTTTGCCCACCCATCTTCTGCATTGGGGTCTGGAATCATCAATCAAACTTCCCACATATCTGTAGGCATCCAGTCCCAGATCCTGGGCAATTAGTTGGTTGATCTGCCCATCATATTGGTTGAGGGCATCCCTGGAGATTTGAGTCACATATCTTTTGAATTGACCCTGTTTAAGTGGATCAGATAGGATGGTTGTCTCCAGGTAGTTTTGAAATTCCTCCAGGTTCATTCCTCCAACAATATTTTTGAATATACCCTGTTTGACTGGTTCCACAAATCCCTGTTCCATCCCATTTCTGACCAGGTTGTCCAAAACATTGTTCACATTGGTCTTCTGCACGTTGTTGAGTTTTTCTGCAATCTCTGCAGGATCCAGATCATTGACATCTTTGTGGATGTCCACATTCATCTCTTTGATGGTGTCAAAGGATGAGATGTAGTTCTTTACATTTTTTGGATAGGATGAATCCTGGATGGCATCTGCAATGACTTTGTTGATGGCATTGACCATTGAGATGTTTTTATCATCAAAAAGGATCACTCCATCTTTGATGTTCATCTTTTTGACCTGCTTCATCACCCCATCCACAATGTTTTTTTCAATTTGTGAGAAATTCTGGAAGAGTGATTTGTCTGCTCCACTTATAAGTTTGATCTTTTTATTGATCAGACTCTGGATGTCTGTTGAGAATGTCTCCAATTTTTTAGATTATAGGGGCCAGTTCTATCACATTACCACCAACATAGGAGTTGACGATGGGTTGAAGTTCTCTGTCCAGATCTGCAAAGATGGTGGAAAGTTGATTCTCCAAATAGGTGTTCCCTTTGTCAGTGACCAATTTCATGAGTATTTTGTAGGCAAAAAGGGATTTTATAATATCATCTTTTTTGATAATGCCAGAGGCCAAAAGTACCTGCTTATCTTTTGAGTTGATGTGATAAATGGGATCGTATGACACCAGTATCTCCACCATCCTGGAGATGGACTTATTTCCACTAAATCTCTTTTTTGCCAGATCCTTAGTTGTCTCTACCAAAAAGGCCACTGGGGCATTTTTGTCAGTCAGTTGGTTGATCTCATTAATCAAATCCTCTTCTGTCTTCATGGAAAATGAGATAGGTTTGATGATCAATGGATCCATTGGATCACTCACATTCCTATATTTTTCAATGAATTGAAGTGATTTGTAAATGATCTCATCAAAGATGTTGTTGGAGATTTTTGTTAGGACCATGAATGAGTCCTCTCTGTCAATCATCTTTGCAGTTCCACTCTGTGACTCATCAATGGTGTTGAGATGGAGTGCCTCCTCTGCCTTTTTGAGAAGAGTCTCCCAGGCATTGCCAGAATATTGAATCACATCCACTGGTGGTCCAATGAATCTGATCATGGGATCTGATGGTCCAGACTGCCCACCATCCAAAATGGAGTTCCCCTTCTCCCTCAAAAATACTCCAAAGGGTGATCTGGTGATCACTCTTCCTGTTCCTTTGCATATTCTACAGGCCACATTCTCCTCACTATCTGAATTCCAACAAAAACCATCCCTGCATCCAGGTGCAGAGCATGACTCTGCCTGTTCCTCTCTGTAGGGGAAACATGATGTGGTCATCACTCCCTGCCAATCACTATATTGTCTGATGGCCTCATTGCCAAAAGGGACAAAGGCAGAAAAATATGAGTCAAAATATCCATCATCAGTGTAGTCACCACCCATCACTATTGCAGGGAGAGAACCTATGTTATGAGTGTAGACCAGGGTGAGTTTAAAACTTTTATCAGATTTTGTTCCAATCTGTTCATGTCTCCAAAATTCTGTTTTTGTCAGGGTGTAGTAGACCTCACCCTTCTCCACCAGTCTTCCATATTCTCTGATCATTGAATGTTCATCCTCTGCCTCCCAGGTGATGGCATCATCAGACAAATAGTAGATCTCATCAGAGTTCACAATGATAGGTTTGACCTCCACTTTTTGAGATGAATCCACCATTCCTTCACCTTCTGGGATCCAGACCAAAAATCCATTGGGATCCTCAATCATTCTCCTGACTACATATTTTTGAATATATGAATAAAAAAATTGACCACTGAATTTTTTTTGATCCAAATAGGATGAGAGTTCCTCACTTACCTGAATTGAGAAGTTGGCAGATCCAAAGATTCTATATAGTTTATCAATGGCCCTGTTCATGGACCCTTTGGTGATGGGTTCATAGATGGATAGTCTGTATTTTTGAATTTCTGGATCCTCATTTGGTCTTCTGGATGTGAGGATCAATCCAGGACTTTTGCCTCTGGTATGGACAAACATGGTGTCTCTCACTCTCACCCATTGGTCAAAGTGTTTTGGTCTTTTTATTTTACCTAAATTCTGGTTGAGAATTTCAATTTCAAACATCTTTTTGATTTTTAATAGTTACAGGAATATGTTTTTGAACAATCCACTCTTCTCATGGCAACATCAATCCACCATTGATCACCCACCTCATTGTTTTTTGCAATATCTCCATCCACCACAATCTCATAGGAGTTGACATAGACTCTGGATCCATTGCAGATGTTTGCAATTATTTTGGCCACCCTTTGTGGGACATGATATGTTCTCATCAACCATTTCTCTGTCATGGTGGAGGATGTTGTCTTCAATGTGGTCCCCACAAAATCTTTGATGATCTCAAATGACTGCATCTCAAAAGATCCTTTGACCCTATATTGATTGACAAATGGGAAAAAATTCCCCAGGACCACCACGTCATCTGGATTTGATCCATAGTAATATCCAAAACAATCAAATTCACCAAAATTTCCTTCCAGTAGAATGGTGTCATTTTTTTCTGTGCATTGCTCAAACTTGTATGGCTCCGTACAAAGGGAATAAGTTTGATCAATATCACTTGGATAGAAACTAAATGACAAATAAAAGCATCCACCACTATTTGGGAATTGAGTCAATAGATCTGACTGGAGATTCAATAGATCATCGACTCTAATCTGTTGAATATTTCTCCAGGTGACATCACCTTTGTAGTCATAGACAGGAAACATTCCAACAAAATACTCTGTGGAATACATTGTCAATGAGATCGGATTCCCAAGTCCATCCAATAGGAAATCTCCACTACAACAATCATGGATGTAGGCATCCACCAAACCAAATGGGTCCCACCCAAATACTGGTGGGACATTGGGATCCTGACCATTCAAACTATCAATTTGTTGGAATTGGAATATTAGATCATCAGAGAGATTAATGATGTTATAAAATAAAAGATCATTGCCACATGATCCACAATTCCATGTCTGATCACAATCACAAAGAAGTAGTCCATTGTTGACCACTGCCAGTCCACATGGATTGTTTGGGTCACCTGGGACCCCACATTGAATGATCTCAAATTCACTGCAGACTATTCTGTCCAGGCAGGATGAGACCTCACAGGTTGGTGTGTTGTCACAGAAGATGTTTGCTCCATCTTGGTATGATGAGAAGTAGGCCATCAGTTTAAGGTTTTTTCATGAATAGACCACAGATTTGATATTTGCCCACTGGCAAAGATGTGACATCCACTTTGAATGTTGTTGGTCCATTGGAGAAGTTAGGATCCACATCATAGATCTGGACTGCATCCAGTTGAATGAATCCAGTTGATGATGCATTGACACCATTATCTTCCAAAAGATTGTTGATTCCATAGGGGAATGGATCCAGGAAAGCAATGATAGTCCCTACCATTGGATTCAATGTTCCATTTGTGTCCATGGTGCAAAGTAAATAGTCATAGGTCCCTGGACAGAATGGTCCTGCAAATGCCTCTGGTGGATTAGATCCTTTCACTCCCTGAATCTGCAATGGTCTCAACCATGATGTTGATGGGAGTGGATTTGTTTCATAATCTGATGGATGTATTTTTCCAATGATGATCTGATTGACCACACATGGTTGAGTGAATAAACTGGAGATGTCAAATTGGAAGACATACTCAAAAAAGATGTCTTTGTCACCCCAGTCAAAGGTCATATTTTGGGTTGTCACAAAGGTATTGCCCAAAGATCCTGCAGGAAGTCTGTTGAATGGTGTGGCATTGTTGGCCACAAACACATTGGATCCATTCACTGGAAGAGTGTCCTCATATCTGACCCTGCCTTCCCATTGCAAAGTGATCAATGATCCTGCAATGGCTGCCTGGAATCCTGAAGTGAGATTATTCATGTCTGCTGGAAATCCCATTTGTCTGATTGATTGATATTGATTAAAATAGAAAAATGTAGTCTGTCCCAATGTAGGGAATCCCACCACTTTCCT
>Ga0315283_10003755_pt1 | contig 13051 bp, 10 predicted proteins | sample YL17G09_0_MG_FD_204541 | JGI IMG/M metagenome (GOLD analysis project Ga0315283, IMG submission 204541) | Sediment microbial communities from Yellowstone Lake, YNP, Wyoming, USA - YL17G09_0 | ecosystem: Environmental > Aquatic > Freshwater > Lake > Sediment | place: USA: Wyoming | collected...
GGGGATGGCCATGTGATCTCGGAACCGCGCTTGCTGCACATCGCCGACCTGAACAACGACGGCTGGCTGGACCTGATCGTCCCCGACATCGTCTCGGAACGCAGCCTGATCCTGTGGGGCGGGCCTGCCGGGTTCAGCCTCGAGCGGCGCCAACTTCTGGCGGTGCGGCATGCCTGCTGCGCGCGCACGGCCGATCTCACCGGGAACGGCTATCTCGATCTGCTGGTCGGCGGGCACCAGCCTTCGATTCACGGTCCGCACGATTCGTTCGTGTATATCTACTGGAACGGGCCTGACGGCCTGCGCGAGGACAATCGCACATTGCTGCCGGCCAACGCGGTCAACAGCATGACGCTGGCCGACTTCAACAACGACGGCCGGCTCGATCTTTTCGTCGGCTCCTACCACGGGACGGTGGAACGGGATATTGACTCTTACATCTACTGGAACCGGGCCGGCCGCGGCTTCTCGGTGGCGGACCGCACGCGCCTTTTCACGCATTCGGCCTCGGGCGTGATCGCTGCGGACTTCAACGAAGACGGCTGGGTCGATCTGGCGATCGCCTATCACAAGGTTTGGGGCGATCACGTGGGCTACTCGGCCGTGTGGTGGAACGGCCCCGACGGGTTCGATGAGCGGCGGGTGACGGTGCTGCCCACCTCCGGGCCACACGGGATGATCTCGGTGGAGCCGCGCAACGCCTCCGACGGCGGCGACGCCGAGTTCTACACCTCGCAGGCCCACCGGATGCCCGAAGGCAGCGCGGTCACGCAGATCGCGTGGCTGGCCGATCCTTCGGCCAGTTCAGGACAGGCTCTGCCCGCCAAAACCTGGGTGCGGGCACAGTTGCGCTCCGCGGCGACCGAGGTGGGCCTTGCCGGGGCGCCGTGGCAGGGCGCGCTGGGCGCCGGGAGCTGGTTCGAGAACGGTGATGTGATGGCCGCCGGCCGGTTCAGTGACCCTTGGATTCAATATCGGTTGGCCCTCGGGGCCGTGAACGCCACCTGCACGCCGCGGGTGCGCGAGGTCAATGTGTCGTATGCCTGAGCTGTAGCTGCCGGCCGAGCGCCGGCCAAACCGCCTGAAGAGGTCTGCATCCATGTCGTCATCCATGTCACCCAAAGAGCGCGTCGCAACAGCCCTGCGCGGCGGTATGCCCGACCGCGTGCCGGTGGTCCCGATCTACGACATCGGCTACATCATGCGTCAGATTGGCGTTGATCCGCGCGAATACTACACGGCCGAGCCGGAGACCCTCGCCGGCTATGTAGAACAGAGCTTCCTGCTCCATGAGGTGGATGGCTTCTTCGTCCATCGCGGCGTGGCCCTGGACTGGCGCGAGAAACACCGCGTCGAGAAGCTGGAGCGCTATTGGCTGGTGACGGATCTGGAGACCGGCGAGCAATACCGGCTCCTGCCAGAAGGCATTCGGGTCGGCGCCGATGGCCGGCTGCTGAACAACAACGGCGTCTCCAAGATACAGTGTTCGGCCGACATTGACCGGGAATTGCCCCCAGGCCCGCCGGCCGAGGCGGAACTGGAGGGGCGCTTCTTGCCACTGCGCCGCCTGGTGCAAAAGTACCCCGATCACCATTTCAGCTTCCAGACTGGCTCGCCGATGGTGCGCGCCCTGAGCGTATGCGGCGGTTTCGAGGAAGGTCTGGTCACCCTGGCATCGGATCGCACCCTGTTCCGCGAACTGCTGGCGCGTGGGGCGGCCAATGAGTGTGCGCTGATCGAGCCGGCAAAACGCGCCGGCGGGCAGTCCATGTGGTTCACCAGCTACTACACGGGCGCGGACACTATCTCGCCGCGCGACTATCGCGAGCTGGTCTTTCCCTACGAGAAGCAGGTGTGTCAGACGGCCAAAGAGGCCGGCCTCTTCGTGCTCAACTGGTTCCTGGGCGATCTGATGCCGATCCTGGATCAGGTGATGCAGCTTCCGCTGGATGCGCTGGTGCTGGAGCAGGGACGCAAGGGGTATGAGATTGATCCGGTGAAGATTCGCAAACGGGTGGGGGAGCGCTTCTGCTTGTTCGGGTTCGGCTTCGAGGATGACTATTGCCAGTTCAATCGGCGCGGGCTGACCGAAGAGCTGACGCGGCAGTTGGCCGGCGCGGGCCGGCGCGGCGCGTTCGTCGCCGGCACGCCGATCATGCCGCCGAACGCCCAGCGCGCTGCGGTGGATTACTACTTCGCCGAGGCGCGCCGGCTGGGGGTCTATCCGCTCTCTCCCGCGAATGATTGAGATGAGACCACAAATCCTGTGATTGAAAGGAGCTCCCGTGTCTGATATTTCCATTCTCGGAACTGGTTTGATCTACCGCAACCCCAAGCCGCATCTGCATGCCGTCCATGCCTACTTCCCCTCCGTCGTGCAGTTGGCGAACGGCGAGCTGCTGTGTTCGCTGGTGCTGGGCGAGGCGTTCGACGCGGAGAACTGCCACACGTACGTGGCCCGATCCGCAGACCGGGGGGAGACATGGCGCCTCCAGGGCCGGATCTACCCTGGCACGACCGATCGCATCACCTCGGATGCGACTCGGCTCACGGCGTTGGCCGACGGCGGCGCAGTAGCCTTCATGATTCGTTCCGACCGGAGTGCGCACCCGGATGAGGGCCTGGCCAACCCGGAGAACCTCGGCTTCGTGCCCATCGAGACGCTGCTGCTCTGGTCGGCGGACGCGGGGCATACGTGGAGCCTCCCCGAGCCATTCACACCGCCCCTGGTGGGGCCGTCGTTTGAGATGTGCTGCCCCATCGTGCCCTTGCGCGACGGCCGTTGGCTCCTGCCCACCTCCACCTGGCGGGGTTGGGACGGCGATTGCCCCAACGGCATGAAGATGGTGGCGTTCGTGTCGCACGATGGCGGGCGAACCTGGCCCGAATACTGCGACGTGATGCGGGATCCCCAGCAGAAGATCATCTACTGGGAGTCCAAGATCGTCGAGCTGCCCGCGGAACGTCCCCAGCAGGGGGACGGCCGGCTGCTGGCGGTGGCCTGGGCCTACGACGAGGTCGCCGGGGCCGACCTGCCGAACCACTATGCGGTCAGCGCGGACGGCGGCAAGAGCTGGTCGGCGCCCGCATCGACCGGCCTGCAGGGCCAGACGCCGAGCCCCTTTGTGCTGGACGACGGCCGAGTGCTCCTGGTCTACCGCCGCATCGACCGGCCGGGGCTGTGGGCCAATCTGTCGCACCTGGAGGGCGATCGCTGGGTCAACGACGACGAGGCCCCGATCTGGGGCGCGTCCGCCCAGGGGCTGACCGGCGATTCCAGCAACATGGTGCAGAACTTCCAGGTGCTGCGCTTCGGCGCGCCCTGTGTGCTCCGCCTCGACGATGGCACGATCTTTGTGGCCTTCTGGTGCTACGAAGACTGCGTGTCGGTCATCAGGTGGTACAAGCTGGCGGTCGGCTGAGGAGCGGAGGAGGGTGTTGATGAACCCAAGGGTGAGCCGGGAAGAGGTGCGGGCCGCGCTGACCGGGCCTGTGACCTCGGTGAAGATCCCATTTCAACGCGACGGCAGCATTGATTTCGTTGGGCTGCGCGCCTACATCGAGTTCGTGCTGGCGGCCGGCAGCCGGGCGCTGATCCTGACGTACGGCGACAGCCTCTACAGTGTGTTGAGCGACCAGGAGGTCGGCGAGGTCACCCGGGCCGTGGTCGAAGACGCCGCGGGCCGCGCGCTGGTGGTGGCCGGCGACAGGATGTGGGCCACGCCGCAGGCGGTCGCGTTTGCCCGCTATGCGCGCGAGGCCGGCGCGGGCCTGGTGATGCCCCTCCCGCCGGCCTGGGGCAACTCTCCCGCGCCGCAGGACTTCGTCGAGCACTACGCGGCCGTGGCGCAGGAGATGCCCGTGATGCTGATCACGGCGTCCCTCGCCGCCTACCCCATGCGGGCCCGGCTGGAGGTGATCGAGCGGACGCGCGATCAGGTGGACGGGGTGATGGCCATCAAGGATGATGTGATCGGCGAATTCGCGCGGCGCATGAGCCTGCTGGTGTACGACCGGTGGGCCGTGATCAGCGGCGGCTTGAAGGAGAACCATCTCAGCCACCTGCCGTACGGCTGCGACGGCTACTTCTCCACGTTCATGAATTTCCGGCCCGAGGTGGCGCACGCCTACTGGCGGGCCGTGCAGGGGCAGGACTGGGCGGCGGTGCGCCGGATCATCGGCGGGATCGAGGCGCCCTGGTTCGAGCTGATCGCGGGGCTGCCGGGCGGGTTCCACGCCGGCATCCACGGCACGCTGGAGCTCTTCGGCATCTGCGGCCGCTGGCGGCGGAAGCCGTACCACACGCTCAGCGACGAGGAGATGGAACCGTTGTGCGCCTTCTACCGGGCGCACGGTTGGTTGTGAGGATAGGATGGACCTGGGACTTGCAGGCAAGGTTGCCCTGGTTACCGGGGCAAGCCGCGGTATGGGCCGCGCCACCGCCCTCAGCTTCGGCCGCGAGGGCGCGTCCGTCTCCATCTGCGCCCGGGACGCGGGCCGGCTCGCGGCGACCGCGGACGAGATCCGGCGTGCCACCGGGGCGACGGTGCTGGCGACCCCGGCCGATGTGGCGATCCCCGCCGACATCGAGCGGCTGGTGGATGCCACGCTGGCGGCGTTCGGGCGCATCGATGCGCTGGTGTGCAATGCCGGCGGCCCGCCCGCGCTGCGCTTCGACCAGGCTGCGGAGGACGATTGGGCACGCGCGATGGATCTCAGCCTGCACAGCACCCGACGCCTGGTGCGGCGCGTGCTGCCGGCCATGCAGCGCCAGCGCGGCGGCAGCGTGGTTGCGATCACCTCCACCACGGTGATCGAGCCCGCGCCGGAATTGCCGCTCTCGACCGTGCCCAGGCTGGGTGTGGCAGGCATGTTCAAGTTGCTGTCGCGGGAATATGCCGCGGATGGGATCCGGTTCAACGTGGTGTGTCCGGGCGGCTTCCGCACCGATCGCAGCCTGGAATTGCTCAGCAAGCAGGCTGCGGAGACCGGCCGGCCGCTCGAAGAACTGCTGGCCGAATCCGGCCGGGGGATACCGCTGGGCCGCCTGGGCGAGCCGGAGGAGATCGCCGACGTGATCGTCTTTCTCTGCTCGCCGCGGGCCAGCTACGTCACCGGCGCCCTGCTCCCGGTGGACGGCGGGGTCACGCTGGCGCTGTAGCGGCGAGCGGGGCGGGCCTGACCTGTCGGGGAAGCAAGAAGGTTTCCAGGAGAAGGCAGCGCGATGACGATGGACGACGATACCTACTATCGGCAGGTGGACCTGGCGGCCTACCGGCAGGAACTGGACGAGTTTTTGCCGCCCGTGGTGCTCGATTTTCACGCGCATACCTGGCTGCAGCGGCATCTCGGGCCGATACCCTGGGAGGCGGGCGTGCCGGGCGGGAACTACATGATCGTGAACACCGAATACAGCCGGGAGGCGCTGGCGGCCGACGGGCAGCGGTTCTTCCCCGACCGGCGCTATCAGGCGGTGTGCTTCGGTTATCCCGTCCCCTCGGCCGATCTGGATGCGTGCAACAGCTATTGTCTTGAGGCCGGGCGGCAAGGGTGGTGCTATCCCTTGCTGCTCGTGGCCCGGGATTGCCCCCCGAAGGAAGTACTGCGCCAGCAGATCCTCGACGGCGGCTTTTTCGGGTACAAGGTGGTGCTGCCCTGGTTCGGCGACGACTACGGGGATGTGACCGTGGAAGATATGTTGAGCGACGTGGCGATGGAGGTGGCAAACGAGTTGCAGTTGGTGATCATGCTGCATCTGCCCCGCTCGCTGCGGCTGGCTGACCCGCTCAATATTGCCAGCCTGCGGCACCTATCGGCGGCGTATCCCGGGGCGCAGATCGTCGTGGCGCACGCCGGCCGATCCTACTGCGCCAGCACCATGCGCGCCGGCATCGGCCCGCTGCGAGACTTGCCGAATGTCTACTTCGAGGTCAGCATGGTGCAGGAGCCGCTGGTCATTCAGATCCTGCTCGACCACGTTGACGCGCAGCGGGTCTTCTTCGGCACAGACCTGCCCGTGGCAGCCATGCGCGGCCGCCGGGTCTGCATCAACAATCGTTGGATCGACGTGGTGCGCGAGCCGGATCAAGGCTCGTCCTTCCGCCTGAGCTCGCCCAACCTGCCCGCCACCTTCATGGTCTACGAGATCGCGCGCGCGGTGCGCGACGGCGCGTTGCTGGCCGGCCTGGCGCCGGCGCAGCTCGCCGCGATCTTCTACGAGAACGGCATGGCCGCGCTGCGACGCGTCGCGGACGGCCGGCAACTGGCCCGAAGACGGGGGCTGGCGTAAGGCCATGCCTGCGATTCACCTTTCGGGCTGGGACCTGTTGGCCATCTTCGTGCTTTCGTTACAGGGCACGGTGATCGCCTTTGTTCGGCAGCCGGCATGGAAGGCGATCGTGCTGTCGCTCCCATTCCCGTTCACGTTGATGTCGCTGTCCAGCGGTCGACTCATCGACGCATCCAGCGTGCAAGGCATTGCGCTGTTCTTCGTCTTTCTGCTGACGGTGTGGTTCTTGCACGGCAGGCAGCGAGTGCGCATCATTCCGGCCATCACGCTGGCCGCGCTTGGCTATTGCGCCATTGGCTCGCTGATCGCAGCGACCGTGCCCCGCACGCCGGTCACCTTCTGGGTTTCGGCTATTGCGGTCTTCGGGCTGGGGCTGGTCTTGCGCTTGACTTTGCCCGCGCGGCCGGAGCCGGGCCACCGCAGCGCTTTGCCGGTCTGGATCAAGTTGCCTATCGTGGCCGGGATCGTCCTGTCCCTGATCCTCGTCCGCAACACGCTCCAGGGCTTCGCAACCGTCTTCCCGATCATGGGCACGATCGGCTCGTACGAGGGGCGGTTCAGTCTCTGGACACTCGTCAGGCAGGGGCCTGTGATCATGGTCTGTATGTCGGTGATGATGGCGGCAGGCTACCTGGTCCAGGGGCAGTTGGGCCTGGGCGGCGCGCTCGCCGTCGGCTGGCTGGCCTACCTGGCGGTATTCCTCCCATACATGTGGTATTACAGTCGCCGGCAGGAAACCAGGCCGCAGGTAAAGGGAAGTATCCTATGAAGAGCTTGATGACCCCGCGCGCAAGGGTGCTGGCCGCGATCAATCACCAGGAACCGGATCGCGTGCCGCTCGACTTCCTGGCGACCACCGAGCTGATGCAGTCCACGGAGGCATACTTGGGGCTGGAAGCCAGGAGCGATCCGTGCTTCCCGCACTGGCTGGCCCCGCATGAACCCTTGCTGCAACGCCTTCAGATTGACGTGCGCTTTGTGGCGCCGCGCTACATCGGCCCCGAGATGCCCACCTTCGAGGACGGCAGCTTCATGGACGTTTGGGGCTTCCGCCGCGCGGTCACCGACTACGGGCTGGGCAAGTATTACGAGTTCCTGGACCCCAGGCTGGCCGATGCCAAAACCGTCGAGGAGGTGGACGCGTATCCCTGGCCTGACCCGGACTGGTGGGACTACTCGGTGATCAAGCTGCAGTGCGAGGCCTATGACCGCTACGCCATCATCGCGGGGGACGACGGCACGGTGGATTTCATCAACCGGTCCTCATTCCATCGCGGCTATCAGCAGGTGATGCTGGACCTGGCCAACCAGGACCCGGTGCTCTTCCGCATCTTCGATCACCTGTCCGATTTCTTTTACGAGCACGACCGGCGCATCCTGGACGCGGGCGGCGGCCGCATTGACATCCTGCACGTGGGCGACGACTACGGCACGCAGCGCGACACGGTGATCAGCCCGCGCATGTACCGCGCCCTGTTCCAGCCCCGCTGGCGCCGGCACATCGCGCAGGCCCGGGCCTACGGCTGCAAGGTCTTCCACCACTCCTGCGGCAGCAGCCGGCGGTTGCTGCCCGATCTGATCAATACCGGTATTGACGCGCTGACGACCGTGCAGCCCTACGCCGATGGCATGGAGCTGCGCGAGCTCAAGCGGCTCTTCGGCGATCGGCTGGCCTTCGACGGCACGGTGGACGTGCAGCATGACCTGCCGGGCCGCTCGCCCGACTACGTGCGGCAGATCGTGCGCCAGCGCATCGACGTCATGGCGCCGGGCGGCGGCTTTATCCTGGCGCCCACCCATGCGGCGCAGCCCGACGTGGACCCCGCCAGCTTCGTCGCCCTCTACGACGAGGCCCTGGAGTACGGGTGGTACAAATGATGCACATGGGCGAGGGCAACTGGCGGATGGCCCGGAGGGGCGAGCCGGTGTACGTCGTGCGCAGCACCCTCACCGAGCTCATGGACGTGCGCACGGCGCCGCTCCTCCTGGCCTTCAACCTGGAGCCGGGCGAGGCAACGCTGGTCAGCCTGACCACGGTCGACCGCGGCAGGATGCGGCTGGTGGTGGCGGAAGGCGAAGTGGTGGACCGTCCGACCATCGCCGCGCCGGAGCGGCCGCGCTACAAGTTCCGGCCCGCAGGCGACATGTGCGACTTCCTGACGCGCTTCAGCGAAGCCGGCTGTTCGCACCACCAGGCCCTGGCCTAAGGCCGTTGGGCCGGGACGGTCGAGAAGCTCGCTCATCTGCTCGGAGTTGAATGCATGCGGGTGCAGACGGATCCGCAGAACGCAAACCATAAGGAGTTTTCGCGATGAGATACATTGAGACCTTCGACGATGGACCGGGGGGCTGGTACGGCTGGATCAGCAACGCCGCCGGCCCCAAACCGCTGGAGATCCGCGACGGCTGCGCGATCAGCCGCAGCCCGTGGTGGATCGACTACAACCACGCGCCGCCCGGCGCGGGGTACCTGCACCTGCTGTACATGCTGAATACCGCCGGCAAGGCCGGCGAGCACCAGCGTGAGGTGCACGGCGAAAACCGCTTTGTCGGCGGCGGCTACCCCACCGACTTCACCCAGGCCCGCATGACCCTGCGCCTGCGCGGCGAGTTGGAGGCGAAGGGCGCGCAGCTCCTGCTGCTGTGTCAGGGGGTGCACCGTGGGATTTGCTCCGGCTGGCTGCTGACCGGTCAGCCATTCCGTGTCACCCCCGACTGGAGCGAGCAAACCATCACCGCGGTTCCCGATCCCGCACAATGGAAGTGCTTAGGCTCGCGGCACGATCGGACCGATTTCTACGGCGAGATCCCGCTGCCGGTCGTGCTGGGTGACGTGAACACCGACATCCTGCTGGTGCTGCACCCGCTGGACGTCGCGCCGATGGGGCCGCTCGACGGCGACCCGCAGTGCCTGCGCCCGGAGAAGGACTATCCCGTCTGGCGCTCGCGCCTGCCGGAGGGGTATGTGTGGTTGGATGAGGTGCGGATCGACTTCGCATGAATCCGTGATCGACAGTAGCGGGTTGTAGGGGGATAGGGTCATTCAGTGCTCTCGGCCGGGCGGTTGGAAACCGCTGCAACTGATGCAAAGCCAGCCTGCGCTGGCTGAGGTTAGTCGCTGTAGAGCGACTTCGCAATGGTTGCAGCGACTTACAGTCGCCAGACGGGGAGAGCTGAATGGCCCTGGCAAGGAGATACTCCGTGAACGGCAGATCGCACGCCTGGGTACATCGTGGATTCAACGACTTTGCGCGTGGACGCTTCGGCAGCGGGGGCGACAACCTCTACGTCAACGCCAAAGGGATCATCGAGACGATCCACCGCACCGACGTCAACAACGACGGCTTCGTGGACATCGTCCTGCCGAACTCGCACGGCTACATCGAGCGCGGACCGACCTGGATCTACACGCAGGCCGAGGGCGCCGGCCAGAACTGGCCGCGGCGCGAGCTGCCCAACGACAGCGGCTGGATGAGCCGGATCGCCGACGTGGACGGCGACGGCTATCCCGATCTGATCGTCGTCAACGGGGAGAACGGCGTCACCTCGGAGCTGAACTCCTACGTCTACTGGGGCGGCCCGGCCGGGCTGACCGGCGAGCGGACCGAGCTGTCCACGGCCGGCGCGTATGACGTCGCGGCCGTGGACCTGGCGGGCAGCGGCCGCCTCAGCCTCATCTTCCCCTCGGCCTGGGTGGATCATCACAACCGCGGCATGAGCCGGCCGATCCAGGTCTACGCCCAGGTGGCGCCCCGCCGGTTCAAAGACGCGACGGCGCACTACGGGTTGACCGGCGTCGCGGCCACGGCCATCGCCTGCGAGGACCTCAACGGCGACGGCTGGCCGGAGTTGGTGGTGTGCAACTATCGCCGGGAATTCGAGTACGATACCGAATCGTTCGTCTACTGGGGGAGCGCGGACGGCTTCGACGCCCGCGCGCCGCTGCGCCTGCCCAGCCACTACGCCATGCAGGCGGTGCTGGCCGACCTGAATGGCGATGGTCGCAAGGAGATTATCTTCGCCGGCGGCAGCCGCATCGACATCTACTGGAACGACCGGGGCCGGTTCGATCCCGCCAACCGCACGATCCTGGAGGCCGAGGGCAACACCACCATGTTCTGCGTGGGCGCGATCCGCGTCGCGGTCGCCGATGTGGACGGTGACGGGAGCAACGAGCTGCTGGTGGCCGGGCGCGACGGGGTCCAGATTCGCTCGCGTCGGGATCTGACGGCCGTGCAGCAACTCCTCCCCCTGCCGCACTGCGGCTGGCTGGAGGCGGTGGACCTCGACGGCGACGGCCGGCCCGACATCGTCGCGTCGAGGTACCAGGATGGCCGGACCTACGAGACCGAGTCCGCGATCTTCTGGAACGGTCCGGAAGGGTTCTCGCCCGCCCGCGTCACCTGGCTGCCGACCCGCGGGGCCATGGGCTGCACGGCCGGCGACCTGGATGGCGACGGCCGGCCCGAGGTCCTCTTCAACAATACGATGGGCGGGCTGTCGCAGTTCAACCCGGATTTCCCCCTCTACGTCTACCTGGGCAACGCACAGCACGCCTACAGTCCGGCGCGGCGGCTGGAACTGCCCACCGGCGGGAGCACCAACACCTATGTCATCGCAGACCTGGACCTGGATGGCTACGCCGACCTGGCGTTTCCGTCGTCGGACGGGGTGCGCGTGTTTCACGGCGGGCCGGATGGCCTGCGGCCGGACCGTTACACCGTCCTGACGGCCCAGGGCCAACCCTTCGGCTACGTCCTGGTCGCGGACCTGAACCGGGACGGCTGGCTCGACCTGCTCGCCGTTCCGTGGACCTACGACACGCAGCCCGAGACGATGGCGAAGGCGTCCGTCATCTTCTGGGGCGGGCCGGACGGGTTCGCCGCCGAGCGCGCGACGGGCCTCCCGACCTTCTGCCAGGGCAACGGCCACCTGGCCGACGTGAACAACGACGGCTGGCTCGACTTCCTCTACGGTGACAGCCGCGGCTACCTGGGGGTCTACCTGGGCGGCCCGAACGGATTCTCTCCCGAACGGATGTGGAAGATCCCCCTGGAGGGAACCGATGTGGCGTGGGTTGCGGCGATCAACAGCGCTGACCTGAATGGGGACGGCTGGCCAGACCTGATCGTGGATGTCATGGGGCATTATTCGCGGCGCCCGAGCGGGTTCTTCCTGCTCTACGGTGGGCCGGATGGCTTCTCCCCCGAGCGGATCGTCTTCCAGCCCACCGCGGCATCGAGCGTGCGCGTTTCCGTGGCGGACGTCAATCGCGACGGGCGCCTCGACCTGCTGGTGCCGGCCTATTCGACGCAGTTCTCGCGCGAGCTGCCGGCCTACATCTACTGGGGGAAAGAGGATGGCTTCGACTTCGCGCATCCGCTCGTGATCCCCTGTGACTCGTCGTGCGCGTTCATGGCCGTTGACATCACCGGCAACGGCTATCTCGATGTGCTGGCGGTCTGTCATCGCAACGACCTCGGCCACCAGGTGGACTCGTTCCTCTTCTGGAACGGGCCGGCCGGGCTGTCGTTCGAGCGGGTCAGCCGCCTGCCCGGCCTGGGGCCCCACCTGGCATCGTCGCGAGACTTCGGCAACGCGCTCACGCGCGAGCCGGTCGAGCACTACATCTCGCCGGCCCTGGAGCTTTCTGGGCGCCTTTGGCCGGCGCGGCTGAGCTGGGACGCGGAGATCCCCGACGGGACCGCGCTCAAGTTCCAGTTGCGCTGGGCAGAGACCGAGCCAGGGCTGGAATCGGCGCCGTGGCAGGGACCGGACGGAGAAGACTCTTACTATGAGCACCCAGGCCAGGCGATCAGCGGGACGGACGCCTGCGCAGGCTGGATGCAGTATAGAGCGGTGTTTGTCTCACCGAACGGCTGCCGCTCACCCAGGCTGAGGGAAGTCACGATCAGCTGCGCTTGCTGACAAATGGAGAAGACCATGAGATTTAGAACCATTTCTGAAGGCTGGGTCACCCGGCGCCAGCCCGGCACGCCGACCGCCATTGCGGGCGGTCCAAGATGCGCGGTCACGCGGGAGGGTGACGTTGTATGCACCTTCACGGTGCAGTCGCTGCTCGGCATCAACGATTTCAAGCCGATGCTGGCGCGCTCCACCGACGGCGGCCAGAGCTGGTCCGAGCCGGCGCCGCTCTGGCCGCATCTCACCGAGCGCTACTCGATCTTCGGCTCGGTGAGCCGCGCGCCGGACGGCGACCTGTTCTATTTCGGGACGCAGTATCCCATCGACACGCCGGGCGAGCCTAACTGGTCCGACGCGACGCAGGGGCTGAAGGCCAACGAGCTGTTCTGGTCCCGCTCCCGCGATGGCGGCAGGACGTGGGCCGAGCCGGCCGCCATCCCGATGCCGATTCCCGGCGCGGCCGAAGCCCCCGGCGCGCTGACGATCCTGCGCTCGGGCCGCATGATCTGTTGCTATGCGCCCTACAACACGTTCGATCCCCAGCTCGTCGTCGATCGCAACCAAATCGTCGCGCTGCGCAGCGATGATCAGGGCCAGACGTGGCGGCACAACGCGATGATCCGATTCGAAAGCGAGCATTCGACCGGCGCCGAGGCGTGGGTGATCGAGCTCGCGGACGGCCGGCTGCTCGGCACGACCTGGCATCTGAACCAGCAAGACAAGTCGGACCACCCGAATGCCTACGCCGTTTCGCCGGACGGCGGCGACACGTGGCGGCCGGCCCGTTCCACCGGCATCATGGGCCAATCGACCAGCCTGGCCGCCCTGCCCGACGGC
>Ga0315283_10003756_pt1 | contig 13047 bp, 8 predicted proteins | sample YL17G09_0_MG_FD_204541 | JGI IMG/M metagenome (GOLD analysis project Ga0315283, IMG submission 204541) | Sediment microbial communities from Yellowstone Lake, YNP, Wyoming, USA - YL17G09_0 | ecosystem: Environmental > Aquatic > Freshwater > Lake > Sediment | place: USA: Wyoming | collected...
GCTCCAGGCATTCCCTGAGGGTCTCCGATAGGTCGTGCCTTTCCTTTTTCATTTCGCTCGGCCGGGATAAGGACAACATGCCCGAAAGGATCTCCTCGATCCGGCCCGTTTCCTCGAGGGCCGTGGTCAGGAGCTTCCGGGCCGTCTCGTCCGGGTTCTTGTCCTGAAGGTATTGGAGCGAGGACTTGACGGCCGTCAGGGGATTGCGGATCTCGTGGGCCGCGCCCGCTGCAAGTTCTCCGATCGTGGCCAGCTTGTCCGCCCGGAGCATCCTCCGAAACCTCTCCCTTTGTTCTTTGTAGAGGATGGCGTTCTCCATGGCGATCCCGGTCTGGGGGATCAGAGAGGAGATGAAGGAGATCTCCTGCCGGCCGAACGCCTTGCCCGAGAGTTTCCGTCCCAGGAAGAAGATGCCGATGAGGCGGTTCATGGACATGATGGGAAAGCAGAGCTCCGCCCCGAGAGAAGATAGGGTCTCCTTCTCGCGCGGCGAGAGATATTCGAGGACTCCGGGCTGACCCTTGACGTCGAAGCAGGCCTTGTTGACCTTGAGCCATTTAACCAGGGGATCGGTCCGGCCGAAGGAGAGGCCCTTGAGCTCCGGTTCGGTGGCGCCCTGCCAGGCCGCGGCCTTGAAGCGGCCCAGGTCCTGGTCGTAGATGAAGAGGGCAAGTCGATCGGCCGGGACAATCTCCCGGACCTTGCCCAGGAAATTCAGGGCGATCTGGTCGAGGTCCTCGATAAGATTGAGGCTTTCCTCGAACTCCTTGAAAACATGGAGCGGGAAGGTCCCCTCTTTCGTTTTCCCTGTCAGCTTCCGCCAGATGGCGCGAATCGTCGGTTTCATGGCTGCGGCCGGCCTCGTCACGTCCGTCCGCCCGGTAATCGGATTTTCCGGGGGAATCCGGAGGCGGTCTGGTGTCATTATATCAAAGACGGTCCAGAATTTTCACCTAATACGAACGCACTAAAAAAGTCACAATGTATGAACGGCACTGAATGCCGTCCTCAAGCCCCCGTAGCGGAGGGGGGACCCGTCGGCTTTTTCGACGGGGGGAACCGACGGGACTGGTTCCCCCGGGGCCGGGGGAGTGAGGGCGGCTTCAGGCCGCTTAAAGTCAGATGTCAAACGATATAATGCGTTTGTATTAGTATCGGAGCCGGCTCCGGCTTCGGCATCCCAAGTCGCGTGGTCTCATATGCAATATGGGTAATGGGATACCCGGATCGAGTCATGATCTACTCGCGGAAGGGTTCCCTATCCGGTACGCCGTCGAGATCCTCGGCAGGAAAGAGATGGCATGGTTCTTGCTCTATTAACGGAGGAGTCAAAACCATGAGAAGACGTTTCGCCACACCAGTCCTAGCGGCCCTAGCCGTTCTGTTCCTGTTCACGGCGGCGGCCATCGCCCAATCCCCGCAGCCCCAGGAATCCCAGAACATTAAGCTCCTCCGCCTGAAAAGCTCCCAGCTCTCGCTCGAGCTGAAAAAGGCCGATTTCGACCGGTACCTGAAGCTGAAAGAGGAAGGCCTGACCTCCGAGGCCGATTTCGCCCAGAGGCGGACGGCTTACCTCCAAGCCCAGGTCGATTACCAGCAGGCCCTCATCAGCTTCATGGGCAGCGAAGCCCGGATCTCGGTGGCCAGCGCCGTCAAGTTCCAGGATGCCGGAGGAAAAAAATTCGTCCGGGTCACGCTCCGCTACTCCTCGAAGGAGCTTAAGGAACTGGCCAAGCTCAACATCAGCGCTGAGGACCTCTTCCCCCTGGATTTCATGAAAGAGATCAAGGACGTCTACGTCTCCCTCCTGACGGAGGGCAAGATCATCTCCAACCCCTACGAACTCATCGTCGCCTCGCTCCCGCTCGAAGAGAAACGGACGGTTACCTTCCAGCTCCTCAAGGACGTCGAGAATTTGGATGTCTCCATTTTTTACTCCGGGAAGACCGAGACGACATCGGTCTATCTCCAGAAAGGGGTCAGCGCCAACATCGTCACCATCAACTCTGCCCAGTTCTCCCAGGAGGCCGACCTGGAGAGCCAGGCTACCTACGACCTGTCCCTTGAAAAGTTCAGCGGCGAGGCCAATGTCTTCAAGCTGGAGCTCGTTAACCTGCCCCAACCCATCACTTACGAGTTCAGTGACCCGCAGACCCAGGCCCGGCTGTCGCAGATCAAGTTCACGGAAGGCGTCACCAGCATGAAGCTCTCCCTCAAGCTCTACCTCCCGAAGAACGCCGACGCCCAGGTCGTCATCGACAAGCCCCTGGAGTTCTTCGCCCTGGCTCTGGACAACGATCAGTCCGCCAAACTCCGGGAGCTCGCGGCGGCCAATCCCAGGCTTGAACCCGGCGCCGTCGAGGGCCTCAAGGCCGGGAGTGTGAAGCTTGAGCTCATCCCGCGGGGCGTTGGCAAGGTCGAGGTCCAGGCCGTCAACCTCTACCACGAGATCAAGGTCGGCCAGACGGTGAGCATGGAAGTCCGGGTCAAGAACGCCGGCACACGCAAGCTCAACAACATCCGCATCTCGACCGACCTGCCCCTCAGCTGGCGGGTCGAGGTCCGGCCCGACCTCATCGCGACCCTCGAACAGAACCAGGAGGAGGTCGTCTCCATCCGTTTCCTGCCGCCGCCGGACGTATCGGTCGGCGATTACGAACCCAAGATCCGGACCGAATGCGTCGCCGACAACCGCAAGGTCGAATCCGAGGACAAGATCGTCCGCATCCACATCAGCTCAAAGACCAACATCCTCGGCATCAGCGTCCTCATCCTTCTCCTCGTCGGCCTGCTCGTCGGCATCGTCGTCTTCGGCATCCGGCTGACCCGAAGATAGGAAGCGAAGAAAACCGTTCCAAGCGTGGGCGCGGCGCCCGGCAGAAGGAGGCCGATATGGCAATAAACATTCCGATGCTGAAGGCCGAAGACCTGTCCAAGAGATATGAGGATGGGGTCTTGGCCCTGGACCACCTGAACCTGGAGGTCCGGCCGGGGGAGACCTATTGCCTCCTGGGCGCCAACGGGGCGGGCAAAACGACGGCCATCAACCTTTTCCTGAATTTCATCCCTCCGACGACGGGGACCTGCACCATCAACGGGATCGACGTCAACAGGGACCCGCTGGAGGCCAAGAAGCACGTCGCTTTCGTCTCCGAGAACGTCATGCTTTACGGGAACTTCACGGCCCGGCAGAACCTCGACTTCTTCGCCAAGCTGGGAGGGAAGCCGGACCTGACGAAGGAGGACTATTACAGGGTCATGCGCCGGGTCTCTCTCCAGGAGAAGGCGTTCGAGCAGAGGCTGAAGACCTTCTCCAAAGGGATGCGTCAGAAGCTCGGCATTTCGATCGCCATCATCAAGGACGCACCGGCCATCCTTCTCGACGAGCCGACGTCGGGACTCGACCCCAAGGCCGCCGAGGAGTTCCTGGAGATCCTGGCCGAGCTCAAGAACGAGGGCAAGGCCATCCTCATGTCCACCCACGACATCTTCCGGGCCAAGGAGATCGGGGACCGGGTCGGGATCATGAAGGAGGGACGCCTGGTCATGGAGCGGACCCGCAAGGACCTCCAGTACGAGGACCTCGTCAAGGTCTATATCGACTACATGCGCTCCGAGACGCTGGCTATGTAAGAGAGAGTCGTGTTGAGCCGCCATGCGCCCTATTCTGGATTCATTCCGAGAGGACAACGGACCCAACGTGCCGGCGGCGGGACATCGCTGGGCTTTTCCGTCCAGCCCGTCGACTTTCAAAAACTGCCGAAATTTTCCGTGGCGTCCACTTCGCCGGCCGAGGCATTCAAGGAAAACTGGCGGAGCCTGGTCTCGCCGGCCTTCTGGCTGATCGCGCCTTTCGCCGTGGCCTACGTCCGGTTCCTAAAATTCGATGTCCGATAAGGAGACGCTGTGACCTGGACGATCGCACGCAAGGAGATCCTCTCGAACCTCTCAAGTTACAAGTTCTTCGTCGTCCTCCTCCTCACCGTCCTCCTCACGGCAACGAGCTTCTTCATCATGCATCGCGATTTCACGCAGAGGACCGCCGACTTCCAGATCATCCGGCCAAAGCCCGGCGAGCCGATCGCCCTCCTCCCGCCCAACCCGATGGCCATCTTCGCCAAAGGACTCGAGGACGCCATGACCCGCTCCTTCGAGATCGACGTCATCGGCATCACGGTCCGGGCGGGGCAGTCGTCGGGGAACATCATCTATTCATTTTTCCCGGCGCCGGACTTCCTCTATGTTGTCAGGGTCGTCCTGTCCCTGGTGGCGCTTCTCTTCGGCTTCGACCAGGTCAGTAGGGAAAGGGAAAGGGGGACCCTGAAGCTCATCCTGGGAAGCTCCGTCTCTAGGGCCCGCGTCCTTTTCGGCAAGTGGCTGGGTAATCTTCTGAGTTTGGCCGTCCCATTCCTGCTGGTGACGCTCCTCGGAACCGCCTTTCTTCTCCTCGATCCGAACGTCCGTTTATCGGCCGGCCGGCTCGGCCGCCTGGTTCTCATCCTGGTGTTGTCGCTCCTCTATATGAGCTTCTTCCTGACCCTGGGTATCCTGATTTCGACCCTGACCAGGCGGTCGGCGAGTTCCATCGTTGTCCTCCTTTTTATCTGGACTCTCCTCGTCTTCGTCATCCCCAACCTCGGCACTCTCCTGGCCAGGCAGTTCGTGAGCGTCCCATCGGTCCGCGCCCTGAGTGAAAAACGCCGGCAGACGTGGACGCGGGAGGTCCTTCTGAGCCTCAAGGGCGGGGATTGGGCCGGCCACATGAGGGCGACGAGCGACGATAACGACCGGATGGAGGAGGATTATCGGGGCAAGTTCGAGCGGCTGGTCCGCCTCTCCAGGGACATCAACCGCGTCTCCCCCGCGGCCGGGTTCCTCGACGCAGCTAGCGAGATCGCCGGGACCGGGATCGGGGAGGAAAGCCGTCTGAAACGGGAAGTCGTCCGGTACAAGAACTCCATTATTGATAAAGTCATCGCCAACCGGGCGGCATCGAACAAGAACGCGGAATATCCCGCCTTCCGTTATGTCCCGAGGTCCCTCGCGGAAATCTTTGCCCAAGGAGCCCTCTTCGATGCGGTCTGGCTCGTTTTCTTCAACATCATTTCCTTCGCTCTGGCCTTCTGGGCCTTCATCAGATACGACGTGAGGTAAGAGACATGCTGAGGACGCTCATCGCCAAAGAGATCAGGAACAACATCCTTTCGTTCAGGTTCCTGGTGAGTTTCGTCCTCCTTTTCGCCGTCGTAACGGTCACGGCCCTCCTCCTGACCGGCGATTATCTGAAGAAACAGGACGAATACGCCCGGCGGCAGGTCGAGATCGAGCGCTACGTGAAAAGCTACGCCCACTTCAACCGGATCGGAAACATCCTCCGTCCCTCCCAGCCGCCCGTCCCCTTCCAAACACTTATCCGGGGCTTGACGTCCGACGTCAATATCGAGGAGTTCGATGACGATCCCCTGCCGGTCATGTTCCCGCTTATCGACCTCACATTCATCGTCACCGTCCTCATGAGCCTCATCGCTCTCATCTTTTCCTATGACGCCGTCTGCGGCGAGAAGGAGGACGGGACCCTGAAGCTGATGCTGGCCAACGGGCTCTCGCGCTCGAAGGTCATCCTGGCCAAGGTCGCGGGAGGGGTGATGACTATCATCTGGCCGTTCCTCCTGTCCCTAATAGCAGGAATGATCCTCATTCTCCTCCACCCGCGCGTCGCATGGACGGGTCCGGATTGGGGAGCCATCGGCCTGATCGTCCTGGGTTCGGTGATATATGTCACGGTTTTTGACCTCATCGGTGTTCTCCTCTCGTCGATCCACCGGTCGAGTTCGTCCTCCATCATGACCTCGCTTTTCGTCTGGGTCCTCCTTGTCCTGGTCGTCCCCAACCTGAGTCCCTACGTCGCCTCCTTCATCAAGCCGGCTCCGTCGAGGATCAAGATCGCCCGGGAGACCGAGCGGATCCAGGATGTCGAACGGGACGAATTGGGGAGGAAGATGGCGGCCGAAAAGAGACGCGAGCTGACCGGCCGGTATCCCGTTCTGACGGAAAATCTTTCGGCGGCCGAAACAAAGCTTCGTGTCGCCCAGGACCCGGCCTACCGGCAGGCCTACCAGGCCGCGGCCGCGGAGATCGATAAGGTCTGGGCTGAGGCCAACCGCATCCAGGGGGAAAAAGCCGGCGCGATCGCGCAGGACCTCCGCCGGCGGGAGGAGGCCCAAACCGAGCTCTCTGTTCGGATCTCCATGCTTTCGCCGCTGGCCGACCTCACATACTTGGCGACGGATCTGTCCTCGACAGGAGTGCGAAACCTAACGCACTTTGACGCGCTGTCCGCCATCTGGGAACGGGCCTTCAACGAGGACTATCGGCCGAAGAAAATAGAAGCCTTGAGAAGCAAGGACCCCTCGGCGGACGTGTGGAACACAGCTGTGGACATGAGCGACGCTCCGAGGTTCCGGTATACGGAAGAAGGGTTGAATGGCCGCGTCCGGTCGGTCCTCCCCGCCTTCGCCGTCCTCCTTGCCGCCGGCCTGGTCCTCTTCGCCGCCGCCTATGTCGCTTTCATCCGCTATGACATCAGGTAACGACGTCAGAACACGGCGGGCAGAACAATAAATCATTTTATATCATAGACATAGCCGATATCCCCCCTAAAATCCAAATTGACAGGAGCGGCCGAATAGGATATAAGCCTCAGAGAGGACAGGCCCATGAACCACACCATCCCCATCTATGACCTGCACTGCGACACGTCTATGGGGCTCGCTGCGGGAAAGACACTCGATGACCCCGGACTTCAGGTCAACCTGCCCGCCATGAGAGATGCCGGGATCGGCCTCCAGGTCTTCGCCTGTTACGTCCCCCCCGTCCTCCCGGAGGGCCGGAAGTTCTATTTCGCCTCGAAGATGCTGGACGCCCTGGAAAAGGAGATCGACGCGCACGGCGCGGAGATCACCGTCTGCCGCAACTCCGAAGAAGCCCTTGCCGCCCGTGCCTCGGGCAGGATCGCCGCCGTCCTGGCCGTGGAGAACGGCGACGCGCTGGAGGGCGATCTCAAGAACCTCGAAAGATTTCATGCCCGGGGTGTCCGGCTCCTGACATTGGTCCACTCGCGGAGCAACCGCTGGATCATCTCCTGCGGCGACAAGACCCCGTCCTTCGATGGCTTGACGCGCTTCGGCGAGGAACTCGTCGCGGCCATGAACAAGCTCGGCATGATCATCGACGTCTCCCACGCCCACGACCGGGCCGTGGAGAAAGTCCTCGAGCAGAGCTGCCGGCCGATCGTCGCGTCCCATTCCTGCGCTCATGCCCTTTGCCCGGTCCCCCGAAACCTCAAGGACCCGCTGATCAAGAGGATCGCTGCGGGCGGCGGCCTCGTGGGGGTGAATATCTATCCCGGTTTCCTCGACGCGGGCTACACGAAGGCCTCCGAAAAGCTGGGAGAGATGTTCTCGGAGATCGAAAAGGAAGAGGAAAAGGCCGGCCCGGATCCAGCGAAGCATTTTGCGGTCTTCCGGGCCACGGGAGAGCGCTTCCGCAAGGCCATGGCGGCCTATCGGGTCCCGCTGGACCGCTACCTCGAACACCTCTTCCACATGCTGACCGTAACCGGCGACGACCATGTGGCCTTCGGCTCGGATTTCGACGGGGTGCCCGACCTCCCCGAAGGCGTCACGGGATGCCGGGGCCTCGGCCTCGTCCGGGACCGGTTGGCCGAAGCGGAACTCCCCAGAAAAAGCATCGAGAAACTCTGTTGGACAAATTTCCTCCGTATCTTCCAGGCCGTCTGCGGCTGACGCGCCACGCGGAGCGGGCGCGGTTTGATTTTGGCCCTTTTACTGTGCTATACGATGGTTTCATGAGGAACGCGTCATGAGACTCCCGAAGCACTTCTGGCTTGGCGCCGGGTTCATCGGCTCGTCGGTCGTCTTCATCATCGTCGAGAAACTGACCGGCTTCGAGTTTTTTTATCACCTGGCCGCCATCCCCATCGAGGTCATGGTCGCCGTTTTCATTGTCGAGCGGGCCCTGCAGAGGCACGACCACCGCGAGAAGCGGCGGCAGCTGATGTTCATCAAGAGCCATCTTTTCCGGTCCGAGATGAGGGATCTTTTTTTGGCGGACTTCGCGGCCCTCAAGGCGCCGGCCTTCACCATGGATGAGATCCGGACCGCCTCCTTGGAGGATCTCAAAGGGATGCGCCTAAAAGCGGAAGCCGTCGAGTATAAGAGTCCCGAGGCCATGGAGCCGGTCATCCTTGAATACGCCAAGGCGGAAAGGGTCTGGCGCAACTTCATGGAAAGGGCCATCACCTTCAATTTCGAGGAGATCTTCCGCGACATGATCTCCATCCTTCACTTCGTCAGCGACGTCCGAGGCTACAGGGAACGCAATCCGGGCCGGCTGTTCATCCATGAAGCCCTCGGTCATCCGCGGATAAAGGCCAAGGTCTACGAGGTCCTGGGCGACGGGATCCGCCGGTTCCTCGACTACGCGATCGAGCTCAAGGAAAGACAGCCTGAGATGTTCGAAGAGATCATGGAAGACTACGCACTGTCCGCGCGGATCCGGAAGGCGGGAGATGCCCCCGGACCCGCCTGCGATTGAATAGGAGGAAAGACGTGGATCACGAGTTCAGACATCATTTAGGGACCATGCTTTTCGCGGCCGCGGCCGTTGCCCTGCTCGCGGGGCCGGCCGGGCTCAGGTCCGAAGGGCAAAAGGCGGCGGGCAAGGCCGTCCCCATCAAGCCCCTCGAGTACAACAAGGACATGCTCGTAAAGCAGGCGGTCGTCGGCTTCATCGCGCCGGCCGGTTTCGGGGACTCGCCCTATGACATCGACCCGGAAGGAAGGATTCAGCTCCATCCGGGAACCGGGAGCATCACCTACAACTTCCGGTCCGGCGACAGCGCGGTCAACCTGGCCGGCGACCATGTCGAACCGGCGGTGACGCTCTACAACCTGGGACGGGAAGGGTCCCGGGCAGGTTCCGAGAGCCGCGGATTGAACACCCTGGCCTGCATCGGGAACAGGGTCAAGATCTGGGATGGGGAGGGGAAGGGAACGATGGGCTGCGTCATCGGCAAGCACGGCGGCGCCGAGCACGTCATGGTTGATTTCCCGGACGCCTCCGTTTTCGACAAGCTGACCATCGGCGACAAGATGCAGATCTACGCCATAGGCTTCGGGATGGAGCTTCGGAACGTCGCCGGCGTCACGGCCATGAACGTCGGGCCCGAGCTCATCGACGCGCTGACCGCGGCCGGCATGGGTGTCACGATTGACGGGAAGCTAAGGATCCCGGTCGCCATCAAGATCCCGGCCAAGATCATGGGATCCGGCCTCGGCGCGGACAACGCCTACAGGGGAGACTACGACATCCAGCTTTTCGATTCCGGGACGATCAAGGAATACGGACTGGAGCGGCTCCGCTTCGGCGATCTCGTCGGGATCGTGAACGCGGACACCACCTACGGCCGGATCTATCGGGAGGGCGCCATCACGGTCGGCGTCATCTCCCACAGCCGGAGCTGGGTCGCGGGCCACGGGCCGGGCGTCACCTCTCTCTTCACCTCCCGCGACGGGAGGATCGAGCTGGCCGTCGACCCTGACGCGAACCTGGCGAAACTCTTGAAGATCCGATAACAAAGGGATAGCGGAAAGAGAGCCGCCTCCGAAGGGTTCGTCATGAAGGTGAAATCATGCCTAATGGGCATGTCATCAAAAACCGGCGTTCTGTCGTTTTCGCCGGGATATTCATACTATTCTCCGTAAGCGACCTGTTTCCTTGCACGCTGGCGGTCATCTCCGGGAAGGCGGCCCGAAATACGCGTTCATCGCCCTGGTCGACGCGGCGGACGAAAAGGGCGACGAAGCCTGGGGCGGCCTGGGTTTATGAGTCCCTCAAGACCGCCTTCCCGGACATCCGGTAGGACACTGACGCGGTCGTTCCGCACGAGCCCATTCTTTTCGGATCGTCTCATCATCATTCATGATTGGGGATATCAGGAGTCGAACATGACAAGATACGCTCAAGTGATCAGGGTCAGGCCGAAGATGTTCGAGGAATACGAGCGGCTCCATCGCGCGGTTTGGCCGGAGGTCCTGCGGATGATCCGGGAATGCAACATCCGGAACTACTCGATCTTCTTCCGGGACGAGCTTCTATTCAGCTACTTCGAATACGTCGGCTTGGATTACGCGGCCGATATGGCCAAAATGGCCGCCGATCCCAAAACGCGGGAATGGTGGAAGCTCACCGACCCCTGCCAGCAACCCGTCGAAACAGCCGCAAAAGACGAATGGTGGGCGCCGATGCGGGAATTGTTTCACTCCGATTGATCGGCTAGTAGGGGTCAAACCTACAATCTTAACAAAGTCGGATCATCAGATTAATTTTGTTAAGATTGTAGGTTTGACCCCTACTAACAGACAGTGACGGTCAGGCCTTCGGAGCTCGTCGCGAAGTCGAAGAACCGGGCCCGGTCGTTGGGGGGTTCCGATTCGAGGGTTTTCCGCGCGGCCGCGGCATCCTCCGGCGATCTGCAGACGATGAGGAGAAACCCTCCTCCGCCCGCGCCGAGCAGTTTGGCCCCATGGATTTGCGGTTTGACCCGCGCCAGGATCCCCTCGATCACGTCCGTCGTCGAGTCCGGGTCGATGGCCTTGTTCAAATTCCATGCCAGGTCGATAAGCTCGCCGAACGCCCGGATGTCCTTCGCGGACATGGCGTTTGCCATCGCCGGCGGAAAGGCGTGGAGGCGCCGGAGCGTCTCCATGGCCCCGCGATCGCGGTCGAGGTAGTTGCCGACGACGGTGCGCAGAATGTTCTTTGCCAACCGCCGGATCCCCGTGTAATAGAGGAGCGTCTGACCGCCGTTCGCCGCCGGGTTCAAGACGTCCGGGGGGACGAAATGGATCCTTGGGTCCGGGATGAGCCCGGCCTCCGCTGTGATCATCTTCACGCCGCCAACGGCCCCGCCGATCTGGTCCTGCCAGCCGCCGCCCGTCGTCAGCTCCTGCTCGAGACGCAGCACCCCGTGGAAAAGCTCCTGCGGCGAAAGCCGCCGCCCGATCATCCTGTGGATGACGGCCATTAGGACGGCGCCTATGATGCTCGAGGTCCCCAGGCCGCTGCCGCTCGGGATGGCAGCCAGAGTCGTCAGCTCAACGCCCCCACCGAAGAGCTTCAACATATCCCTGAGCGTCCCGGCCTTCCGCGGCCAGGCGGCGGAGTCCGGCGAGAACCCCGACATAACCAGGGCGGCTTTGGCCAGGGCGAACCGGCTTGACGGCTGCCTGTAATCGAGAAGGTCACGAAGCTCTCGGATGACGACCCGGGCGCCGTGATCGATGGAGCCGATGCGGATCTCCGGCTCGCTGATGACACGGGCATAAACATGAATGGGCGGCTGGCCGTTGAGGTTCACGGCCGCGTTGATGACCGAACCGCCGTGCTCCAGGGAATACGGAGGCGTGTCCGACCAGCCTCCTCCGAGGTCAAGCCGCGCCGGCGCCCTGCCCCAGATGATCTCGTCGCTCCGAAGGGCGCTTTTTGGATGGTCCGCGTTGCTCCGGCTGCTCAGGACGATGGTCCGGCCGACGTTTTCGAACGCCGCATTCCTTGCCTCCTCCGCCCACGCGCCTGGGTTCCTGAACGCGTTTTCCCCAAGCCCGAGGCCGGCGAGCCAGGCTCTCTGGGCCGCGGACAGCCGCGCCCGGACCGCCCCGAGTGTTTTCTTCCAGCCGCGGTCGCCCTCCCCGGTCCCCAGCGCGACGGCCGAACCCATGGTGTGCAACATCCTCGAAAATTCGAGCTGTTCCGTCCCGGGGAAGTATTTCTCGCCGCCGAAATGGAGAAAGGCTTCATCCATGATCCCCGAGAGCCACTCCGCCCGTTTTTCGGGGCCGATTGTTCGGAAGACGAATGAAAGCTCGGCCGCGGAGAAGCCGCTCTCCGGTCGGAACAGCCTTCGCAGGGAGCCCCTCAGTTCCCCGGCCCGGTTCTCGGCCCGCCTGAGGTGAAATTCGGGCTGGGAAGCCAGGCCGGCCATCTCCGCGAAGCTCCACCGGTCCGCCCTCTTCCAGCCCTTCCTCTGAGCGGGGGACGACCGCTTCGGCTCGAGCATCCATAGCCAGTCCATGTACCCTTCCGGCGAGCGGACGGCAGGGAAAAAGCGGCCGTTCCAGGCCTGACGCTCGCCGGGAGCAAGGCCTTCACCCCAGACGTCCCCCACCCTCGCGTCCATGGCTTTGAGCCATTCTCCAATAGGGAGACCCGCCAAGAGGGCGCCTTCGCCTGCGGGCTTGTTGAGGATGTCATCGGTCCCATAGCACCGGACGAACCATGCCCGCTTCCCATTGCGATCGGCGCCTTCCAAAACATCGAGGGCGGCATTTTTCGGTAGGGCCAGGGGAGTCCTGACGTCCACTCCGATGACGACGTTCCCTCCGCCCAATATCAGTTCCGAATGAACACGGCAGCCCTCGACCCAGGAGTCTTCCCCGGCGATCCGGCCGCCGCCGGAAACGTCGTTGTTGATCGAGAGCAAGGACCCTTCGTGCGAAGTCCCGAGGTCCATGCTCAAGAGGTCGCTGCCGCTCCGGATGAGCTGGCGCGGCGTCCCGAAGTGGATAAAGCCGCAGCCGGGGAGAAGGGAAAGATGGAAGGGAATCTTGGCGACCTTGTCGAAGACCCGCCGCAGATGTCGCGAGCCGAGTCCGGAACCGGCCCGTTTCACGGCATCGGCATAACCGGAGAATTCGGCCTCCGTTCCCATGCCGCAGCAGACCTCGCGATAGAAATCGAGCCCGGTCTTTTCGACCGCGGCCGCCATGTCGCCTTCCCACCCTAGTCCGCCGGCCGCGTTTCTTTTCACCTGGAAGATCGTGATGAGCGCTACAGCGGCGCGGGCATCGAGGCTCATGACCCCGATGTCCAGGACCGATCGGCCGTGTCTTTGAATGGCTCCGCTCCTAGACTGTTCGGCCGGCGAAGGTTTCTGGAGGAACAGGCGGACCAGCCCATCCCCGTCCG